>Ga0065721_10049614_pt1 | contig 30233 bp, 28 predicted proteins | sample Mesricmetagenome_FD_59108 | JGI IMG/M metagenome (GOLD analysis project Ga0065721, IMG submission 59108) | Mesophilic microbial community from rice straw/compost enrichment Sample: eDNA_1 v2 (version 2) | ecosystem: Engineered > Solid waste > Grass > Composting > Bioreactor | place: USA: Davis...
ACGACGTGGCGGCCGAGCATCCCGACCTCACGATCGTGCTCGCGCATCCGTCGGTGCCGTGGCAGGACGAGGCGCTGTCGATGGCGGCGCACAAGGCGAACGTCTTCATCGACCTCTCCGGCTGGTCGCCGAAGTACTTCGCGCCTCAGCTCGTGCGGCAGGCGGGCACGATCCTCCAGGACAAGGTGCTCTTCGGCTCGGACTACCCGGCGCTCACCCCCGACCGCTGGCTCGACGACTTCGCCAGGCTCGAGGTGCGCGACGAGGCGCGGCCCAAGATCCTCAAGCTCAACGCCGCGCGCGTGCTGGGACTGGAGTGAGCGAGCTCTACCCCGTCTCCGACCTCTACGGCTACGCGGAACTGCTCACCGACGTCGAGGCCGCGAAGCTGCGGGCGCTACGCGAACTGCTCGACGCTCGGCTGCGGCCCGTGCTCGCCGACCACTGGGAGCGCGCCGAGTCGCCCGTCTTCCTGCGGCCGCTGCTGCACGACCTGCGGCTCGTCGACGACCCGGCCCTGCTCGGGCCCGACGGCCGCGCGCGCGAGCTCTACACGGGGTTCCGCACCTTCGAGTTCTCGCGCGTCGACATCGGCGCCGGGATGCTCTTCCACGGTCAGGTCGGCATGTTCCGCGAACTCGTGCGGCAGGGCGGCAGCCCCGAGCAGGTCGCCGCGTGGGACGAGCCGATCGTGTCGATGGAGATGACGGGGGCGTTCGCGCTCACCGAGCCCGACCACGGGTCGGATGTCGCGCGCGGCCTCGAGACGACGGCGCGGCGCGAGGGCGAGCACTGGGTGCTCGATGGCCGCAAGCGCTGGATCGGCAACGTCGCCCACTCGGACTGGGTCGGGGTGTTCGCGCGCGATGTCGCCGACGGGCAAGTGAAAGTGTTCCTCGCCCGCACCGACGCGCCCGGGCTCACGCTCAGCACGATCGAGCGCAAGGGCGCGCTGCGGCTCGTCACCAACTCCGACATCCGCCTCGACGGGGTCGTCGTCCCCGAGTCGCACCGGCTCGCGCGCGTGGAGTCGTTCGCCGATGTCGGCGCGCTCTTCCGCACCCTGCGGCCCGATGTCGCCTGGATCGCGGCGGGCGCGCAGGCGGGGGCCTACGAGGCCGCGCTGCGCTACACCCTCGAGCGGCAGCAGTTCGGCCGGCCGATCGCGGGGTTCCAGCTCGTGCAGGACAAGCTCGTGAGGATGCTCGGCAACGTCACGGCGTCGCTCGGCATGGCCGTGCGGCTGTCGCAGCGGCGGCAGGACGGGGTGTCGCGCGACGAGGACTCGGCGCTCGCGAAGGTGTGGATCGCCGACCGCCTGCGCGAGACGGCCGCGTGGGCGCGCGAGGTCGTGGGCGGCAACGGCATCGTCGTCGACAACGACGTGATGCGGTTCTTCGCCGATGCCGAGGCGGTCTACACCTACGAGGGCACGCGCGAGGTGAACACCCTCGTGGTCGGTCGCGCGATCACCGGCCTGAGCGCCTTCACGCGCTGAAGGAAACCCTTGTCGCCCGATTGAGTTTCAGGTAACCTGAGATCCGGAGGGGGCGATCCCCCGCACCTTCTTGCTATGCACCATCTCGATGAAGAGACAGAGGAGAGCAATGACGTTCCCCCGCAAGCACGTCGCGGCAGCCGTCGCGGCCATCGCCCTGACCGGCCTCGTCGCCGGCTGCACGGGCTCCGAGGCGCCCGTCGCCGAGGAGACCCTCGACCCGGCCAACCCGGTCTCCATCACCGTCGGCACCCTGCCGGCCGGCGACTACGCCCCCCTCTACATCGCGCAGCAGGAGGGGTACTTCGAAGAAGAGGGTCTCGACGTCACGATCGAGATCATCGCGGGCGGCGCCGTCGGCGTCACCCAGCTCGTCTCCGGTGAACTCGACTTCACCTCCGCCACGTGGGGCAACATCCTCGTCGCCGTGTCGCAAGGCCTCGAGCTCCAGGTCGTGCGCGAAGGCACCGACGCCAACAAGGAGGGCATCAACGGGCTCCTCGTGCAGGCGGACGGCCCGATCGACTCGGTCGAGGATCTGCGCGGTCAGATCGTCTCGGTCAACACCCTCGCGTCGGCGACCGAGGTGCAGATCCGCGACTGCCTCGCGTCGGAGGGCCTCGAGCCGGGCGACTACGAACTCGTCGAGGTCGCGTTCCCCGACGCCGCCGCCGCGGTGAGCCAGGGCCGCATCGCCGCCGGATTCGTGCCGGAGCCGTTCATCACGATCGGCGCGGCGCAGGGCCTCGAGCCGCTCTTCTACCCGTCGGTCTGCAACGAGCGCCAGAGCGAGCTCCCGCTCATCAACTGGAACACGTCGAAGGCGTTCGCCGAGCAGAACCCCGCCGTCGTCGCCGCGTTCGTGCGGGCGATGGACAAGGCGACCCAGCTCGCGATCGACGACGAGCAGGTCGTGCGCGACATCCTCCCGACGTTCACGACGCTGACGCCGGAGCTCGCCGCGCAGATCACCCTCCCGAGCTTCGTCGAGGACGGCACACCCAACCTCGACGGCGCGAAGAAGATGATGGACCTCCTCGTCGAGTACGGCCTCATGGACGAACCGCTCGACGATCTGTCGATCTACGCCTGGCAGGGCTGAGCATCACCCGGGGACGCGGGCGTCGAGCCCGCGTCCCCGGTACTCTCACCACCACGACTCGAGAGCAGGAACGACGACGATGACGTCTGCCACCGCGGCTGCGCCGCCGCGCCGCCGCACCCCCGGGAGCAGCGCCCGCCGCTGGACGATCATCCGCGGCGCCATCGGTCTGCTCGCGTTCTTCGTCATCGCCGAACTGATCTCCCGCTCCGGAATCGTCAACGAGTTCTACTTCCCGCCGACGTCGCTCGTGCTGGTGCGCGTCGGCGAACTGCTCGTCACCCCCGACTTCCTCCTCCAAGTGTTCGCGACCCTCCAGGCGTGGGCGGTCGGGCTCTCGATCTGCATCATCGTCGCCGTCACCCTCGGCGTCATCCTCGGCTCCTCGCGGCCGGTCTACTCCGGCAGCCGCGCCATCATCGAGTTCCTGCGGCCCATCCCGTCGGTCGCGCTCATCCCCGTCGCGATGCTCGTGCTCGGCAACGACCTCGAGATGAAGGTCGGGCTCGTGATCTTCTCGGCCGCCTGGCCGATCCTGTTCAACACGATCTACGGGATGCACGACGTCGACCCGATCGCGAAGCTCACGGCACGCAGCTTCGGCCGCGGTCGCCTCGCGACCCTCCTGCAGGTCTCGCTGCCGAGCGCCGCGCCGTTCATCTTCACCGGCATCCGCATCTCCGGATCCGTCGCCCTCATCGTCGTCGTGAGCGCCGAGTTCTTCGCCGGCGCCTCCGACGGACTCGGCCGCTGGCTGCTCGAGGCCGGCTCCACCGGCAACCGCGCCGACCTCGTCTACGCGGGCACCATCATCGCCGGCCTCCTCGGCCTCGCCATCAACGGGCTCCTCGTGCTCGTGGAGCGGCGGTTCCTGTCCTGGCAGCCCGCCCTGCGCAACACCCCGGGAGGTGCCGCGTGAGCGCCGACACGAGCGTGCAGACGTCCTGGTTCGGCACACCCCGCCGCGCGCCCAACCCGCGCACCACCGCGCGGCTGCGGCGGCTCAAGGACTTCGCCATCCGCTGGGGCGCCCTCCTCGGCCTCGGCGTCGCCTGGGAGATCGTCGCGCTCCTGCTGCGCTCGCCGTTCTTCCCGCCGCTCACCAAGGTCATCGACAGGTTCGTGCAGCTGTGGTTCTCCGGCCCGCCGGAGGCGTTCTTCCTCACCGAGAAGGTCGGCACCGACCTCGTCCCGAGCCTCATCCGCCTGTTCGGCGGATGGGGGATCGGGGTGATCCTCGGCATCGTGCTCGGCGTCGCCATCGGCCGCAACAAGGTGTTCGGCGATTTCGTCGAGCCGATCATCCACTTCGCGCGTGCCATCCCGCCGCCCGCGCTCCTGCCGATCTTCTTCATCCTGCTCGGCATCGGCAACGAGATGAAGATCTCGCTCATCGCCTTCGCGGTGCTGTGGCCCGTGCTGCTCAACACGATCGACGGCGTGCGCAGCGTCGAGACCCTCCACCTCGACACCGCCCGGGTGTTCGAGTTCGGCCGGGCCAAGGTGTTCTTCAGCATCGTGCTGCCGAGTGCGTCGCCGAAGATCTTCGCCGGACTCCGGGTGAGCCTCGCGGTCGCCCTCATCGTCCTCGTCATCTCCGAGATGACGTCCTCGTCGGGCATCGGCTACAACGTCGTCATCGCCCAACGCGGCTTCCGGATGCTCGACATGTGGGCGGGAATCCTCGTCCTGGGCATCCTCGGCTACATCCTCAACGCGCTCCTCGCCCTGGTGGAGTCGCGGGTCACGAGATGGCACCGGGGTTCGCGAGAGGGAGTGTCATGACCGTGGCGACGAAGGATCTGCTCGTCATCGAAGGCCTGGGCCACGTCTACGAGGGCCGCACGCGGCACGAGGCGATCGGGCGGCTCGACTTCACCGTTCCCGAGGGCGCGTTCGTCTCCATCGTCGGACCCTCCGGGTGCGGCAAGACGACGATGCTGCGCTGCCTCTCCGGGCTCATGAAGCCCACGCGCGGCACCGTGCTGCTCGAGGGGGAGCCCGTCGACGGCGTGCCGCGCGACCTCGCCCTCGTCTTCCAGGACTACAGCCGCTCGCTCTTCCCGTGGCGCACCGTCGCGGGCAACATCGCGTTCGTGCTGCCGCGCTCCATGGAGAAGGCGGAACGCCAGTCGCGCATCGACGAGGTTCTCGACGCCGTCGGTCTCACCGGATCCGCCGACAAGTACCCGTGGCAGCTCTCCGGCGGCATGCAGCAGCGCGTCGCCATCGCCCGCGCGCTCGCCTACCGGCCGAAGATCCTGCTCATGGACGAGCCCTTCGCGTCCGTCGACGCGCAGACTCGCGCGGAGCTGGAAGACCTCATGCTGCAGGTGCGCGACCAGTTCGGGATGACGATCCTCTTCGTCACCCACGACATCGACGAGAGCGTCTACCTCGCCGACCAGGTGCTCGTGCTGTCGAAGAGCCCGTCGACGATCGTCGCGAAGCTCGACGTCGACCTCCCGCGTCCGCGCGATCAGGTCGCCACCCGCGAGGACTCCGACTTCGTGCGCCTCCGCAGCGACATCGCCCGCATGATCCGGGAGCAGAGTCAGATCCGGAAGTAAGGCTCGCGCCCTCCGACCCCCTCGTGCGGTCTCCTCCGGGTTAGGCGTGGAGGGCCTCGTTGAGGACGACGGCGGCGCCCGTGCGGGGGAGGGCCTCGACGGCTCCGGTCTCCGAGTTGCGGCGGAACAGGATGCCGTCCACGCCCGAGAGCTCGGCCGCCTTCACGGTGCGCGCCGGCTCGCCGGGCACGAGGAGCGCGAGCTTGGTGCCCGCGGTCACGTAGAGGCCCGCCTCGACGACGCAGTCGTCGCCGATCGAGATGCCGACGCCGGAGTTGGCGCCGAGGAGGGAGCGCTCGCCGATCGCGACGCGGTGCGTGCCGCCGCCCGAGAGCGTGCCCATGATGGAGGCCCCGCCGCCGATGTCGGAGCCGTCGCCGACGACGACCCCCTGCGAGATGCGGCCCTCCACCATCGAGGCGCCGAGCGTGCCGGCGTTGTAGTTGACGAAGCCCTCGTGCATGACGGTCGTGCCGGGGGAGAGGTGGGCGCCGAGCCGCACCCGCGCGGGGTCGGCGATGCGCACGCGCGCCGGGGTCACGTAGTCGACGAGCCGTGGGAAGCGGTCGAGCCCGAGCGACGAGATGCCGGCGCGCTGGAGGGCGGGCCGCAGCCGGTCGAACGCCTCCGGCAGCATCGGGCCCGCGGTCGTCCAGGCGACGATCGGGAGGTGCGCGAAGATCCCGTCGAGGTTGACCTCGTTGGGCCGCACGAGGAGGTGCGAGAGCGCGTGCAGGCGCAGGTAGGCGTCGGTCGTCGAGTCGGGCGCCTCGTCGAGGTCGATGCCGAGCGACACGTGCTCGACGTGCACCTCGCGCCGCGCGTCGGGGCCGAGGTGGTCGGCGAACTCGGCGGGCAACTCGTGCGAGGCGGGCTCCGTCGTCGAGGGCGCCGGGTACCACGTGTCGAGCACGGTGCCGTCGGCGGCGATCGTGGCGAGCCCGTGCCCCCACACCTGTCGGGACTCGGCAGACGTCATGACCCCAGGGTATCCGTGGCTAGGGTGGCTTCGTGCCCCTCGACCTGACCGCCCCCGTGGCCGACCTCACGCGCCGGATCGTCGACATCGCGTCGGTGTCGGGCGACGAGAAGGCCCTCGCCGACGCCGTCGAGGAGACGCTCTCGGCCCTCCCGCACCTCACCGTCATCCGGGATGCCGACGCCGTCATCGCGCGCACGTCGCTCGGGCGCGACCGCCGGGTGGTCATCGCGGGCCACCTCGACACGGTGCCGATCAACGACAACCTCCCCGCCCGGCTCGACGGCGACGTGCTGTGGGGCCGCGGCACCGTCGACATGAAGGGCGGCTGCGCCGTCATGCTCAAGCTCGCGGCGGAGCTCGCCGAGCCGGGCGTCGACGTCACGTGGGTCTGGTACGACCACGAGGAGGTCGACAGCTCCCTCAACGGGCTCGGCCGCATCGCCCGCACCACCCCCGAGCTGCTCGAGGCCGACTTCGCGGTGCTGTGCGAGCCGTCGAACGGCGAGGTCGAGGGCGGCTGCAACGGCACCCTCCGCGCCGACGTGCGCGTCACCGGCAGGCGCGCCCACTCGGCGCGGGCCTGGATGGGGTCGAACGCCATCCACGCGATGGCGCCCGTGCTCGCCCAGCTGGCCGCCTACGAGCCGCGGGAGGCCGACGTCGACGGGCTCGTCTACCGCGAGGGCCTCAACGCCGTGCGCATCCGCGGCGGCGTCGCCGGCAACGTCATCCCCGACGAGTGCGTCGTCGAGGTCAACTACCGCTTCGCGCCCGACCGCGACGCCGACCTCGCCGAGCGCCACGTGCGCGACGTCTTCGCGGGCTACGAGGTCGAGATCACCGACATCGCCGAGGGCGCGCGACCGGGGCTCACCGACCCGCTCGCGCAGGCGTTCCTCGCGGCCGTCGGCGGCGAACCGCGGCCCAAGTACGGCTGGACCGACGTCGCCCGCTTCGCCGCGCTCGGCATCCCGGCGGTCAACTATGGTCCGGGCGACCCGTCGCTCGCCCACGCCGACGACGAGCGCGTGCCGCTCGAGCAGCTGGAGCGGTGCGAGCGCGGCCTCCGGGCATGGCTCGCCTCCTGAGTCACTGGGCGACGCGGGTCCTCGGGATCTTCGTCGCCTCCCGGATCGTCACGACGACGATCCTGCTCGTCGTCGCGAGCCTCCAGGAGCCGAGCGACCGCACGGGCGAGCATCCCGGGCTCATCGAGTTCTCGAACATCTGGGACGGCCAGTGGTACTGGTCGATCAACCTGTGGGGCTACCCGTCGGAGATCCCGCGCGACGAGGAGGGGTTCGCGCGCGAGAACGCGTGGGCGTTCATGCCGGCCTACCCGTTCCTGCTGCGCCTCTTCACGATCGTCGGGCTCCCGTTCCCCGTCGTCGCGCCGCTCGTGTCGACGCTCTTCGCGGCGGGGGCCGCGCTCGTGCTGTATCGCCTCGTCGTGCGGCTCCTGCCGTCGGGCTCGGCGCTCTTCGCGACGGCGCTGTTCTGCGTCGCCCCGCTGTCGGTGATCCTGCAGGTGTCGTACGCGGAGTCGATGCACCTCTTCCTGCTCGTCCTCGCGTTGCTGCTGCTCGTCGACCGGCGGTACCCGCTCCTCGTGCCGGTCGTCGTCGTGATGTCGCTCACGCGGCCGAGCGGGCTCGCGTTCGCCCTTGCGCTCCTGCTGCACCTGGGGCACCGGTGGCTCACGCGGCGCCGCGATCCGTTCCCGTGGCGGGAGCGCGTCGAGGTCGTCGTGGTGGGGCTCGTGAGCGCGGTCGCCGGGTTCGCCTGGCTCCTGATCGCGTGGGCCGTCACGGGGGAGTCCACGGCCTACACCGACACCGAGTTCGCCTGGCGTCGCGCGTTCGGGGTCGACGGGCACCTCGTGCCGTTCCTGCCGTGGGTCGAGGCGGGGGAGTTCTGGACGGGCCGCTGGTGGGGCCTCGACGGGGTCGCCGCGACGGTCGTCGCCGTCGGCGGGGTGGTCGCGATCGCGGGCGCCTTCGCGGGGTTCCTGCTCTCGCCCTGGGCGCGTCGGCTCGGGCCCGACGTGCGGTTCTGGCTGGCCTCCTACGCCCTCTACCTGCTCGCCGTGTTCTTCCCGCAGTCGAGCGTCTTCCGCCTTCTGGTGCCCCTCGCGCCGGCCGTCGGCGCGCTCGCCGTGCCGACGTCGCGGGTGTGGCGCGCATCCCTCCTCGTCGCGGGGGTGCTCGGCCAGATCCTCTGGGCGTACGGGGTGTGGCGGGCCGACGTCTACGACTGGACGCCGCCGTGATCCCGACGCGGTGAGCCCACGCACGCGGGATACCACGCGCGCCTGGACGCCTCCTCCCGATCCTGCTCTCGATTTCCAGGCGTCCCCCGTCATGCGGGATAATGGATGCATTCAGGGCATCCGAAAGGGGAACCACGCATGGCTGCGATGAAGCCGAGGACGGTCGACGGTCCGATGGAGGCCGTCAAGGAAGGACGTCTCATCATCGTGCGGGTCCCGCTCGAGGGTGGCGGTCGCCTCGTCGTGTCGGTCAACGACGCCGAGGCCAAGGAGCTCTACGAGGCCCTCGGCGGCGTCGTCAACGCCTGAGGATAAGTCCGGCTCGCGGGATCGCCGCGGGTAGCCTGGGATCGATGGCTGACTCCCGCGACCCGATCGTGCCGCCCGTGCTCTACCTGCCGGTGCTCGAGCACCCCGAGGCCGGGTCGGTCGCCGCGGTGCATCCGCTCGAGGACGGGCGTCTGGGCCTGCTCGCCTACACGGCGCTCGACCGTCTCGCCGACGCGTGCGGCGAAGACCAGCCGTGGATGCTCGTCTTCACGAGCGAGCTCGGGCGCGTCAAAGAGCTGCAGCCGTTCGACGTCGTCGCCTTCGACATCGCGGTTCCGCCGGCGATGCGGGCGGGCAGCAGGTTGCGCGCATGACCGAGATCTCCGTGGCCCGCGAGGCCGTCGCCGAGGAGCTCGCCGGGCTGCTCGACGTCGTCGACGAGGTCGACCGCGCGATCGGCGACCGTCCCGCCGCGGCCGACGGGGGCATCGCGTCGGCTCTCATCGGGTTGATCGCCTCGGCGGGAGCGGATGCCGCGGGCACGTCCGCCGACACCCACCGCGCCCTCGTCGCGGTCGCGCTCGACGTGCTCGACGACTTCGCGCTCACCGACGAACAGGTCGCCGAGCAGCTTCGGGACTTCACGGAGGAGGTCGAGCCGTGAGCGTCGACCTGAACATCCCGGGAGATCCGGCCGCCATCCGCGCGGTCGCCGACTGGCTGTCGCCGCGCATCTCCGACGCCGACAGCGACGTGTACATCGACTCGGTCGACGTGTCGCTCGTCTCGCAGGCGCAGTGGGTGGGGCAGTCGGGCGACGCCTTCCGCGACGCCCTCGACCGGGTGCGTGGGGAGCAGATGAAGATCTCGCCCTACCTCACCACGGCCGCCGACGTGTTCCTCGCCTACGCGAACCGGCTCGAGCGCGGGCAGGACGATTTCGACCACTACCTCGAGCAGGCGATCGCGGGCGGCCTCGTCGGCGTGCGGCGCACGAAGACGATCCTGACTCCGACGACCTCGCTCCCGTACTGCCCGACGGTCGACGCTCCCGCCGAGGATGTGACGGCCTGGAACGACTACGTGCGCCGGGTGGAGCTCTACAACGACATCTCCACGCGCGTCGGCACGTGGTGGGGCGAGCTCGAGGCGTGGATCGTCGAGCACATGGTGCCGCTCGTGGCGCGGATCGAGGAGTTCGCCCCGCTCAGCGGGCTGTTCGACGACATCACGGTCGGCAACGAGGTCATCGTGTCGACGGCGCTCGAGACGGCGGACTACCGGGTGAACCGCGACTTCACCGAGTGGAGCAAGGTCTACGACCAGATGCAGGCGGATGCCGAGCTCTACACGCGCGGGCTGCGGTCGGGCAATCCGGCGCTCAAGGCCGCGTCGGAGGCCGCGAACCCGCGCGCGATCCGCGAGGGGCTCGAGCAGCTCGGCGAGACGATCAAGGGGCTCCGTCGGGCGACGCGCATCATCCCGGGCGTCGGCATCGCGATCGACGTCGCGCTCGGGGTCGTCGACATCGCGAACGGCGACTCGGCGAGCTCGGTCGGCGTCGGCATCCTGGGCGGAATGGCGGGCGGTGCGGCCGTCGGCGGCACGATCGCGGCGGTCGGCGGCCCGCCGGGCTGGGTCATCGGCGGCGTGGTCGTCGGCGGCGTCGTCGTCGGCGAGGGCGCGCGCTGGGCGTGGGAGGCGTGGGTGCCGTTGCACGTGCGCGAGTCGATCGACGACTTCTTCGTCGGCGACCCGCCCGTGCTCGTCAACGAGGCCACCGGCACCTGGGCGGTCGGCACGCGGTGAGCGAGGTGCTCGCGCCGCACGTGCTCCCGCCCGGCAGCCGCGCAGTGCCGGTGGCGGCGTCTACGCTCCCGCCCGGGGTCGGCGTCGCCGTGCTCGCGGCCGTCGCGGTCGTCGGCGTGCTACTCGCGGCGGCCCCGGGGCAACCGGGGTTCCGCATCCTGCTCGGCGCGCTCGCGGTCTTCGCGGCCGTGAGCGCCGTCCTCCTCGTGCCGTGGACGCGCGCCGTCGAGACGGGCCGAGTGCGCCTCGACCCGGATGCCGACGCGCTGCGCTTCGTCGCGCCCCGGGCGCTTCCCGTCGGGATGCTCGCCCTCGCCGTCGTCGCCCTCGCCGCGGGGGTGCTCGCGCTCGTCCTGCGGCTCGCGGGCGTCGCAGGGGCGTCCGAGGTCGGCATCGGCGCCGTCGGTCCGCTCGCGCTCGGCGCCGTCGGGCTCGGCTGGCTCGGGCAGCAGCTGCTCGCGCTGCGGGTGCCCGCGGGGCTCACGCTCGACGCCGACGGCATCCGCGGGGTGCGCGGCACGCGGCAGGTCGACATCGCGTGGCACGACCTCGCGGGCGTCGACGTGCTCGCCGCGCGGGGGGCGCGCCTCGTGCTCACGCCGCGCGACGCGGGCCCCGTCGTGCTCGACCCGCACTGGTTCGGCTCCGACCCGAACGTCGTCGCAGTCGTGATCGCGCACTTCCGCGACCACCCGGCGGACCGCTCCGCGCTCGCCGACGGACGGACCGCGATCCGTGTCGTCGAAGAGGCGGTCAGTCCGAGAGCTTGACGAGCTGCAGCAGGCCGTCGCCCACCGTGCTGAGCGACGCCGCCACGGCATCCGATTCGGCGATCGTCGCGAGCAGCGCGCGGAAGTCGGCGACGGTCTCGTCACGCGCGGCCGGGTCGGCGACGCGGCCGCGCCACAGGGCGTGCGCGACGACGACGATGCCGCCGCGGCGCGCGATGCGCAGACCGTGCTCGACGTAGTCGAGGAGCGAGGCGGGGTCGGCGTCGACGAAGACGAGGTCGTAGGCGCCGTCGTTCATGCGCGGCAGCACCTCCGACGCGGTGCCGGTGATGAGCCGGATGCGGTTGGCCGGCACGTCGGCATCCGCGAACGCGGTGCGGGCGGCCTGCTGGTGCTCGAACTCGACGTCGATCGAGGTGAGCACCGCGTTGGGGGCGCCGCGCAGCAGCCACAGGCCGCTCACGCCGGCGCCGGTGCCGATCTCGACGATCGAGTGGGTCGTGGATGCCGCGGCCAGCAGGGCGAGTTGCGCGCCCATCGCGGGGGTGACCGCTTCGATGCCGAGCTCCATCGAGTGGCGTCGCGCGTCGGCGATCGCCTCCGGCTCGGCGACGAACTCCTCGGCGTAGCGCCAGCTCGTCTCCTTGTCCGCCATGCCTCAACCGTATCGGCCCCCGAGGCCGCTCCCGGGGAGCGCCACTATCCTGAGGTCGTGTCCTTCGGGCTGACCTTCGACAAGCTGCTGATCATCCTCGTGATCGCGCTGTTCCTGATCGGTCCCGACCGCCTCCCCGGCTACGCCGCGCAGCTCGCCCGCCTCGTGAAGACCCTCCGCGGGTTCGCCGACGGCGCGAAGGAGCGCATGCGCGAAGAGATGGGCCCCGAGTTCGACGAGGTCGACTGGCGCAAGCTCGACCCCCGCCAGTACGACCCGCGGCGCATAATCCGCGAGGCCCTCCTCGAGGATGCCCCCGCGAAGCCCGTCTCCCCGAACGCCCCGACGGCCGCGACCCCGCGTCCCGCGCACCGGGAGTCCGCCTACGAGCAGCGCCTGCGCAAGCAGGGCCGCCCGCGCCCCGCCCCGTTCGATCCCGAGGCGACCTAGCCGCGCTCCGATTCCGCGTTTTGCGTCTTCACCCGCGTTTCTGAACGCGTACCCAGACGCAAAACGCGGAGTCTGTCGCTGCCGCGGCGCTCAGCGGCGCTCAGCGGCGGCGAAGGAGCTTCGCGACGCGGAGGTAGAGCCCCATGAGGCCGACGAGCTTCGCGAACTCCGCGCCCGTGCGGGGCAGCTGCAGGATGCCGGTCGACTCGGCGATCGTGTGCGGCTCCACGAAGCGCAGCAGGCCCTCCGGGCCGTTGCGGCGGCCGAGGCCCGAGAGCTTCACGCCGCCCATCGGGGCGTCGACCGCGGAGAACGTCGCGCGGTAGCCCTCGTTGACGTTGACCGAACCGGCATCCAGGAGCGCCGCGACGCGTCGGGCCCGCGCGCGCGAACCGCTCAGTACCGACGCGTTGAGTCCGAACTCGGAGTCGTTGGCGAGGGCGACGGCCTCCTCGGCGGAGTCGACGACGTGCACGGCGACGACGGCTCCGAAGGTCTCGTTCCGGGAGCACGTCATCTCGTCGGTGACGCCGGTGAGCACGGTCGGCTCGACGAAGTACGGGCCGATCTCGGGGCGCGGCTTGCCGCCCGCGAGCACGGTGGCCCCCTTCGCGACGGCGTCGTCGATGTGGGCGGTCACGCGCTCGAGCTGGGCCTTCGTCGCGAGCGAGCCGACATCCGTCGAGAAGTCGAGGGCGGTGCCGAGCCGCAGCGCCGCCGTGCGCGCCGCGAACGCCTCGAGGAACGCCGGCGCGACGCCCTTCTCGACGTAGAGCCGCTCCATCGAGACGCACAGCTGCCCGGATGCCGCGAAGCACCCGTAGGCCGCGTCGGCCGCCGCCTTCACGGGGTCGACGTCGTCGAGCACGATCATCGGGTTCTTGCCGCCGAGTTCGAGGCTCACCCCGATGAGGCGCCGGGATGCCCGCTCGGCGACGACCTTGCCGGTCGCGGTCGAGCCGGTGAAGCACACGTAGTCGGCGACGTCGACGACGGCGGTGCCGATCTCGGCGCCGGGACCCGCGACGACGCCCCAGAGCTCCGCCGGGACCCCGGCCTCGACGAACGCGCGTCGGGCGGTCAGCACCGAGAGGGTCGCCTGGTCGTCGGTCTTCTGCACGACGCCATTGCCGGCCGCGAGCGCCGGGGCGACGTCCATGACGGCGAGCGAGAGCGGGTAGTTCCACGGCGTGATGACGCCGACGACGCCCTTCGGCTCGTAGCGCAGACGCGTGCGCATGACCACGGGGATGCCACCGCGGCGCGAGCGCGGGGAGAGGGTGCGGCGTGCGGCGAGGGCCGCGTAGCGGGTGGCGGAGGCAGCCTGGAAGACCTCCTCGAAGGCCTGGCCGCGGGTCTTGCCGGTCTCGATCTGCACGGCGTCGAGGAGAGCGTCGGTTCGCTCCAGGAGGAGGTCGTGGGCGCGCAACAGCACGCGACGCCGGTGGGCGAAGCCGGCCGCCCACCACGCCCGCTGCGCCTCGCGCGCGGCCTCGGCGGCGACCTCGACGTCGGCGACGCTCGACTGCGGCAGGTCGTGCAGCACCTCGCCCGTGAAGGGGACGACGACGGGGACCGACGACGTCGCGGTGGCGGTGAGGTCCCGGGTGAGGTCGTGCGCGACGGCCCGGTCGAGCGGCGATCCCGACATGAGAGAACCCTATTTCCCTTTAGCATTCGAGCATGGCCACGCCCGCACGCGCCCTGCGCCGCGGCACCGTCGCCCGCTACGCGGTCGGCTCGGTCGGTACAGGGGGATTCGGAACCCTTCCCGGTCTGGTGCTGCTGATCTACATGACCAACACTCTCGGGGTGCACCCGGCGTTCGCCGGAGCCGCATTCACGGTGTCGAAGATCTGGGACGTCGTCATCGACCCCTGGATCGGCGCCCGCAGCGATCGCAGCCTCGCCCGCACCGGGTCGCGGCGGCGGTTCATGGTGCTCGGCGCCGTCCTGCTGCCGATCTTCTTCGTCGCCACCTTCGCGGTGCCGCCGGGACTCCCCGAGGTCGTCTCGGCCGCGTGGGTGCTCGTCGCCTTCCTGCTCGCCGCGACGGCGTTCTCGCTCTTCCAGGTGCCCTACATCGCGCTCCCGGCGGAACTCGTCGACTCCTACGACGAGCGCACCCGCCTGCTCTCGGCGCGCGTCATCGTGCTCACCCTCGCGATCCTCGCCTTCGGCGGCGGGGCGCCCGAGCTCGTCGCCCTCGGCGCGAACGAGTACCAGGGCTACCTCATCATGGCCGCGGCGGCGGGCGTCGTCTTCCTCGTCGCGTTCCTCATCACGTCGACGGTCGAGAAGAGCGCGCTCGGCGAGAGCGTGCCCGCCGCGCCCGCGTCGGCGCCGGTGGAGGGGCTCGCGGCGCCGAAGACGGGGATGCTCATGCACTTCCGTCGCGGCTGGACGGCTGTGCGCGACAGCCAGCCCTACCGCGCGCTCCTGTTCACCTTCGTCGTGCAGGCGCTCGCGATCGGGCTCATGCTCGCGGGCGTCGCCTACGTCTCGTTCGAGGTGCTGGGCCTCGGCGGCACGATCTTCCCGTTCCTCGCGCTCATCGCCCCCGCCATCCTCGTGACGCCGCTGTGGTCGCGCGTCGCCGGCCGCATCGGCAAGGAGCGCGCCTTCGGGATCGCGACCGTGCTGTTCGCGCTCGCCGCCCTCTCGCTCGTGCTCATGATCTGGGCGCCCGGGCCGTGGGTGTTCGGGCCGATCGCCCTCGCGGGCGCCGCCTACGCGGGCCTGCAGTCGCTGCCGCTCGCGATGCTGCCCGACACGGTCGCCTACGACGCGCAGACGCACGGCCCCGGTCGCGCGGGCACGTTCAGCGGCGTCTGGACGGCGGGCGAGACCGCGGGGCTCGCGTTCGGCGGCACGATCCTCTCGATCGTGCTGAGCCTCACGGGCTTCATCGCCACGACCGCGGAGGAGAGCGTCGTGCAGCCGCAGAGCGCGATCGTCGGCATCGTGCTCGCGTTCAGCCTCATCCCGGCGGCGCTCATGCTGCTGAGCCTCATCTCGCTCGCGCGCTACCCGCTGCGCAAGGCCGACATCGACGCGCTCGTGCGCGACGTGCCGGCGCCGCCCACGTCGCCCGCGGGGGTCGCGTCGTGAGCGCCCTCGAGGCCGAGCCGGCCGACATCCTCGCCGAGCTGCGTGAGCTGCGCGAGCACGACGCCCCGACGCACGGCGGCCGCGTGCTGTCCTACGTCTACGACCCGGGCCTGGCGGAGCTCGACGAGCTCGCCGCCAACGCCGCGAAGCTCATGCAGCCCGTCAACGGGCTCGACCCGACGACGTTCGGCTCCGTCGCGGCGCTCGAACGCGACGTCGTCGGGTTCGTGCGCGGGCTGCTGCACGGCGACGCCGAGGTAGTCGGCACAGCCACGAGCGGCGGCACCGAGTCGTGCCTCCTCGCCGTGAAGACGGCGCGGGATGCCTGGGTCGCCGCCGGAGGCACCGGCACCCCGCGCCTCGTGCTGCCCGCGACCGCCCACGCGGCGTTCCAGAAGGCGGCGCACTACTTCGGACTCGAGCTCGACCTGGTTCCCGTTTCGGCCGACGGCGTCGTGTCGGCCGACGACATCGGGGAGCGGCTCGGCGACGACGTCGCCCTCGTCGTCGTCTCCGCCCCGTCGTACCCGGTCGCGGCGCTCGACCCCGTCGAGGCGGTCGCCGCGCTCACGAGCGAGCGCGGCATCCCGCTGCACGTCGACGCGTGCATCGGCGGACTCGTGCTGCCGTTCTGGCCGCGCCTGCCGAAGTGGGACTTCGCGGTGCCCGGGGTCACGAGCATGAGCGCCGACCTGCACAAGTACGGCTACGCGCCGAAGGGGGTCTCCGTGCTGCTGCAGCGCGGCCGCGACCGGCAGCGCCTGCAGTACTTCGCGACGACGCGCTGGCCGGGCTACCCGGTCGTCAACCCGACGATCCTCGGCTCCAAGTCGGCGGGGCCGCTCGCGGCGGCGTGGGCGATCACGAAGGCGCTCGGCGAGTCCGGGTTCCAGCGCCTCGCCGACTCGACGCGGCGCTCCACGGACGCGATCGTGTCGGCGATCGGTCGTATCGAGGGCCTCCGCGTGCTCGGCGAGCCCGCCGGGCCGCTCCTCGCCGTCGCCGCCGACCCGCGCGCCGGCGTCGACGGCCAGGTGGACCCGCACCACTGGGCGGATGCCGTGCGCGGCCTCGGCTTCGTGCTGCAGCTCCAGCCGGCGAACGGCGACATCCCGTCGACGACCCACCTCACGATCACCCCCGTCACCGAGAAGGTGCTGCCGGAGCTGCTCGCCGCGCTCGCGAAGGGGGCGGATGCCGTGCGCGGCATCCCGCACGTCGACGCGTCCGAGCTGCTGGGGTCGCTCCCGCCGCTCGACGGTGCGCTCGACTCCGACACGGCGGCGGCGATCCTCCAAGGCTTCGGCATCGGGGCGGGTGGTGCCCTGCCCGACGCGCTCGCGCCCCTCCTCGCGATCATCGAGGCGACGCCGGCGCCCCTCGCCGAACGGCTCCTCACCGAGCTCCTCGCCCGCCTCGTCGAACCCCCCGCCAAGAACTGACAGCCGGCCGAGGGAGCCGCCGTGGACCCGGTTCGGGGTTCGCGAGTGAATCGGGGTAGGGGTCCCCGCTCTCTTCACTCGCGAACCCCGAACCGGGGCCACGGCCCACGGGCAACCCCGGATACCATCGCCACGTGACCCACGCCGCCCGCCGCCCGAGGGAGCTGCGCCCCGGCATCCTCGCGCGCTATGCGACCGGGGAGTTCGTGACGAGCGGGTTCGCGGCGCTGCCGGGGCTCGTGCTGGTCTTCTACCTGACCGACGCTCTCGCCGTGCCGGCGCTCCTGGCGGGTGCGGTGGTGACGATCGCGAAGGTGTGGGACATCGTCATCGACCCGATCGTGGGCGCCTACAGCGACCGGGAGTTCGCGGCCCGCGGCTCCCGACGGCGGCTCATGCGGCTCGGGGCGATCGTGCTGCCGGTGTTCTTCGTGCTGACCTTCGCGGTGCCGTCCGGCACCGATCCGGTGCTCGCCGCCGGGTGGGTGTTCGTCGCGTTCCTGCTCGCGGCGACGGGCTTCTCGTTCTTCCAGGTGCCCTACAACGTGCTGCCCGCGGAGCTGGTCTCGGGCTACGACGCCCGTACGCGACTGCTGACCGCCCGCGTGCTCGTGTTGACCGCCGCGATCCTGCTCTACGGCGGCGGCGGGCCGGCGCTGCGCGAGCTCGGCGCGGAGCTCTTCGGCTCCGACTTCGGCGGGTACCTGTTCATGGCGGTGGGGGCGTCGGCGATCTTCGTCGTCGCGATCCTGGTGACGGCGACCGTGGAGAAGGCGACCCGCGGCTCGCTCGAGGCGCCGCCCCCGCCGATGCCGGCATCCCACGCGTTCGGCGAGATCTCCCCGCCGCGCGACTCGATCGCGGTGCAGGCGCGACGCGGGCTCGCGATGCTGCGCGGGTCGAAGCCGTTCCGCACCCTGCTCGCGACGTTCGTCACGCAGGCGCTCGCGGCGGGCGGGATGCTCGCCGCGACGCAGTACGTGGCGACCTGGGTGCTCGGCGACACCGACGCCGTCACGATCCTCTTCGTGGGGCTCATCGTGCCCGCAATCGTCGCGACGCCGCTGTGGGGGGCCGTCGCCCGACGCATCGGCAAGGAGCGCGCCTACGTCATCGCGACAACGCTGTTCTTCCTCGGCGCGCTCGCCAACGTGGGCCTCCTCGTCGTCCCGGGCTTCTGGGTGATCGGCCCGATCGCCCTCATCGGCACGGCCTACGCGGGACTCCAGGCCCTGCCGATGTCGATGCTCCCCGACGTCATCGCGTTCGACGCCCGCACGAACGGCCCGGGCCGCGGCGGCTCGTTCAGCGGCATGTGGACCGCGGGGGAGACGACGGGGCTCGCCTTCGGCACCACGATCCTCGCGGTCGTGCTCGCCGCCTCCGGCTACCTCGAGTCGACCGCCGCGACCGCCGTCGAAGCCCAGCCGGCATCCGCGGTTTTCGGGATCGTCATGTCGTTCAGCCTCGTGCCCGCGACGCTCATGGCACTGTCGTTCATCCCGCTGCTGCGCTACCCGCTGCGCAAGCGTCACGTCGACGGTCCCGTGACGGGTCCGGTGACCCTCCCGCCCCCGTCGGTCTGACCGGGGGCGTGGGGCGAGTTATCCCATATGGGATATCTCGAGTGCGAGTTATCCCAAATGGGATGTTTCGCCCGCCCCGAGCACCTACCGCGGCGAGAGCGGGAGCTTGCGGCCGGGGAGGTCGCGGCCACGGGCGGCGAGGGCGTCGGCGAGCGACTGGATGGCGACGGCGGCCGGATCGGACGGGTCGCCGAGCACGACGGGGTCGCCGGCATCCCCGCCCTCGCGGAGCGCCCGGGAGAGCGGCACGCGCGCGAGCACGGGCACGTCGAGCCGAGCCGCGACGGCATCCCCGCCGCCGGACCCGAACAGCTCGCCCGTCATGTTCTCGACGACGCCGAGCACGGTCTGACCGGTCTGCCGGGCGACGAGGCCGGAACGTTCCGCGACCTCGGCCGCCGCGGGCTGCGGGGTCGTCACGACGATGACCTCCGCGTGCGGCAGCAGCTGCCCGATCGAGATCGCGACGTCGCCGGTTCCGGGCGGGAGGTCGAGCACGAGCACGTCGAGGTCGCCCCACCACACGTCGGAGAGGAACTGCTGGATGGTGCGGTGCAGTAGCGGTCCGCGCCACGACACCGCGGTCGAGCCGTCCACGAACATGCCGATCGAGATGACGGAGACCCCGCGGCCGACGGGGGGCATCATGAGGTCGCCGACGGGCGTCGGTTTCGCGTCGGGGCCGAGGCCGAGGATGCCAGGGATCGAGAAGCCGAAGACGTCGGCATCCACGAGGCCCACCCGCAGTCCCCGCGCGGCGAGGGCGACGGCGAGGTTGGCGGTGAGCGTCGACTTGCCGACGCCGCCCTTGCCGCTCGTGACGGCGTAGATCCTCGTCAGGGTGTCGGGGCCGAACTGGTTCCGCCGCGTGCCGCGCAGCCGGGCGACGAGCGCTTCGCGCTCCGGCGGCGTCATCGCGCCGATCGTGAGCTCGATCGACGCGATGCCGGGCACGCCGAGCACGGCGGCGCGTACATCCCGCTCGATCGTGTCGGCGGCGGGGCAGCCGACGATCGTGAGCACGAGGTCGACGCTCGCGACGTCGCCCGAGACCGACACCGCGCGCACCATGTCGAGTTCGGTGATGGGGCGGCGGATCTCGGGGTCCATGACGCGGCCGAGGGCCGCGCGCACGGCGTCGGCGGTCACGGGGTGCTGGTCGCCTTCTTCGCCTCGTCGCGGTCGCTCTCCTCGAGCAGCGCTCGCAGTTCGGCACGGATGAAGTCCTTCGTGGCGACGTCCTTCATCGCGAGGCGCAGGGCCACCACCTCACGGGCGAGGTACTCGGTGTCGGCGAGGTTGCGTTCGGCGCGCTGCCGGTCCTGCTCGATCTGCACGCGGTCGCGGTCATCCTGTCGGTTCTGCGCGAGCAGGATGAGCGGCGCAGCGTAGGACGCCTGCAGCGAGAGCACGAGCGTGAGCACCGTGAAGCCGTAGGTCTGCGAGTCGAACCGCCAGGCCTCGGGCCCGTAGGTGTTCCACAGGATCCAGGCGATCGTGACGATCGTCAGGATGAGCAGGAACCACGGCGTGCCCATGCCGCGCGCGATCGCCTCGGTGAAGCGGCCGAAGCGGTCGCGGCTGCCCCGCCGCGGGAAGGGCGTGAACGACTGCCGGGTGCCCTTCGGCTGATCGAGCCGGGGCTCGTTACGTGCGGGACGTGTTGCGCGTGCCATTCGACGTCCTCCTTCCGCGGATCGGGATTGCTGCGGTGCCCGTGCTCACGGGCTCGTCGTCTTCCGAGGTACTTCGCCAGTCGTCGGGGAGCAGATGGTCGAGGACGTCGTCGATGGTCACCACCCCGACGAGTCGGTGCTGCTCGTCGACGACGGGCAGGCTCACGAGGTTGTAGGACGCGAGGATGCGCGACACCTCCGCCGCGCTCGTGTTCGGCCTGACGGGTTCGAGGCTCGTGTCGAGCAGCGTGCCGAGGCGCTCGTGCGGCGGGTAGCGCAGCATCCGCTGGAAGTGCACCATGCCGAGGAACCGCCCAGTCGGCGGCTCGTACGGCGGCAGGGTGACGCACACGGCGGCGCCGAGCGCGGGGGCGAGCTCGTGACGGCGGATGAGGGCGAGCCCCTCCGCGACGGTCGCGTCGGCGCTCACGATGATCGGCTCCGTCGTCATGAGGCCGCCCGCCGTGTCGGAGCCGTAGGCGAGCAGCATGCGCACGTCGTCGGCCTCCTCGGGCTCCATGAGCTCGAGTAGCGCCTCGCCGCGCTCCTCCGGCAGCTGCGCGATGAGGTCGGCGGCGTCGTCGGGCTGCATCTGGTCGAGCACGTCGGCGACGCGCTCGTCGTCGAGGCGGCTGATGATCTCCACCTGCTCCTGCTCGGGCATCTCCTCGAGCGCGTCGGCGAGCCGGTCGTCGGGAAGCTCCTCGGCGACCTCCATGCGGCGGTCCTCCGGGAGGTCGAGGAGGGTGCTGGCGAGGTCGGCGGGCAGCAGGTCGGAGTACGTGGCGACGAGCTGCTCGGCCGACTGCGGTTCGCCGGGCGCGTTCTTCTCGCGGACCTGGTCCCAGGTTGCGAACGTCGTCGCGCCCTTCGAGAACGGGGACGCCGAACGCGGCCGACGCAGGAACAGGTCGCCGACCTCCCACTCGCCGGGCGCGGTCTCCTCGATCGCGACGTCTTCGATCGTGGCCTCGCCCGACTTGTCGCGCAGGTCGACCTTGCGGCCGAGCAGTTCGGCGATGACGCGCACCTCGCCGCCGCGCTGCTCGAAGCGGCGCAGGTTGATGAGCCCTGTCGTGATGATCTGGCCCGACCCGATGCTCGTGACGCGGCCGATGCTGAGGAACACGCGGCGCTTGCCCGGCACCTCGACGATGAGGCCCACCACGCGCGGTGACTCGGCCTTGCGGTAGACGACCACGACATCCCGGGCCTTGCCGACCTTGTCGCCCGCGGGGTCGAAAACGGCGCACCCGGCCAGCCGGGCGACGAAGACCCGCGTCGCGCTCACGGGGAAACCCTACTCTCGGCCACCGGCCCGGCCGGGTGCTCTGACTGCTGTGCGTGTCCGTGCACCCTCCTCCGGCCGCTAGCGACGGACCTCCTCGTGGAATCGCCGCCGCAGGAAGTGCTCCTGGAGCGTCGGCGACATCTGCCCGAAGTAGCTGCTTGTCCCTCCCAGTCGCACGACCTGCTCGACGCCGTCCTCGCCGCCTTGAATCCGGGCGAGCCGCTCGGGGTCGACGACGTTGAGCTGCACGTGCCGGCCGCCGTTCTCGAGGTAACGCGCGAGCTCGGCGCGAAGTTCGGCTCGACCCGCCACGAACGCTTCCGCCATGACGCCGAGGTCGAGGGCGATGGCGGCCCACGGCACCTGATCGACCGCGAGCGCGGAATCCACCGTCGTCGCGACGGTGACGCCCTCGGATGCCGGAGCGGGTGTGAGCGCTTCCGTCGTGAGGGGCTCGTACGCTCCCCGACCGTTCGGCGTCGCGCCCGTGAGCTCGCCGCCGGGGGTGTTCGAGGTGCCGATCGTGATGCCCGCAGGCAGGAAGTTTCCGCCGTACGAGTTCGTGTGCTCCACTGCCGCCTCCGCCCAGGTGCGGTAGAGGCGCACGAGGAGCGCGTCGGCGCCGGAGTCCCCGCGGCCGTAGCGTGCCGCACGGCGGCAATCCTCCCGCAGCTCCTCGTAGCCGACCCAGTCCGCGGCAAGGGCGGCGCGCAGGTCCGCGGCGGTCCAGTGGCCGCCCGCGAAGACGGTCTCGCGGATCGAGGCGAGGGAGTCGGCGACGTCCACCATCCCGATGGGATTGATTCCCGATGCGTTGTCGTATACGAAGCCGCGCTGCATGACCCCGCGTCCCACGCTGAAGGCGTCGTTCATGAGCACGGAGGCGACGGTGTGTGGATACTGCTCAGCCATGGCGCGCAGCGTGACGTTGTTGAACTCCGCCTGCAGCGAGATGAAGTGCCGCATCTGGACCTCGAGGTCGGCGACGAAATCCTCGAAGTCTTCGTGCTGGTCGAGCGGGCGCGTGGCCGGCCCGACCTGTCGCTGCGTCCGTGGGTCCCACCCGCCGGCGATCGCGATCTCGAGGATGCGGGGAGCGACCATCATCGGGCCGGCCGCGAATCGCGAGTCGCCGGGCACGCTGATGGTCAGGTCCCCGCCCATCCCGTAGTCGCGTGCCTGCTCGACAGGCACGCCGTTCGCGACGAGGTGGGCGATGTTTCCCGCGTCGCCGACGAGCGCGGGGAGGCCGATGCCGGTGCCGAGAAGGTCGAGTGCGGCATCCCAGAGGCGGTCGGGGGTTCCTTCGTGTACCCGCAGGGTGAGCGTGTGGTGCGGCGTCGGGCACAGTCGAGCGGCCTCGAGCACGAGGTAGGTCGTGTCGTTCGTGGCGTCGGCTCCGTCGGGCGTGACGCCACCGATTACGGCGTGCAACCACTTGGTCCCTGCCGCCCACTTCGCGCGGTGCGCCGTGCCACCCGTGATGAGCACCTGTGTCGTCTTCGCGCGGAGGCAGGCGAAGAGCTCCACCGCACGCTCGGCGTCGAGGCGACCAGCCGCGAGGTCGGCCTGGTAGTAGCGGTCGAAGATCTGGTCGAGCCGCCCCATACCGAGGACGTTCGACGGGAGCATGAGGAGCGTCGCGAACCAGTAGGACTGGAGTGCCTCATGCAGCGTCCGGGCCGGACCCGCCGGCACGTGGTCGCAGATGTCGGCGATGGCGAGGAGTTCGTCGCGGCGGCGGCCGGTATGCTCCGCGGCCTGACGCCGAGCCTCCGCGGCGAAGCGGGTGGCGAAGGCGATACCCGCCTCGAGCGTCACGATGACGGAGTTCAGGAAGTCGCGTTTCTCGATCGCCTCCGCGCTCGTGATGCGGGTGGCCGAGAGCTCGGCACGTGCCTGTTCCAAGAGCCCCCCGAAGCCGAGTTCGAGCAGCAAGTCGAAGCGCGGAACACACGACAGTTGCGAGATCTCGTGGTGGACGCCGTATCCGACGCCGAGCATCCCGCCGCCGCCCCAGCCCTCGGCCTTCTCGCGATACGGAGGGAGCACGATACCGACCTGGGCGTACGGCCAGACGCGCTCGTCGTCGTAGATCTGCGTCATACGCGAGGTGAGGGTACGGCCGCGCCAGAAGTCGTTGAGTTCCCGCAACTCCGCAAGCGTCTCGTCGGAGATCTGGTAACCGTCCTCGACGAGCGCCTCGAGCTCGGCCTCGGGCCAAGTCGCCCACAGGTGCGTCGCCTCGAGGCCCCACGGATCGCGGGACACGTTACCGACTACAAGTTCCTCTGCGTCGATGCGAATCGTGCACTTCTCGAGGATCTCGGCGAGGACCCGAGCGGCCCGCAGTCCCGCCGGATACCCCTCGTTCCGGCGAAAGGCGTCGGTCAGGAGCCGCGCCTTCTCGCTCGAGACCGGGTGGCTCTGACGCCGGATGATGTCGAGGCCCTCGCGAGTGAGGAGGGCGATGCGGTCGGCAGGTGAGAGGTTGTCCGCCACGTTGCGGCCTTTCCAGGTGGAAGTCAATGGTTAACGACCCACAGTATTGACAAAGTCATGGAATCTTCAACATTGTGGACTCGGCGGGCGATGAGGCTCCCCGGCAGCCACCTGCCGTCCTGCAACGAAAGAACTGGCAACGATGCACAGACGATTGACGTGGATTCCCGCCCTCGCGGCGGCGGCCGCGCTCGCCCTCGCGGGATGCTCCGGACCCGCCACGGGCCCCGAGCCGACGGTGGAACTCGACGAGACGGCGGTCATCACGATCGCCTCGCAGAACGCGGTGACGAACTGGGACCCCGCGCAGAGCGTCGGCGGGCCCGAGATCGGCATGCTCAAGCTCGTTTACGACGCACTCGTCGGCATGTCGCCTGAGATGACGCCCGAACCGCTCCTCGCGGTGAGCTGGGAGGCGAGTGATGACGCTCGCGAGTGGACCTTTACTCTCCGCGAGGGCGTCGAGTACTCCGACGGCACCCCCTTCGACGCCGAGGTCGTCAAGGCCAACATCGAACGCTACCAGACGCACTCGGGGTCGACGCTCGCTCCGGCGATTGCTCACATCGAGGAGATCGTTGTCCTCGACCCTCTCACCGTGCGGTTCGTGCTCGCCCGCGCCGACGTCGCGCTGCCCGCGCTCCTCAGTGAGCGCTATGGCATGATGCCGAGCCCCGCGAGCTTCGTCGACGGCCGAATCGCCGAGCCTGTGGGCACGGGCCAGTTCGTCTGGGTCGAGGAGCAGCAGACCGTATCGCTGACGCTTGCGAAGAACGAGACGTCGTGGCGCGCGGACGACGTGCACATCGCGGGCGTTGAGGTGCTTGTCATGGACGACGCGATCGCGCGGTTCAACGCGTTCCGCACCGGGGTAGCCGACCTCACGCTCGTGAGCCCCGACCAGGTCGAGGAGGCGATGACGCTTCCGGGGGTGCAGCTGTACTCGCAGACGCTCCGAGCGTCGCGCTTCATCTCGATCAACGCGGCGCTCTACGAGCCCTTCCAGGACCCGCGCGTGCGCCTCGCCCTCAACCTCGCGATCGACCGCGAGGGAATCGTCGAGGGACTGCTCTTCGGTCAGGGCGAGCCCGCGTACCAGATGCGCCCCGAGGCGCTCGCCGGCTTCAACCCCGACCTGCGCGTCTCGTGGCCCTACGACCCCGAGCGGGCGCGGGAACTGCTCGACGAGGCCGGCTACGAGACCCTCGAGTTCGACTTCGTCGTCGTCCCGCGGTTCACGACCGAGGCGGAGGCGATCCGCTCGGCATGGGCGGAGATCGGCGTCAACATCACGGTGACGCCGCTCGCAGGCGCAGGCGCGGGCCAGGCGCTCTGGTACGAGAAGACGGCGGCGGCCGGCCTCACCGGCTTCGACGGGTCGCTCGACCTTGGCCTTGCCTACACGTCGCTCTTCGGGAAGACGGCCGTCAAGAACACGGGCCAGCTCGTGGACCCGCGGCTCGACGAACTCATGACGCAGGCGATGGCCGAAACCGACCTCGACAAGCGCGCCGCGCTCTTCGTCGAGATGTCGGAGGTTCTCGCCGCGAACCCGCTGTCGAACTGGCCGGTCGTCTACGGCTACGACGGCGTCGTCTCGCAGGAGAAGATCGTCGGCCTGAGCGCGTATCAGGACTCGTTCCCTCGTCTCGAGGGCGTGGGCGTGCTCGCGGGCTGACCTTCGGGCTCGGGATGCCGCTTGTGCGCTCGCGGCATCCCGAGCCTTCGCTGGCACCGCTAATAGAGGCGGGGGGGCGCGATCCCCGAGCCAGTAGATGATGCCGTTCTCGGGACCCTTCGTGGGATGCCCGTCGTAGATGAGCTCGCGCGAGAGCTGCACGTCGAGCCGCCCCGAGGGGAGCTCGTAGTGGATGCGGTATTCGGTCGGGCGGGTGACGCCGAGCTCGTCGAAGCGGGCTTGCGCCCGATAGAGGTCGTCGAGCATCAGTTCGAGCATCCGGACGATCCGCGCATCCGTGCGGTCGGCGCCCTCGACATGGACGGGGTAGCGCACCGTGCCGTGCTGTTCCATGAAGATCGCCGGGTACACCGATCCCGGCTCGGACGACACGTAGACGTAGATGCCGGTGACGCCGGGGGCGTCGCCGAGGTACGACAGGCCGAGCGAGAGCCAGTCGGAGACGAGGTCGTTGACGATCTCCTGCTCGGTCATGCGCGGAGCGTAGCCGCGGGAGCAGACTGGGGGCGTGACCCGTCCACAGCGGCTCGTGCTCGCGATCGCCGTGCTCGCCTCCTTCGTCGCCTTCCTCGACGGCACGGTCGTCAACGTCGCCCTCCCCGCGATCGTCGACGAGCTCGGCGGCGGGATCGCGACGCAGCAGTGGACCGTCGACGCGTACCTCATCACGCTCGGGTCGCTCATCCTCGTCGCGGGGTCGCTCTCCGACGCGTTCGGGCGCATCCGCATCCTGCGCATCGGCCTCGTCCTGTTCGGGGTGGCGTCGGTCGCGATCGCGGCGGCGCCCGATCCCACCTTCCTCGTCGTCGCGCGCGCGGTGCAGGGCGTCGCGGGGGCGCTCCTGGTGCCCTCGTCGCTCGCGCTCATCACGAGCACCTTCGACGGTGAGGCGCGGGGCCGCGCGATCGGCATCTGGACGGGACTCACGTCCGTCGCGATGCTCATCGGCCCGTTCCTCGGCGGACTCTTCGTCGACCTCGTCTCGTGGCGGCTCGCGTTCCTCATCAACGTCGCGCCGATCGCCGTCACGCTCGTGCTGCTCGGGATGCTCGGGCAGCGCGACGAGCGCCGGGAGGGCGTGCGCATCGACTACCTCGGCGCGGTGCTCTGCACGCTCGGCCTCGGCGGGCCGGTATTCGCGCTCATCGAGCAGCAAAACCTCGGCTGGGGGCATCCCGCGATCTGGCTGCCGCTCGCGCTCGGGCTGCTCGCGTTCGCCGGCTTCGTCGTGCGGCAGCGGTTCGCCCCGAACCCGCTCCTGCCTCTCGGGATGTTCCGCGCCCGCAACTTCTGGACGGGCAACCTCGCGACGTGGTTCATCTACGGCGCGCTCGGGCTCACGTCGGTCGTCGTCGGCGTCTACCTTCAGGAGGGGGCGGGGCTGCCGGCGACCCTCGCGGGACTCGCGGCGCTGCCGTCGACGATCCTCATGATCCTGTTCAGCTCGCGCGTCGGGGCGCTCGCCGGGCGGTTCGGGGCGCGGGTGTTCATGACGGTCGGGCCGATCGTCGCGGGCCTCGGCACGCTCCTCTACCTGCTCGTGCGACCCGCGCCCGACTTCGACTACTGGTGGCAGGTGCTGCCCGCCGTGCTCGTCTTCGGCGTCGGGCTCACCCTCACGGTGTCGCCGCTCACGTCGGCGATCCTCGGCGCGATCGAGCCCGCCCGGGCGGGCACGGCATCCGCCGTCAACAACGCCGTCGCGCGCGTCGCGGGGCTCGTGCTCGTGGCGATGCTCGGGATCATCGCGGGCGGCGAACTCGACCTCGCGGGCTTCCAGCGGGCGACGGTCGCGACCGCGCTGCTGCTCATCGCGGGCGGCGTCGTGTCGTTCCTCGGCATCCGGGACGCGCCCGCGGGGCGTGACGCTCAGGGCGAACGACGGGCCGATTCCGAGGCTCCGGCCTGACCGGAACTGCCATACTGACGCCCATGAGCACCCCGGGAACCTTCGGCCGCAACTCCGCCGAGCAGCGCGTGCCCACGGGCGACGTGCTCGGCACCTACGAGACCTACGCCGAGGCGCAGGCCGTCGTCGACCGTCTCGCGAAGGCGGACTTCACCGTCGCCGACCTGTCGATCATCGGCAACGACCTCAAGACGGTCGAACGCGTCACGCGGAAGCTCTCGTGGAACCGTGCCGCGCTCGAGGGCGCCCTGAGCGGCGCGTGGTTCGGTCTCTTCATCGGCCTGCTGCTGACTCTGTTCGAGCCCACCGTGAGCTGGACGATCTTCGCCGCCGCGCTCCTCATCGGCGCCGTCTTCGGCATGTTCTTCCGGCTCGCGAGCTACGCGATCGCCCGCCGCAACCGCGACTTCGACTCGCGCACGCAGGTGCTCGCGAGCAACTACCAGGTGCTCGTCGCGGGGGAGCACCTCGCGAAGGCGCAGGCCGCGCTCGCGCGCCCGACGCCCTCGGAGTAGCCGACCGCTCAATCGGCGTGCATGACGCGCCGCGCGATGCGGTTGCCGAGGAACTGCGCGAGCTGCACGAGCACGATGAGCAGCACGACGACGACTGCGACGACGAACCAGTCGAAGCGCACGTAGCCGTAATTGATCGCGAGGCTGCCGAGCCCGCCGCCGCCGACGACGCCCGCGACCGCGGTCGCATCGACGAGGGCGACGACGATGTAGGTGAAGCCGAGCGCGAGCGGCCCGAGCGCCTCCGGAACGACGATCGTGAACAGCACGCGCGCGGGGGAGGCGCCCATCGCCCGCCCCGCCTCGATCGCCCCGGGGTCGACCGCCACGAGGTTCGACTCCGAGATGCGGGCGATCGCGACCGCCGCGGCGATCGTGAGCGCCGGCAGCACGGCCTGCGGGCCGAGCGAGGTGCCGAACAGCAGCCGCGTGAAGGGCACGAGCGCGACCGCGAGGATGAGGAACGGGATCGGCCGCACGACGTTGATGACGAGGTTGAGCACCCCGAACACGACGCGGTTCTGCAGGAGGTTGCCCGGGCGGCTCGCGTAGAGCAGCAGGCCGAGCCCGAGGCCGAGGACCGCGGCGAGCAGGAACGATCCCGTCACCATGAAGAGCGTCTCGCCGAGACCCTTCCACAGGCGCGGCAGAAGGGCGTCGAAGTAGCCGTCGTCAAACATGCGCGACCTCCCGCACGGCGCCGCCGACCTCGACGACGGGGGTCGTCTCGCGCAGCTCGGCGATCGCGGCATCCACGTCGGCGTCCGCGCCGAGCAGTTCGACGGTGAGCGAGCCGAAGAGGCGGGACTGCAGTTCGCTCACGCCGCCGTAGACGATGTTGAAGTCGACGCCGTGGTGGCGGGCGACGCGCGACAGGAACGGGTCGTCGGTCTCGCGGTTCTCGACGTGCAGCTGGACGAGGCGACCGCGGTGCACGCCGCGCAGCCGCGTGAGCGTCTCGGCGGAGGGTTCGTGGTGCAGCACGGAGCCGACGAAGCGTCGCGCGACGGCGGTGCGCGGCGCCGAGAACACCTCGTACACCGAGCCGTGCTCGACGACCGCGCCGTCCTCCATCACGGCGACCTTGTTGGCGACCTGGCGGATGACGTCGATCTCGTGCGTGACCAGCAGGATCGTGACGCCGTACTCGCGGTTGACCCGCTGGAGAAGTTCGAGCACCTCGTCGGTCGTCTGCGGGTCGAGCGCACTCGTCGCCTCGTCGGAGAGCAGGATGTCGGGTCGGTTGGCGAGGGCGCGCGCGATGCCGACGCGCTGCTTCTGCCCGCCGGAGAGCCGGTTGGGGTACTGGAGCGCCTTGTCGGAGAGGCCGACGAAGTCGAGCAGCTCCTCGACACGGTCGAGCGTGTCGGCGGGCGAGACCCCCGCGAGCCGCAGCGGGTAGGCGATGTTCTGGTAGACGTTGCGCGACTGCAGCAGGTTGAACTGCTGGAAGATCATCCCGATGCGCTGCCGGGCGAGGCCGAGCTCGCGACCGGTGAGGTCCGACACCGCGCGACCGTCGACGAGCACGCGCCCGCTCGTGGGGCGCTCGAGGGCGTTGACGGTGCGCAGGAGCGTCGACTTGCCCGCCCCCGAGTAACCGACGATGCCGAAGATGTCGCCGCGCTCGACGTCGAGGCGGACGTCGCGCAGCGCCTCGAAGCTGCGCCCGCGGGCGGTGAACGTCTTGCCGACGCTCTCGAAACGGATGACGGGGGTGCTCATGGGGGTCCTTCCGGGACGGTCGGCAGGGGCCGGTGGGCGCGGGGCCGCGCGGATGGTGTCCGGCGGCCCCGCTGGTCGGCGCCGCTACCGGTTCGCGGCGGCGAGTTCCTCGAGGTCGGCGAGCTTCGCGCGGAGGGTCTCGACGTCGACGCGCACGAGCACCGTCGCGCCGTGGCTCTCCTCGCGCAGGGCCTCGGCGACGCGCGGGTCGGCGTAGGCCTCCTCGAGGATCTTCCACGCCGGGTCGTCGGCGTTCTCGGCGCGCGTGACGACGGTGTTGACGTAGGGCAGGTTCTTCTCGTCGAGCGAGTCGTCGAGGAAGAGCGCGTCGTCGCTCGTGATGTTCTGCGACGGCTCGAAGTACGACGTGCCGACGACGACGGCCGAGAGGCTCGGGTCGTCGAACTGCTGCGGGATGGTGAGCGCCGCGATCGGCACGAG
>Ga0065721_10049615_pt1 | contig 30226 bp, 27 predicted proteins | sample Mesricmetagenome_FD_59108 | JGI IMG/M metagenome (GOLD analysis project Ga0065721, IMG submission 59108) | Mesophilic microbial community from rice straw/compost enrichment Sample: eDNA_1 v2 (version 2) | ecosystem: Engineered > Solid waste > Grass > Composting > Bioreactor | place: USA: Davis...
GGCTGACGCCCCATTCGGCGCCGCCGGCGTGGCCGAACAGGCCGGAGGTCGCCAGGAAGAACAGCCGCCAGCGCCGCCGCCACACCTCCGCCTCGGCGCCGTAGGTCGCCTCGAGAATCGGCGCGATCTCGTCCTGGCGGGCGTCGAAGGCGGCGAGCCAGGCGTCGGCGGTGCGCCGGTAGTGCTCGCCGCTCCAGCGCCATTCCTCCTCGACCGTGAAAGCGTCGCCGAAGCGATGGATCAGGCCGTGGCTCGGCATGACGCCGCCGGTGAAGAAATGCTGCGCGATCCAGTCGGCCTCGTCGCGGTGATCGAAGCGATAGGGCTGGGAGCGGTGGGTGAAGACGTGGACGAAGAGCCGGCCGTCCGGCCGCAGCCAACCGCGGATGCGGCCGAGCAGCGCCCGCCAGTTGGCCATGTGCTCGAACATCTCGACCGAAACCACCCGGTCGAAGCGGCCGGAGGGGACGAAGTCGTTCATGTCGGCGGTGACGACCGTGAGATTGTTCAGCCCGCGCCGGGCGCATTCGCCGCGGATGTGGGTGGCCTGGCCGTGCGAGTTCGACACCGCCGTGATGCGGGCGGCCGGAAGCCGCTCCGCCATGTAGAGGCTGAGCGAGCCCCAGCCGCAGCCGAGTTCGAGGATGTCCTGACCGTCCGCGAGATCGGCGTGGGCGAGGGTGGAGGCCAGCGCGGCGCGCTCGGCATCGCCGAGGTCGGTGACGCCGTCCTCGAACAGGCAGCAGGAATACTTGAGATGCGGCCCGAGGCAGAGCCGGAAGAAATCGGCCGGCACCTCGTAGTGCTGGCGGTTGGCCTCGTCCGGGTGCTCGGCGATCGGATGCTCGCCCATCGTCCGCGCGAAGGCGTCTTCGGCCCCGGCCGGGGCCGCGGCGAGGCGGCGACGGGTTCGTTCGACCAGGAAGCGGATTCCGAGTCGGGTCAGCGGGTCGGGCAGGTCGAGACGTTCGGCGGCTTCGATGGCGGTGGTCATCAGCGTCATGGGCCTCTCCCGTGTTCGGACCGCAGCGGTCGGTGGGAGAGATACGCGGCGCGATGCCGGGAGGATCAGCCCGGCGCGCGCCGCGGTCCCGGCCAGAAGGCGTTGACCCGCCGGGCGTAGGCGGCGAAGGCCTCGCCGCGCGAGCGCATCATGTGCGCTTCGAGCGGCGGAATGCCCGAGACGTGGACGAGCAGCACGTACATCATCACCGGGGCGACGAGGGCGACCAGACCCGCGGGATGGCCGAGGGAAAAGCCGGTCGCCACGGGCAGATAGGCCACCCAGATCAGCCACTCGAAGAAATAGTTCGGATGGCGGCTGCGGCCCCAGAGCCCGAGGTCGCAGACCGCGCCGCGGGCGTGCGGCCGGGACCGGAAGGCGGCGAGCTGGCGATCGGCGGTCGCCTCGCCGAACAGGGCGACGAGGAAGACGGCGATACCGGCCGCGTCGGCGAGGTCGAGCGATCCGGGCCGGCGCGAGGCGAAGACGACGGCGACGACCAGCAGAAACGCGACGACGGTCTGGATCTGCAGGAACCAGAACAGCCGCCCGCGCCAGGCCGCGCCCCATTCTTCCTTGAGCCGGGCGTAGCGGGGATCGTCCTTGCCTCGCGCGGTGCGCACGACGATGTGGGAGCCGAGGCGGAGCGACCATAGGCCGACCATGGCGCCGACGAGGGTCATCCGCGCCGTCAGCTCCGTTGCGGCGGCGTCGAGGGCGAGGGCGGCGAGGCCGAGGAGACCGACGGTGAAGGTCCAGACCGCGTCGACCCAGCCGTTGTTGCCGCTGCGAACGGCGATCGCCCAACCGAGGGACATCGCGGCGGCGCAGCCGAGGAAGAGGCCGATCCAGAACATCATGGTCGAGGTCTCCGGTGTCCGGGCGTGCCGACAGGTCCGGGGACGTCCCGGCAGCGGCACGGCGTCACAGGCGCCGCTCGTCGCGGTGGCCGGTCACATCGGCAGGAAAGGGCGCAGCAGGGCTCCGATCATCCCGGTCGGCCGCATGCCGCCGACGACCGCGGCGAGACAGATGCACTCGCCGTCGGCATCGACCACCGGCTGATGCTCGAGATCCTCGCCGGCCTCCTGCATGTCGCCGGCCCGGTAGCGGGCGATGCCGTCGAAATAGGAGCCGTGCAGGATCTGCGTGAACTCGGTGCCGCCGTGGCCGTGTTCGGGCAGGCGCGTCCCTGGCTTCACCCAGAGCAGAATGACGTTGCTCGTCGGGTCTTCGGGCACTTCGACCTTGCTGAAGCGCACGCCCGGTCCGATCCAGCGCCAGCGGCCGATGGCGCGGGTCGCGAGGGCGGCCGGAAGCGGTATGCGGATGTCGCCGGCGACGAGTTCGCTCGGCAGCGACGGACCGGTCCGGACCGGCCTCGGCTCCGGCCGCTCGATCCGGGCGAGGGCGAGGGCGAGGGCGTCGTCCGACATCGGCACGGGTGCGAGCTGCTCCATCATCGCCGCGGCCGCGGCGGTGAAGCCGGCGACGGCGCGCCGGCACGCCGCGCAGCCCTCCAGATGGGTCGCGACGACGAGCGCCGGCCCCGCCGCCAGCGTTCCGGCGGCATAGCGGGCGAGAGTCTCGTCGCTCGGGTGGCTGTGCATCGTCATTCGGCGTCGTCCAGAAGGGTGCGCAGGCGCATCAGAGCGAGACGGATGCGGGATTTCACGGTGCCGAGCGGCAGCCCGAGCTCGCTGGCGATTTCGGAATGCGGCTTGTCCGAGAAGAACGACAGCCGCACCACCTGGGCCTGCTCCTCCGACAGCGTGCGGAGCGCTTCCCGCAGCCGGGCGTCGCGTTCCCCCGAAATCAGCAGATCGTCGGAAAGATCCGCCGGTTCGGGAAGATCACTCGGGTCGGGCTCGGGTGTGCCGTGGCGGTTGGCTCTCGCATGGTCGATGCGAAGGTTGCGCGCGATCGTGAACACCCAGGTCACGGCGCTGCCGCGGGCGGGGTCGAAATAGTCGGCTTTTCTCCAGACCGAGAGCATCGTGTCCTGCACCAGTTCCTCGGCGACATTGGCGGCGAGGCCGCCCCGCATCAGGAAAGCCTTCAGCCTCGGCGAGAAATGACGGAAGAGGCGTGCATAGGCGTCGCGGTCGCGGCGTTCCGCGATCGCCTGCAGAAGACGGCCGAGGCCGTCCGCGTCCAGTTTCGTTTCGTCGTCCGGTCGCGTCATGGTCGGGGCTCGCCTCCTGCGAAGGAGGCGGGGCTGCGAGACGTCGGGCGTGGGCTCTTCAGCGGCATTCATGCCCTCTTTACGCGGTGCCGGCGCGGCCGGATCACGGAAATCATTCCTGATCCGTGACGATCGAATTCCCGTATAGACCGACGAGACTATACGAAGCGAAGGCGAAAAGGCCCCCTGCCATGGACCTCTATCAGGAACGGAGCGACCGGCCGCTCGACGTCGCGGTCGTCGGAGGCGGCATCTCGGGTCTCTCCGCAGCCTGGCTGCTGTCGAAGCGCCACACCGTCACCCTGATCGAGGCCGAGACCCGTATCGGCGGGCACGCCAATACCGTCGCGGCGGCGGACACCGCCGTCGACACCGGCTTCATTGTCTACAACGAGCCCTGCTATCCGAACCTGACGGCGCTGTTCCGCCATCTCTCGGTGCCGACGAAGGCGTCCGACATGTCCTTCGCCGTCTCGCTCGACGGCGGCCGCCTCGAATATGCCGGGACCGACCTCTTCGGCCTCTTCGCCCAGCCGGTCAATCTCGTCCGGCCGCGGTTCTGGTCGATGCTGCGCGACCTCCTGCGCTTCTACCGCGAGGCGCCGCGGGACGCGGCGCGGGTCGGGGCGCTCGATCTCGGCGCCTATCTCGACGCCGGCGGCTACGGTGCGGCCTTCCGCGACGACCACCTGCTGCCGATGGCGGCGGCGATCTGGTCGGCGGCCCCGGCGGACATGAAATCCTACTCCGCCGCCGCGTTCATCCGCTTCTGCGAGAATCACGGCCTGCTCCGGATCAAGGACCGGCCGGTCTGGCGCACGGTCGACGGCGGCAGCCGGGACTATGTCCGGCGCCTTCTCGCCGACGCCGCCGTCACCGTGGAGAGCGGGCAGCCGGTGCGCCGGGTCCGGCGGACGGCGGAGGGCGTCGAGATCGTCCGGGGCGGAGAGACGCGCCGGTTCGATCATGTCGTGCTCGCGACCCACGCGGACGAGAGCCTGCGCCTGCTCGCCGATCCGAGCGTCGACGAACGCCGGCTGCTGTCGGCATTTCCCTATACGTCGAACCGGGCGGTGCTGCATTCCGACTCCGCCGTGATGCCGAAGCGGCGGCGGGTGTGGGCGAGCTGGAACTACGTCGCGCGCAGCGGGGACGAAACCCGCCGGGTCGAGGTGACGTACTGGATGAACCGGCTGCAGGGCCTCGACGACCGCACTCCGCTGTTCGTCACCCTCAATCCGGCGCGCGAGCCGCGGCCGGAGACCGTGCTGTGGTCCGGCAGCTACGACCATCCGGCCTTCGACGTCGCCTCGGCGGCGGCGCAGAAATCGCTGTGGTCGCTGCAGGGACGGCGGAACACGTGGTTCTGCGGCGCCTGGTTCGGCGCCGGCTTCCACGAGGACGGCCTGCAATCGGGCCTCGCCGTCGCGGAACAGCTGGGGGGCATTCGCCGGCCGTGGCGGGTCGAGGACGAGTCGGGCCGCATTCACGTCGGCCCGGCGCCGACGACGAGGCAACTGGCGGAAACATGATCGAGAGCGCGCTCTACGAAGGCGACGTCAGCCATCTCCGGGTCCGGCCGCGGCGACATTTCCTGCGCTACAGGGCGTTCTGGCTGCTGCTCGATCTCGACCGGCTCGACGAGATCGCGGCGCGGACGCGCTTCTTCTCGCGCAACCGCTTCGACCTTCTGAGCTTCCACGACGGCGACCACGGCGACGGCGGCTCCCGGCCGCTGCGCGAGCAGGCCGAGGTGCTGGCGGGTGCGGCCGGGGCCGACGTGTGCGGGGGGAGGGTGTTGCTCTTCACCCTGCCGCGGATCCTCGGCTACGCCTTCAATCCGATCAGCGTCTACTTCTGCCTCGACCGAGACGACGTCCTGCAGGCGGTCATCTACCAGGTCGACAACACCTTCGGCGAGCGCCACGCCTACGTGATCCCGGTGGCCGATCCGCAGGCGCGGGTGATCCGCCAGCGATGCGGCAAGGCGATGCACGTCTCGCCCTTCATGCCGATGGACCTTCGCTACCGTTTCCTGCTGACGCGGCCGGAGGAGACCTTCTCGCTCGCCGTCAGCGCCGCCGACGGCGACGGCACCGTGATCTCGGCGGTTCTGTCGACCCGGCGCCGGCCGATCACCGCCGCGACGCTTCTCGCCGCCTGCCTGCGTGTGCCTTTCGCCGGCCTCAAGACCATGGCCGCGATCCACGTCGAGGCGGCCCGCCTCTGGTTCAAGGGCCTGAGGTTCCACCGCCAGCCGCCGCCGCCGGAGCGGCCGGCGACGGTGGTCCGCTCGCCCGCTCCCACCCCCGTCAATTGACGAAGGACCCTGCGATGTCCCGCCACGATCGCCATCTCCCGACGTCCCCGTCCCCGGCGCCGGCCTCCCGCGCGACCGCAGAGAAGCGGGCCGGAAAGCTGCGTGGCGGCCCCGACGCCCTGTTCGGCCGCTGGCTGGCTCGGCGCATCCTCGGCCGGCTGGAACGGGGCCGGCTCGTCGTCGTCACGCCCGAGGGCGATCATCTCGTCGGCGAGGGCGGGGAGCCGGGCACCGAGGCGACGCTGGTGATCGGGCGCTGGCGGGCGATGCGGCGGCTGGCGATCGGCGGCGACATCGGCTTCGCCGAGGCCTACATCGACGGCGACTGGTCGAGCCCGGACCTTTCGGCGATGATCGCGCTCGGCGCCGAGAACGTCGACGCGCTGGAGCGGATCTGCGCCGGCAATCCGCTGGTGCGTCTCATCGAGCGCCTGCGTCACCGGCGCAACGGCAACTCGAAGGCCGGCTCGCGGCGCAACATCGCCTTCCACTACGATCTCGGCAACGACTTCTACCGGCTGTGGCTCGACGACAGCATGACCTATTCCTCGGCGCTCTATGACGATCCGGCGATGTCGCTGGAGGCGGCGCAGTCGCGCAAGATCGCCGAGGTGTTGCGCCAGCTCGACATCCGCGGCGGCGAGCGTGTGCTCGAGATCGGCAGCGGCTGGGGCGCGCTCGCCATGGAACTCGCCCGCCGCGGCGCCCACGTCACGACGCTGACGCTTTCGCGCGAGCAGCACGACCACGTGGTCGAGGCGGCGGCCCGTGCCGGCCTTTCCGACCGCGTCGAGGTGCGTTTGCAGGACTACCGCGACGTCACCGGCACCTTCGACCGCATCGTCTCGATCGAGATGCTGGAGGCCGTCGGCGAGGAATACTGGCCGGCCTATTTCGCCAAGCTGCGCTCCTGCCTCGCCCCGGCCGGCAAGGCGGTGCTGCAGGTGATCACCATCCGCGAGGAGCGTTACGACGCCTACCGCCGCGGCGCCGATTTCATCCAGCGCCACGTCTTTCCGGGCGGCATGCTGCCGACGCCGGCGGCGATCCGCCATCACGTCGGCGCGGTCGGCCTCGGTCTCGTCGGTGCCCACACCTTCGGCGACAGCTATCGCCTGACGCTGGCCGAATGGCGCCGGCGCTTCCTCGCCGCCTGGCCGCGGGTCGAAAGCCTCGGCTTCGGCCCGTCGTTCCGCCGGCTCTGGGAATATTACCTCGGCTACTGCGAGGCGGGCTTTCGCACCGGCATGATCGACGTCGGCCTCTACGCGCTGGCCCCGATCCCGGTTTCCGCGGCGGGCGCGGAGGGCGAGCGGGCGCTGACGCCGCGGTGAGCGGGTCGCGCTGAACGCGCCGGCCTCTTAAGTTGACTTCGCCGGGTGCCTCGGCTTTCTAGGCGTCCGATCCCAGACCCGCGAAGCGAAGTCCTCCGTCATGCTCGACACCAAATTCGAAGCCGCCACCGTCGAACCCCGCATCGATGCGGCCTGGGAGGCGGCCGGCGCCTTCAAGGCGGGGGCGGGTGCCGAACCCGGCGCCGAGCCCTTCACCATCGTCATTCCGCCGCCGAACGTCACCGGCTCCCTGCACATGGGCCACGCGCTCAACAACACGCTGCAGGACATCCTCGTGCGGCTGATGCGGATGCGCGGGCGGGACGTGCTGTGGCAGCCGGGGCTCGATCACGCCGGCATCGCCACGCAGATGGTCGTCGAGCGGCAACTCGCCGAGCGCAAGGAGCCCGGCCGGCGCGACATGGGCCGCGAGGCCTTCGTCGAGCGGGTCTGGCGGTGGAAGGGCGAATCCGGCGGCACCATCGTCAACCAGCTGAAGCGCCTCGGCGCCTCCTGCGACTGGTCGCGTGAGCGCTTCACCATGGACGAGGGCCTGTCGAAGGCCGTGCTCAAGGTCTTCGTCCAGCTCTACCGCGAGGGGCTGATCTACAAAGACAAGCGCCTCGTCAACTGGGACCCGAAGCTCCTCACCGCCATCTCGGACCTCGAGGTCGTTCCGACCGAGGTCAAGGGCAACCTCTGGCACTTCCGCTATCCGCTGGCGGACGGCGCGACCTTCCAGATGCCGGTCGCCTTCGACGACGAGGGCAACGCGACCGAATATGAGACCCGCGACTACATCGTCGTCGCCACGACGCGGCCCGAGACGATGCTCGGCGACACCGCCGTCGCCGTTCATCCGGACGACGAGCGCTACAAGGCGCTCGTCGCCGCCGGCGCGAAGGTGCGGCTACCGCTGGTCGGCCGGCTGATTCCGATCGTCGCCGACACCTATTCGGACCCGGAGAAGGGCACCGGCGCCGTCAAGATCACGCCCGCCCACGATTTCAACGACTTCGAGGTCGGCAAGCGCCACGACCTGCCGATGATCAGCGTCATGGACGTCGAGGCCACCATCGTTCTCGACGGCAACGAGGCTTTCCTCGACGGCGTGCCGGCGAGCGACGATCTCGCCGCGACCACGGCGGCGCTGCACGGCGTCGAGCGCTTCGCCGCCCGCAGGAAGATCGTGGCGATGATGGAGGAGAAGGGGCTTCTCGAGACCATCGAGCCCCACGTCCACATGGTGCCGCACGGCGACCGCGGCGGCGTGCCGATCGAGCCGTTCCTGACCGACCAGTGGTACGTCGACGCCGCGACGCTGGCCGGCCCGGCGATGGCCGCGGTGCGCGAGGGGCGGACCTCCTTCGTGCCGAAGGCGTGGGAGAAGACCTATTTCGAGTGGATGGAGAACATCCAGCCCTGGTGCATCTCCCGCCAGCTGTGGTGGGGCCACCAGATCCCGGCCTGGTACGGGCCGGATGGCAAGGTCTTCGTCGCCGAGACCGAGGAGGAGGCCGTCGGCGAGGCGCTGGCGCACTATGTCACCACCGGCATGTTCTCCGACGAGGAGGCGCGGGCGCTGGCCGAGGACGCCGACCGCCGCTCGATCTTCCTGACCCGCGACGAGGACGTGCTCGACACCTGGTTCTCCTCGGCGCTCTGGCCGTTCTCGACCCTCGGCTGGCCGGAAGAGACGCCGGAACTTTCCCGCTACTACCAGACCGACGTGCTGATCACCGGCTTCGACATCATCTTCTTCTGGGTCGCCCGGATGATGATGATGGGCCTTCATTTCATGAAGGACGACGACGGCGTCGCGGTGGAGCCCTTCCACACGATCTACATCCACGCCCTCGTCCGCGACGAGAAGGGCGCCAAGATGTCGAAGTCGAAGGGCAACGTCATCGACCCGTTGCAGCTGATCGACGAATACGGTGCCGACGCCCTGCGCTTCACCCTCGCCGCGATGGCGGCGCAGGGCCGCGACATCAAGCTCGCCCCCGCCCGCGTCGCCGGATACCGCAACTTCGGCACCAAGCTGTGGAACGCGGTTCGCTTCTCGCAGATGAACGGCTGCGCCCGCGTCGCCGGCTTCGACCCGTCGGCGGTGACCGAGACGATCAACCGCTGGGTGATCGCGGAAGTGGCGAAATGCGCCCGCGACGTCACGGCGGCGCTCGACGCCTATCGCTTCAACGACGCGGCAGGCGCGGCCTACGCCTTCGTCTGGAACGGCTTCTGCGACTGGTATCTGGAACTCGCCAAGCCGATCCTCACCGCCGAGGACGGCCCCGCCAAGGACGAGACGCGGGCGACCTGCGCCCACGTCATCGACGAGATCCTGAAGATCCTCCACCCCTTCATGCCCTTCATCACCGAGGAGCTGTGGGCGGAGACCGGCAAGACCGGTCCGTCGCGCGAGAGCCTCCTGGTGCTCGCCCGCTGGCCTCAGGCGGAGGTGACCGCCTCGCCGGCCGCCGACGAGATCAACTGGCTGATCCGCCTCATCACCGAGATCCGCTCCGTGCGGGCCGAGATGGGCGTCGCCCCGGCGACGCAGGTGCCGCTCGTCCTCGTCGGCGCGTCCGACGCGACGGCCGGCTGGCTCGCCACCCACGAGGCCGCGATCCGGCGGCTCGCCCGCGTATCGGACGTCTCGACCGCGGCGACGGCCCCGGCGCAGTCGGCCCAGATCGTCCTCGACGAGGCCACCGCCTGCCTGCCGCTCGCCGGCGTCGTCGACCTCGCCGCCGAGGGGGCGCGGCTTTCCAAGGAACTCGCCAAGCTCGACGACGAGATCGGCCGCATCGACAAGAAGCTCGGCAACGAAGCCTTCGTCGCCCGCGCTCCGGAGGAAGTGGTGGAAGCCGAGCGCGAGAAGCGCGAGGGCTACGCGGAGCGCCGGATCAAGGTCGCGGAGGCGCTGGCGCGGCTTTCGGGGGAGTGAGGGGGTTACGTTCGAGCCGGCGTCCAACGTCGGCGCGAGTGGTGCCGGCGCCCCCCTCATCCGCCCTTCGGGCACCTTCTCCCGCGAGGGGAGAAGGGGGTCCGGTGGGTGTTGGAGTGTATCGGGCGCAGAACGATCGCCGGGTTCGTGGCGACGTTGCGAAGAGTGCCGAGGCGATGCGGCTATCGTGAGGAAGCCGCAGCGTGAGCGAATCCCTTCTCCCCTTGCGGGAGAAGGTGCCCGAAGGGCGGATGAGGGGGCGCGGCCTCTCCTTCTCGCAGTGCACCGCGATTTCGCGCCCGCGCGACCCTTCGCAAATCTTCACCGAATCATGGTTCGATTCGACCGCTCACCACAGCGAGGCGGCGATGGCCACGAAGACGACGAAGCGGACCGCGAAGACGCCGGGCAAGCCGCGGGCGAAGGCCGCGGCCAAGCCGCGGGAGAAGGCTTCGGGCAAACGCAAGAGCACGGCATCTGCGCCGGGGCGCCTCGCCGCCATCGGCGGGCGCGCCCGCGGTATCCTGAGGTGGCCGCTGCGGATCGTCGTCTTCGCCGGCGTCGTCGTGCTGATTCTCGCCATCGCCGGCTGGATCACCTCGCGGCCGGGCAATCCGCTGTTCTATCCGCCGCGGTCCGGGGCCGAGACGATCACCGTCGCGGTCGCCGACCACGGACTGCACGCGGGCCTGATCCTGCCGACCGACCGGCTGCGCCAGTATGCCTACACCGACGGCCACCAGGCGCTCATCGAGGTGACGGAGCGCTTCCTGCAGCACCGCTGGCTGGAGATCGGTTGGGGCGACGAGGTGTTCTACCGCTTCGCCCCGACGCTCGGCGCGGTCAACGCCTCGATGGCCGCCTCGGCGCTGTTCGCCGGCGAGCGCAAGACCGTGCTCCACGTCGCCGGCGTCGACGCGGCGCCCAAGCTCGCCTTCTACAAGAGCGACGTCGCCGAGATCGCCCTGTCCGAACCCGGCTTCCGCGTGCTGGCGGCCCGGCTGGAGGAGAGCTTCGCCCGCAAGGACGGCACCGCCGTCGACCTCGGTGAGGGTCTCTACGCCCAAAGCGCCTTCTACGGCGCCACGGGCGGCTACAGCCTGCTGTCGGACTGCAACCACTGGGTCGGGCGGATGCTCAACGCCGCCGGCGTCACCGTCTGGCCGCTGCTCGACACGCTGTCCGCCGGCCTGATGGTCGACCTTCGCTGGCACGCGCAGACGAAGTGAGGCCGGGGCGGCTCAGTCTCCGGCGACCGTCGGTCCGAAGATCGCCTCGAATTCGGCCCTGAGCGCGACGTCGACGTCTTCCATCGTCACCGGCAGGCCGAGGTCGACGAGGCTGGTGACGCCGTGGTCGGCGACGCCGCAGGGCACGATGCCGGAGAAATGCGACAGGTCCGGCTCGACGTTGAGGGCGATGCCGTGGAACGAGACCCAGCGGCGCACGCGGATGCCGATCGCCGCGATCTTGTCCTCGGTGTCGGCGCCGCGGTCCGGCCGGCGGACCCAGACGCCGACGCGGTCCTCGCGCCGCTCGCCGCGGACATGGAAGTGCCAGAGCGTGGCGATGATCCATTCCTCCAGCGCGGCGACGTAGGCGCGCACGTCCTGCCGGCGGCGCTTCATGTCCAGCATCACGTAGGCGACGCGCTGGCCGGGGCCGTGGTAGGTGTACTGGCCGCCGCGGCCGGTTGCGAACACCGGGAATCGTCCGGCATCGACGAGGTCCGCCTCCCGCGCGCTGGTGCCGGCGGTGTAGAGCGGCGGGTGCTCGACCAGCCAGACCCGCTCGGCCGCCTCGCCGCGGGCGATCGCCTCGACCCGGGCCTCCATGGCGGCGACGGCCTCGGGATAGGGCAGGGGTGCCTCGCGCACGACCCATTCGACCGGCGGCGATCCCGCGTCCGCGCGGAAGGTGACGTCGAGTTCGTCGCGGGCGTTAACCATTCGGAAACCTATCGGTAACACTCTCTTCACCACTTCGCCCGCGCGGCCGGCCGCGCGGACTGGAAGGACTTCAAGGAGACGGCGCGGCGCATGTCAACGCTCGACAGGATTTCGGTGGAGCTCTCTGTGGTGCTCGGCTCTTCGGTGATGCCGGTGCACCAGTTGCTGCGCATGGGCCGCGGCGCGGTGATCGAGCTCGACAACGGCGCCGACAGCGACGTCGACATCTACGCCAACGACATCAAGATCGCCCGCGGACAGGTGGTGCTGAAGGGCGAGCGCGTCACCATCGAGATCACCGAGGTGCTGAAGCGCAGCCCGCTGACCCGGGCGACGCCGAGCGTGAAAAAGGTGTGAACCGGGAAACGAATTAAGTCGGTCACGGGCGTCATTTATCCTCTTGTGCGCCCCCCCGCCTTTTGTTACATCCCCCGCGTCGCCGGAGAGCCGGCGGCGAAGTGACATGCGGTCGTGGCGGAATTGGTAGACGCGCAGCGTTGAGGTCGCTGTGGGGCAACCCGTGGAAGTTCGAGTCTTCTCGACCGCACCACTTCGGCTCTTCTGAAGAGCCGGGAATTTCCGAAGAAGTACGAGAGTGAAGCCTTGCGATGCTCCGATCGCGAGGCTTTTTTGCTTTCGATCGCGGCAGACGGTCGCTCAGTCGTGGGACGCCGCCAGCCTAGCGCCGCCCGGCTTCCCGAAGCCTCCCGGCACCCGCCAATCTTCTCCCCGCCGGGGAGAAGGTGGCCCGAAAGGCCGGATGAGGGGGGGCGACCTCGCTGCGGGCGGGGCGCATACGAATCGAGCCCTGCCGTGCCGCGCCCCCTCATCGCTTCGCTGTGCGAGGCACTTCTCCCCGCAGGGGAGAAGATGGTGTGCGCCGCGAGACCGAGGACAACGCCACGCGCGCCCGCGGCCCGTTCACCACCTCACACGTATTTGCGCCAGTCGTGCTCCTCGCGAAAACCCAGCACCTCGCGGATCTTGCGATTCGACAGAGGCGCCTCGAAGCCTTCGAGCGGGCGGGTCAGCGGCGTGTCCGGTGCCCACTTCTTCAGGAAGGCCTCGGTCGGCTCGTCCGCCGTGATGGTGTCGTTGACGGCGTTGAAGACCTGGAAGCCGAGGCCGTCCGTCTCGAGGCAGAGGTGGACGATCTGGCCGAGGTCGCGGGCGTCGATGTAGCTCCAGGCGTTGCGCTTGCGCGAGGGCGGGTCGGCGACGAAGCCCGGGAAGCGGTCGTATTCGTGCGGTTCGATGACGTTGCCGATGCGCAGGGCGTAGACGTCGGCGCCGAATCTCATCGCGAAGGCGCGGGCGGTCTTCTCGTTGCAGACCTTGGAGAGGCCGTAGCTGTCCATCGGGTCGACGTCGTAATCCTCCTCCAGCGGGAAGCGGTGATAGTCCTTGTCGCCCTCGGCGAAGCAGACGCCGTAGGTGGTCTCGCTGGAGGCGACGATCACCTTCGGGATGCCGAGCTTCATCGCCGCTTCGATCACGTTGTAGGTGCTCGTCACGTTGATGCGGAAGGTCTCGTTGTCCGGGCGGATCAGCACCCGCGGCACCGCGGCGAAGTGGACGACGGCGTCGAGCCGGGCCGGCACGTGTCCCTCGTCGAAGCCGGCGAAGCCGAAGTGGCTGGTGAGGGCGTTGAAGACCTGGCCGCTGTCGGAAAGATCGGTGATCAGCGTCTCGACGCCGTCGCAGTCGAGGGGCACGAGGTCGAGGTTGAGGATGTCGTGGCCCTTCGCCTTCAGCCACGGCACCACGTGGCGCCCGGCCTTGCCCGATCCCCCGGTGAACGCGATCCGCTTGCCCATCCTGCTCGTCCTCTCGACTGTCCACGATCGGCCCGATGTGAGGAGGAGGGGAGGCGAAGTCAATCGGGGCGGCGAAGGTTCGTCGCGGGCTCGTCCGGGCGGCGTCGCGGAGACCGTGCCCTGGCGGCGGGAAAAGCCGGGAATTCTGCGGAAAAGATCGCGGGCCGCCGCCTTCGGCGTTGCTCTTTGCGGCCCGGTCGCCTAATCGGAATCCATGGGAAACGAAACGAGACCGAGCGACGGCGTCGAGCCGGTGAACCTGCGCGAGGCGCTGGAAGAGCGCTATCTCGCCTATGCGCTTTCGACCATCATGCACCGGGCATTGCCCGACGTGCGCGACGGCCTGAAGCCGGTGCATCGCCGCGTGCTCTACGCCATGCGGCTCTTGCGGCTCGATCCCGGCCAGGCCTTCAAGAAATGCGCCCGCGTCGTCGGCGACGTCATCGGCAAGTATCACCCGCACGGCGACCAGTCGGTCTACGACGCGCTGGTGCGCCTCGCCCAGGATTTCGCCCAGCGCTATCCGCTGGTCGACGGCCAGGGCAACTTCGGCAACATCGACGGCGATAACGCCGCGGCGATGCGCTACACCGAGGCGCGACTGACCGAGGTGGCGAGCCTGCTGCTCGACGGGCTCGACCAGGACGCGGTGGATTTCCGCGAGACCTACGACGGCGAGGACCGCGAGCCGATCGTCCTGCCCGGCGCCTTCCCCAATCTCCTCGCCAACGGCTCGTCCGGCATCGCCGTCGGCATGGCGACCTCGATCCCGCCGCACAATGCCGCCGAACTGTGTGACGCGGCGATACACCTGATCGAGCATCCCGACGCCAGCGTCGAGAAACTGGTCGACTTCGTGCAGGGGCCGGACTTTCCGACCGGAGGCGTGCTGGTCGACGACCCGGCGACGATCACCGAGGCCTATCGCGGCGGCCGGGGCAGCTTCCGCGTCCGCGCCCGCTGGTACGTGGAGGATCTCGGCCGCGGCACCTGGGTCGCCGTCGTCACCGAAATCCCCTACCAGGTCCAGAAGGCGCGGCTGATCGAGAAGATCGCCGAACTGCTTCAGGCCCGCCGGCTGCCGCTGCTCGCCGACGTGCGCGACGAGAGCGCGGAGGACGTGCGCATCGTGCTGGAGCCGCGCTCGCGCAGCGTCGACGCCAACCTGCTGATGGAATCGCTGTTCAAGCTGACGGACCTCGAGTCGCGCATTCCGCTCAACATGAACGTGTTGTCGCGCGGGCAGGTGCCGAACGTCATCGGCCTCAAGCAGGTGCTGAAGGAGTGGCTCGACCATCGCCGCGAGGTGCTGCAGCGCCGCTCGCGCCACCGGCTCGCCGAGATCGTCAAGCGGCTCGAAATCCTCGAAGGCTATCTCGTCGCCTATCTCAACCTCGACGAGGTGATCCGGATCATCCGCGAGGAGGACGAGCCGAAGGCCGTGATGATGGCGCGCTGGAGCCTGTCGGACGTCCAGGCCGAGGCGATCCTCAACATGCGCCTGCGCTCGCTGCGCAAGCTCGAGGAGATCGAAATCCGCGGCGAGCACGACAAACTCTCCAAGGAGCGCTCCGAGATCGAGGCGCTGCTCGGATCCGACGACAAGCAGTGGAAGGTGGTGCGCCGGGAGATCGCCGCGGTTCGCAAGACCTTCGGCCCCGAAACCGAACTCGGCCGCCGCCGCACGAGCTTCGGCGAGACCGGTGGCCACGCCGCCGCCGACATCTCGCAGGCGCTGATCGAGCGCGAGCCGATCACCGTGGTGCTGTCGCAGAAGGGCTGGATCCGGGCGCTCAAGGGCCACGTCGCCGACCTTTCGTCGCTGGCCTTCAAGGCCGGGGACGGGTTGCGTACGGCCTTCTTCGCCGAGACCACCGACAAGCTGCTGCTGGTCGCCACCAACGGCAAGGTCTTCACCCTCGGTGCCGACAAGCTGCCGGGCGGGCGCGGCAACGGCGAGCCGGTGCGCCTGATGGTCGACCTCGAGGAGGGCGCCGACGTCGTCGACATCTTCGCCTTCAAGGGCGGCCGCAAGCTGCTGATCGCCTCCACCGACGGCTACGGCTTCGTGGTCGACGAGGCCGACCTCGTGGCGACCACCCGCAAGGGCCGGCAGGTGATCAACGTCGTCGCGCCGGTCGAGACCCGGCTCGTCGTGCCGGTCGCCGGCGACCACGTCGCCGCCATCGGCGAGAACCGCAAGCTGCTGGTGTTCCCGCTCGCGCAGGTCGCCGAAATGAGCCGGGGCAAGGGCGTGCGCCTGCAACGCTTCAAGGACGGCGGCCTCGCCGACCTCCGCGTCTTTTCGGGCGAGACCGGCCTCACCTGGACGACGTCGGCCGGCAGCACCTACGTTCGCACGCTCACCGAGCTCGCCGACTGGATCGCCGACCGCGGCACCGCCGGCCGCCTGCCGCCAGCGGGCTTCCCGAAATCTAACCGCTTCGGCCCGCGGGGGTTGTGAGGGACGGCGGGCGGAGGTCGCGATACGCGGGCTTTTCCCTCGTCCTTCGAGACGGCCCTGCGGGCCTCCTCAGGATGAGGGAAAAGGTCAGGCCCTTGCGACGACGGGAAAATTTTTGGAAGACCTCATCCTGAGGAGGGCGCGCCAGCGACCGTCTCGAAGGACGAGGTCGGGTGCGCCGGATCTCGACAAGTGCCTGCGTGTGTTTGAACCGACCTCTCTACGCCCTCGCCCTTCGAGACAGCCGCTCACGCGGCTTCCTCAGGATGAGGCCGGTGGAGTCTGTTCATCGGCGCTACGGTCCGCGACGTCACTGCATCGGCTGGCCGTAGCCGTTCTGCCCGTATCCGCCCTGGTTCTGATCGCCATGGCTCTGGCCGTAGCCGCCACCGGAACTGGCGCCGTTCTGGTAGCCTTGGTTCTGGTAACCGCCACCCTGCATGCCGCCGCCGGCAGGCATCGTCGGGCCGCCGATCTGCTTCCAGGCGGCGAGGCCGCCGCGATACCAGAGCACGTTGGTGTAGCCGAGCCGGATGGCGCGGAGCGAGGCATTGTAGGACATCCAGCACTCGACGGAGGCGCAATAGAAGATCAGCGGCATCTCCCTGTTGCCGCCGGTCGCCTGCTGGAGGTAGCGCCCCATCTGCTGGGAGGTCGGATCGTCGAAGCTGCCGGGCGACGACGCCTGCACCGCCGGAATGGCGCCGGGCATCATCTCGCTGCCACCAAGCGCGTCGAACAGCATATAGGGCACCTGACGGCCCTGGATCAGTTCGACGAGACCCTTGGTGGTGATGAGCTGGCCGCCGGGGATCGTCGCCGGTGTCGGGCCGTGCATGGCGCCGTCGTGGAGCCGATCGGTCGGCGGAACGCCGAGATCCTGTCGCTCGAATGCGGCAAGCTGGTCCAGCATCTGCGCGAACTGCGGTGGCATTCCGCTTCCGCCAGGCGGCTGCTGCGGCTGGCCGCCGAACTGGCCCGGTTGCTGCTGACCGAACTGCTCCGGCTGTTGCGGCTGGCCTCCGAATTGTCCGGGTTGCGGCTGGCCGAACCCGCCGGGCTGCTGTTGTCCGCCGTACTGGCCGGGCTGTTGCTGCTGGCCATACTGCCCCGGCATCTGTCCGCCGAATTGCCCCGGCTGTTGCTGCCCGAACTGGCCGGGCTGCTGTTGTCCGCCATATTGGCCCTGCTGGCCCTGAGGCATCCACGGCTGCTGCCCTTGCTGTCCGCCGAACTGGCCGCCGGCGCCCATGCCACCACCGATGGTGCCGGCCTCGCCGAAGGACTGCTGGGCGAGGGCGCCGGCCGGGGCGAGGGCGAACACGGCCGCCGCGACCCACCTGAGAACACGCATGAGGATCTCCTTCACTGCGTCGGGGTCAGTTCCTGTCCGTCCTGCCCGAGCGTGGCATGGGGGTTGAAGGACGGATCGTCGGTGAGGACGTAGGAGCCGTCGTTGAGCTGCCAGGCGTGATCGTAGGTATTGTCGAGCTGGACGGTGCCGCCGTTGTAGGGATCGTCGTAGGTCTCGACCCCGCGGATCGCCTCGACACTCTCGCGGTGCATGCGGTCCTGAACGGCGCTGCGGTCGCGGTAGCCTTTGGAGATCATGTCGCCGATCTCTCGGCTGGTCTGCGCCTGGATGTTGCCGATGTTGGTGGCCGTCTGCCGGTTCTGCCGGTTGATGACGGCGCGATGCTCGGCGATGCGCCGGCTCCATTCCGCGCCCGGTACGATCGACTTGCGGATGAGTTCGGCGGTCCGGAGGTCGAGGGCGCCGTCGGGGGCGAAGGCGCCGAAAGCCGGCAGGCTCGAGCCGCCGAAGACGTCCATGTCGGGCGTGCCGGGAACGCCGGCCATCATGCTGGGCGAACCCGGAAAATGCGAATGCCACAGTACGATCACCGCAGCCACCGATCCCCGGAGCTGGCGTCCCTCGCTTTCGAAAGCGACGAGAACCTCTCCGGCGTCCGCTGCCGTCTCGGTATAGGCGCCGCCACCGAGCGCGGTCTGCGAGGCGGAAACGCCGGCTTCCTTCAAGAGATCCGGACGCGGCCGGTAGTCGAGCAGGCGGGCGCCCGGAACGAGGCGCGGCACGTACCACTGGAGGAACGCGTCGGCGGAGCGGATGTCGGCCTGCGCGCAGCCGCTCTGCGGTGCCGGCATTCCGTAATAGGCCGACCAGCTCGCGGTCGGCAGCACGCTGACGCCGAAGGCACGATCGGGCGAGGAGGCCTCGAAGGCGAAATTGTAGCCCATGGCGTTGCAGGGATCGCGCGCCCAGACGACGCCGCCTTCCGTCTTCCAGTCGAAGGGCACCATCAGGCTGAAGGCGGGCAGGGGGCGGTCGAAGCCGTTGTTGTCCATGGCCGCGACCTGCTTGACGCGGATGCCGCCGCCCGGCTGCTGCTGGGCGGACGAGGACGGTACACCCAGCGCGAGCGCGGCGAGTGCTGCCGCCGCGGCGACGCGCAGAGGCCGGATCGATGCCGTCGTGATCGTCACCGCATGCTCCTCCATCGGTGCCGTTCGTAAAGCGAGCATATCAAGACCGGCGTCGACGGTGCAACTCGAGGGCGCGCGAGGTGCGATTTCGGCCGGAACGGAGCGGTACGAGGATCCACGAGACCAAAGCGCCCGCGCCTCCGTTCGGGAGGGCGGGCGCTGCCAGTCGGTCCGAAGTGAAGCCGTCAGACCACCTTGAAGGCGATCTCGCCGACGCCGTCGACGTGGGCGACGATCTCGTCGCCGCGCTGGATGCCGCCGACGCCCGCCGGGGTGCCGGCGAAGATCAGGTCGCCGGCGCGCAGCGTGAAGAAGCGCGACAGGTAGGAGATCATCTCCGGCACTTTCCAGATCATCTGGTTGAGGTCGCCGCTCTGGCGCATCTCGCCGTTGACCTTGGTCCAGACCGTGCCGGTCTCGGGATGGCCGATCTCCTCGACCGTGCGGATCGCTCCGCAAGGCGCCGCCTTCTCGAAGGCCTTGCCGATGTCCCACGGCCGGCCGAGCTTCTTGGCCTCGCCCTGGAGGTCGCGCCGGGTCATGTCGAGGCCGACGGCGTAGCCGAAGACGCAGTCGAGGGCCTTCTCGAGCGGGATGTTGTCGCCACCCGACTTCAGCGCCACCACCATCTCGCCCTCGTAATGGACGTCCGAGGATTCGGCGGGGTAGGGGAAGTCGGTGCCCGGCAGGATGATGTTGTCGGGGTTCTTCTGGAAGAAGAACGGCGGCTCCTTGTTCGGGTCGTGGCCCATCTCGATGGCGTGTTCGGCGAAGTTGCGGCCGACGCAGTAGATCCGGTGGACCGGGAACAGCGCGGCGCTGCCGACGACGGGCAAGGTCGGGATCGGAGCCGGGTTGAACACGTAGTCGGCGTTTTTGTTGGTCATGTCGTTCATCATCGCGCTCCTGCGTAATATTCTATGCGCTTCTCGAAGTGTTCGACCGCCGCGGACAACAGCATGGCTGCCGCGAACAGGAGGATGGTCAGCGCCCAGAACCGTTCCATGTCGAAGTTGCGGGAATAGAGTTCGAAGAGTTCGCCGTAGCCGACGACCGAGACGAGGATCTGTCCGATCACCACGCCCTTGACGCCGCGGATGACGCCGATGCGGATGCCGGCGAGGATTTCAGGCAGCGCCGAGAGCAGGATGATCTTGGTGAAGACCGTGAAGCGCGATGCGCCGTAGCTGCGCGCCATCTCGATCAGCGAGGGCGGCACCTGCATGACGCCGGCGCGGGCGTCGAGCACGATGATCCAGACCGCGAAGAGGAAGACGGTGACGAAGATCGTCGTCTCGCCGAGGCCGAACAGGATCATCAGCACCGGCACCAGCGCCGACAGCGGCGCGCTGACGAAGATGTTGACCCAGAGGCCGAGGATGTTGTCGACCACCTTGATCCGGCCCATCGCCACGCCGACCGGAACACCGATCCCGATCGCCATCGCCATGCCGAGCAGGAAGGAGCGGATGGTGATGACCGAGGCGTTCTGCCAGGAGCCGGTCGCCACCAGTTCGCCCATCTTCGCGAGGATCGACGACATCGGCGGGATCAGGAACATCAGGTCGAGACGGCCGACGACTTCCCAGACCAGCATCCAGAACAGCAGCGACGCCATCATCGGGATCTTGAAACCGAGGATTTTCATGGTGCGTCACTCCGCATACTGCCTGAGGCCCTGCCAGATCTCTTCGACCGTATCGAGATATTCGCCGTTGCGGCGGATCACGTCGGGCGGGACCGAGCGGTCGATCGACGGCTCGATGATCCGGGAGACGCGGCCCGGGCGCGGGGAGAACAGCACGATCCGGTCCGAGACGTAGACCGCCTCCTCGATCGAGTGGGTCACGAAGAGAAAGGTCTTGCGCTCGCGCTCGACGAGGGCGAGCAGGTCCTCCTGGAACTTGCGCCGGTTCTGCTCGTCGACCGCGGAGAAGGGCTCGTCGAGCAGCAGGACGTCGGCGTCGACCGCGAAGGCCCGGGCGAGGCCGACGCGCTGGCGCATGCCGCCGGAGAGTTCGTGCGGATACTTCTGCTCGAAGCCGGTGAGGCCGACCTCGGCGATGTAGTGCCGGGCGATCCGCTCGCGCTCGGCCTGGGCGACGCCCTTGAGCTCGAGCCCGAAGGCGACGTTGCGCATCACCGTCGCCCAGGGCATCAGCGCGAAGTCCTGGAAGACGAAGGCGCGCTCGGGGCCGGGGCCGGTGACGACGCGGCCGTTGATGCGGATCTCGCCGGACGTCGCCGGGATGAGGCCGGCGATGATCTTGAGCAACGTGGTCTTGCCGCAGCCCGAGGGACCGAGCAGGGTCGTCATCTTGCCGCGGGCGAAATCGAGATTGATGCCGCGCAGCGCCTCGACGTCGCCGTAGTGCTTGCAGATGTCGCGCACCTCGACGATGGCGTCGTCGACGGTGAGGGCGGGATCGTCCGACTGCGGGGCGCGCATGGGTTCGGCCATGTCACTTTCTCCTCTTCTCGGGGCGCAGATAGCGCAGCTCGACGTGCTGGAGGCCCGCGAGCGTCAGCGTGGAGACGGCGATGATCGAGGCGATGGCCGCGTACATGTGGCCGTATTCGGCGACCGAGCGGTAATAGGTGATGAGATCGCCGATGCCGGTCGGCGTGATCAGCAGTTCGGCGAGGATGACGCCGATGAAGCCGGCGGCCACGCCGAGCCGGAGGCCGGCGAACAGGACCGGCGTCGCGTCGGGCACCACGATCTTGACGATCTGCTGCATCCTCGTGCCCTGGAACGAGCGGCACATGTCGACCAGCGAGGGATTGACGTGCCGGACCGCCTTGTAGGAGTTGAGCACGATCACCGGCAGGGCGAGCAGGATGACCGCGAGCGTCTTGGCGACGAGGCCGATGCCGTAGACGAAGGTGACGAGGGGGATCAGTGCCGCCATCGGTGCCGCCTGCAGCACGATGAACACCGGCGCCAGGAACCACTCGGCCTTGTTCGACAGGCCCATGACGATGCCGAGACCGACGCCGAGCACCGCCGAGATGGCGACGCCGAGAACGAGCGGCTGCAGGGTGATGAGGTAGGAGCGGATCAGCGATCCGTCGAGCAGCATCTCGACGAAGGCGGCGGCGGTTTCGAGGAAGGTCGGGAAAGCGTAGCTGATCGGCACGCGGCCGGCGATTTCCCAGGCTGCGAAGAAGAGGCCGAGCGAGACGACGACCCAGAACGCCTTCGACCGACTGGCGAGGCTGTCGAGGGCGCCGGCGATCCCGGAGGAGCCGTTGCGGGCTCCTCCGATCTCGCCCGCCTTGGGCGGGGTGACGGCCATGGGCATCCTTACTGGGTCCCGATCCGGCCGAGCACCGCTTCGAGCGGGCGCAGATCCCAGAAGTCGGCGACCTTGAGGTCTTCCGGCTTGCCTTCGAGCGCCCCGGAGATCGTGTAGAACTCGAAGTCGTCGTCGGCGGCGTCGGAGCCGCCGTTGACCGGAAGGTTCGGCCCGAGTTCGGTGAAATAGGGTTCGATGTCGGCGATCATCTCCGGCGTCGCGTCCGGGAGCAGGCCGTATTTCTCACGCATGGCGATCGCCGCCTTGGGATCGGCCGCCACCTCGCGCCAGGTGGTGAGGATGTTCTCGACGAGAACCTCGACGTCCTTGGCGTTCTTCTCGAGATAGTCGGTGTTGGCGAACAGCGCCTCGTCGGTGGCGCTGATGTCGCCGAGCGGCAGGAACACGAACTTGCCGGGGGCCTTGTCCTCGAGCACGCGCTTGCCGGAGGAATCGACGATGGTCGCCTTGACGTTGCCCTGGAGCAGGGCACCGGTGCGCACCTCGGCGCCGGGGACGTAGGAGATGTTGGAATAGGCGATGCCGTTCTTGTCGGCCATCAGCTTCATGATCGCCTCGGTGCCGGACCCGCGCGAGTGCACCGCGATCTCCTGGCCGTCCAGATCCTTCCAGTCCTTGTAGAACTCGGAATTGACCACCGGATAGAACTGCAGCTTGGAGAGCTGGATGAACATGCGCACCGGCGCCTTGACCTTCTGCACCAGGGTGTAGGGTCCACCGACGCCGATGTCGGCCTGACCGCTGACCACCGCCTGGGCGGCGATGTCCTCGCTCTTGAGGAACGTGACGTCGATGTCGACGCCCTGTTCCTTGGTGCGCTCGATGGCGGCGAGCAGGTGCAGAAGTTCCACGCTGGCGATGTCGCCGAACGCGATCCGCATCGGATCCGCGAGCGCGGACGCGGGCAGGGCTGCCGTCAGGCAGAAGGCGGCGGCGGCGACCGACGCCCGGATTCGACTTGCGAACTGGCTCATCTTGTAACCTCCCAGAACCGGGCTCTTCCGGCCCAATTCCGAACCAATAGGCTATTGATCTCGGTTCATGTCAACCGGTTCGATGTGCTGCACTGCAGAGGCGGTTTGGCAAACCACGTTGTATAACGCCTGAAAATACAGACTTATCAAACTACTGGTGCAATTTCCTCCTGGCGTCGATCGTCGCGTTGACAGGATCAAAATCCCCGCATATACATTGAACCAATCGAAAATTGGTTCATATTGATCATGTCGGATATCCTCAAGTCCACCCCGGTCGACAGGCTCCGGGCCTATCTCGGCGCCGCCGACCTGCCGGACGACGGCCGCTTGCCGCCCGAGCGGGAACTCGCCGAATCGCTCGACCTCAGCCGGGCGTCGCTGCGCAAGGCCCTCGCGGTGCTGCAGTCGGAGGGGGTGATCTGGCGCCACGTCGGCAAGGGTACCTTCACCGGCGAGCGGCCGATCGACACGCTGGCCGACATCAACGCCGTCGTGAACCGCACCAATCCGGCGGAGGTGATGGGCGCCCGGATCGCCCTCGAGCCGGAGGTGGCGCGTGTCGCCGCCTTCAACGCCACCCCGGGGCACATAGGCGAACTGAAGCTCTGCCTCGCGAAGTCGCGGGAGGCGCCGACCTGGCGGCTCTACGAGCAGTGGGACAACCGGCTGCACCGGTCGATCGCCGAGGCCTCGCAGAATTCGCTGCTGCTGGCCCTGCTCGACACCCTGACGGCGATCCGCCGGGCGGTGACCTGGGGACGGCTGCGCGACACGCCGGACCGTCCGCCGGCCGACCACCATTCCTTCACCGAACACGAGCGCATCGTCCAGGCCATCGCCGAGCGTGACGGCGCCGGTGCCGCCGAGGCGATGCGGCGCCATTTGCGCAGCGTCGACAACCACCTGCGCGATCGCGTCTGATCCGCTTCCCGTCCTGCTCCCGTCACCCCGTCAGGGCGAGCGGCCGGGCCGCCACTTCCGCCCGAGCCCTCCGCCGCGTCGTCATCATCCTGTTATGCCGCTCCGCTAGGGATCGGGAAGCAGGACGACGGTTGTCTAGAACAACCGACAAATCGCGACGGGGTTGCCGATCCCCGTTTCCGGTGACGATCACGAGCCGTTGCTCGATCGATCGCGACCGCCGGAGGCGAAGGACGACGGAGCGGGGCGAGAGGGATGGCGAAATACTCGGAACGTCCGGTGATCGACGAGACCGCCGAGGTGACGTCTTCGACGATCGGGCGTTACACCGAGATCGCGGCGGGCTGCCGGATCTGCGAAATCGTCCTCGGCGACTATTCCTACGTCATGGAAGACGGCGCCATGTGGTGCGCGACGATCGGCCGGTTCGTCAACATCGCTTCGTCCGTCCGCATCAACGCCCCGAACCACCCGGTGGAGCGCGCGAGCCTCCATCACTTCACCTATCGCGCCGGCGACTATTTCGACGACGCCGAGGACGAGGCCGCCTTCTTCGGCTGGCGGCGCGACCATGCGGTGACCATCGGCCACGACGTGTGGATCGGCCACGGCGCGACGATCCTGCCGGGCGTCACCATCGGCAACGGAGCGGTGGTCGGGGCGGGGGCGGTGGTCTCGCGCGACGTCGCCGCCTACACCATCGTCGGCGGCGTTCCGGCCCGCACCATCCGCCGACGATTTTCCGAGGAGACCGCGGCCCGGTTCGAGGCGCTGGCCTGGTGGGACTGGGACCACGCACGCCTGCGCGCGGCCCTCGACGACTTCCGCACCCTTTCGGCCGAAGCCTTTCTCGACCGCTACGAGGCGGCGGCGCGGCCGGCCCCGGCGATGACCGGCACCGCCGCCTGAGCCCATCGCGGCCCTCGCCGCGGTCGCGGCAGCGGGGCCGGTCCCATGGAAACCGACGAAGACGGGAAGACGTTCATGACAGCGATCGCCGTTCGCCAGCTTTCCAAGAGTTTCGGGCGTCTCAAGGCGCTCTCCGATGTCGGGTTCGAGGTTCGTCCCGGCGAGATGGTCGCCCTCATCGGCGCCTCGGGCTCGGGCAAGTCGACGCTGATGCGTCATCTCGCCGGGCTCGAGCGGGCCGACGGCGCCCGCTCCACCGTCGAGATCTTCGGCGAGCCGCTGCAGGTCGGCGGCCGCATGGCCCGTGACGCCCGGCGCATGCGCCGCGACATCGGCGTCGTCTTCCAGCAGTTCAACCTCGTCTCGCGCCTGCCGGTGCTGACCAACGTGCTGCTCGGCACGCTCGGCCGCATCCCGTCCTGGCGCGGCACGCTCGGCCTGTTCTCGGGCGAGGAGAAGCGCCTCGCCCACGCCGCGCTGGCCCGGGTCGGCATCCCGAACGTCGCCCGCCAGCGCGCCTCGACCCTTTCGGGCGGCCAGCAGCAGCGCGCCGCCATCGCCCGGACGCTGGTGCAGAAGGCCCGCATCCTGCTCGCCGACGAGCCGATCGCCTCGCTCGATCCGGCTTCCGCCCGCCGGGTGATGGACGTGCTCTCCGACATCAACTCCCGCGAGGGCATCACCGCGGTCGTCTCGCTGCATCAGGTCGACTACGCCCGGGCCTATTGCCCGCGCACCATCGCCATGCGCGAGGGTCGGATCGTCTACGACGGCCCCTCGGCGGCGCTGACCGACGACTTCCTGACCGATCTCTACGGCATGGAGGCCGCCGACCTGGCGCTGCCCGGCCGCAGGGGCGCCGAGGCGCGCCCCGAAACCCGCCATTCCCCGCAGGGCGGCCTCGTCGCCGCCGCCGCGGTGTGAGGCTCCGGATCTTCCGGAGCGCAGGAGGGCGCCGCGGTCGATGACGACCCGGCGGCGCCGGTCGCCTGAGCGAACGCGATCCCGTCATCCCCCGCCCGCGGCGAAGGCCGTTCGCGGGCACGGGTTTGTGCGCGCCTGCGGCATCGAGGAAGACCGGCCGTCGCCCACCGGCGGCGCGCCGCAGACGGGTTCGACCGGCGAGCCCCCCGGAAACCTGGACCACGACCGTGACCACGAGAGGAACCAGACGATGAACGCCTTCTTCAAGACCGCCGCCGCCGTCGCCGTGGTGGCCGGCAGCCTCGCCGCCACCGCCGCTTCGGCCACCGAGATCAACTTCGGCATCATCTCCACCGAGAGCCAGCAGCAGCTGCGCCCGAAGTGGGAGCCCTTCCTCGCCGACATGGAGAAGGCCACCGGCTTCACCGTGAAGCCCTTCTTCGCCTCCGACTACGCCGGCGTCATCGAGGGCATGCGCTTCGGCAAGGTCGACCTCGCCTGGTACGGTAACAAGTCGGCGATGGAAGCCGTCGATCGCGCCAACGGCGAGATCTTCGCCCAGACCGTCGACGTCTCCGGCAACCCCGGCTACTGGTCGCTGGTTCTCGCCCCGGTCGATTCGCCGCTCAATTCGGTCGAGGATCTGCTGAAGTGCGACAAGTCGCTGAACTTCGGCCTCGGCGACGTCAACTCGACCTCCGGCTACCTGGTGCCGATGACCTTCGTCTTCGCCGCCGCCGGCGTCGATCCCAAGACCTGTTTCAAGACCGTCACCAACGCCAACCACGAGACCAACGCCATGGCGGTCGCCAACGGCCAGGTCGACGCGGCGGCGAACAACACCGAAAGCCTCGCCCTGATCGAGGCGAACCAGCCGGAAGCCTTCAAGAAGATCAAGGTGATCTGGAAGTCGCCGCTGATCCCGTCCGATCCGCTGGTCTGGAACAAGGAACTCCCCGAGGCGACCAAGACGGCGCTGCGCGATTTCGTGCTGACCTACGGCACCGAGCAGTCGAAGGGCGACGTCGCCCGTGAGAAGGAAATCCTCGCCGGCCTCAAGTGGGCGCCGTTCCGCGCCTCCGACGACGATCAGCTGCTGCCGATCCGCGTGATGGAGATCTCCAAGAAGATTGCCCAGATCGAGGCGAACGCCGAGATGCCGGCCGACCAGAAGGCGGCCGAGATCGAGAAGCTCGCCGCCGAGAAGGCCGGCTACGAGGCGAAGATCATCGCCAAGAGCCAGAGCTGACCGCGGCTGCGGCCGGGGAGGGGCGGCGTCCGCCGCCGTCCCGCTCCGCGCCGGCCCGCCGGACCACCGTCCGCCGTCCCCGTCCCGTACGGGGGCGGCGGCCTCGCGATGCGGCCGAACAGACGATCCCCGACCGGAGTGACGACGATGAGCGAAGCCACCCCTGCGCCGGCTGACCGCCGCGCCGCCGCCGACGGCCGCGACTGGACGAAGACCCTGCGCGACATCGTGCTCTGGGGCGGCCTCGCCGTCGCCCTGGCGTGGAGCTGGTCGCCGGCCGAGATGGGGCGCTGGACCTATCTCTTCACCGATTCCGGCAACATGGCGACCTACGCCTCCGGCTTCGCCCGTCCGGACTTCTCGGACTGGGACTATTACTTCGAGGAGATGATCGTCACCGTCCAGATCGCGCTCTGGGGCACGGTGCTGTCGGTGATCCTCGCCATCCCCTTCGGCATCCTCTCCGCCCACAACATGGTGCCGTGGTACGTGCTGCACCCGTGCCGGCGGCTGATGGACTTCTTCCGCGCCATCCACGAGATCGTCTGGGCGGTGCTCTTCGTCGTCGCGGTCGGCCTCGGCCCGTTCGCCGGCGTGATGGCGCTGATGATCCACACCACCGGCATCCTCGCCAAGCTGTTCTCCGAGGCGGTCGAGGCGATCGACCCCCGGCCGGTCGAGGCGATCCGGACCACCGGGGCGACGAAGATCCAGGAAGTCGTCTACGGCGTCGTGCCGCAGGTGCTGCCGCTCTGGATGTCCTTCGCGCTCTACCGCTTCGAATCCAACGTGCGTTCGGCGACGGTGCTCGGCGTCATCGGCGCCGGCGGCATCGGCCAGGTGCTCTTCGAATCGATCCGCGGCTTCTACTATCCGCAGGCCTCCGCGATCCTGATCGTGATCGTGGCGACGGTGGTGATCACCGACGTCGTCTCGCAGCTGCTGCGCCGCATCTTCATCTGAGGGGGCCGCCGTCGGCCTCGGCCGTCGTCACGGTGAGGTCGACACGGTCGGCAGGAAAGCGCGTCTCGGCATACTGGATCGGTCGGCCGTCGAGGTCGACGTTGACCCCGGCGGCCACGAGCACGATGGCGCCGGGCGCGAGGCGCAGGTCGGCGATGTCGTCGACGTCGGCGTGGCGCGCCGAGATCACCGTCGAGCGGCGCAGGTAGTCGTCCACGCCGAAGCGGCGGAAGGTGAGGGTGATCGACCCGCATTCGGCGAAGGCCTCGGCGAAGCCGGCGAAGCGGCCGGCGTCGAACCAGGCGGTCGAGCGGGTCAGGGGAAAGCCGTCTGCGGCGCTCAGTGTTTCCAGCCGCAGCACGGCGGCGCCGGGGCGGAGGTCGAGGGCCTCGGCGACCCGGCCCGGCGCCTCCTCCGTGGCATGGGCGAGCAGGTTGCTGCGCGGCGCCCCGGCCTGGCCGCGCAGGCCGGCAGAGAAGCGCGTCCGCGGCGCGATGGCGTAGCTGACCTTGCGGCGCGAGGCGACGAAGGTGCCGCGGCCCTGCTCGGCCCGCAGCAGGCCCTCCTGCATCAGGGCGGCGATCGCGGTGCGCACGGTGTGGCGGTTGACGCCGAAGCGGGCGGCGAGCTCCACCTCCGGCGGCAGGCGTCCGCCGGCGCCGAGGCTGCCGTCGGCGATGCCGAGGCGGATGCGATCGGCGATCTGGCGCCAGACCGCGACGCCGTTGCGGCGCTCGACGTCGATGACACGGCTAGGGGCGGCGGGTTTCGGCACGGCGTCACATCTCCGTCACGATGTGCGACTAGAGGTAATCCCAATAAGTCTAGTTGTCTAGATTATTAGACAAATAAAGCGAGCGCCGGCTCGCTCTTTACAGGTTCCGCTTTCGGCGGGCCGGCGCGGGAGAGGCGAGGGGATCATGCGGATGGACGACGATCACGACGCGCGCCGCAGAACAGTGATGGCGATCCTCGCCGGCGCCGAGGGCGCGGCGATCGCCCGTCTCGCCGCCGACGCCGCGCTCGATCTCGACGCGCAGCCGCTGCGCGGCCCCGAGACCGGTCTCGTCACGGTGCGCGGGCGGATCGGCGGAGGCGGCGCGCCGTTCAACGTCGGCGAGGCGACGGTGACGCGGGCGAGCGTCCGCCTGGCGTCGGGCACGGTCGGCCACGCCTACGCCCTCGGTCGCGACGGCGACAAGGCCCGGCTTTCGGCGATCCTCGACGCACTCTGGCAGCAGCCGGACACCCGCGGCCGGGTCGAGACGGCCGTGGTCGCCCCGCTCGCCGCCGCCCGTGAGGCCGAGCGCACCGTGCGTCGGTCCGAGACCGAGGCGACCCGGGTCGACTTCTTCACGATGGTCCGGGGAGAAGACTGATGGTTCTGCCGGCGACGGCTCTCGACGGCGGCTTCGCATCGCCGGTCTTCGACGCCCAGAGCGTCTTCCGCGCGGTGATGGACGCGATGGCGCGGCCCGGCGAGATCCGCGCCGTCGGGGCTCTCGCCGAGCCGCCGCAGCCGCTGTCCGCCACCGCCGCGGCGCTCCTCCTCACGCTCTGCGACCAGGACACGCCGCTCTGGCTCGACGCCGCACTCGCCGAAGCCGCTCCGGTCGCGGCCTGGATCGGCTTCCACACCGGTGCGCCGGTCGTCGCCGACCCGGCCGAAGCGGCCTTCGCCGTCGCGGCGCGGCCGGAGACGCTGCCGACGCTCGACGGTTTCGCGGAAGGGTCGCAGGAGTTTCCCGACCGGTCGGCGACGCTGATCCTCCAGGTCGCCAGTCTCGACGGCGGCGCCGTGCTGACACTCGAGGGGCCGGGGATCGAGACGACGGCGCGCCTCGCGCCGACGCCGCTGCCGCCGCGCTTCCTCGATCAGTGGCGGCGCAACGGCGCGCGGTTTCCACGCGGCGTCGACCTCGTGCTCGCCGCGCCGGGGGCGCTCGCCTGCCTGCCGCGGACGACACGCATCCGGGAAGGGAGCCGCTGACATGTATGTGGCCGTCAAGGGCGGCGAGGCCGCCATCGCCAACGCCCACCGCCTTCTCGCCGATCGCCGCCGCGGCGACCGCTCGGTTCCCGCCCTGACCCTCGACCAGATCGGCGAGCAACTCGCCCTCGGCGTCGACCGGGTGATGGCCGAGGGCTCGCTCCACGACCGCGAGCTGGCCTCGCTCGCCATCCTCCAGGCCCGGGGCGACCTCATCGAGGCGATCTTCCTTCTGCGGGCCTATCGCACCACCCTGCCGCGCTTCGGCTACACCCGCCCGGTCGACACCGGGGCGATGGCGGTGGAGCGGCGGGTGTCGGCGACCTACAAGGACCTGCCCGGCGGCCAGCTGCTCGGCCCGACCTTCGACTACACCCACCGCCTGCTCGACCCCGATCTCGCGGCCGGCGGCGCGGTGGAGGCGCCGGCCCGGCGCGAGGGCGAGC
>Ga0065721_10004400_pt1 | contig 30223 bp, 24 predicted proteins | sample Mesricmetagenome_FD_59108 | JGI IMG/M metagenome (GOLD analysis project Ga0065721, IMG submission 59108) | Mesophilic microbial community from rice straw/compost enrichment Sample: eDNA_1 v2 (version 2) | ecosystem: Engineered > Solid waste > Grass > Composting > Bioreactor | place: USA: Davis...
GACTAGCGAGCAGGAGTCTAGCGAGTGGGCAGTCTAGCGGGCGGGAGACTAGCGAGCAGGAGTCTAGCGAGTGGGCAGTCTAGCGGGCGGGGAGACTAGCGAGCAGGCAGCCAAACGGGCGGGGAGTTTAGCGGCGAGCCAGCCGAGAAGAAATGGAGGCAATGATTTGGATACGATCATCGCGAAAGCGGCCTGGGGCATGAACGAACCGTTGGAGGAACGGTTCGAGAAAATCGCGAACGCGGGGTACGGGGCTTACGAGAGCCCGCCGCCGGCGGATATTCGTCCCGAAGTTTTTCGCGACTTGCTGGACGGATACGGATTGAAGTATATCGCTCAAATGCATACGGACGGCGATATGGGAGCGGCCAGCCATGCCGGAAGCTTTCGGGAACGGCTGCTGCGGGCGTTGGAGTGGTCGCCGATCCTCGTAAACTGCCATACCGGCAGGGACGGCATGCCGTGGGAGGAACAGCGGCGGTTGTTCGAAGACGTTCTCGAAGCGGAGAGGGAGGGCGGCGTTCGCGTCGCGCACGAAACCCATCGCAGCCGATGCGCGTTTACGCCCTGGACGACGGCCCGCCTTTTGAAGGAGTTTCCGGACTTGGCGCTGTGCGCGGACTTTAGCCATTGGGTGTGCGTGACGGAGTCGTTTTTGGATCGGTATGCCGATGACGTCGAGCTTGCGATCGGCAGGAGCGTGCATATTCACGGCCGCGTTGGCTATTTCCACGGTCCTCAGGTCGCCGATCCCAGAGCTCCGGAGGTCGCGGGCGAATTGGACGTTCACGAATCGTGGTGGAAACGCATCTACGAACGCAGGAGGGAGAGCGGAACAGGGACGTTTACCTTCACGCCTGAGTTCGGGCCGCCGGGATACATGCACGTACTGCCCTTCACGCGCCAGCCGGTAGCCGATCTCTGGGAGGTCAACGATTGGATCCGCGGACGCGCCGCGGCTTGGGTCGAACGCCTGGAAGCGGAAGGCGCGAAGGCGTAGTCAGCGAGACGTTACGCGCGGCGTACGGCTTGTGGCGCTGAGGCGCTGTTTTAGTCTGGGAAACCGAATAATCGGTCCGAATTCGCACGCAAAAGCGACTCTAGTTAGGCGAAACCGAATTAGCGGCACGAAACAGCGAGCTAGTGGCGGACTGTAGTCCGGCGAAACCTGGAGAAACCGAATTAGCGGCACGAAACAGCGAGCTAGTGGCGGACTGTAGTCCGGCGAAACCTGGAGAAACCGAATTAGCGGTACGAAACAGCGAGCTAGTGGCGGACTGTAGTCCGGTGATCCCGATTGTCTGTGATGGGCTGCACACGTTATTTGGATTGGTCAAACTAACGGCCTGCTGGCAGTGGGTTTTGCGCGTCGTAGTTTGGGTTAGTCAAACTAATTTGTCATTTTAGTCGGTTTGGAGCAGTATAGTTTGGATTAGTCGAACTAAACGTCCTACCCTAACCGTCCGCTGTCCGGTATACGGGGTTGCGTAGTCCGGCCAACCTGGTGAAACCGAATTAGCGGCACGAAACAGTAAGCTAGTGGCGGACTGTAGCCCGGCCAAACCTGGCGAAACCGAATTAGCGGCACGAAACAGCGAGCTAGTGGCGACTGTAGTCCGGCGATCCCGATTGTCTGCGATGGGCTGCACACGTAATTTGGATTGGTCAAACTAACGATCTGCTAGCAGTGGGTTTTGCGCGTCGTAGTTTGGGTTAGTCAAACTAATCAGTCATTTTGGCCAGTCGAACTAAACGTCCTACCCTAACCGTCTGCTGTCCGGTATACGGGGGGTGCGTAGTCCGGCGAAACCTGGAGAAACCGAATTAGCGGCACGAAACAGCGAGCTAGTGGCGGACTGTAGTCCGGCGATCCCGATTGTCTGCGATGGGCTGCACACGTAATTTGGATTGGTCAAATTAACGGCCTGCTGACAGTGGGTTTTGCGCGTCGTAGTTTGGGTTAGTCAAACTAATTTGTCATTTTAGTCGGTTTGAAGCAATTTAGTTTGGGTTAGTCAAACTAATCTGTCACTTTGGCCGGTTTGAAGCAGTTTAGTTTGGATTAGTCGAACTAACCGTCATACCATCCTACCATCCTACCGTCCGGTTGGGGGGAGTAGTCTCAGCGAACGCACTCACCGGCTCTGCTTCCGGTATTCGGCCGGGCTGATCCCGTAAACCTTTTTGAACGCTTTGCTGAAGTAGTAGAGGTCGGGGAAGCCCGCGATTTCGGCGACTTCCTTGACGAGCGGCGCCGAGGGCTCCCTCAGCAGCGCCTCGGCCTTCTCCAACCGGAGCCGGTTCATCCTCTCGATGAGGGTGCTGCCGGTTCTTTGCTTGTATACCCTGCACAGATGGCCGTAGCTCATATGAAGAGAAGCGGCCAGATCCGCCACGTTGAACTGCTTGCCGCGGAAATCCTCCAAGTACACCTCGATTTTTTTGATCAGCTGATCCTTGGGGCCTTCCGGCTCCTCCTGCCCATGCAGCTCCGAACGGGCGATCGACGCGATCGCTTCCAGCAGCCTGATCAGTACGAGCTGAAGGGAAAACGGCGACCTCCCTGCGGACGCCTCTTCGAAAAAATGCAGCAGAATGTCCCCGATCCCGTAACGGTCCGCGTATCCGCCCGGCCTCCACCGGCTCAGCCGGTCTAGCTCGTCGTAGAGCGACTCTCCTTCTCCCCCGCCTCCGCCTCCGCCCCCGTCTTCCCCGGAACCATCCGTCCGCCGGATTCGCCAGCGCAGGCAGATGCCCTCGTGCGGATTGCCCTTCGTATAAATATGCGAATGAACCAGCCCCGGCGGAATGAGAAAAAAATCGCCCTCGTTGATCGTAACGAGCCGGTCGCGAAATCGGGTCTGCAGCCTCCCGGTCAGCACGTAGTTGAATTCGAACCAGGTGTGGGAGTGGGGAGGGCACTTGCTGGCGTTGCCGACTTGTTCAAAAATGATATCGATCCAATCGACGATCGTGTCGTTGATCCGAATCTCTCGACACAGCTTCGAGAAAACGGCGGGAAGTTCGCTTTTCCAACGCTGTATGTCCATTGCACGACCTCCTGGTCTTCATCGCTACTCTTCTATCCTATCACAATAGGACAACATTTGATGCGAATAATCAATTTACCGAAAGGCGGCCGCCGCGAGACAATAAGGAGGAACGATGACGAGAATCGGGGGGATTAGCTTGAAAAAGCTTCATCTGATCAGCAACGCGCATTTGGATCCGGTCTGGCAGTGGGAGTGGGAGGAAGGGGCGGCGGCGGCCGTGTCGACTTTCCGCGCGGCGGCGGATTTCTGCGAGGAGTTCGACGGGTACGTCTTTAACCATAACGAAGTGATTCTCTACCAATGGGTCGAAGAGTACGAGCCGGCCCTGTTCGAGAGAATTCAAAGGCTCGTCCGGGAAGGAAAATGGCACGTCATGGGCGGCTGGTACTTGCAGCCGGATTGCAACATGCCTTCGGGAGAATCGTTCGTCCGCCAGATGCTGCTCGGCAAAACGTATTTCCGCGACAAGTTCGGCGTCGAGCCGACGACGGCGATCAACTTCGACTCGTTCGGGCATACGCGGGGGCTCGTGCAAATCATGAGGCAGGCGGGCTACGATTCGTACATTTTCATGCGTCCGGACGGGTTCGACAAGGCTCCGGCACAGGAATTCGCGTGGAAAGGTTTTAACGGAAGCGAGATCATCGCCCACCGCATCAACGGAGGCTACAACACCCAGCTCGGCGAGGCGCACCTGAAGATCCAGAAGCTGCGGGAGGAGATTCCGGAGGGCTCGATGACGATGGTGCTGTGGGGCGTCGGCAACCACGGGGGCGGTCCTTCCCGGGTCGATCTGAGGAAAATCCGCGAGCTGATGGACGAATCCTCGGGGACGGATTGCGAGATCGTCCATTCCACGCCCGAAGCATACTTCCGCGAAGTCCGGGACGTTAAGGATTTTCCGGCGTACGACGGCGATTTGAACCCGCGTTTCGTCGGTTGCTACACGTCGATGATCCGGATCAAGCAGAAGCACCGGCAGTTGGAGAACGAGCTCTATCTGACGGAGAAAATGCTTTCGGCCGCCGCTCTGCAGACGGGGCTCGCCTATCCGGCGGACGATCTGCGCGAAGCGACGAAGGATCTGATGTTGGCGGAGTTTCACGATATTCTGCCGGGCTCTTCCGTGCAGCCCGCCGAGGAATCGGCTTTGCGCCTGCTCGACCATGGACTGGAGATCGTCGCGCGCTTGAAGGCGAGGGCGTTTTTCGCGCATGCCGCCGGACAGCCCAAGGCGGAGCTGAAGGAGTATCCGGTTCTTGTCTACAATCCGCATCCGTTTCCGGTTCGGGGCGTCGTCGAGTGCGAGTTTATGCTTGAGGACCAGAACTGGAAGGACGAGTTTTCCATGCCGGTCGCTTACCGAGACGGCGCGCGGATCCCGAGCCAGCCGGAGAAGGAGCTCAGCAATCTGACGCTCGACTGGCGCAAGCGGGTCGTATTCGAAGCGGAGCTGGCCCCTTCCTCCATGAACCGGTTCGATTGCCGGATCGAGATGCTGGAGCGCAAGCCGGAGCCGGAGCTTCAATCGTCGGACGGGGCGTACCGGTTCACGAACGGAGAGCTGTCCGTCGCGATCAACGCGGAAACCGGCCTGATCGACGAATACGTCGCCGGCGGCCGTTCCTTCCTGCTGCCGGGAGCCTTCCGGCCGATCGTCGTGCAGGACAACGAGGATCCGTGGCGGATGGATACGAACGCGTTCTTTCCCGACATCGGCGCTTTCTCGCTCATGAACCCGGGTGCGGGGACCGATTTTTCGGGCGTAAAAGGAAAACTGCTTCCTTCCGTACGGGTCGTCGAGGACGGCGAAGTGCGCACGGTCGTCGAATCGGTGCTCGCCTACGGAGCCTCTTCGATCGTCCTGACCTACAAGCTTCCGAAGCGCGGGACGGAGATCGAAGTGCAAGTCCGCGTATTCTGGAACGAAAAAGACAAGATGCTGAAGCTGTCGATTCCGACGGCTCTGCAAGACGGCGAATATATCGGTCAGACGGCGTTCGGGGCTTCCCGGCTGCCGAATAACGGAGACGAGGCGGTCGCCCAGAAATGGGTCGCGGTGCAATCGGAGCAAGAGGGACTGGCGGCGACGTGCATCAATAACGGCATCTACGGCTCGGATTGCCGCAACGGCGAGATTCGCCTGTCGCTGCTTCGGAGCCCGGGGTACTGCGCGCACCCGATCTTCGATCGCCCTCTGGTGCCGCAGGACCGTTTCTCGCCGCGCATCGACCAGGGCGAGCGGCTCTATACGTTTTGGTTCAACGCGGGACCGCTCGCGGAGAGGCGCGCGGCCGTCGATCGCGAGGCCGACGTCCGCAACGAAAGGCCTTACGCGTTGTCCTTCTTCCCTTCCGGGGACGGAGAGAAGCCCGGCTCCTTCGTCCGGCTGGAGGAAGGAACCGTGCAGCTCAGCGCCTTCAAAAAGGAAGAGCGGGGAGACGACTACATCTTGAGACTGTTCGAACCGACCGGTTCCCCTCAGACGACGCACGTGTCGATTCCTTCGCTCGGCATCCGGCGGGAAGTTCGGCTGAACGGCTTCGAAATCCGGACGCTGAGATTGGATCGGGAGGCGGGAACGCTGGAGGACGCGAGGTTGTGCGAGAATTGATCGGTTGACATGACTGCGAAAGCCCCGGTTTCTTCGGGGCTTTTCGATGTTGCGTTCCCTATGGCGTCAACCGCCGTTCCGATACTCCCTGGGCGTTTGCCCCGTTTTCTTGCGGAACAGTTCATGGAAAAACTTCGCATCGCGGTAGCCCGCTTGTTTGGCGATGTCCTTCACGGGCATCGCCGTTTGCCGCAAGAGCTCGCAGCATTTGCGGATGCGCAGGTTCTGCACGTATTCGGTGAACGATTGCCCCGTTACCCGCTTCATCATTCGCTGCAAATAGCTGGCGCTTACAGGAAGAACGGCGGCAACCTCGGCCAAAGTGACGGGCTCGGAATAGCGGCGTTCAAGGTACTCGAACGCCAACGCCAGTCTGGACGCCGCCGGCGCGGATTGCCGGCCGTTCAGCTCGAGCCGGTAGAGGCAGACGAGCAGCTCGGTCAAGCGGGCGTACATCGCGGCTTCGTATCCGGGCAGAGCCGTTCTATATTCCCGGTGCAGCGTCTCCATGCAAGCTTTGCCTTCGTGGAACGCATCCTTGTATCTTCGGAAAGCATAGCCGTCCCCGGACAACAGCGCCAAGGCTTCCTCCGGCAAAGGATAAGCGCGCGCCAGCTTCTCCGGCACGGAAGGGTCGAACAGGCAGTTGTAGACGATCAGCTCGTCTTTGGGCGATTCCGACGCGGGGCGATAGACGTGACGGGTGCCGATCGGAATGATGAACAAGTCGCCTTTTTCTACGTAAATGCGTTCGTCCCCGATATAATGGAAGCCTTTGCCCTCGGCGACGAATTGAATTTCCACGAAATCGTGAATATGGATCGGCAGCGTGAATCGCTCGCGCTCCCGCGTGACCGCGATAGGAAAATCGGGCTGCCAGAAAATCTTGCCTTCGAGCGTAAACGGAGTAGAGGGCACGAACGGCGACTCCTTTCGATCAGGATGCGATTGCCCTATTCATATCATATGAACCCCCCTATAAGCAACCGAATTCCTCTTGTATGCTAAGGAAAAAGGCAACGGAGAGGATGGCGACATCGTGAGCGTACGGAGTAAAGAGCAGGGAGCGACGATCGGGCATCGGCCGGATCTGGAGGTCGTATGGGAGGCGGATTGGATTTGGAGATCGCGCCGGGTCCGGATCAACGATTTCGCTTATTTCCGCAAGGAAATCAAGGTTCGCGGGGCGCTAACCTCGGCTAAGCTGTTTTACTCCGCGCACCATACGGCGAAAGTCTACGTGAACGGGACGAAGCTGGGAGGATTCGTCTCCCCCGCGCCCACGAATCCGGTGAAAAGAAAGGCTTATCTGGCCTACGACGTAACGGAGCTGTTGGCGAACGGCCCGAACTGCCTGACGGCGGATGCCCATTACCTCGGCGGGGGAGGCCAGAACTATTACGATGGCAAACCGGGGTTCCGGCTTCAGCTTCATCTCGTCTACGAAGACGGCACGGAAGCGGTCGTGAAATCGGACGCGACATGGCGGGTTCTGAAGGAGATGCCTCACGAGACGGGGACTCCCTATCAGCAAAATCGCCGGGTATCGGCGATCGAGAAGTACGACGCGCGCAAGCTGGACCCCGAATGGCGCTTCGCGGGCTACCGCAAGGAAGGGGCGACGCTGAGGGCGAAGGTCGCCAAGATCGGACGGGGAGAGTGGCCGATGGCGGTCCAACGCATCCCGGAGGGCGCGATCGAGGAGGAGATCGTCTGCGCGAAGCTGCCGCAGCCCGCGGGGGGAGACGCCGACGGGGAGCGTCCGCAGGTGTTCGATCCCGGGCGAATCGTATCGGGCTGGCCGAAGTTCAAGCTCAGGGGGATCGCGGGCGCGACGATCCGGCTCCGGATGTCTGAGGATCTGGACGAGAACGGTCGCGTCAAGCATAACGTAACTAACGAGCATTCGGATCGCTATTACGACGAATATACGATGCGCGGAGACGGGACGGAGACGTGGCAGCCGGACTTTTCCTTCAAGGCGTTCCGCTACGTCGAGGTGACCGGATACCCGGAAGAGATCGCCCCCGGCGAAGTGACCGTCTGCTGGGCGCATACCGATATGGCGTACGTCGGCCGTTTCTCCTGCTCGGACGAACATTTGAACGAGCTGTATGCCGCGGCCATCCGGACGCAGAAGAACAACGCGTTGGGGCAGACCGTCGATTGCCCTCACCGCGAGCAGGCCCAGTATACGGCGGATACGGATTTGCAGGCGGAGACGCTGCTGTACAACTTCGACGCGATCGACGTGGTCGACAAGACGCTCGCCGATTTTACGGACGCCCAGCTGGCCGACGGCACATTCCCGTTCGTCGCGCCGGTCAACTACGAGAACAAGGATTTCAACATCCAGATCCCGGAGTGGGATCTGCATTACGCGACGCTGATGTGGAAGCTGTACGAAGCGTCGGGCGACGTCGGGGTGCTGGAGAAGCATTACGAGACGGCGCGCCGGATGGCCGACTACTTCGTCGGCATCCGCGACCCGAAGACGGGGCTCGTGCCGCTGGACAAAGGCTGGCATATCAGCGACTGGCCGTACCCTTCGGTCGAGCACGCCGGAGAGCATCTGACCGTGCAGCAGATCAAGCTCGTTCTAGCGCTCAGGATCGTGAGCCGCTCGGCGGATTTGATCGGACGGAAGAAAGATGCGGGCGCCTACGCGAACCTGGCGTCCGAGCTGTCCGGCCGGATCGTCGGGCAGCTGTACGATCCGAAGGCGAAGCGGTTCCGGGACAGCTCGGAATCGTCCGCGACCCACCAGGGCGTGACGGCCATCGCGCTGCTCACGAACCTTGTTCCGGCGGAAGACCGCGAAGCGGCGATCGATTCCGTGGCGAGTCAGCCATGGGAGTGCCGCACCGTGCTCTCGCTGCCGCTGCTGCGCATGCTGTTCGAGAACGGGCGGGAGGCCGATGCGTTCGCGCTGCTCGACCGGAGGGAGTATCCCGGCTGGGGGTACATGATCGCCCAAGGGGCGAAGACGATGTGGGAAGGCTGGGAGGATATCGAGAGCCACTCCCATGCTTGGAACGGGTATCCGGCCCGGCTGCTGCAAGAGTTCGTCGTCGGCATCCGGTCGGAAGCGCCGGGCTTCGCGAAGGCGGTCATCCGCCCGTACTTGCCGGACGGCCTGACGTTCGCCGAAGCGGACGTCCGGACGCCGCTCGGCGTCGTCCGCGCGCGTTGGGACCGGGAAGAAGGCGGCGCCGTCCGCGTGCGGGCCCGGATTCCCGAAGGGATGGAAGCCCGGTTGTCTCTTCGGATGGGCGGAAGGACGATCGAAAGGGAATGGGGACCGGGAGACAACGAGATTCGGATAAACGGTTGATCTCAGCCGAATCGGCTCATACGGGACAGACGGTGCGGGAAATACGTTGCGCGCCGTCTTTTCTTTTGCCGAAACCGGCCGGCCGTTCGACTCGACGCAACATTATCCGCCTCCGTTCGTAATAGATTAATAGTGTATAATATCGTATATTGTAGATTCGCGCGAGAGATTCGGACAAACGAGGATGCGGACGAGCGGGAGGAGATCGGAATGAGAAGAACGAAGCGGATCTTTATCGGCATAGGAGCCTTTATCGCGTTTTTTGGTCTCTTTTTTCTTGCCGCCCCTGCCGCGGAAGCCAACGTGTTCGACCGCATTAAAGATATTTATAACGCTCCCGACAAAGTGGACGAGCTTAGGGAGCAATACGACGAGACCGTGAAATCGCTCGAACAGCAAAGGCAGAAGCTGACGGAAGCGGAAACGGCGATGGAGCAATACGCCGCCGAGCAGCAACGGATGAAGGAAGAGAACGAGCTGTACCGGCAGCAGAACGAAGAGCTGAGGACGCAAAACGCGTTGATGGCGGAACGGCTGGAGCAGCTCGAGAAAGACAAAGCGGACAAGCGGGCGACGACCCGGAGATGGATGACGATGATCGTGGCGGCCGTAGGGCTGATCGGAGGGTATGTCTTGTCTATTCGCATCTGGAGATTCTCCGTGTGGCGCAGCCGAAAACAATTGGACGGAGGAGTATGACTTGCGGGTAGACACGCCTCCGAACGTAGGACATGTCCGCATCGAGCTCGAACCGGACGAATCGTTGCACCTGCTGCATCCGAAAACGCTGCTCGCCTTTCAGGGGGATCCCCGTCATCGGGAGGATCGCTTCATGGATCTCTCCGGGATGTATCGCAAAAGAAAGCTGATCCGTTCCGAGCTTCGGGGACCGGCTAGCCTGATCGTCGGCCTGCCGCCGAACGGGATGCTGGAGACGGTCGACATTCCGAAAGAGAGCAATCTGCTGTTCGATTTCCGGCACGTGCTTTTTTATTCCGACGGCTTGACGATGAAAAGCAAGATCCAGACGTTCAAGAACGCCTGGATCACTCGCGAGTGGGTGCGCATGAAGTTTGCCGGCCCGGGTCGGCTCGGGCTGCTTTCCTCGGGTTCTCTCGCGACGCTGCAGCTCGATCCGGTTACGCCGCTGTTCGTGGAAGCGGGCTCCCTCGTCGCGTATCCCGAGGACGCGGACATCAAGCTGTCCGTTTACGGCAATCCTCTCGCCACGCAGCATATGAACGTGCAATGGGAGATGAAAGGGCGCGGGCCGGTCATCATGCAGACGGGTTTCCGCGACGCGCAGCTCGAGGAGCAGCTTCACAAGGACGGCTTCGTGAAAAGGACGCTGCGCGAGCTGCTGCCGTTCGGGGGCGTCTACATTCGATAAAATGAGCAGGAACGGACTCGGATAACGCGAAGAAACCGGCGACGGCGGGAGACATGCCGGGCGGTTTCTTCGTTCTTCGCTCGGCAATTCCATCGGCTATTATGGAAGGATTGCGGTCTCCTCGGGGACCCGAGCGGCCGGGGAGCTAATCGTCGCTAGGCGCCGGCGCGTTTTTCTTGCGAACCTGCTTGTTGCGGTTTTCCGCCCATTCCTTCGCTTGAGCCGTCGCGATGGCGATGGCTCGTCCTTCCTCGTAGCCGTCCTCCAGCAGGGCATTGGCGATTTCGACCGCTTTGTTTCGTACCGGGGCCGTGAAATTTTTCAGCGAATCGGGGTAATCGTCCTTGCTCCAGGGCATAGTCGTCATCTCCTATGTTTTTTTATAGTATAAATTTAGCCAAGTGGTCCCCGTCCGAAACGCGATCGGACCGGAAAGAGAGAGGAACCGACGATGTTCAACGAGTTCGACTATTTGTCGCCATCTTCGCAAGCCCACGCCCGGCTCCTGATCGACAGCTACCGCAGGGCCACCGGATGGGAACTTCTCGATCCGCGGCCCGAGCCCGGTCAAGCCGCCGAAGCTTTGTTCCGCGCTCCGTTCGTTCTGCTCTCCCACGGAACGGAGGCCGATCCCTTGCTGAACTACGGCAACGAGGCCGCGCTTACCCTGTGGGAGATGACGTGGGACGAGTTCACCGGCACGCCTTCCCGGCTGACGGCCGAGCCGATAGAGCGTTCGCAGAGGGAGAAGCTGCTCGCCGATGCCAAGGAGACGGGTTATTCGGACGGCTATTACGGCATCCGGATTTCGAAGAGCGGCCGAAGGTTCGAAATCCGCGACGTGCTGCTGTGGAGCGTGACGGACGAGCGGGGCGAGTACCGGGGCCAGGCAGCGGTTTTTTCGGCGTGGGGGTATGTTTGAAATTAATGCTAGCTTTTTAGTTTTTATCGTGAAAGAATGACCGAGCTTTCGCCACAAGTCGCTTTCTGAATTTCCAATTCATATGATTTTATAACATTTCATTTCCTTATGCAGAAAAATCTTGCCGTTAAATCCTCGATATTTACTTCACTCCTAAGAAAAAAAGTTCACTGAATCATACCCCGGCTCATAAATGTTTAATAAATGTTAAGTACCATAGTGTATAATTGTGTTGGTAATTGTCGGAATTTTGAAGAAAACAATAGGTTATTTCTTATTTATCTTCTATCCTAGCGCAGGAGACAAATGCTAATATGCTAATGCAAACGCAAACAGCATCATCTGGGGCGTACTTCGGAACCTTCGAACCGTTTATTGTCGGTGACGAAGAGATCGTTCTTACAGGTATTTGGTTAGAGAAATTAGAACCCGCCCATCGTATCGTACTTGAGATCGAGATCGGATGGGATAAACCGATCGACGTCGATCTAGGCGAATTGGAAATCACGATTCGTAAAAGAGATTTAAACGGCGAGATCGTCGAATGGACTCAAGAAAATTGCTATATTAGCGCTTTGACGAAGGTCGATGTGAGTACGGCGGAAGATTCTCCATATCAGAATTATGTTTTGACGGTCAAATCTTTGGAAACTAGAGCAAGAATAATTGGACCTTACCTTCTTAAGGGAACAGTAATAACAAAATAACAAATAGGGGTGCAGGTCCTTTGAGAATCGCTGACATCAAAGGAAAGTACGATGACATTTTTAGTCTAGGGGAGTTATGCTTTATTTCCATTCAGTTGGAGAAAAACGGAATAAGACCCTATTCAGGCGTATTGGACTGGATGGGCTCTCCTAATTTGAGCAGCGTTAGTAGAATGTTGCGGAATCGTTTCGAAGGCTTCATGGATCGTCAGAACATGGAGTGCGTGGGAACCGCAGGCGATAAACTTTACCTCGTGCAAGATAAATTGTACGACATTTACTCCAATCATGACTTTTTTATCGCTCAAAATGACCCGAAGAAGTTGGAATCCTATCCAAATGTCAAAGCCAAGTATGACAGACGAATTAAACGGTTTTTAGAAAAAGTAGATTCGTCAAAGAGGCTGCTTTTTGTCCGTAGCGGCGGAACTTACGAAGAGGCTGGAGAGTTGCGGCAAGTACTTGATGAGCTAGTGCGAAATGATTATGTATTATTGTTCCTTAATCCCGGTAGAGCGGACGGAATCGAAGAAAACGACTGGCTATTGGATCGAGTTTGCTCGGTGAACGTTCCCCACGTCGATAAATTATGGAACGATAGCGATCATTTATGGAAAGAGTTATTCGAAGGAATCGAGTTGCGGGAGTGAAGAGAATTGACACATAAAACTTGATGTTAATTTTTCCAAACTTACATATAGAGGTGCATGAATTCGTGTCGGCTGAAGCTAAAGTGTCTATCGTTATCCCCGTCTATAACGGAGCGAATTATTTGCATGAGGCCATAAACTGCGCTTTGGCGCAAACGTATTTGAACGTTGAAGTCGTCGTCGTTAACGACGGTTCGACCGATAATGGCGAGACGGAACGAATCGCTCTCTCGTACGGCAACCGGATCCGTTACTTCACGAAAGAAAACGGAGGAGTGGCTACGGCCTTAAATCTGGGAATCGAGAAGATGACCGGAGATTACTTCTCATGGTTAAGCCATGACGATATGTACACTCCCGATAAAATCGAAAAACAAATCGATGCTCTGCGCCAATTCGGGGAGCAAGCGGTTATTTTCAGCGATTATTGTCATATCTCCCCCGCAGGAAGATTGCTTCAAACATATCGCGTCTCGCCTCAGGGAACTTTCAATACTCGTGCTTTGCTGGCCATTTCGCATGAAGTCGGATTTCACGGCTGTGCTTTTTTAATTCCGAGGCAATATTTCAATAGATTCGGATTGTTTGATCCGGCGCTTCGTTACACCCAAGATGTCGATATGTGGTTCCGTTTGGCTGGCAACGTTCCCTTTATCCATGTCAAAGAGGTGCTTGTCCGTTCGCGTCAACACGAGGAGCAAGACAGCCATAAGCATCAAGTCGGGCTTGCGTTTGAAGCCGATCGCGTCATGAGCCGAATGATTCGGGATTTATCGATGGAGGAAGTCGATCTTTTCAGCAGTCAATCGTATAAGAATCTCGAAAGCAAGTATCGATCCTTCAAGAAAATGGGATTCGAGAAGTGCGCCTATCGGCTCTTGAAACATTTGTGTTCATTGACGACTGAACCAAAAGAGCAGGAGATGGTTTCAGCGCTAATTCAGGCGGATATCGGAATTAAGGAAATTAATCAATCCCCCTGTCATTGGGAACGCAATTTAGCTCCCCTTTTGACCAAGAAAAAAAGCAAACCTCGTGTGGTCGTCTATAGCGGAGTATGGATTCGAGGAGGTGCCGAAAGAGTGTTCTCGGCGATAACCGAGACGTTAAAGGACAAGTACGATTGGTTTATCGTTTCCAATGATCTTCTGAATAAAGAAGGTTTCCCGTTACCCCAAGAGATTACCCACATTCGAATAAAAGTCGGGACGATGGAGAATTTATCCGGTCAGTTGGCGGTCGTTTGCTCCCTGCTAGACGCGGATCTGTTCCTGGCAAGCCCGAATTACGACATCAATCTTCTTTCCATATACGAGAAATTGAGAGGATTGGATATTAAGAGCATTGCATGCAATTTCGGCCATTTTTTCCTTCCCTTTGTCATCGAAGATCTGCATCCTATTATCCAATCCAGAATGGAAGCTTTCAATCAAGCTAACGCCGTCACTTGGCTGACGTCATTTAGCGCGAATGTTTATGCCCAAGTTAACGACAACGGCGCATTGCTTCCGACTCCTAATACTTTTCCGAAGTCAACATCAAAGGCGCCTAAAGATAAAAAAGTCGTGTTAGCCGTCGGTAGATTCAATGACCCGATCAAGCGATTGGATCGGATTTTAAAGGTGTTTGCCAAAGTTCTAACGAGCCATCCCGATGCAGAATTGCTGCTTGTCGGACCATTCAAATTAAATATCCGAACCGATAACCGCTCTAAAGAAACGATAGAAGAATTGATTGCTCGCTTGCAAATACCGAGAGACAGAATGTTATTCGTCGGAGAACAAGAGAACGTTCAACCCTATTATTTGAAAGCTTCTGTTCTGCTATTAACCTCGGAAAGCGAAGGCATTCCAATGGTTCTGAACGAGGCGGGAACATTTGGATTGCCCTGCGTGATTAGCGATATTTCCGGATTGGAAGATATGATTTCGGACGGCGAGAGCGGTTATATCGTGCCCCAAGAAGATTTGGATATGATGGCTAGTCGAGTATCAGAGTTATTATCCGACATCGATTTGCGCGATCGAATGGGGAACCGGGCGTACGAATTGGTCGACCGATTCGGCAGGCAACGAATTTGCGAGAGATGGGAGAGATTGATGGACACCGTCCTGTCCGTCAAAGACCAGGATCAGTTGAATTCGATACTGAACGATAGATTTATGGAGCCGCCGGCTCATTTTGAAAACTTCTCCAAGAAAGTCATTCGAGAGTACGAAAGAAATATCGCTTTATTGTTAGAAAACAAAGGTGCGCACAATGTACCTAATCCGCAACCTGAGACTGAATCGTTAAGCCAATCGGAAATCTCGGCCGGGATCGAAGAAGATCTTCGAGCGAACATTCATGCGGAAGCCTATCAACAAGCCGCCCGTGAATTTTCAAATACGATTTCCTGGAAAGTGACAAGACCGCTTCGTTGGTGCAAGCTATTTTACGTTTCCGTCCAGAAGGACGGCATTCGCGTAGCGGTGCGAAAAACGGGGCATAAAATCAAAACCAAGCTGAGAGGTTAAAAAGAAATGAACATAGAGGAGGAAGCGCACAAAATCAGAGTCGAGGATCTGATCGCCGTTTGTAAAGGCGCGAAGACGGTAGACGAGATTCAAGAAACGGTTCGAATGTTGAATGAAACGATATTTCGGACCTCGAAACTCAGCGATGTATCAGAATTGCTGATCCATGTAATTCAACCCCTGTTAAAGGAAGCTAGGCGAGAACCTGTATTGCTGTTCCACGCATACGGATGGCAATTCGGCGGTGCCGAGAGGCTCATTGCAGGCTTAACCAATTACCTGGCTCGAAAAAAATACCGGATTCTAGTAACCGTTTTTGAACCGATACGAAATGACGGCTTCCAATTGGACCCTTCAATCGCTTTTATACCTATTTTTGAAAACGATCGAAGAATCGATAGGCTTATTACGCTAGTTGAAATGTTGTCCCCCGATTTATTTATCGGCAACAATAACAGCATACCCGAGTTAGCTGCCGTATACCCGGTATTCAGACAGTCGGGCATCCGGACAATTGCTTATACATTGGAATATTACTTTTACCCTCATAGAAATCCAGAATTGGCTTCCACGGTAATTGCAAGAAACCAGGCGCTGGCTCTGGCGAACGTATCTTGTTTTCTTACTCGATTTAGCGCCAACGCTTATGGTATGGCTTATCCAAATGCCGCCGTCATGCAAGGACTCACTTCGTTTTCCATTCCGGATTATGATTCCGGCAAACAAAGCGGTAAAACGGTCATCGCTGTCGGAAGATTTACTGATCCGATCAAGAGACTCGATCGGATTTTGATCGCATTCCGCCATCTGCTAAAAAATCATCCCGATGCGCGGCTACTGATCGTAGGACCTTATGATTTAGAGGCGAAAATTCCGCGGAACGCTAAGGAAACGATAGGCGAGCTGCTTAAGCAAACGGGAGTATCGGACTCTCGTGTCCGATTCGTCGGGGAACAAGAGAGAACGCAAGACTTCTATAGCCAAGGCGACGTATTCGTTCTTACTTCGGATAGCGAAGGATTTCCGTTGGTTTTAAACGAAGCCGGAAGTTATGGTTTGCCAGCAGTTATCGTAGATATTCCAGGCCTTGAGGATATCATCACGGAGGGAGAAAACGGTTATATCGTCCCGCAAGACAATATGCGGGCAATGGCGGACAAGATATCGAGCTTATTCGATGATTCGGAATTATTGAAGAAAATGTCCAGCAAAGCGCGTGAGATGGTCGGGAGATATTCCATAGATCAAGTCGGTCCTCGTTGGGAAGAACTGATCCGAAGCGTGTTATCTAACTCGGATCAGAAAGAACTCAATCGAATATTAGCTGAACGATTTATGGGCGAAATCGTCAATAAGAAGACGTTTTGCAGAACGATTGTCAAGGAATACGAACAGACGGCAACAATGCTTTCCGCCGTGCCGAAGGTTCGTTCAACAAGGATACAGCTTGATGAAATAGAATCGATTGCCGTAAAATTCGTAAACCACCTGAAGGACTATGGGCCGCGCGCTACCGTAAGAAAGTCGATTTTTAAACTGAAGGGACTTTGGCAACGGCGGTTCGGAAAATAGGGATTGGCGAGACAATGATCATTGAGGAGAGGTTTGACCGTGCAAATGATCAACAGCAGGCTTTCTGTTGTTTGGAAGTATAATAATCTGCTCAAGGAATTAGTGATTCGAGATATTAAGATAAGGTATCGAAAATCGGTGCTGGGACTGCTTTGGACGTTGCTTTATCCGTTGTTGACAATGATCATCACGACGATTGTATTTTCTTCGTTATTTAACACATTGCCCAACTATGCGGTTTATTTTTTGACAGGTAGTATTTTATTCACATTTAATACCGAAGCGACTACTTCCGCAGCAATGTCTATCGTAGGTAACTCCGGGCTGATGAAAAAAATATATATACCTAAATACCTGTTTCCCCTCTCCAGAGTGTTATCATCGCTAGTTAATCTTGCATTCGCTTTCGTAGCCTTGCTACTGGTGATGCTTGTAACCGGCGCGCCCTTTAAAGCGACCTTATTTTTGAGTGTCATACCGATCTTCTATTTGGTTCTATTTGCGATCGGATTGTCATTGGGTTTATCCGCATTGACGGTATATTTTCGAGACGTTAATAGTTTATATGGCGTACTTGCGCTTCTATGGACTTATATGACTCCGATCTTTTATCCGATCTCGATTATTCAGGATCGGTACTCATGGATTTACGAGTGGAATCCCATGTATTACTACATAGATTACTTAAGATCTTTGATTCTCGAAGGAGCAATGCCCGGAGTGATACCTAACCTCGTCTGTTTGCTTTGCGGGATTGTTTCGCTTTGTATTGGCGGGTTGATTTTCAACCGGACGCAAAGCCGATTTGTATTATATATGTAAGAATTCGGAACGGAGAGTTGATTATGCACGATACGCTTGTTGAAGTCGACGATGTTTCGATGCTATATAACATCAGTCGCGAGAAAGCGGATAACCTGAAAGAATATGTGATTCGGGCTTTAAAAGGGGGATTGGCGATCGATGAATTTTGGGCTCTTCGTAACGTCTCACTAAGGATGAAAAGAGGAGAATCTTTAGGTATTGTCGGATTGAACGGTAGCGGCAAAAGCACATTGCTTAAACTAATTGCGGGAGTGTTGCAACCGGCCAAAGGCAAAATAAAAGTACAAGGTTCGATAGCCCCTTTAATCGAGCTTGGCGCCGGATTCGATCTGGATCTCACCGCGCGTGAAAATATTTATTTAAACGGTGCAATCCTTGGACATAGCAGGGCGGAGATGAACGAGAATTTCGATGAAATCATATCATTCGCCGAATTGGAGGATTTCGTTGACATTCCGATAAAGAATTTTTCCTCGGGAATGGTGGCTCGGCTTGGTTTTGCGATCGCTACGATCAGCAGACCGGATATTCTAATCGCAGACGAAATTCTGAGCGTAGGAGACATGAAATTTCAGAAAAAGTGCGAATCCCGAATTGCTGAGATCGTGAACAACGGCGCCAGCGTAATTTACGTATCGCATTCCGTGGAATCCGTTAAGAAACTTTGTACGAAAGCGGCTTGGCTGCACAAAGGGGAACTGGTTTGTTTCGGGGATTCGGATTCGGTTTGCGACGCGTACGTTGAGAGTTTGGATTAATCGTTCGGTTCGGAAGGAGAGCATCGATGATACATTCCGGAATATACAATCAGGTGATGTCCGAAGTCGATAACATTCGCAGATCTTCTAAAATTAAAGTCGCTTCCGTCGGATCGACTTCTCGATTGCTTGCTGAGTTTTTGGTCTTGCCAAGAAGATCATATGAGCATTTTGAGTGCATTAATTTTCTAGTTTCCAGGCCGGACGATGCGAGCTTTTGTTTCAAAAGTCTGGACGGAGTAGTGGATATCGTGCTTGTGGACGTAGAAGCTAAACAGAACTTGGATCTAATGGAAATCGCGGCTAAGCATATTAGGCGCTCGTCCATCGTAGCCTACAAACCTAACGATGCCAGCGTAGAAGCTGCGGATTTGTTAATCAGGCAACATTTCCAAGATCAATTAAACGGCAAGTCGATATTGGTCATGGGAGCGGGGAATATATCGACGAAGTTGGCACTGAGACTTTGCGAAAGAAATGCCGGCATTACTTTGGTTTCCAGAGACTATAGCAAAGCAAGGAAAATTGCCGATGGCCTGAACGCTATTTTGCCCAAGTATTCTCAATCTTCTATCAAGGCCTTCGCTAGTCCGCCGAACGATACAGTTTATGACGTTTTGGTATCTTTTGTGGCCGCCGATGGCGTAGTTCGAGAGGAAATGGCTAGTCTCTTGAAAAGAGGCGGTATTGCCGTAGACGGAGGCATTAATAATTTTACTCCAGGGTTCCTAATGGCAAGCGGAAAAAATGGAGTTGTCTGCACTCGTTTGGATGTAAGATTAGGTTTCGTATATTCTCTATTATCTTCAAGTCCGGACATATCGAATTTTTACGTTAACGTTCGGGGAGAGCGCTTAATCGAAAATATTCGATTAATAGCTGGCGGCATTATAGGTAATCGGGGGGACATTATAGTAGATCGCATTCAAAAACCGACTCAAATTGTCGGAATGGCAAACGGCGTGGGAGGAGTTCTATCGGGTGATGGATATTCGTCTAAGGACAAGATCAGATTAGAACGAGCTCGCGACTTCTTATTGAGCGATTCCGAAGAGGAAGTAGGATGAAAAAAGGCCTGTATCGAATAAAAAGTCCAGGGTTCATTGGAATACTGGTCGTAATCGTCGTTTTGTTTTTATTCCTTGCCCCATTTAATACAGGATTGTTCGTTGGTTACGAAACCCCTTTCGAAAGACCATTATTTCTGGTGCTATTTTGTATTTTCGTCTCAATGGCGATCGTTGGCGCCTATCTTTATCGAGATTGGCAAATCGCTTCGCACGGGGAGATTCTGATTGCTCTGATTTGGATCATACCGTTATCTTATTTCATTGCGACCATTGGGGCGGTAACAAGTCATTGGGCTTATATAGAAGCTTTCGTGAGATTGGGTTGGTGTGTTTTTTTTGTTCTTGGTTTCTATATAGCCCGGCATACCGCTGGAATTAAAGTGTTACAATTTGCTTTAATCGGTTCGGGATATGTGATCGTTTTGTTTGGTTTATTGAACTGGTTTGGTAGCCTTCATTATAAAGATGCGGTATTGGCAGATCGATTGTCCAGCGTCTTTCAGTATCCGAATGCTTATGCAGCCTACTTAATCGCTATAGCGCTGTGCAGCTTAATCATGATTCAATCTTCTCAAAAGAAACGACATATTGTTTTTTATGCTTTTATGCTGATTCCCGTGTTTTTGTCCCTGTTGCTTACCCTATCCAGAGGGGCGCTATTGGTTCTATTTGTCGTCCTGATTGTTTATTTTGCCCTGCTTCCTTGGAAGAGGCAATTCATAAGTTTACTCGAATTAGGGATTACCGGAACAGCGGCTTTCTCTTTATTTAGTTTTGCTGTGAAGACAAGGGGACATTTGTTGGAGAATTACACGCCATGGATTTCCTTTCGAGGATGGTTAATCGTACTGGGAATTGCCGCGATTGCAAGCTTGGTCGTTCTTGTCGTAAGACTGCAGTTCGGCAAATTAATTGAAAATAAATCAGACAAGCCATGGAGCCCTATAAGCATCGCCTTACCGGTTGCCCTTTTCTCTGCAGGGCTGGCGATGTACATTCTTATCATTTCCAACTTTCAATTCAACAAGATTCTGCCTGTCGAAATTGCCGCAAGGTTGGAGGGAGTCAGTCTTCAATCGACTAGCGTTTTTTTAAGACATACGTTGTACAAAGACGCAATGAGAGCTGGAGCTGATTTTCCGATATTTGGTGCCGGAGGCGGTGCTTGGTCGGTCTTGTCCGAGTCATTAAAGAGCTATCCATACTCTAGTTCCAAAGTTCACAGTTTTTATATTGAAACGTATTTAGAATCCGGATTGTTTGGCTTAACGGTTCTTATTGCTATTGTATGTTACGTGTTTTTCTTACTGTTTGGTCATATTAAGAAGACAATCAGAGGAACCGGTAAAAATTCCAGGTGGTTGATATTCCCTTTTTTTTCGATCGTGATTTTGGGGCACAGCTTCGTAGATTTTGATATGAGCTACTTTTATTTGTCCTCTCTTGTATTTCTAACTTTAGGAGCAACGGTTGCCATTACAAATAAACCGGTAGAGGTGAATTGGAGTAAAGGGAGAGTAACGAAGGTTTTCGCTACAGGCTTGTTCTTGGTAGCAATAGTCATGATTTATCAATGTATTTTAGCATTCAGGGCGGATACGTATTATAGAGCCTCGATGAACGTGCTTGCCGCATCAGGTAAATACGATGCGTACCAATTTGCTATAGAGCAAGCGGAGAAGTTAAGACCTAGACATTCTCAATATCTTTTATCCATGGCCCAGGTGAATCAACTCATGTTTAGCGAGACAAAGAATGAGGTTTTTTCGAAGAAGGCGGAATATTCAGTAAGAAAATTGAAAGCCGTAGATCCTTATAACGTCGAGTCGGTAGAGATTAAGTACAATTTAGCTATGGATAATCAAGACTTCGACCGCGCCCTGGATGAGGCAAGCAGGGCCGCCAAACTTTTTCCTTGGAACATCGGGTTTTACGAGAAAGCCATAGAACTTAATCTTAGTTTCGGAACCGATGCTTCCCTTTCGGTTGAAAGTCGAAGAGAGCACCTTAAAGAGGCTCGGTTGCTAGTCGATGAGATTAAGAGAAGATTCGAATTGATAGAGAGCTTACCTGAGACTGAACGTACAATGAGCCAGGGTGTTTTCGGTATCAACGACAACCTCCAAACCCAATTTCTATTGTTGGAGGCATTGGGGGAAATACCTCAAGCGGAAATCGAACGGTTGTCCACGGAGAGTAAAGAACGATGAAGAAATACGGTAGTATCAAAAGGTTTATTGATATCGTGGTTTCGGCAATAGCTCTTGTCGTTTTCTTGCCGGCATCATTGATCATCGCGATCTTGATTAAAATGGAGTCCAAGGGACCGGTATTATTTAAGCAACAACGAATAGGCAAGAACAAACAACCGTTTACGATTCTGAAATTCAGAACAATGAAACAGGATTCTCCCTGCGATGTACCGACTCACTTGTTGATTGACGAGATTCACAAACATACAACCAGAATCGGAACATTTCTTCGGAAAACTAGCCTCGACGAATGGCCCCAGTTCATTAACGTTCTAAAGGGCGAGATGAGCTTAGTAGGTCCCCGTCCGGCACTGTGGAACCAATACGATTTAATTCTTGCAAGAGAGTACAATGGCGTAAATTCAATCGTTCCAGGTTTGACCGGATGGGCTCAAATAAATGGGAGAGACGCTCTCTCTATAGAAGCCAAAGCTGGTTTTGACGGTGAATACCTCTTATTAAGGGGCACCCTGTTCGATATAAAGATTATTTTCTTAACTTTGATAAAAGTGATTAGCGGAGAAGGAGTTGGAGAAGGCGCGAGCGCCAGTAGGGGAAAGGGAGAATTCAAGTGAAAGTATTGGTCATTTGCCAGTATTTTTACCCGGAACAGTTCAGAGTTAACGAAATGTGCTTTGAGATGGCTCGTTCTGGGTTGGAAGTTACCGTATTGACAGGCCTTCCGAATTATCCCGAGGGGGTCATCCATTCGGATTACAGGCGATGTCGAAAAAGAAACGAGAACATTCACGGGGTTACCGTTAGGCGTGTGCCGATAGCGGGAAGAGGCAGAAACCGGATGACATTGGCACTAAATTATATGAGTTTTGCCCTAATGGCCTCATTAAAGTCTTTGTTTCTGAAAGAAACCTTCGATCTAATTTTCATTTATCAATTATCGCCGGTAACGATGGCGTTGCCCGGGATCATACTTAAGCGGCTTACCGGAAAGCCTCTTGCTCTATATTGCCACGATTTGTGGCCGGCTAGCGTATCAGCTGGAGGAATAAAGGAAGGGAGTATTCTCTATCGGTCTCTATTGTCCATGAGCAAATGGCTATACCGCAATTCCGATGAAATCTTCATTAGCTCACAAAAATTTGCGGATTATTTCCGAGATGTATTGGGCATAAAACAGAAGCTTACCTATCTTCCGGTTTTTGCGGAATCGGTCTTTGAAGACATGAAGCCGGTTAAGGCCGAAAGTGCCGAAACCCACTTCGTTTTCGCGGGAAATATTGGGGAAATGCAAAGCGTGGAAACGATCCTTTATGCGGCTAAAGAATTGGTCGACCAGGATCGCATTCGCATTCATATTATCGGGAGTGGTACGTCTAGGGGGAAATGCCAACAATTGGCCGAGGATTTGGGGGTGATCAATGTGACTTTTTACGGACATCTTTCAATAAGCGAACTGCCCTTCTACTATAATTTAGCGGATGCCATGATAGTCACGCTTAAAGCACACCAAACGTTATCTTATACGCTTCCCAATAAAGTTCAATCTTACATGGCTGCGCGAAAGCCGATAATAGGAGCTATCGATGGCGAGACGAGAAGAGTCATTGAAGAATCGGGATGCGGATACTGCGCAGCGGCGGAAGACTATAAAGAACTGGCAGCTTTTATTCGGAAATTTGCTTCCGAGAAAGACAAGCATGAACAATTCGGACAACGCGCTAGAAACTATTATGATCGATACTTTTCAAAAACGTTGTTTAACGAAAAGTTGGATAAAATGATGCAAAAATACTTTTAAGGTGGAGAAAGCTATGTTTACAGGCAGAACGATTCTCATCACCGGAGGAACGGGATCATTCGGACACGCGGTAGTAAAAAGATTGCTCCGGACGGACATCAAAGAAATAAGAATATTGTCTCGCGATGAAAAAAAACAGGACGACATGAGAAAACAGTTCGGAAATCGAAAACTTAAATTTTTCATAGGCGACGTCAGAGATTCGCAGAGCCTGAAAGAATCTTTTTACAATACGGATTTCGTTTTTCATGCGGCTGCGTTAAAGCAAGTTCCTTCCTGCGAAATTTTCCCGATGGAAGCCGTTAAAACCAATATTTTCGGAACGGAAAACGTATTGAGCGCAGCTATCGATCACGGCGTCAAGAAAGTGATCTGTTTATCTACGGATAAAGCCGCGTATCCGATCAACGCGATGGGGATTTCCAAAGCGATGTCGGAGAAATTGGCAGTCGCCAAATCCAGACTTGCATCATCGAAAAGCACGGTTATCGGTTGTACAAGATTCGGCAATGTCATGGCTTCACGCGGTTCGGTTATCCCTTTGTTCATTGAGCAAATCAAAGCCGGTCAGACAATAACGGTGACGCATCCCGATATGACCAGATTTATGATGAGCTTGGAGGATGCAGTGGACTTAGTTCTATTCGCTTTTATGCACGCCGAATCCGGGGATATCTTGATTAATAAGTCTCCAGCATGCACGGTCGGAGATTTAGCGATGGCGATAAAAGATATATTGAAGGCGAATAACGACATCGTCGTTACGGGCGTAAGACATGGAGAAAAGTGGCACGAAACGTTGCTTACGAAAGAAGAAGCAATGATCGCGGAAGATTTGGATAATTTCTATAGAATTCCGGCTGACCATCGGGAGTTGAGTTACAGCAATGATTACCAGCGTTGGGATAGTCGTCCTTATCTTGATAGGGAGTATTCTTCAAGCAGCACTAGGCGGCTTCAAATAAGCGAGATAAAAAATAAACTGCTAACATTGGATTGCATACAAGAAGCAATAGGGTATCAAAGGGGGTCAGTGTCATCAAGTATTTAGTTATTGGCGCTGCAGGTATGACGGGACATATGGTTACATTTTACTTAAGAGAACAAGGTCATTCCGTTACCGCGATTACCAGACGCCCATTGGCATTTGCCTCCCACACGGTTTGCGATGTGAGAGAATTGAAAAAATTGAATGAAATTATTTTTGCTGAACCATACGATACCATCGTAAATTGCGCGGGAATTCTTAACCGGGAAGCAGATGTTCGGTTATCCGAAGCCGTTTTTGTAAATAGCTTTTTGCCGCTTCATTTAAGCGAGATTACGAGAGATACGAACACGCAAGTCATTCACGTCAGTACAGATTGCGTGTTTTCCGGCCTCAAAGGGGGGTATTCAGAACATTCATACCGGGATGGAGCTTCTTTTTACGATCGATCAAAAGCGCTTGGCGAAATCGAAAACGATAAAGATCTTACTTTTCGTACTTCCTTGGTCGGACCGGACTTAAACCCCAATGGTATCGGATTGTTGAATTGGTATATGAAACAGGAGAAGGAAGTAGACGGATTCGTTAAAGCGGTTTGGACGGGGGTTTCTACTTTAACGCTAGCGAAAGCTATAGAAATTGCATCTACCGTTAGGTTACATGGGATTTATCATCTAGTTAATCAAGCGTCAATTAATAAATTCGGCTTGTTAAAGCTGTTTAATAAACATTTCACCGATAACAAAATGATCATTCATCCAAGCGAACGGTTGGTGGTGGACAAATCACTTGTCAATAACAGGACGGATTTTGATTTTGTCGTTCCGTCTTACGAACAGATGGTTGTGGACATGAAGAATTGGATGGAACAACATTGGCAATTGTATCCGCATTACTATAAAGATCGAAAGGGAATGTGCGATGGCTCAACTTAAAGTCATGACTATAGTGGGGACAAGACCCGAAGTCATCCGGCTAAGCGAAACGATTAAGAAAATGGATCGTTATTTCGATCACGTGCTTGTTCATACCGGACAAAATTGGGATTTTACGCTAAATCAAGTTTTTTTCGAAGAACTTGGGATTAGACCGCCGGATTATTGTTTGGAGTGCATCGGAGATCATTTGGGCGAGACGATGGGGAATATGATTTCAAAATCCTATGAACTAATGTCGGAGATTAAGCCCGAGGCATTATTGATTCTGGGGGATACGAATTCGGCATTATCTGCCGTTGCCGCCAAGAGACTGAAGATACCCGTTTTTCATATGGAAGCGGGGAATAGATGTTTCGATGAAAATCTTCCCGAAGAGATTAACCGAAGAATCGTGGATCATATTTCGGACATTAATATGCCTTATACCGAGAACGCCAGAAGAAACTTGATCGCGGAAGGGTGCAGGAGCGAGCATATTTTCGTGACGGGATCTCCTCTAACGGAAGTATTTTTGCAGCATCGTGATAACGTTGAGAAAAGCAACGTACTCGAGCGACTCGGTTTAGAGACTCGCGGTTATTTTCTCGTATCGGCTCATCGGGAAGAGAACATCGATAACGAGGATAACTTCTTCTCTTTGATGAACGCGCTTAACGAAATCGCCCGTTATTACCAAATTCCTATTCTTTATTCGACACACCCGAGAAGCCAAAAAATGATTGAGAAAAGAAGTTTTGTTTTCGATCCTCTTGTTAAAACTATGAGGCCTCTCGGTTTTTTTGATTATAATAAACTCCAATTAAACGCTTTCTGCGTATTGTCCGACAGCGGAACGCTTCCGGAAGAAGCTTCCATCTTAGGCTTTCCTGCAGTATCTATAAGAACTTCTACCGAGAGGCAGGAGACATTTGACAAAGGCGTCATTTTGATTGGCGGTATCACGACAAATGAAATATTGCGATCGGTAGAACTATGCAGACAGATGTGGGATAACCAGGAAACCTGTTCTCCGGTCGGAGATTATGCGGATTCAAACGTGTCAGCCAAGGTGGTCAAGCTTATCCAGAGCTTTACTTCAATTGTAAATAAAACGATCTGGAGGAAAACATGAACGAAAGGGAAGGGGCTAAGTTCGTTCCAAAGACGGTACTCACGCTTGTTCCTTATTACGAACCTGGATTTAAAGCAGGCGGCCCCATCACGGCGATCCGAAATTCTGCGGCTCACTTATTAGATAAAGTTAAGTTTAAGATCGTAACTTCGGACAGAGATCTAGGCGATAAATATTCTTATTCGCTCCCGCTGGATCGCTGGATCCCGGGAGTCCCCGACCGTTACTATTTAACTGGAAAAAACGGAATAAAACTTATACGAATCATGGGCGCAACGAATTTCGATGTTTTATACTTGAACAGTTTTTTCTCGTTCAAATACTCCATACTGCCCGTTACGTGGATTAAATTTTTTAAATCTCGCCGGAAGAAGACCGTCTTGGCGCCAAGAGGAGAGTTTTCCGAAGGCGCGTTAGCTATTAAGTCTGCTAAAAAAAAGATTTTTATAGCGTTGGCTAAATCTTTAGGCATTTACTCGGACATTATCTGGCAAGCTTCCAGCATTAAAGAAAACGATGAGATCGTCAAAGTATTCGGACCAAATGCGCGGGTGATCGTAGCGCCTGATTTTCCATCCTCCTCCGAGGCGGTTGAGAGAAAAGTAATCGATAAAGCTCCCAAACAACGCGGTTCCTTAAAAGTGGTATTCTTATCTCGGATATGCCGAATGAAAAATTTAAAATTCGCAATATCTACTTTTTTGAATGTAACGGGATACGTACAATTTGACATTTACGGACCTATCGAAGACAAACTCTATTGGGAAGAATGTTTGAAATTTATTAGGGATCTACCCGGTAATGTCAAGGTTAATTATCTAGGTGCGGTTTCGTCGGATACGGTCAAAAGCATTTATAGGGGATATGATTTATTTTACCTTCCTACGCTCGGAGAAGGATTCGGCCATGCGATTATCGAAGCGCTGCAAACAGGCTGCCCTGTTCTGATCTCGGATCGAACACCTTGGGGAGAGGTTGGTTCAGCAGGAGGGGGGACGGTGGTTTCTCTAGATAATCCGGAGGATTTCGCCTTAAGCCTCCAACGATACGTAAATATGGAGTTCGAGGAATATGAAGAGGTGTCATCGCGGGCTTTTGAATTCAGTTTGAGCTATGCCAATCCATCCGAATTGGTAGACCTGCACTTATCGTTATTCGATTGATGCCTGGTCCCTGATCGACAGCTACAGGCGACGCCTTTTCGAAGTGGGGGTATGTTTGAAACGGGCTTTCCCTAATTTCAAGCAATGACGGACTACCGCGAATGTGCTACAATGATCGCGAATTCGAATGCCGCGACAAGAAATTTAGCCTGTAAGACGCCGGACGGCCGATCTTATGGGCTTTTCGCATGACGGAGGAGCGGGTGTATGAGACGTACGAGCTTGCGGACAAGGCTGATGCTGCTCATGATCGCGTTGACGACGCTGCCGGTCGTCACGGTTACGTGGATCGCGACGAACAACACGCGCGCTTCCGTGGAGAAAGAGATCGTGAGCGCCAACAATTCGCGGATGCTGTGGGCCGACCAGTATTTGGACGAATTGATCCAGCAGATCGATATTTTGTTTTATACGCTTCAGATCAATAAGACGTTGATGGACGGCATGGGACAGCTCGACAGCGCAGACGTCGGCGTGCAGTACCGAACGCAAAATTACGTCCAGAACACGCTGACGTCCGCCTATTACGCCAATTCCCGCAAAATCGACCTGCTGACGCTGTACGCGCACGGGAGCCGCAAAGCGTTCTCCGTCAACCACGCGAGCAGCGGCATGGTGTCCGAGGTCGACCTCGACAGCGGAGCATGGAGCCGGCTGAAGCGGGAGCCCGTCAATATGTACTTCAAGCCTTCGGTCGACTCCGATTCCATTTACGCCTACCACGGCATCTACCGCTTCGAGGACCGGGAGCTGCTCGGCGGGCTGTCGGTCCGCCTGAACCGCGACGTCTGGGAGGAAGTCGGCCGCATCTTGCGCTCGGAGCCGGAAAGCTCGGTCTTTCTCCTCAACGACGAAGGCGAACTATTGTCCGGATCCTCGGATGCGGACGCATCGGGAGAGCTTGCGGAGAAGCTGCGGCATATTCGCCCGGACGATTCGGAGCTGCGCTTCGAAAGCTCCAACGCGTATTATTACTTCATGAAAAAAATCGACGACGGAGAGCTGACCGTCTTGAAAGCGATTCCGATCGCGACGGTGAACCGAAGCGCCAACGCGACGATCCGCGCCGGCATATGGACCGGAGGCCTGTTCGCGCTGGCTTCCGTCGTATTGTCGGTGCTCGTCTCGGTGAGAATCAGCCGGCCGATCGTCGGGCTTGCCCGGGCGATGAAGAGCGCTCAGGTTCACGGCTTCGACCACTTCGAGATCAAGACGAGCCGAAGCCGGGACGAGATCGGGCTGCTCGAACGCGGCTACAATTCGATGATGCGGCGGATCAAGCAGCTGATCGAGGACGAATACCAGCGGGAGATCGACCTCAAGAACGCGCAGTTGCTGGCTCTGCAAGCGCAGATCAATCCGCACTTTCTGAACAATACGCTCCATTTGATCGGCGGCATGGCGCTGACGAAAGGGGCGCCGGAGATTTACAAGCTCACGCAAGTCATCGGAGAGCTGCTCCGCTATGCGATCGGGACGGAGGAGGATCGCGTTCCGCTATCGGACGAACTGAAGCACATGCGCAATTACTTATTCATTCAGGAAAATCGCTTTAAGGGCCGCTGCTCCGTGAACCTGTCGGCGGACGATCGGGCGATGGCCGCGCTTCTTCCGAAATTCACGCTCCAACCGATCGTCGAGAACGCCTTCGAGCACGGCCTTCAGCGCAAGGAGGGCGCTTGGCACGTCGAAGTTCGCGTGCGACGCCATCCGGATAGCGTCGTCCTGATGATCCGGGACGAGGGCGTCGGAATGGCCGGGGAACGGCTCGCGGAGCTTCGCGCGGAGATGGCCGGAGATGCGGGAATGCCTCTGGGTTCCGCATCGGGCTCGCGGTCCGGAGCGGAGAACTCCGGCGCCGCGAAGGGGAAGAGACGCAGAAGGAAGGGAATCGGGATGAAAAACGTAAACGCGCGCCTGAAGCTGCATGGAGGCGCAAACAGCAGGCTGAGAATCTTTAGCCGGCCGGGTCAAGGGACGATCGTCGCCTTTAAGCTGCCTCTTGCGGGCGAGGGAGGGAACGGGGATGTATAACGTCGCGATCATCGACGACGAACCGTGGTCGCGGGAAGTCGTGAAGGCGCTCGCCGACTGGGAGGCGCTCGGACTCCGGGTAGACGGCGAGGCGGAGGACGGCACGGAAGGTCTGCGGCTGCTCGAGGAGCGCAGGCCCCACGTCGTCGTGACGGACATGCGCATGCCGGGGTTGGACGGAATCGGGCTGCTGAAGCGGATAAACGAACGCTTTCCGGAGATGAAGATCGTCGTGATGAGCGGTTACGACGATTTCGTTTATCTGAAGCAGGCCATTCGTTCGCGGGCGGTCGAGTACCTGCTCAAGCCGCTCGACCGCGACGAGCTGAACGCGGCGCTCGCTGCGTGCGCGCGAGAGCTGAAACGGACGGAGAATAGCGGCGGCGGCGCCGCGAGGCGGGCTCCGTTCGCGTTCTCCGATCCGGCCGCTCGCGAACGATATTCGGCGCTTCGGCAGAAGCTGATGCACGGCCTTCTGGAGCTCGACGGCCGGGCCGCCGCAGAAGCGCTCTCCCGGCTGGGCGAGTGGATGGCCGAGGAATCCGCGGCCGAAGACGGCCGCGACTT
>Ga0065721_10049616_pt1 | contig 30203 bp, 20 predicted proteins | sample Mesricmetagenome_FD_59108 | JGI IMG/M metagenome (GOLD analysis project Ga0065721, IMG submission 59108) | Mesophilic microbial community from rice straw/compost enrichment Sample: eDNA_1 v2 (version 2) | ecosystem: Engineered > Solid waste > Grass > Composting > Bioreactor | place: USA: Davis...
GTTCCGGGCCAGGCTCGTGGACGGGCATGCCGAGCACGAGTTGCTGGACGCGGTGCTCGCCGTGGCCGTCGCCCGCCGCCTGGTTCGCCCGCGAGGCCGCCAACGTACCGACTCCACCCACGTCCTGGCCGCCGTCAAGATGCGCAGCCGTATCGACGCCGCCACCGAAGCGTTCCGGCAGGCATTGAACGTGCTCGCCGTCGCCGCGCCGGCTTGGCTGCTCGGCCAAACGCGGCCGCACTGGGCCGATCGCTACAGCGGGCATGGCGATTGGGGGCACGCCGCCAAAGCACGGGCTGGCCGCGACGGGCATGTTCGGGAACTGGGCGAGGATGGCCATCACCTGTTGGCAGCGATTTGGGCGGACGAGGCGCCGGACTGGGTGCGCCGGCTGCCCGTAGTGGAGCTCCTACGCCGCATCTGGGTCCAGCAGTTCTACCTGTGTGACGACGGCGTCCGCTGGCGCGGTCCCGGCGAAGGCTATGCGCCGCCGTCACGCTTCATCAGCTCGCCGTACGATGCGGATGCCTGCTACGGGCGCAAGCAAGCCACGACCTGGGTCGGCTACAAGGCTCACCTGACCGAGGAAACCGCGCCCACCGCCGATGGCGAGGTGACGACACCGGCCCACCGGGCTCTGGTCGCCAAAGGGCTGCTGCCTGCCCAGCACCTGGTGGACACCGGTTACCTCGACGCCGCTTTTCTGATCGAAGCCACACGGGACTTCGGCGTTGACCTGGTCGGGCCGACCCGCCCCGACCTGCAATGGCAGGCGCGCCGGGGAACAGGCTTTGCCGCAGCCGCCTTCCAGGTCGATTAGGAGGCTCGGCACGTGACGTGTCCCAGAGGGGCCATAAGCTCCGATTGGACAGCGAGCACCAAGTTCGGCCGGGAAACGGTGAAAGTGAAGTTCTCCCAGGCTGACGGCAAGCCGTGCCCAAACCGCGCGGACTGTGCCGGTCCGACGGCGTCGCGTTGGGTGCTGACGCTGCGCGACCGACGGGAGTTCGAAGCGCTTCAGGCCGCGCGCAAGCGCGAACGGACCCCGGAGTTCCGGGCCGTGCACGCGCTGCGGGCCGGGGTGGAGGCGACCCTGTCCCAAGGGGTGCGCTGCTTCGGCCTGCGCCGGGCTCGGTACGTCGGCCTCGCGAAGACCCGTCTCCAGCACGTCGCCATCGCCGCCGCCATGAACCTGGTCAGGATCGGCGACTGGCTGGCTGGCTTCCCGATCGCGCCAACACGACGGTCGCACTTTGGGCAACTTATGGGATTCACTGGCGCCGTCTGATTTCGCCAGCAGTGTCGAGTTTGCGGATGGACCGCCCTCAGCCTTCCCTGCCGGCCGAGCGGGGACGGCTGGCGGCGTCGTTACCCGGCGCGGCAGGGTGCGGAAGCGGGGGCAGCCGCTCCAGCAGCATCTTGCCCCGCTCGTCACCGAGGCCCGCCGCCCGCTCCAGCCAGACACGGGCGAGCGCGAAGTCTTTGCGGTCGCCCCAATGGCCATGCAGCTCGCCCAGCGCCGTCATCGCCGACGGTTCCTTCTGCTCGGCGGCGGCGCTCAGCCAGCGGGTCGCCTCCGCGATGTCGCGCTCCACGCCCAACCCCTGCATGAGGAAGCGGCCGAAGTTGACCATGGCGCCAACGTGGCCCTGCTCCGCGGCCTTGCGCGACCACCGGGCCGCGGCGACATAGTCCTGGGGCACGCCGTCGCCGGACGCGAGCGCCGCGCCCAGGCGGAACTGGGCCAGCACGCTGCCCTGCTCGGCCGCCCGTTCGTACCAGGCCAGAGCGCCCACCGGATCGCGCGGCACACCGAGGCCAAGGCTGTGCAGCATGCCGATGTTGTAAACCGCGTCGCTGTTGCCCTGGTCCGCCGCCCGGCGGAACCAGTCCAGCGCCCGGTCATAGTCGCGCGTCACCCCGCGCCCTTCGGCGTAGAGGGCGCCGATGCGCAGCTGCGCCTGGGGGTCGCCCTGGCCGGCCGCCCGCTCCAGCCAGCGGACCGCCTCGAGTTCGTCGCGCGGCACGCCGGATCCGGCGAAATACATCTGGGCGATGATCTTCTGGGCCTCGCGGTGGCCCATTTCGGCGGCAGCCCGGTACCAAGTCGCGGCGTCGAACAGGTTCGGCTGCATCCCGGCGCCCCGGCTGTTCAGGTGGCCGAGCTGCATCATCGCCTCGGTGTCGCCCTGAACGGCGGCCTTGCGCAGCCAAGTCTCCGCCATGTGCGGGTCGGCCGGCACGCCCAGGCCCCGCGTGTAGAGCAGGCCGAGCGCCCGTTGCGCGGCCGGGGCGCCGACCTCGGCCGCCTTGCGGAACCAGGACACGGCCTCGGCATGGTCCTGTTCGACCCCCAGCCCGGCGGCGTACTGGGTGCCGAGATAATACCAAGCCATGACGTTCTTCTGCTCGGCCGCCTTGCGGAACCACGCGTGCGCGGCCGCGGGATCGGGCGTCCCGCCATAGCCGCCGGCGAGCAGGGTGCCAAGCCCGAGCTGGGCGGCGGCGTTGCCCTGCTCCGCGGCGGTGCGATACCAGCGCTCCGCCTCGGCGTAGTCCGGCTTGATGCCGAAGCCAGAGGCGCACATGTAGCCGAGCATGGCCTGCGCGCCCACGACGCCGCCCTCGGCGGCGGCGCGCGCCCAGCGCAGCGCTTCCTCGTAGTCCTGCTCAATCTTCAGGCCGTTGGGGAAGAGGACCGACAGCGCCTCGTTGGTCGGGGCGATCCCCTTCGGCTGGTCGCAGCCGTAGTAATAGATTTCGGCGAGCCGCGCCTGCGCCTCGCCATGGCCTTGCTCGGCCGCCTGCCGGTACCAGCCGACCGCGTCCACGGCGTTGCGCACCACGCCCTTGCCCAGGTCGTACATCCGGCCCAGGCGGTACTGCGCGTCGGCGTGGCCCGCCCGTCCGGCGGCCAGCCAGGATTCCAGCGCCGTCTTGTAATCCTCGCGCTCGTGCGCCTTCAGGCCCCGGGCATAATCATCATCCGGCGAAGAGGAGCCGAACAGCCGCCCGGCTGCCTTGATAAGCTTGCGCATCGGCCTCAACACCCTTTCCTTGCATCCGGGCCGGAGACCACGGACGGCTCCCGGCCCGGTTCGCCTTGCGGCTTTTGTCTTACGGCTCGCGCATGCCTTCCGAACCGTTCCTCAGGGCCCCTTCGATCAGATAGGCCATGATGGTCCGCTGCCCGACCACGATGTCGGCCACCAGAGGCATGCCGGGAACCAGCCGGAAGTCGGATGGCACGTCGTGCAGCTTCACCTCGGTCAGCTCGATGCGCGACCGGAAGAAGGGACGCTGCGCCTGGCTCTGATCCTCGCGGCGGGTAAAGGAGTCCTCGCTGATCGTCTTGACCACGCCCTTCGCCATGCCGTGCTCGACGTAGCGGTAGGCCTCCAGCTTGATCTGCACCGGGTCGCCGGGCTTGACGAAGCCCTGGTCGATGCCGGCGATCTCCGTCTCCACTTCCAGCGTCGCGTTCAGCGGCATCAGAGTGTAGATCGGCTGGGCCGGTTCGACCACGGAACCGACGGAGTACTTCCCGACCTCCAGAACGACGGCGTCCTCGATCGCGCGCAGTTCGACCAGATCCCGGCGCTTCTGGGCCTTGGACAGCTCCTCGCGGGCACGCTCCAGGTCGATCTGACGGGTGGCCAAGTCGGTCAGCAGCGTGCTGCGCCATTGCTGTATGTACACCTCGCGCTCGGCGCGCAGCGCCTCCAGGTCGTGGGTGGAGGTGCGGATGGTGTTCTCGCTGAGGCCCAGGTTCCGCTCGGTCTCCACGCGGGTGTCGCTGGCGACCAGCGAGTTGAGGCGGCTGCCGGTCTGGTTCTTTTCCAGCGTGCGCCGCATCGTCTCGATCTCGCCAACGATCTTCAGGCGCGAGCGGTAGTGCTCGGCGTCCGTCTGGCTGCTCTTGATCGTCGACTGGAGGGTGGCCATGCGCTGTTCGAAGTTGGCCAGCTTGGCCGCATACTCCGCCTGCCGGTAGCGCCAGATCGATTCCTGCAGCACCCGGTCCGGATCGTTGCCGCCGGCCGTGAAGACGGCGCCTTCCGCCTCCTTCTTCATCCGGGCGATCTCGGCCGTCAGCTTGCCGACCTGCCGTTCGAGCTGGGCGACATCGGCCGCCGAGAAGGTCGGGTCGAGCGTGGCCAGCACCTGCCCCTTCCGCACGGTTTCGCCGGCGCGGACGTTCAGGTTGCGGATGATCGAGATCTCCAGGGGCTGCACGACGATGGTCGGCGCCTGCGAGACGACGCGTCCCGATGCGGTCACCACCCGGTCGAGCTTCGTCACCGACGCAAGCGCGATCAGCAGGGCGACCATGCCGGCCAGCACCCAGACCGCGGATCGCGCCATGATGGGATCGGGCCGGCCGGTGATCTCCGCGGTTTCCCCCTGGAAATCGTTGATGGCCTGCTCGGCGTCCCGATCAGTTGTTTGCGGCCGGCGTAAGAGGAGCACGGTCATGAGAGCTTCCCGGGGAAAGATGGCGGTTCTGCTGGAACCAGAGATGCCGGTAGACGTCGCAACGCTGGAGCAGCTCGTCGTGCTTGCCCATGTCGTAGAGCTTGCCGCGTTCGAGGACCATGATCTGGTCGCAGCTCACCAGCGAGGCGAGGCGGTGGGAGATGACGATCATCGTCCGACCCTGGGCGATGCGCGTCAGGTTGTTGTTGATGATCGCTTCGCTGTCGGGGTCGAGCGCGCTCGTCGCCTCGTCCAGGATCAGGACGCTCGGATCGACGAGCAGGGCGCGGGCGATGGCGATGCGCTGACGCTGGCCGCCCGACAGGTTGGCCGAGCCTTCCTCGATCATCGTCTCATAGCCGCGCGGCAGCCGTTCGATGAACTCCTCCGCACCGGCCAGGCGGGCCGCCCGGATCACGTCTTCCAGCGAGGCATCGCGCTTGGCGGCCATGATGTTCTCGCGGATCGTGCCGTTGAACAGGAAGTTGTCCTGCAGCACGACGCCCAGGTTGGAACGCAGGTGGTTGAGGTCGATCTCGCGCAGGTCGACGCCGTCGATCTTGATCAGGCCTTCATAGTTCTGGTGAAGGCCCTGCAGCAGGCGCGTGACGGTGGTCTTGCCCGACCCGGACCGCCCCATGATGCCGATGACGTTACCGGCCTTGATGGAGAAGGACGTGTTGTCGAGCGCCGGGTTCTGCGAGCCGGGGTAGCGGAAGCGTACCTCGGAGAAAGAGATGTCGCCCTTGATCGCCGGGCGCACGCCCTGGTGACCCGGCACCTGCTCCGGCGCCTGGTTGACCACCGACGCCACCTGGGAGACGGCGCCGCGGACCTCCTGGAACTGCTGCATGAGCGAAGCGATCTGGACGAACGGCTGCGTCGCACGGCTGGCGATCATGCTGAAGGCGACCAGCATGCCGCCATAGGCGGAACCGCCGTCGGTGAGGGAGACGTAGGCGCCGACCGCCAGTGTTCCGGAGTAGATCAGCTTTTCCAGCGGCTGCAGGATGGTCTGCGGCTGGTTGGAGAGGAGCTGCATCCTGGTGTTGGCGCGCACGGCATCGGCCACGCGCACGTCCCAGTCCAGGCGCTTGCGCCCTTCGAGCGCCAGCGACTTGACGGTGCGGGCGCCGTGCAGGACCTCGATGAGGAAGGAGCCCTTGCGCTGCTCCGCCTTGACCACCTCGCCGTAGGCCCGGGCCAGCGGCCCGATGTAGATGAACACGACCACGCACATCAGGAACGCCACGCCCAGCACCAGGAAGGCGAGCAGCGGGCTCATGATGAACATGGCCGGCACCAGCACGACCAGCATCATGGAATCCAGCAGCGTCCCGAACAGCTGGCCCGTCAGGAAGCCGCGGATGCGCCAGACCTCGTTCAGCTTGTGGGCGATGACGCCGGTCGGCGTGCGCTCGAAGAAGTCGATCGGCAGGCCGATCATCCGGTCGAAGATGTAGGTGCTGAGCCGCGCGTCCACCTTCGCCGTGCCGATCGCCACCAGATAACGGCGCAGATAGCCGAAGACCGTGTCGAACACCAGCAGGCAGACAATGACCCCGACCAGCACATAGAGGGTGGACAGGCGCTGGTGGACGAGCACGCGGTCCAGGATGACCATGAGGACCAGCGGCGGCACCAGCGCGAACAGGCTGAGGACGAGGGCGGAAATGCCGATGTCGCGGAAAATCCGCTTCTCGCGCAGGATCTGCCCGACCACCCAGCCAAAGCCGAACGGCCGCTCCTCGTCGCTGATCCGGTGGCGCCGCTTGACGAAGATCGCCTCGCCGTCCCAGACGGAAGCCAGCCGCAGTTCGTCCACGGCGATGCAGGCCTGGTCGGCGCTCAGCGGGTCCTGCAGCAGCGCGGCTGGAGCCCCGCCGTCCTCGCGGAAGCCGATCAGCACCATCGTGCTGCCGTCGCGCAGGCGCAGCAGGACCGGCAGCGCCTTGCCCAGGCGGGGCAGGTGCTTCCAGCGCAGCGTCGCCGAGCGGACGGTCAGGCCGTTGTCCTCGGCGATCTTCAGCAGCCGCCCGGTGGGCGGCTCGCCGGCCTCGATGCCATAATCGCGCCGGATCTGGTCGACCGAAAGACGCACGCCGTGATGGCGCGCGGCGATGGCAAGCGCATGAAGGCTGGTGGTTTTTCCCGCCTCGGAAGAGGCATTTTGTGGATCGGTGGCGGTCTTGCTCTGCATCTGGCCCCTGTGTCCCAGTCGCTCTTCCGGGAGCTGACCCGGCGGGGCGACTGTACTGTACCACCTTCATCGGATACAAGCATTGCACTCGGAGCGCTCAATTTGGGCGAGCCTGGAGTGCGTTCCGGATAAAAGTTTCGGTTATCCCCGCCCGTCGAAATACGCGCGACGGCATAGGCTGAATCTGATTGGCATCAGGCGTCGGGCCTAGCCGGATATAAAGCATATCGTCATCGACCGAAACCCGACGGGCGGAACATCAGACATTTTCAAGACCCGCCGGGGTCCCGGGTGCGATTGTGACGAGGCTTTTTGTGTGGCCAATCGCCGCATCGGCCGGCCGTTTGGAAGGCCGGAACGGGCGCGTCAGCGCCCGCCGGGCAGCCCCCGCAGGGTCCCGGAGCCCAGATTGTCCACATACCAGCGGTAGGTCCGCTCAAACCCCTCGCGCAACGAGGTCGCGGCGCTCCAGCCCATGGCCGCCAAGCGGTCACCGTCCATGATCTTGCGGGGCGCGCCGTTCGGCTTGGAGGTGTCGAAGCGGAACTCGCCCCGGTAGCCGATCACGTCGACCAGCAGTTCGGCGAGCTGGCGGATGGAGATCTCATGGCCGGAACCGAGGTTGACGTGCGGTTCTCCGGAGTAGTTCTTTGCCAGGAAAACCAGCCCGTCGGCCAGATCGTCGACAAACAGGAACTCGCGCAGCGGGCTGCCATCGCCCCACAGCACGACGCTGGCGGCGCCCTCGGCCTTGGCGCGGTGGATCTTGACCATCAGGGCGGCGGCCACGTGCCCCTGCTCGACGTCGAAGTTGTCGCCGAAGCCGTAGAGATTGGTCGGCATCGCCGCGATGAAGTCGCAGCCGTACTGTCGGCGGTAGGCCTGGCACATCTTGATGCCGGCGATCTTGGCGATCGCGTACCACTCGTTGGTGGGCTCCAGCGGGCCGGTCAGCAGTGCCTCCTCACGCATCGGCTGCGGCGCCATCCGCGGGTAGATGCAAGACGAGCCCAGGAAGACCAGCTTGCGCACGCCAACCTGCCGGGCGGCGTGGATGATGTTGGTCTCGATCGCCAGATTCTCGTACAGGAATTCGGCCGGGCGGGTGTTGTTGGCGTGAATCCCGCCGACGACGGCGGCGGCCAGGAAGACGACGTCCGGCCGGGCCTCGGCCATCCAGTCCTCGACCTCGGCCTGCCGGCGCAGGTCGACGCTTTCCCGCCCCACGGTGAGGATCTCGCACGGCTCCCGTTCGAGCCGGCGGACGACCGCCGAGCCCGCCATGCCGCGATGCCCCGCCACCCAGACGCGCTTGCCGTCCAGGGAGAATGCCGCGCCCGTCGTCATCCGATCATTCGTCTCCGTGCCGCGGCGCCGGACCGTCGTCCTGTCGGGCCTCGCCGGCGTTGCGCGTGTGATAGGCCTCCAGCACCTCGTCGACCGGCCCCATGCACACGACGGCGCCGCGTTCCAGCCAGAGAACCTTGTTGCACAGCCGCCGCAGCACGTCGTCCATGTGGGAGGCAACGACCATGATGCTGGACCGGTTCACGAAGCTTTCCGCCCGGCGTTGCGCCTTTTCCAGGAATTTCGTGTCGCTGACGGCGATCCATTCGTCCATCAGCAGAATCTCCGGATCGACCGCGGTCGCCGCGGCGAAGGCCAGCCGCAGCGTCATGCCCGCCGAATAGGTGCGGACCGGCAGGTCGAGGTAGTCGCCAAGCTCGGTAAAGGCGACGATGTCCTCCATCTTGCGCTCGATCTCGTCCCCATCGATGCCGAAATAGGCGGCCCGCATCCGGATGTTGTCGTAGCCGGACGCGTCCATGTCGAGGCCGAGCCCCAGGTCGAACAGCGGCGTGACGCGTCCTTCGATGCGGATTCGCCCCGCCGTCGGCTCGTACACGCCGGCCAGCACGCGCAGCAGCGTCGTCTTGCCGGCCCCGTTGCCGCCGATCAGCCCCACCCGGTCGCCGTGCTCCAGGGTCAGCGAGAAGTTGCTCAGCGCCTTCACGGTGACGCGGTGATGGGCGTCGTGCTTCAGCACCCCGCTGGTGGAGGTGCGCAGCAGGGTCTTCTTCAGGGAGCGCGCGCTTCCCTGGTAAAGGACGAAGTCGACCGAAACGTCGTTCAGGTGGATCGAAGCCATCAATTTCTCCGCGTGGGATTGGCCACCTCAAGGCAGCAGCAGAAACGCGGGTTGCCGTAAACCGCTTCTTTCGATTTGAACAAAAAGGGAACATCTGGCAAAGTTAGTGCATGCCCGTCCTGAGTTATAAGTATCGCATTTACCCAAGCCACGCGCAGGTCGCTGGACTGGAAGCGATGCTGGGCGCGTTTTGCGACCTGTACAACGCGGCTCTTCAGCAGCGCATCGAGGCGTACCGGCGTCAGGGCAAAACACTGCGCTACATCGATCAAGCCAATGAACTGAAAGCTGTCCGCGCCGTCGACGAACGCCTGTTGAGCTACAGTTTTAGCGCGGAACAACAGGTGCTGCGCCGGCTCGATAAGGCGATAGCCGCGTTCTTTCGCCGTCTCAGAACCAAAGTCAAGGCTGGCTTCCCACGTTTTCGGGGCAAATTTCGATTCAACAGCGCGGAGTTCCGCGTCGGCGACGGGCTGACGATCCGCAAAAGCAAGCGCCTCAGCATTGTCGGCCTTCCGGGCGAAATCAAAGTGAAGTGGCATCGCACTCTTCCGGCTAACGGGAAGGTTGGAGCTGCCGTTATATCTCGCTCGGCCGGGCATTGGTTCATCTGCTTCCAGGTTACGGTGCCGGACGCGGAGGTTCCACAAAAGAACGGCCCGTCGGTTGGCCTCGACGTCGGCTTGACCGCGCTTATTGCCACCTCGGACGGAGAGACGGTTACTGCGCCGCAATGGACCAAGAACGCGGCTAAGAAGCAGCGGCGCCTGCAGCGTGCGTTTGCTCGATGCAAGCGGGGAAGCAAGCGCCGGCTTAAGGTAAAGCGGCGGTTGGCACGGCACAGCATGCGCGTAGCCAACCAACGTCGGGATTTTCTGCACAAGCTTTCCCGTTCTTTGGTGGACCGTTACGCCTTCCTTGCTTTGGAGAATTTGAGCGTAGGTCGTTTGGCTCGATCGATGCTCGCTAAGGCCGTTTACAACGCCGCGTGGGGCCAATTTCGGCAGCTCCTGACGTACAAGGCTGCAAGCGCCGGTACGATGCTGGTTGCTGTCGATCCACGCGGAACCAGTCAGACCTGCCCGGACTGCGAAGCTGTCGTTGCGAAAACGCTCGCCAATCGCACGCACCGCTGTAACTGCGGCTGCGTGCTGGATCGGGACGTGGCAGCGGCTAAAGTTATTCTGCATCGAGCAGTTTCATGTTTGGGGCCGGGACACGGCCCTCGGAACACAAGCGGGCGGGGTGCCGCGTAGCTGTTCCGAGAAGCCGCCAGCTTCAGAAGGCGGAGTTGTCACTAGAGCCAGTAGGCGATGCGCTTGCGGAAGCGGGCGAAGCAGGCGAAGGTGAACGCCCAGCCGCCCAGGGCGAACAGCAGGCTGGCGGCCCAGCTTTCCCAGCCGGGAACCACGCCGAACAGCGGCGCGCGGATGACCTCAAGCAGATGATAGAAGGGGTTCAGCACCATCAGGTAGCGCTGCTCGCCGAGCAGTTCGGGCTTCCACATGACCGGCGTCACGAAGAACAGCAGCTGGATCACGCTGGCGACGATCGGCGGCACGTCGCGGAAGCGCGTGCAGATCATGCCGAGCAGAAGCATGATCCAGCCGGCGTTCACCAGCAGAAGCGCCAGCCCCGGGATGGCCAGCAGGCCGGTCGCCCCCGGCCACACCCCGCAGATGGGGGCCACCACCAGGAAGATGACGAGGTTGTGGCCGTAGATGATCAGGTTCCGCCAGAGCGCGCGCAGGATGTGCAGCGACATCGGGATGCGCACGTTCTTGATCAGCGGTTCAAGGTCGATGAAGCTGGTGCAGCCCTCGTTCAGGAAGGACGCGATGAAGTTCCAGGTGGCCAGGCCGATCGCCAGGAACGGCAGGTAATTCGGCAAGTCCAGCCGGAACAGCGCCCCATAGATCAGCCCGAGGCTGGCGACCGTGAGCGCCATGCTGAGCGTCAGCCAGAATGGCCCGAGGACCGAGCGGCGGTAGCGCTTGCGGATGTCGTGCCAGCCGAGCTTGCTCCAGAGCCGCCAACGCAGGCCGCCTTCCAGCAGGTCGTCCCAAGCCCGCCGGGCCTCGCTCCGGTCCCCGGAATCATAAACGGCCGTAGCTGGCCGCTGGCGGAAAGGGGTGCCGGTGATGCTGTCGCTCGTCATCGCAGGCGCTCCGGTTGCAAACCGCGACACCAGGACGTGGGGCGCCCCTGGCTGCACGGCGAGAGAGCTGTGGACAACACCATGCGAACTCCGAAACGAAACAGACCGAATGGATGGTCTGTATACTCCGTTCGTCAGTGGCTTCACAGCCCCAACGCACCGGGCCGAGGGGGGGCCGATACTTGTCGCGGCGCCCACGCGGCCGACAGAATGGAAATCAGGCCTGCCGGCCGGTTTCCCGCTCGAACCGGGCCAGATCGCTGACGACCATCTCGCGCACGAGGTCGGGGAAGCTGGTGGTGTGCGTCCAGCCCAGCCTGGCGCGGGCCTTGGACGGATCGCCCTGCAGCAAATCCACCTCGGTCGGACGGAAATAGCGCGGATCCACCTCGATCAGCACGGCGCCCGTCGCCGCGTCGACCCCCTTCTCGTCCACGCCCTGCCCTTGCCATTCGATCTTGCGGCCGACGCAGCCGAAGGCCAGTTCCACGAACTCGCGGATGGAGTGCGTCTCGCCGGTGGAAAGCACATAATCGTCCGCCTGATCCTGCTGAAGGATGCGCCACATCCCCTCGACATAATCGCGGGCGTGGCCCCAGTCGCGCTTGGCGTCGAGGTTGCCGAGGTAAAGCGTCTTCTGCAGGCCGAACTGGATGGCCGCCACGGCGCGGGTGATCTTCCGCGTCACGAAGGTTTCGCCGCGGGTCGGGCCTTCGTGGTTGAACAGGATGCCGTTGGAGGCGTGGATGCCGTACGCCTCGCGGTAGTTGACCGTGATCCAGTAGGCGTAGAGCTTGGCCGCGGCGTAGGGGCTGCGCGGGTAGAAGGGCGTGGTCTCCTTCTGCGGTGTTTCCTGCACCTTCCCGAACAGTTCGGACGTGGACGCCTGATAGAAGCGCGTCCGGCCTTCCAGCTTGAGGATGCGGATCGCCTCCAGCAGGCGCAAGGTTCCCAGCCCGTCGGAGTTGGCCGTGTATTCCGGCGTCTCGAAGCTCACCTGCACATGGCTCTGGGCGGCGAGGTTGTAGATTTCGTCCGGCTGGACTTCCTGGACGATGCGCAGCAGGTTGGTGGCGTCGGTCAGGTCGCCGTAGTGCATCCGGAAGCGGACGTCCTCCTCGTGCACGTCGCGGTACAGATGCTCCACCCGCTCCGTGTTGAACGAGGACGAGCGCCGCTTGACACCATGGACGACGTAGCCTTTCGACAGCAGAAGCTCCGCCAGATAGGCACCGTCCTGCCCGGTGACGCCGGTGATCAAAGCGACCTTGCTCAACATCCACCCCTGTTTTTCGAAACCATGGCCCAGCGCTCGCCCCGGACCGCATCGCCTGGAAGACCATGGTAATATCACAAGTCCTCACGGCATCCCTGCCGACATGATGTGGGCGTCCCCACGGCCGCCTTGCGGGTCCCGTGGCAGGCATCCGTGTGAGTGCGCGGTTCCATCCCGCCCGTCAACCTCTTTGCGCACGCAGCGTGGCGGTTTGAAGCGCGCGCCGTGTCATTCCAAGGGAACGGCGGTACTTCCGGAAACTCACGACTCTGAAGCCATCGCCCGCTGCAGCCATCTGTGAAGCTGATCGGTATTCGCGTCGAACGCGCACAGATGGACGGGTTCGGAGTTGCCGGCCTCCACCCCGAAAAGCGCGTTGTACGAATGCCCACGCATGGCTGCCAAATCCCAGTAGCCCCCATTCATCGCTTGGAGCAGGACAGATCAACCTACGGGCTTCGAGAAGCATTGCGGTACACCTTGACGGGGCCTCATCATGGCTGAGACAAGTTGCACCAGCATCCACAAAAGCCTTCGCAGGCTCCTGTTCAAAGCCGCAAGGACCCCATGCCCAACACCTTCCCAATGCCGTCCCAGTTCTCCACCGCCAGCGGCGACCTGGGGCGCCCATCAATCGCAGACCCCATCTATGGACGGGTGGAAGGGCGGGAAGGAACGCGGCTGCACGGCTGGGCATTGTCGGTGTCCACCCCGGACGTGCCGGTCCCGCTTACCGTTACCGTCGGCACGTTCATCGTCACGATCATGCCGGACCGCGACAGCGGGGTTCTGTCTCGCCTGCTCGGCCGGCCGATCCGATGCGGCTTCGACGTAGATCTAGCCACCCTGTTTCCCGGCATCGACACGACGCGGATGGCGGTGACGGTGCGAATCGCGACGACCGACTACGCCCTGGAGAACGGCCTGTCGCCCCCAGTCACCCCCCGCAGCGTGGTCGCCAACGTGGACAACGTAGAAGGGCCGTGGGTCATCGGCTGGGCGGTCAACACGGAGGACGAGCGGGAAGCCGTGGCAGTCGAGGTCGTGATTGATGACCGCGTCGTCGCCAGCGTCACCGCCAACCAGCAGCGCCGCGACCTTCTGGCGCGCTTCTCTACCTGCGACCACGGGTTCGAGCTTCTGCTGTCGGTGCGATCGGGGCGAGTGCTCCAACTGCGCGACCAGCGCAGCGGCGACGTCATCTTCGGCCCCGTTCCCATCGTCCTGAACGAGGCCGACACCACCCGGAACGATCGGTTGACGGACCGGCTGGACGACCTCGCCGGCCTTCTGCAGGACCTACGCGCCGAAATGCCGCGGCGGCGAGTGTCCGCCGCCCATTCCATCACCAACTACACTGGCTATTTCGACGAACATTACGGCGAGACCTCCACCCGACGCCAGCAGTGGGCAGCGCGCGCCGCGTCGCTGAACCGGCGCCCGCTCTTCTCCGTGGTCATGCCCGTCTGCGATCCGCCCCTGTGGATGCTGGCCGAGGCGATCGAGTCCGTGCGCGCCCAGGCTTACGGGCACTGGGAGTTGTGCATCGCCGACGACGCCTCCCACGACGACGCAATCCGCCTGCTGATCCGGCAGGAGGCCGCCCGCGATCCCCGGATCCGCGCCCTGTTCAGCGGCACCCGCGGCGGGGTGAGCGTCAATACCAACCGCGCCCTCTCCCTGGCATCCGGCGACCATGTGGCCTTCCTCGACCACGACGACCGGCTCGCCGGGGATGCGCTTCTGTGCATGGCCGAGGAGTTGGCGAAGACCGCCGTGCCAGTCCTATACAGCGACGAGGACCGCATCGCGCCCGACGGGCGGCACGTTGATCCCGCTTTCAAGCCGGATTTCGACCCCGAACTGCTGATGTCCCTCAACTACGTCTGCCATCTGCTAGTGGTCGAGCGGCGCCTGTTGCTGGAGGTTGAGGGGCTGCGCGAGGGATACGAAGGCGTCCATGGCCACGACCTTGTGCTGCGGTTGCTGGAACGGGTCGGCGCCGCCGGGATCCGGCACATCCCCCGCGTCCTTTATCACTGGCGCATCAACCCGGTGTCGCTGTCGGCCAGCCGTCCCCCGGCCGACCTCCTCGCCGCCATCGAGCGCGTGGTGGGCGAGCACCATCGCCGGACCGGCAGCCGCGCCGTCGTGATCGCCGACCAGGAGACGCATAGCCGTTCCGGAGGGCTGTTCTGCGCCCGCGTCCGCCATCCCCTGCCCGCGCCGGCTCCGTCCGTGTCCATCATCATCCCCACCAAGGACGCGATCGACCTGGTGCGCAACTGCGTGTCGAGCCTGCTCGCCAAGACCGATTACCCGAACTGCGAAATCGTGCTGGTCGATCACGACAGCACCGATCCCCAGTCCCGCCCCTTTTTCGAAAGCCTGGCCCGTGCCCCCCGGGTCCGCGTCATCGACTTCCACGGGCCTTTCAACTGGGCGGCCATCAACAACGCCGCGGTCAACGTTTGCCGGGGCGACATGCTGTGTTTCCTGAACAACGACATCGTCGCGGTCGCGCCCGACTGGCTCGCCGAGATGGTCTCGCTGCTGGCCCGGCCGGGCGTGGGCGCGGTCGGCGCCAAGCTGCTCTACCCCAACGGAACCGTCCAGCACGCGGGGGTCGTCCTCGGCGCCGACGGAACCGCCGGGCATGCCTTTGTCGGCCTGGAGGCCGACGACCCCGGCCATCTCGGCCAGGCCGCCCTGCCCCGCACCGTCTCCGCGGTCACCGGGGCCTGCCTGCTCACCTCCCGCGTGGCCTTCGAGGCGGTCGGCGGCTTCGACATGGTGAACCTGCCCGTCGCCTACGCCGACGTAGATTACTGCCTGAAGTTGCAGAACGCCGGACTGCGCGTGGTTTGGACCCCGCACGCCCGGCTTTATCATCTGGAAACCCAGACCCGCGGCACCGACGACACGCCGGAGAAGATGGCCCGCCTGGCCCGGGAGGCCGCGCACCTTCGCACGCGATGGGCAAGACAGTTGAGCAACGACCCCTTCTACAACCCCCATTTCGAGCCGCTGGGTCCCTCGTACCGGCTGTTGCGCCCGCCGCCCGGAGAGCCGTGAGCGCACGCCGGGGCCGGCGGATGACGCGGCCTTCAAGAGTGCCTTGCTCTGTCGAAAGGCCCAGGCAGGGAAGCCAAGCAGGACAAGACGGTTGGCGTTGTAGACGACGCCCCTGAGCAGAGCCTGCGAGCGTTGAGTGAGGTCGGTACGCGCCGATAGAGCCTCACCCCACCTCCGTTTCGCGACCGACATCACCGTCTCCACCTTCCAGCGTTGCCGGCAAGCGCGCTTGTTGGTGGCGTCACCCGGCTCATTGAAGAGGCGGCGCGCATCACCTCGGATGCGTCAGTCGCCAGCCGGGGCCAGATCGGGAAAATCGCCCGCTGGTCCAGGCCGAACACGTTGCGCCAGGAGCATCTGCGGCCCCATTCACATGGCCAAGGCCCACTTCAGCCAGCCGCGCTGACCGCGTTCTCGCTTGGTGCGCCACTCGAAATACCGCGAGGCATGGGTGAGCCACAGACCCGTGCTGTCCAAGGCGACCTAGTGTCGCCGTTCATCGCGTTGGACACACCGCACGGTCTCTGCCAGGGCGCAGGCCACCAGTTCCGGACGGAGCCAACGCCAGGAAAACCACCAGAAGGTGGAATGGTCTGGCGCATTCAGGAAACCGAACAGGCGACGCAGAGGAGCGGAGATTCGCAACAAGTCTTCCAGGCCGCGGCAGTTTAGGCGCAGACGTTCCTTCACGAGCAGGGCGGCGAACAGGCTGGAGGGACGGTGGGCAGGACGGGCGTTCTTGCTCAGACGCACGGGAAGCGCACGGCGCGCCACGGCGTGGGCGAGCCGCGCAAAGCACAGCAACTGATATTCCATGATGCCCGTCAGGTGGGCATCAGCTCGTTAGTCGGCGAGCCTTTCGACAGAGCAAGGTGCTCTTATCGAAATCTCAAGGTAGCAGCCTTTGATTGTCCAATTTTTTCTACTCTTGGGCGGGATTAGCAGAGCATCGGGATCATACAGAACGTGGTCAAAGCCCACAAAGTCGTAGAAGCTATTTGTTAATTTTAAAAAGCAATTAACACAATCATGGTTTTTTATTGATCGGTCACGGTGTATACTAATAGTTAACTTTATTTCGGTTCATAACAACTTATGGCTTTGGCGATGAATGACGATTCATCTTATGTCAAGAATGTAACATACGGAAAATCTCTTGTCCCTTGCGTTTGTTAGGGCCCAGATGTAAACAAACGCGCAAATGCACGAACCTTATACGCCAACCCGTACGCATCGAGCAGGGCGGCAACCAAAGTGAGAGGAATTTATTAACATTTTTCGTAAAAGTTAACATCACCCGCTCGACGCCCTTTTGATTTACCAGCGTTGAGCGTTTCCATCTCAACGGAAGGAAGGCGCGTTAGTCCATGCCGGTTGCAGGCACGAGAATGAAGAGCCAAGCCCAAGCCCGGCTGCGGACACCCGGAATGGCGCGATATCCGTTGAGCCCCTTCACAACCGGCGATGGGGAAGCGCGTCACTCACAAGCTCGGTGAGATGATGCCACCATAAGAAATATGCCATCGACAAACGTTGGGATTTGAAGGTTTGATGATGAACACGCAAGATGTAAATGCATTTACCCGCCACGAAATCGACAACATTTCTAGCCTCGATTTAGTAGCGTCTTCCATCGATTATCAATTCTTTGCGCGCGCGTACAAAGATTTTTTCCCAGAAGACCTGAACAACTCAGACACGGCTTTTCGTGTATATGCGGCCCACAGTCGGGAAGTGTGCCTGGATCCAAATGAATTTTTCAATGAAACGGCGTATCGCGATGTGAACCCGGATGTAGCCTACGCCATCCAGAATGGCGACTACATATCGGGATTCCACCACTGGCTCTGCTATGGAAGGGGTGAGGGCCGCAGCAGTTGTCCCAAACCGCAGGCCTCCTTCCTGCCGGATGAGAGCGGCCATGCCGTTCAGGTGACTGGTACACCCGACAACCAGCTGTCCGGAAGCCTCCCAGATGACGGTCAGGACGAAGAAGGCGTCCAGTGCGAGGCCGCGGCCATTCTCCACGACCCAACAATCCCGCTTTTCGATCAGGATGCCAACGAAGGCGCAGACGGCAATGACGATGCCCATCCAGAGCGTCCGGAAGACAAGTGGATGGACACGATCAAGGCATCGGGCCTGTTCGATGCCGCCTGGTACATCTCCACCTACCCGGAACTCGATCTGGCGACAACCGACGACGCCTTGGCGGATTTTGTCCACAGGGGCTGGCGGGCGATGCGGAATCCCAACGAGGATTTCAGCACCCGCTACTATCTTTCCCAGAATCCCGACGTGGCGACGGTCAATTTGAACCCGCTGTTCCATTACATCGTCGCAGGCGACCGGGAAAACCGGGCGCCTTCGCCGATTCTGGATGTGGTTTGGTACAGAGCGACCCATGGCATCGCCCCCGGTGTGGAAACGTGCCTTGCCCACTACCGCCGGAACAAGCACGACAAACACATTTCGCCGACACCTCTTTTTGATCCGGAATTCTATCTGAACTCTTATGCGGATATAGCCCAGTCCGGCGTCCATCCGTTCCAGCATTACATGAGTTCCGGGCATCGCGAGATCCGTGACCCGAGTCCCGCGTTCAAGTCGACGTTCTACAAGAATTTCTATCTGTCGCAAAATCGCAACGTTAACCCTCTTCTGCATTTCCTTGAGGTCGGCAAGAGCGTCGGTTACAGCACGGAGCCGAGCGACGATATTCTTGCTCCGGCCATTGATGCGCGGCGTTTTGCTGCGCGAGGCAAAGACTTCGAAGAGTTCGAGAGCCATGCTGGATTCGCTGGCCGCGAATCCGCCAAGGCCATAGCGTTCTATCTGCCGCAATTCCACGCTTTCCCGGAAAATGATGAATGGTGGGGCTCTGGCTTCACCGAATGGACCAACATCGCCAAGGGCATGCCGCGTTTCGCCGGCCATTACCAGCCGCGCATCCCGCGGGATCTCGGTTTTTACGATCCGACGCAGGATGGAGTGCTGGAACGGCAGGTCGAATTGGCCCGCCAAGCCGGCATCCACGGGTTCTGCTTCTACTTCTACTGGTTCAACCGCAAGCGCCTTCTTGAGCGCCCACTTGAACGACTGTTGGCCAACCCAGAGATTAACATGCCGTTCTGCCTCATGTGGGCGAACGAAAATTGGACACGGCGTTGGGACGGCCAAGATCAAGAAATTTTGATCCAGCAGGACTATGCAGAAGAAGACGACGTCGCTCTCGTCGATACCTTCCTCCGCCATTTCCAGGATTACCGCTACATCCGCATCGACGGGCGCCCTCTGCTCATTATTTATCGTGCACAAATCATTCCCGACATGCGCGAACGTCTGGGACGGTGGCGGGCCATGTTCCTCGAACGTGGCGAAATGCCGCTGATCCTGATGGCCCAGACGTTCAACGACAACGATCCACGCCCCTACGGATTCGACGGAGCCGTTGAATTCCCGCCGCACAAGGTGTCGGCGATGGTTCCCAACGAAATCATGTCAGCGAAGATTTACGATCCTTTCTTTTCTGGGCAAATCTACAGCTATGACAATATTGTCGACGTCAGCTTGAATGAACCGGCGCCGCCCTACCCGTTGATCAAGACGGTGTTCCCATCCTGGGACAATGACGCACGGCGGCAAGGGCGCGGGGCCGTCTTTCATGGATCGACCCCGAAGAGCTATCAGCGTTGGTTGGAGGGCACCCTTTCCTACGCAAAAGCCAACCCGTTCCACAACGAACGGTTCGTCTTCATCAACGCCTGGAACGAGTGGGCCGAGGGCGCCTACCTCGAACCGGATCTGCATTTCGGCGCCGCCTATCTAAACGCCACCGCTCGCGCGATCTACGGCCGACAGCAGACGCAGGGCCGCACCAAGCTTCTTCTCGTCGGCCATGACGCTCACCCGCACGGTGCGCAGCTCAACCTGCTTGGCATCGCGCGCATCCTCGCCCGCGACTTCGGCATCGAGATCGCCATCGTCCTGCTGGGCGGCGGGCCGCTCGTGGGCCGCTACAACGACCTTGCGGAAACCCACGTCTGCACGACGCCCGGGGAGATGCAGTCCGTTTTCGAGGAACTGTCCGCAGCGGGCTTCACGGCAGCGTTGCTGAACACCGTCGTCACCGGCGTCGCTGTGCCTGTTTTGAAAGAGGCAGGCTTCCACGTGACCGGCATGATCCACGAGCTGCCGCGCATCATCCAGGAGAGAAACCTGCAGGGCAGCGCGGCCAACTTCGCCCGCATGGCCGACAACTTGGTCTTCGCATGCGCGTATGTGCGCGACCGGTTCCTGGAATTGACGGGCACGCCGAAGGCCAAGGTCGTCATTCGCCCGCAAGGCCTCTACACCCCGGTGGACTTCGACGGCGAGGACCGTGACCGGTTACGCCGGCAGCTGGGGCTTTGCGACAGCACCCGCCTGGTCGTCAACATCGGATACGCCGACCTGCGCAAAGGGTTCGACCTGTTCCTGGAAACCGCCCGGGCCGCCGCGCATTCCGGGCTCGACCTGCATTTCCTGTGGGTCGGCAACATCGACCCACTGATCAAGGTCTGGCTGGTCGGGACCAACGGAGAGAGCCGCCTGCCGAACCTGACCCTGGTCGGGTTCACGGACGACGTGGCCCCCTACTATTCGGCGGCCGACCTCTTCTTCCTGTCGTCGCGCGAGGACCCGTTCCCGACCGTGACAATGGAGGCCATCAACGCGGGCCTGCCCGTGGTGGCCTACCACGGCGGCGGCGGTTATGCCGAACTGCTGGAGGATGGCCGGTTCGGCCGGCTGGTGCCCATGGGCGACGCCGCCGCGGCCCTGAGCGCCCTGACCACCCTGCCGATCGATGACCGGCAGGAACGGGCCGGCGCCAACGCCGCCCACTGCCGCACGCATTTCAACCACCGCGACTATGCCTTCGAGCTGCTGCGCCTGGGCCAGCCGTCCCTGAAGAAGGTCAGCGTCGTCGTCCCGAGCTACAATTACGCGCACCATATGGTGGAGCGGCTGGAGAGCATCCTCGGCCAGACTTACCCGGTCTATGAAATCCTGGTGCTCGACGACGCCTCCGCGGACGACAGCGTCGGTGTGGCGCGCGCCGTGGCGGCGGCAACCCAGAGGACCGTCACGATCGAGGTAAACAGCCGGAACAGCGGCAGCGTCTTCGCCCAGTGGCGCAAGGGGGCCGAGATGGCCTCCGGCGAATTGCTGTGGATCGCCGAAGCCGACGACTCCGCCGATCCCAGCTTCCTCGCCACCCTCTGCGCCAATCTGGATCCGGAACGGAGCGCCTTCGCCTTCAGCGATTCCGTCGCCATCGATCCCGATGGCAACGAGATTATGCCGAGCTACATCCCCTATTGCGAGGCCGAGGCGCCGGGCCGCTTCAGCCGCAACTTCACGCTGGATGGATGGACCTTCGCCAGAAGTTGCCTGGCGATCAAGAACACGGTTCTCAACGTCAGCGGTGTCGTCTGGTCCACCGCGACTCTGCGCGCGACCCTCGCGATCGTCGGGGCGGAACTGACGACCTTCAAGGTCGCCGGGGACTGGCGCCTATACGCCGAAGCCGCCGCGCTCGGCCGGCGTGTCTCCTACATCGCGAAGGCTCTGAACCGGCACCGCCGCCACGCGAGCAGCGTGACCCACGACCTGAACAAGCGCCGTCACCTTGAAGAGATCATCCGCATGCAGGATTTCGTGGCCGGCCGCCTTATGGTCGACAAAGCCACCATTGATGCTGCCAATAAGTACGTTGACGGCCTATTGATTCAATTCGGAATTGAAAATGAGAAAGAACAATCCCATGATTTTGTATGATATGTTCGTGCCCGAACTTCTTGCGAAATCTTACTTCTATCCGGATGATGAATGGCACAGCGCATTCTGTTCCACGGTGCCCCCGCACGCACCCGCGTTACGCAGACGACGCACACCGATGCGGCCCTACAGGTAACGGGAGGTAACACCGGGAACCTTCTGATTGGCTCCGGCCTTGAGTCCCAACTGGCGGGCTCGGGTCGGTTTTTTGAACTTCGTAACGCTCCGCCACCGCCGGAACGCGCAAACGACGAGTTCGACATCATCGTTATTGCTGCATCGAACTTCATTTATGAAGGATTCGATTGCGGCTATATTGGAGATTTTATCGAAAAGACGAACCTTCCTTGCGCGGTGGTCGGAATCGGGGCCCAAGCCAGAGACCGCGGTTCACCCATCACCATTCCGGAGGGGACCCAACGTTTTTTAAAGATCGTGTCGGAGCGAACACCCCTTATCGGCGTCCGTGGTGCCTTCACGGCGGATGTTCTTAATCATCTCGGAATCCGGAATGTCGAGGTCACGGGGTGCCCATCGCTCTACCCGCTCCAGCGCCCCCCGGCGATGGTCTTGCCGAGCGAGATGCCAAGTCCCGACCGGCTTGTTCTGAATGGATCGCGTGATGTCGTAACGCATTCGTTCGATCCGGATACTATGTTATCCGTGGAGCGCGAAATATTCTATTATGCAATGAGAGAAAAAATCGACTATGTGATGCAAGCTGAATATCAGGAAATCCTCTTCTCTCGAAACTTTGCAGAGTTTGGCGAAAAAATCTTTCAAGAACTCCTGAAAATCTGGGGAATAGAAGACACCGGGATGCATCAAGCATTCAGGGAGCAATTGCAGATGCGATGCCACTCTTTCTTTCACATTTCGGATTGGGCGTCTTTTATAAAATCAAAGACGCTGTCCATTGGCAGCCGTTTCCATGGCAATGTCATGGCGATGATAAACGGTGTCGCAACCATTCTGATCATTCACGACACCCGCACTACAGAACTGGCCGAGCACATCGGGCTGCCGCGCTTTCGGCCGATTATTGGAAAGAAGTTTTCAATTGAAGATGTGCTGGGAAACACCGATTCCCACGAATTTAATACAACCTACCCGAGACGTCGGTATGAATACGCAAAATTTTTGGAAAAAATTGGTTTAGAGAGCAATTTCGACGTTCACATCCACAATGTGACGAAAAAGCAATAAATTTGCGCAGGCCTGCGCAAGCCGAAGTGATACCAATAAAACAGACGGATACATCGCATGAATTTTTATTCATGCTGCACAAAAATCTGGGAGAAAAGGGACATAAAGAGCAAGTGTAACTGCTCACGGGGGGGGGCTGAGTTCGTGCTGCGATTAGGAGGGAGTGACAAGGCATAGGGATTGGGCGCCAGTCAGGTGTTGCGGATCGAAGGCGGACATGAGTCAACGTCTTGATGCCCCGCCCCGACCTGTCCCGCTTGAGCCCAGAAGAGAAGGGCACGCTGATCCTGGCGCTGCTGGAGCGCGTGGCGGCGCTGGAGGCGAAGCTGAACCAACCGCCGAAGACGCCGACCAACTCCAGCCTGCCGCCGTCGCGCAGCCAGAAGGCCAATCGACCACCGCGCCCGAAGAAACCGCGGCGCAAGCGCCCCGGCCCTGGAACGACGCGGGAGCTAGCTCCGGAACCCGATCATGTTGTGGACTGCCACGCGCCGGCGTGCGCCCACTGCGGCACGGCCGTTAGGCCCGAGGACCAGACAGTGCGCCATGCCTACAACCACATCGAACTGCCGCCGATCCGGCCGGTGGTCACGCGGGTCCGGATCTTTGGCCGCCGCTGCCCCAACTGCCGGCGGCGAGTGCGCGGTATGCCGCCCGGGTCGCCCTTTGGTCCGTCGGTCCTGGCGATGTTGGCCTATCTGCACCATCACCACGCCGTCGGCTATGAGCGACTTTCCCGGCTGATGGCCGAGCTGTTCGGGCTGGGCATCAGCGAAGGGGCGATCGCCAACGCGCTGCACCGGGCCAACCGCCCCCTGACGCGGACCGAGACGGCAATCGTGGAGCGGCTGCGCCGGGCCGCGGTCATCGGCTGCGACGAAACTGGGGCACGGCTGACCACGGCGGATCAGGGCACCCGCATGGGCTGGGAGTAGGTGCTGGTCAGCGACGCCGCCGTCCTGCACCGCATCCGCCCCTCGCGTGGGCGCGACGTCATCGCCGAGGTGTTGGGCGAGCACCGCCCCCGCTGCTGGGTCTCCGACCGTTGGAGCGCTTAGACCCTATGTTCGCGGCCTGAAAGGAGTGGCGGCCCGCCCTGCAACATGCCCCAATCGAGGGTTGCGCCGGACTGGCCGGTGCCGAGCCTCAGACATGGAGGGCGGGCCTGATGAACGATACCATCTACGTGGGACTGGATGTCCACAAGGCGACGGTGGCGGTCGCCGTGGCAGAAGGCGTGCGCGGCGGTGAGGTGCGGCAACTGGGAAGCATCCGCCACACGCCCGAGCAGATCGCCAAGCTGGCGGAAAAGCTGGCCAAGGGTGGCCGGCGGCTGAGCTTCTGCTACGAGGCCGGTCCCTGTGGCTACGGCCTGCACCGGCAGCTGACCGACTTGGGCCACGACTGCATCGTGGTAGCGCCGTCTCTGATCCCGATGAAGGTTGGCGACCGGGTGAAAACCGATCGCCGGGACGCGGTGATGTTGGCGAAGCTGCACCGCTCCGGGGATCTCACGGCCGTGTGGGTCCCGGATAGCGCACACGAAGCGGTCCGCGACCTGATCCGAGCGCGGGCCACGGCCGTTCGCGTGCTCGGCAAGGCGCGCCAGCATCTGCAAGGCTTTCTGCTGCGGCACGGGCGTGTTTATGCCGGCAAGCGGGGCTGGACCCTGGCCTATCGGCGCTGGCTGGCCACGGTGCGCTTTGACCACCCCGCCCAGCAGGTGGTGCTGCAGGATTACATCCACGCCGTCACCGACGCCGAGGCTCGGGTCGAACGCCTGACACGGCAGATCGAGGATCTGCTGCCGCACTGGTCGATGGCGCCGGTGGTGGAGGCGGTGCAGGCCATGCGCGGTGTCGCCTTCATCGTCGCCGTGACCGTGGTCGCCGAAGTCGGCGACTTCGCCCGCTTCGACAATCCCCGCCAGCTGATGGCCTATCTGGGCCTGGTGCCGTCCGAGCATTCCAGCGGCGCCACCGTGCGACGTGGCGGCATCACCAAGGCCGGCAACGCCTTGGCTCGGCGAGCGCTCATCGAAGGCGCCTGGACCTACCGGATGCAGGCGCGGGTCAGCCGCAAATTGCACGACCGTCTCGAGGACCTGCCCCAGGCCATCCGCGACATCGCCTGGAAGGCCCAGGTCCGGCTGTGTGCCCGCTTTCGTCGGCTGGCGGCCACCGGCAAAGCCCGGGTGGTAGTGACAACCGCCATCGCTCGGGAGATGGTGGGCTTCCTGTGGGCGATTGCTCGGCAGGTGCAAGTGGCCCCGGCGGCCTGATCCAGCGCCAGCCGGTCGTACCGGTGCCCACGGCAGGAGGCGGGGCGCGGTGGGGAATCCTCGTCCTCTGTTATGAGCCGACCTCGTCGACGCTCGCCGCTTAGACCGAGGCAGCCCCAGGACGAAACCACGGTCATGCGGTACTCAACCCGCGCATGAGAGCTTGCTCAACCGTCGTCTTTGGCCCCGCCTCCTGCCGTGGGCATCCACTGAGCTTCAGCGCCTGGGCATAGCCAGGGACGGTGACGCATACCGAAAAGCCTTGACTGCGAACATGAGAGCCAGGGACGGTGACGCATACCGAAAAGCCTTGACTGCGAACATGAGAGCAGGGCCATGCGGAAACCCACCAGGTCTGCCTGGCTCATGTTCTCCGCGACGTCCAATTCGCCCTGGGTGGTGGCGAGGTGTGCTTCGCTCCGCCCCTGCGCCGCCTGCTGTGCTGGGCCATTGCGGTGGGCCGACGACGGCCGAGCTTGAAGGACTGCACGCTGGCCCAGTACCGCGCCAAGACCGACCGGCGTCTCGATCGCCTACTGGCCATGCCGACCATCACCGAGGCTGGGGCCGAGCTGCAGCAGCAGACCAAGCGGTGGCGCTCTCAGTTCTTCACCTTTCTCACCGATCGCGACGTGCCGCCGACCAACAACACCTCGGAACGCGCGCTGCGGCCCAATGTCATCTTCCGCAAGGTGACCAACGGCTTCCGCTCGCTTTGGGGGGCCGACGTTCATGCCCGCACCCGATCCGTCATCGGCACCGGCCGCCTCAACGGCCTCTCGGCCCATCAGGCCATCTCATGCGCGCTCGCCGGTCAGCCGATCATTGCCAGCTGAACAGCCTCGTGAGTAGTTACTTTTGGCTCTTGTCTTCTTATACCAACGACTTCGCGCCGCCACTCGTCGAGCACGTCGATCAGAAACCAGGGACAACATCAGCCGCTTGCCACATGGCGGTGTTGCGCTTGGCGGCTGAATCAAGATAAAAGTATTTCCGCTCTCAACCGCTTTCCATATTCTTTTTCAGTGCATCATGGATCAGGGGACCGCCGATGACACAAACGACTACCCCGACCATCAAGTTAGAACTGTCCGGACATTGCCCTATTTGCGACCAGAACACTGTTTACGTTGCGGCTCATGATTGGTATCGCGATCATCTGATTTGCCAATCGTGCGCCGGTGGTTCCGTTCCACGGGAGCGCGCGTTGGCAAAGGTGCTCAAGGAGAGACACCCCGATTGGCGCGATCTCGCAATTCACGAAAGTTCGCCGTGTGCACGCGGGGTGTCGCTTATGCTGAAGCGCGAATGCCCTCGATATATTGGAAGTCAATACTTTCCAGGTCATGCACTTGGGGAAATCGTTAATGGGTGGAGAAACGAAAATATTGAATGCCAAACTTTCCAGGATGCCGTATTTGATGTTGTCGTTACGCAGGATGTTATGGAGCATGTTAACAGGCCCGACTTGGCATTCCGCGATATCGCACGCACTTTGAAGACGGGCGGCAGCTATATTTTTACTGCGCCGACATATAAGGACCGCATAAAATCAGAGCGCCGAGCAATCTATTTTCAAGACAAGATCGAGCATCTACACCCACCCGAATATCATGGGAATCCTGTTGACCCGAACGGGGCTTTGGTGACATTTCACTACGGGTATGATCTTCCGGAGCTTATACAAAATTGGAGTGGATTGGACGTTACTTGCCTGCGCTTCCACTCCAACAGCGATGGAATCATTGGGGAATTTACAGAGGTTTACCTCTGCACCAAAACCAGCTTTATGAAGTGAGCTTCCCCGGGAGAATGGTTCTTCCGCACTTGGCGTGGAACACGCTGCCAGGAGGGTTCGTCGCCGGAGCAGATCCAAGCTGGCTCTGCCGTACATTTGACGCGGTAACTGCTTCCGTAATGGGCCGTCGGGTGTCAAGCTCCCGAATGGATCACGTCGCCGGCATCATGCTTCCGTCCGTGGTCGGCCCGCGGCCGCCATACCATGCGATCAGAAAGGAACCTGAGAGCTGATCTCAACGAGCGTGATCCCCGTCCGCGAGGGCGGGCTCACCAGCAATTACCCGACTTCATCGGATTCCGCGTCCCGGCGACGGGACCTCGGGCGGCTGGGTCGTACGACCCGGCAGGAACCGTTTATGCTCTCGGTTATGCGGCCGCCTCCTTGCCGAAGCGGAAGTCGGTGCCGTCCACCCACATCCGATGCAGCACGCTGGCGAGATTGCGCGCCAGGGCGACCTTGGCGCGCATCATGCCGCGGTGCTTGGCCACCTCCAGCGCCCAGCGCTTGAGCGTGGAAAAGCTCGTGGTGCGGGTCAGCATCACCTGGGCCGCCTCATAAAGAGCGGCTCGCACCAGGGCGTCGCCGGTTTTGCTGATAGCGCCGGTGACGTCGGTCTTACCGGACTGGTACTTCTTCGGCGTCAGACCGAAATGCGGCCCCACCGCTTTAGACGAGGTGAAACGGGCCGGTTGTCCGGATGCGATACGTCCTTGGCAGCATACACCCTGAGCTGGGCGGCAACTTTGGCTTTGGTGAGTTCGCACGGACTGGGAGGTCGGTAAGCGGGGTTGGTCAGCTCGGGTTTCGCTTTCAGGCGCTCGCGGACGACCTCGTCGGGCGAGTAGCCCTTGAGGACACGCTGTTGGCGGGCGTTGTAGGCAAGCCGGTAGCCGTGGAGCAGGCGCTCCAGGGCGTCGTGCGTGCCGATGCACATGACCAGCACCTCGCGCCCGATGCGGCCGTTGAAGCGTTCGACCATACCGTTGGTCTGTGGCGTGTAGGCTTGGTCTTGCGATGCTGCACGCCCAGGGCGCGGCAGGTCGCCTCGAAGCCGTCAGCGGTGAAGCAACTGCCGCGGTCGGTCAGCACGTGGGTGATGGCGAAAGGAAAGGCGGCGACCGCCTCTTTCAGGAAAGCGGTAGCGGCGGCTTCCGTCTCCTCGTCCTTGACCGCCAGATGGACCATCCGCGAGGCGCGGTCGATGGCGGCGCGCACCGCCACGGTGGTGCGGGCGTTGGGGTAGATCTGGTACATGGCGGTTCCTTCCGGCCGGGGCCGAACAGGCTCAGCGTCACCGCCGCCAGTGATGATGCCCACCGCGGCTGACCCTTCAACCCTTAGCCCTAACGGGCCACCGCCGAAGGCGGCTGTGGGGTTGACCGGCCGTCGCGCGGCGGGCGTTTCTGGCTCAGCATGGCGACGACGGACGGGACTGCGCCGAAAGCTGGCCTACTGGGGCGCAGGGTCCAGACGCCTTTCGATCCACCAGCCATGCTCTTCGATGGCCCAACAGATTCGCGGCACAGGGGCGCATCACTGGCCCTGAAAATATGGGGAAGGCTCTGGTCCCGCAGCGATGGCGAGCCTTACTCAAAGGCAGACGGCTGTAGGAGGTCGACCAGTCTGTGGTGGTGAGACCCCGTCCAACAGATGGACCTGCGCCGAGATGAAGGAATCACCCATTGTCGCGCTCCCTCGGAGCAGCACGTAGGGCAGACTCTGTTTGTGGTGATCGGCGCTGCAGCCGTCCGGATCGGGCAGGAGAATGCGCCATGCAGATGATCGTGGAACGGGGCTGTGCGCTCGATGCGCACCTCTCCTCGGTGGTGGCGTGCGCCCTGGTGGGGCCCGCCGATCAGCCGCCGCAGCGTCACGAACGGGTGTTCGGCACGACCTATCGGGAACTGGAGACGCTGCGCGGCTGGCTCAAGGAGTTGGCGGTGACGCATGTGGCCATGGAGAGCACGGGCGTCTACTGGAAGCCGGTTTATGCGGTGCTGGAGAGCGACTTCACGCCGCTCGTGGGCAATGCTCAGCATCTCAAGCAAGTCCCCGGGCGCAAGACCGACCGCAAGGACGCGGCGTGGTTAGCGGAATTGCTGCGCCACGGGCTGATCCGGCCGAGCTTTGTTCCACCCCCGGAGATCCGTGAACTGCGCGACTTGGTGCGCTACCGGCGTTCTCTGGTGGCGGCCCAGACCAGTGAGCGCAATCGCACTCTGAAGCTGTTGGAGGGCGCCGGCCTCAAGTTGGCCAGCGTGGTCAGCAACGTGTTCGGGGTGTCGGGCATGGCTATGCTGAAGGCGTTGACGACGGGGGACGCGACTCCGGAGACGATTGCCGCTTGTAAAGGCCGAATGAAGTTTGGCCCATCCGCATTCCCGACACTGCTGGCGAAATCAGGTGGCGCCTGCAAGCCCGACGAGTTGGCCGAAGTGCGACCGCCGGGTTGGCGCGATCGGGACGCCGGCCAGCCAGTCGCCGATCCTGACCAGGTTCATGGCGGCGGCGATGGCAACGTGCTGGAGACGGGTCTTCGCGAGGCCGACGTACCGAGCCCGGCGCAGGCCGAAGCTGCGCACCCCCTGGGACAGGGTCGCCTCCACTCCGGCCCGCAGCGCGTGCACGGCCCGGAACTCCGGGGTCCGCTCGCGCTTGCGCGCGGCCTGAAGCGCTTCGAACTCCCGTCGGTCGCGCAGCGTCATCACCCGGCGCGACGCCGTCGGACCGGCACAGTCCGCGCGGTTCGGGCACGGCTTGCAGTCAGCTTGGGAGAACTTCACTTTCACCGTTTCCCAGCCGAACTCGGTGCTCGCTGTCCAACCCGAGCTTTTGGCCCCTCTGGGACACGTCACGTACTGGGCGTCCCAATCGACCTGGAAGGCGGCTGCGGCAAAGCCCGTTCCCCGGCGCGCCTGCCATTGCAGGTCGGGGCGGGTCGGCCCGACCAGGTCAACGCCGAAGTCCCGTGTGGCCTCGATCAGAAGAGCGGCGTCGAGATAGCCGGTGTCCACCAGGTGCTGGGCGGGCAGCAGCCCTTTGGCGGCCAGAGCCCGGTGGGCCGGTGTCGTCACCTCGCCATCGGCGGTGGGCGCGGTTTCGGTCTGCACATGGGTGATGATCCGCGGCCATCCTTCGTCGCAAGCCTCGGTCAGGTGAGCCTTGTAGCCGACCCAGGTCGTGGTTCGCTTGCGCCCGTAGCGGGCATCCGCATCGTGCGGCGAGCTGATGAAGCGTGACGACGGCGCATAGCCTTCACCGGGACCGCGCCAGCGGACGCCGTCGTCGCACAGGTAGAACTGCTGGACCCAGATGCGGCGTAGGATGTCCACCGCGGGCAGCCGGCGCAGCCAGTCCGGCGCCTCGTCCGCCCAAATCGCTGCCAACAGGTGATGGCCATCCTCGCCCAGCTCCCGAACATGCCCGTCGCGGCCGGCCCGCGCTTTGGCGGCGTACCCCCAATCGCCATGCCCGCTGTAGCGATCGGCCCAGTGCGGCCGCGTCTGGCCGAGCAGCCATGCCGGCGCGGCGACGGCGAGCACGTTCAATGCCTGCCGGAACGCTTCGGTGGCAGCGTCCATACGGCTGCGCATCTTGACGGCGGCCAGAACGTGGGTGGAGTCGGTGCGTTGGCGGCCCCGTGGGCGAACCAGGCGGCGGGCGACGGCCACGGCGAGCACCGCGTCCAGCAACTCGTGCTCGGCATGCCCGTCCACGAGCCTGGCCCGGAACTCACAGAGGACGGTGCTGTCGAAGCCGGG
>Ga0065721_10004360_pt1 | contig 30196 bp, 22 predicted proteins | sample Mesricmetagenome_FD_59108 | JGI IMG/M metagenome (GOLD analysis project Ga0065721, IMG submission 59108) | Mesophilic microbial community from rice straw/compost enrichment Sample: eDNA_1 v2 (version 2) | ecosystem: Engineered > Solid waste > Grass > Composting > Bioreactor | place: USA: Davis...
GGCTGTAGCACCCGGCCTTCTCCCGATGCGGGCGCAGGAGTCGCTGGCATACTACCGGTCCGTCGGAAGGGGCGGTTTTCGGAATTAAGGAGGGGGACGCTGCCGGAAACTCGGGTGATTACTTCTACAGAGAACGACACCATGGCGGCGGCGCTCCAGGGGGCGAGATCGGCCAGGCCGCGGTACGGACCTGAATCCATCAGGGAATACAGGTAAAAAGACGGAGCGTTTTGGGGGTTATCTATGCAATCCTAGCAGCGGGCGGTGCTTCGTATAGCGCCGAACCTCATAGTGTNNTATTTGCTATTAACGCTATNTAAANGAGCATTTCATGGATTCCNTCTTGGGGGCGTTCCTGGGAGGGGATCACCCTGGGCTATCTTCTCTCCCCGAAGCAGTGACGTGGAGCGGCTACGCTACGGATTACCCGTAGCCGCCCCCGCCTGCCGGAGTCGGCGCAGGCCGACTTCTTAACGGTAGCCGGGACTTCCGTCCACGGCACCACTTCCTCTCTCCCCCTCTGCGCTCTCTGCGTCTCTGCGGTTCCACCCTCCCCCCGGCCTCGGATCGCGGCAGGGGAAGGGGGAGGAGCCGGGCGGGCGGGCGGCGAAACGGCCTGCATGGATGCCAACGACGCGACGGGGCGTGACGCCGCGACCGATACTGCCGCCGGGGCGCTGACCCGGCGCGAGGTTCTGAAAGCCGGGGCCGGCGCCGCGGCGGCGGTCGCCGCCTTTCCCACCATCATTCCCGCCTCGGCGTTCGGGGCGAACGAGCGCATCGTCTACGGCCACATCGGCGTCGGCGGGATGGGCAGCTCGCACATCGTCCCCGATGCCTGCGCCGCGCTCTGCGATGTGGACCAGAACCACCTCGCCGCCGCCGCCAGGCGCGTGACGGGAGCGGCGCCGCTCCTAACCGACGACTACCGGCGCGTCCTCGACCGCAAGGACATCGACGCCGTGACCATCGGGACGCCCGACCACTGGCACGCCCTGATGACCGTTCACGCCTGCCAGGCGGGCAAGGACGTCTACAGCGAGAAGCCCACCTGCAAGACCCTCGCCGAGGGCAAGGCCATGATCGAGGCCGCGCGCCGCCACAAGCGCGTGGTGCAGATCGGGGCGCAGGGGCGCTCCAACCCGGTGGCCGCCGCGGCGTGCAACTATATCCGCAACGACCAGATCGGCGCGGTCAAGCGCGTCGAGATCTGGCACCCCAACAACTACGTCTCCGGCAGCGGCTTCGCCCCCGAAACCGCGCCGCCGCCGCACCTGAACTGGGACCTGTGGCTCGGCCCGCTCGCGTGGCGGCCCTACAGCCCCGAGATCGTTCACTTCCACTTCCGGTGGCTGATGGACTCCGGCGGCGGGTTCGTGCGCGACCGCGGCAACCACGCGCTGTCGATTGTCCTCTGGTGTCTGGGGCAGGACGGCTACTCCGGCCCGGTGCGGGTGGAGGCGACCGGCCGGCCGAACCCGCAGCGGGTGTACGATGTCCCCGAAACGATGCGCGTGACGTGGACGTTCACCGACCCGGACTGGACCCTGGTCTGGGACCAGCCGGGGACGGCGAACCCGCGCCTGCCGGGCGAGTGGGGCGCGACCTACACCGGCGAGCGGGGGGACCTGGTGGTGCTGGGCGGCGATGGCGGCTGCGACACCGAGGCGAAGGCGAAGGCGTACACGCCCCCGGCAAGCGGCTTCAAGGCGTTCCTGGAGCCGGACGGCGACGGCCCGCCGCCGGACCCGACCGAGCGGCACCGGCGCAACTGGCGCCGGTGCATCAAGACGCGCGAGCGGCCGGTGATGGACGTGGAGATCGGGGTGAAGGTGATCGCGCTGCCGATTATCGCGAACGCCGCGTACCGGCTGGGCCGCCCGCTGACGTTCGACCCGAAGACGTGGCGCTTCGTGAACGACCCCGAGGCGAACCGCCTGGTCGATGAACCCTACCGCCGCCCGTGGAGCCTGAAGGGGGTGTCCGCCGCATGATGCCGCTGTCCGACGCCGCGAAGGCGTTCCTTTCGGCCCTGGCCTCGCCCGACGCCGCGGCGCGTCAGGACGCCCTCCAGAAGCACCCGCTGCCCGCGTCCGAGACCGCCGCCGTCCTGCCCGGGCTGGCCGAACTCATGGGCGGCGCCGACCGGGCGGTGGCGAAGACGGCCAGGGAGGCGATGGAGGCTCTGGTGCACCGGTCGCTCGCGCCGGTTTCGGGCAAGAACCGCCCGGACCCCGCCGTGCGCGCCCGCACCGCCGCCGCCCTGCGCGAGATCGCCGCCGCCTCGGCCCGCCCGCGTCTCGTGCGCGCCCACGCGCTCTGCCTGCTCGGCTTCGCGGGCGACGGCTCCGCGGACGAGAAGGCGCTCGCCGCGCTGGAAAACGACCCCGAACTCGGCGACGACGCCCACATGGCCCGCCAGCGCCTCCGCTCCGCCCGCTACTGAAAGGACTCCCGGGCATGACCCTGGTGCGGCTGGACATGAAGCCGATCCGCGATGAGAAGACGTTCCATGAGGCGTTCGCCCGGACCCTCGGCTTCCCCGACTACTACGGGCGGAACCTGGACGCCTGGATCGACTGCATGACCTCCCTGGATGATCCGTCCGCGGGCATGACGACCGTTCACGCGCCGCAGGGCGGGGTCCTGGTGCTGCAACTGGACGATGTGGACGCGTTCGCCAGGCGGTGCCCGAAGCTGTTTCAAACGCTCCAGGAGTGCGCCGCCTTCGTGAATTGGCGCCGGATCGAGAGGGGGGAGCCTGCGGTGCTGGCCCTGTCCTACTGCCGGGAGGCGTGACCCTCCCGGCGGGATCAGCGGTTACTCGGCGGGGGCCGCCGCTGCGGGGGCGCGGAGGGCGGCGGCGTAGAAGGTGAGGAAGCGGGCGACGAGGCGCTCCGGGGTCTCCTCGGGCGGCAGGGGGCAGTGCGCCCAGACCTGCGCGATGCCGCCCTGGACGAAGTGCAGGCGGGTCGCCACCTCGTCCGCGGAGAGGTGCGGCAGGGCGGCGCCGAGGGCGGCCAGGAACCGGTCGGTCACCTCCCGCTGGCCCGCGCGGTAGTCCCGCCAGAGCGAGCGGTCCGGGTCCAGGCGCAGGCGGCTCGCCAGTCGCGCAAAGTGCGGGTGGTCGAACGCCAGCCCGAGGGCGGGCCGGGCCAGAGCGCGCAGGATGCCCTCGGCGTCCGGAGGGGAGGGGAGGGCGTCCAGAAGCCGCAGCCGCTCCGCGTTCAGCGGCCCCTGCCGCCGCTCCACCACCGCACGGACCAGGTTATCCTTGGAGCCGAAGTAGTAGTTCACCAGGGCGACGTTCAGACCCGCCGCCCCGGTGAGAGCGCGCACCGACGTCTCCGCCACCCCGCGCTCCCCGAAAAGCCGCTCCGCCGTGTCCAGCAGGCGCTGGCGCACATCCGCGCCGTCGCCGCTAACTTCGCCGGGCGCCGTTGCCTCCAGGCTCATCGTGCCACCCCCTCTTGCTCCCGTCCGTTTCCGAGCAGAACCACCAGCAGCGTCAGCGCGGCCAGCGTGGCGACCGTCGCGGCCACGGAGACGGCGGTCTGGTTGTAGAACGCACCCACCGCCGCGGCGGCCAGCGCCCCGCCGAGCGTTTGCGTCCCGCCCATGACCGAGGATACCGCGCCCGCGGTGCGGGCGTGCGGCGCCATCGCCAGCGCCGTGGCGTTCGGCTGGAGCAGCCCCTGGCCGAACAGGTAGAGCATCATCGGGCCGATCACCCCGGCCATCCCGCCGAGGCGCAGGCCCACCAGCACCGCGATCGCCACGCCCGCCGCCGCCACAATCCAGGTTCCCGCGCGCAGCAGGGACCGCGACGACGCCCCCTGGCGCACCAGGATACGGTTGAGGGTGGCGCCGACCAGGAGCGCCGCGGCGGTGAGCGCGAAGTAGTAGCCGAAGTGGCGCTCCGAGACGCCGTACACCTCCATGAGCACAAACGGCGACGCGCTGATGTAGGCGAACATCCCGGCCGAGGCAAAGGCGATGGCCAGGGTGTGGCGCAGGGTCGCCGGGTGCGCGAAGACGGCGGCAAGCCCGGCGCGCAGCGAGAGCGCGGCCCGCTCCGTCGGGGCGGCGTCGCCGGCGGGGGCGGTCGCCCCGGCGGGCAGGGTCTCCGGGAGCCGGAACAGGCAGACCAGGCCGACCAGCGCGCCGGTCGCGCCGAGCGTCAGGAAGATGGACGGCCAGCCCCAGAGGGCGAGCAGGTAGCCGCCGAGCGTGGGAGCGAGCAGCGGGGCGATAATCATGACCTGGGTGATCTGCGACAGGACCCCCACCGCCTCGCGGCTGCCGCCGAACCGGTCGCGCACCATCGCCCGGGAGAGGATGGGGCCGACGCTCGCGCCGAAGCCCTGCGCCAGCCGCAGGCCGATCAGGACGGGCAGCGACGGGCTGAAGGCGCAGGCGAAGCCCGCCACGGTGAACAGGGCGAGGCCGCCCAGCAGGACGGGGCGGCGCCCGTAGCGGTCGGAAAGGAAGCCGCAGACGAGCTGCCCGATGCCGTAGCCGACCAGGAACAGACTCAGCGTCAGCTGGACCCCGGCCGCGCCGCCGCCCGCCCCGCCGAAGGCGCGCTGGAGCTGCGGCAGCGCCGGGAGGCTCATGTCGATAGAAAGGGCGGTGAGCGCGGTCAGCGCCGCCAGGAGCAGGGTGAACGCCCACCCCTGGAGGGGCGCGATCTCCCGCGCCGGTCGCGCGACGGGCGCGGCGGGCGTGTCCCCCTGGGCCGCGGGTGCGGCGTCCGAAACAACCGTTTTAAACATATGTTTAATGTATCGCCGCTCGCGCCCGCGCGCAACCCCCGGCGCGGTTTCGGATACAAACTTTCGTGCTATAGTGCAGGCAGAGCAGGGGGACGCCGTGACGGTGCGCCTGGCCATCGACCTCGACCCGCGCGGACGGGTCCGGAGGGGGAGCAGCGGAATGGAAGAAGCGGGGTTTGTGGGGGCGGAGCACCGGTTCCACGAGGCGGAGGCCGCGGCAGAGTGGGCGGAGCGGTTCACGCCGACCGCGCCGCGGGTGCGGCTGTTTGAAGCCATGGTGGAGCAGCTTCGGGCGGCGCCGGCGGTGGCGGCGACGGGCCGGGTGGTGGAACTGGGCGTCGGGCCGGGCTACCTGGCGGAGCGGGTGCTGGAGGGGCTGCCCGCGGCGGTGCGCTATGTCGCGGTGGACTTCTCGGAGCCGTTCGAGGCGATTGCGCGGCGGCGGCTGGCGCGGTTCGGGGACCGGGTGACGTTCGTCCGCGCGGACCTGCTTTCGGGAAGCGATTGGACCGATGCGGTGGGGAGTGAGCCGGTGGGCGCGTGTGTTTCGACCTGGGCGCTGCACGATCTGGGCGGGCCGGACGCCACGCGCAAGGTGTACCGCGACTGCGCGGAGCTTCTTGCGGCGAGCGGTGGCGGGGTGCTGCTGAACGGCGACTTTGTGAAGCCGGAGGGCACGGCGTACCGGTTCGAGCCGGGGCGCTTCGCGGTGGCCCGGCACCTGGAGATGCTGCGGGAGGTCGGGTTCGGCCGGTGCGAATGCCTCGAAACCTTCGAAACCGAGATCGAGCACCCGACCCCGGCGCAGAACTACGCCCTGCTCCTCGCCGCCTGGAGGTGACGGGGCACCGGCGCCCTCGGGCTCCAGTCCGGTACGGGGCCGTATGCGTATCTGAGAGCACGTCCGTGCCGGGGTAACCGGGCAGGTAGGGGAAGACCCTGCCGCCCCCTACCGCTTGGCCTCGATAAGTTGTTTAGAGATTGCCCCAGCGACGACGAAGGATACCCCCACGTGTTGCGTAGAGGGCTGCCAATGCTTCCCGATTTGCGGCGACTGCCTCTGAGAAATCTCGTGGGTTACCGCGAATCCGGTGAGCACGGAGGTTCGTCACCAAGTTTTCCACATTGTCGAGCATTGTTTCATAGGCTTCCACGGTATCATCGAACGTGTTTTGGACCATGCCAGTCGTCTGGCGTCGGAGATGATCGAGATAGTGGCGGAACGAAGTGGGCTGCGAGAGGCCCAACGTACTCGGTTGCACGCCTGAGAAGAGCCGTCCGACTTCGGGCAAGACCGGGGCAGGGCACGAGAGGTCGTTCAGCACTCCAACCCGAAGAGCGGTATCGAGGGTTGGTATCTTGTACTCCGACAACCCTGGGGCGCAGTAGTACCAAGTCGTTGGTGCCCGTATCTCCTCGTCGCTGTTGTCGTCAAACTTTCCCGGAGCGAATGCTCGCACATTCATCCAGGTCCCGGACGCGATCGCGTCTACCTTGGCGAGGGCAGCGATTAGGGTCTGCTGGTTGGCGTAGCCAATAATGACGTGCGTACCGAGAAGTTTCAGTCCGGCTGCAAGGTCGAGGAGGTTCGACATCCATGTTGAATCCGTGACGAGGTACGCTTCACGTGGGTGTTCGCAGACAATGTAGTACCCGTCAGCCGGGTAGCTCTCTGCGAACCCGATAAGGCGCCCAATATTTTCGTTGTTACGGCATACATCCGAAGAGATGGCGATGGTTTGATAAAGAGGACGCTCGGCGCCTTGGCGGCGCGACTCTTCAAGGAACGCCCTCTGAGTCGAAAGCCACTGTTCAGTAAAGTCAGTAGCGTATAGGCCCGGCAAGATGAATGCTCTGGTCCCGAGAGTATTATTGATAGAGATAAGTTCGGAAATGAGAGTGCGGAGCGGGGGGCCAGAATAGAAGGTTCCGGTTGAGTAGCCGTTAGGCCAGTAGGCGTGGCGCGCCAGCTTGCTATGGTTCGAATGCGGCAGGTAAAACTGAGGGTCTAGAAGAACTTCACCCTCTGGCAGAGCCTGGAGGTCGCCGGCTAAATTAGCGAGTTGTACGGGGCTCAGGTCGCGGGGACTTAGTATCACGTTACCACCGCCCCAATCCTGTACGAGAACTCGCGAGTGCTCCATCATTCCATAGCCGAATTGGAGGTACAACTCCATCAGTGTTCTCCTAATGACTCTGCTGCGATAATCTCGTTCACCCACTCTAGTGCTTCAGCTACTGTACGGGGGCGCAGGTCGCGCCGCTTCCCGACTAGAGCGCCGATGAGGTCACGAAAGCTCTCGCTCTGCTGGAGTGGCAAAACGAGTGGAGGAACCGCTTGAATCACCGTGCGATGAAAGATCTCTGGGGGACTCGTCGCCCCGTCCCGGAACGGGTGCTTACCGGTAGCGGCTTCGTAGATGGTGACACCTAGTGCAAAGAGGTCGCTACGCGCATCGATCTCGTCTCGAAGGTTCTGAAACTGCTCGGGCGGAGCATAGCCAGGGGTACACTGCACAGCGGCACCTGTCTGCGTCAGGGCGGGCATGGCGAGGTGGCGCGCAATCCCGAAATCGAGGAGCCAGAAGTTCCCTTCTTGGTCAAACATGATGTTCTCTGGCTTCACATCCCGGTGAACGATTTTGACCTTTTCAGCGTCCGCGAGCGCTTCAAGGGCCTGTTGCGTCAACTGCAACGTGCCACTGGGAGCGAGCGGACCGTTGAGGCTTAAGTGAGTACGGAGCGAAGTACCGGAAATCTTCTGCTCCCGAATCCATACGCACTCGCCAAATGGAAGATCTACCGTGCCAGTTTCGAGCAACCGTGGTACGCGCGGAGACTGCACCACCTGGCTTGCGAGAATCTCGCGATCAATACGCTCAGGTGCTGAACTTGGGTCAATAATCTTGAGGACGTTTTCGCCGTCGGTCGGATGCGATACCGATAGCACATACTTAAAGCCGCCTTGATCTAGAGGCGAGATATTTGTGAGTTCAGGAAATTTTTGAGCAATATAAGCAAGCATTTCTCTTCGTATAACCTATTAAGTATTGAGTGCTCTCCACGCCCATTCGTTGAAGAGCCAGGAGGCGTAGGACGCTGGTGGCGTGGCGTCTTTATTTCGGGCGTCAATGCAGCACACGTCGTCCATGCTCCAAACGCCCACCCCAAGTGATTCGGCTTGCGATAGGAGTACGCTCCCTCTGGGAACTTTGGGTAGCAACACCACCGACTCTGAGGCGAACCATCGGTTAGTGAACGCTTGGTCGAGTGCATCCCGCCACTCGCTCACCTTCGCTTCGACAGAAATGATGTTGCGTGTGGCGTAAAGCTTTGGGAGAGGACGCGCGACGTACCGTTGCCGGGTGTGGCGTACCATCTCGGCGGCTTCGAGCTTGTCGAGCGAGTCTGCAACTTTCGGACCAAAAAAGCGCTCGACATCCGTCTTCTTGGAAGCGCCAGTCGTAGTCAGGTAGTGGAGCACGCGGATGTCGGTGCTCTGAAGATGGAGCCGCATGGGGTTCCACTTCTCGGCGGTCGCCCTATGCCAAACGACTACCACCAGATCAGGAAATCCGGAGTCGAGCCTAGGCTCCTGAAAAAGGGTGACGCTACAGCCGCGCGGAGTCTTGATGTGTAGGCTGTCGAGAAAAGTCTGGACCATGTCCGCCTCGGGCCCCTTGCGGATAGGGCGAAAGCGAAGACCCGGAACACCCGAATGATCCGAATTGAGAAGCGTGTACTTCATTGTGTGATGTATCCTTTTGCCAGACATACCTGAGGCTTCCAGCATTAGGTATATTGTCAATTAAGTCAGAAGGCGAGTGCGGCTTCTGGGGCAAGACGCTACTAGAGCTGAATGCGCTCGATTTCACCGGGGCTGATCGAGTCGCTCCTCCTATCGTAGCGTTTGGTGGTCATGGGGCTCTCATGTGCGGCAATCTGTTGCGCGTTCTCCACGGTGCCGCCGTTTTCTAAGTAGGCGGTGATTCCGGTGGCACGGAACGTGTGGCAGCAGATCCCCGGCACCTGCATCCCCGCCGCGGTTGCCCGCCGCTTTATCATGGCTAGTGCCTCGCGCTCCTGCAATCCCCGCTCAGTCAGCCTGCCGCTCCGGCCCCGCGTAGTCCGGAAGAGGGGTGATTGTGGTTCCTCCCGGATGCCCGAGGCGTCTAGATACGCGTCCAGGTACTCCCCGGCCGTGTGGTGGACAGGCACCTCGTGGTCCTTGCCGCTCTTCTCCTTGAGCCTCACCAACCAGTGCTCGCCATTACCGCCGCTTGGGTAGTAATCCCGCACTTCCATCTTTAGCACCGCTCCGACCCGGGCGAACGTGTAAACCATCAGCGCGATCAGCGCCCGGTCCCGCAGCCCGACCACAAGGGGCGCCCCCACGGTTCCGTTCTCGCTTGTTGTGGCCACCTGAATGCTGTCCAGCAGGAACTTGGCCTCGGCCCGCGACAGCACTGGGGTCTTTCCTTTCTTGACGCTGTAGCGGGGGCCGCGCACTGCGCTCGCCGGGTTCATCGGTATCTCCTGGCGCACCACCAGCCAGTCGAAGAGCATGCGTATGGCGGCGAGCTGTTGCTTCACGGTCTGCGCTTCGTGCTGCTTAGTCTCCTCCTCTATGTAAGCGGCGACGTGGAGTGGCCGTATTTCATTAAGGTCAGTTAGGCCGAAACGCTCGTCGTACCAGACGAGGAACTGTTTGACCTGCCGCTGATAGGCTCGGCGCGTGTTGGGGTTGCGGATGTTAGCGAAGAAGAACTCGGCGATCTTCTCCTTGGTCGTGTTGCTGGCGTGGGCAAGAATCGCAGGAAGCTGAGGATCTTCCGCGCGCATTTGCAACTCACCAGACAAGGCAATCGCGCGTGTTTCATCCGTCATTATTAATTAGTCGGGTTCGCCGTGCTGTATGATGACAAATAACGAGTCACTCCTCCATCGAGTTGACCTCATCGGTAATGTCATCGGGTTCTATATCGAACCGCTTGAGCACGTCATAAACATCGTCTGCCTGTGCGAACGCTGAAGTCAAGCTATCCTCCCGAAATAATGAGTGGAAAACATCTGCAACATTCGCGCTGCTAAATGGCTTTCGTTCAGAATTGGCGTTAACGAAAATCAGGGTATGAGTGGATCTTAAAGGTCGGACAGATCCGCTGTCTTTAAGTGATTCATAACCGATGAAGTGCGAGGCATCCTCAAAAGGGACGGCAGGAACGTGAAGGAATTCTTTCCGAACACGCACCCTATATTGCCCAAGCAACATGTTTTCGGCAGTCTGTTTCTTGGGTAATCGTCTCGTCACGATGCCAACAACCCGAACTTCTTTTAAATTTGATAGATGTCCCTGCTTTACGCAATGCTTGATTATATTAAATGCCTGGTTTACGCCATTGCCGTCATTGCCTGTGTCGAATATAAGTAACTTCTTTCCTGCCTTGATTTGAGTGAGCCATTTTTTGAAGCGATTTTTCGTGTCTCCTCTCTTTTTTGTTCCCCAGTTCAAACCAGGAAAGAGATGAAACTTCTGCTGTAGTTCTTCGAAGTCTTGTCCTTCTTGCTGGACAAAGTGATGTGTGACGTGGATTAGAGGAGCGATACCGCCAAGCGCGAATGTGGCGACCAAATCATACTGGGCCGACTCTTTTATCAGGAAGTCGTATACATGGCGCAACTGCACTACCTGTTCTGCAGTTATTTCATGATCCTTGTCAGATTTCTTTTTTCCAGATTGCCATCGTCGAAGAGGCCCTTTGATGTACCGGAATCCACGTATCGGAAAATGATGCGAGTATGGATGATTCCGTGGCGAGAATCGGAGTCTAGCGGATGCGTTGCCGGAAGGCTGCCTGTCCCGGTGAAATATCACCTGCGCGACAGGGACGCCCTCAGCACCATCGGCATTTTCGTTAACAATCTGCTCAATACTCATACAACGCTCCTTTGAAGCAGTGACTATCCGTTCCGCCGGCTACAACCGAGTTTAGCCAGACACCGCCAGATTATCCTCTGTCCTACTCTACCACCGTTCTCTGCCTGATAAAGGACGTTATCGGATGTATTTTGTTTGATGGGGCGGGGCAGGAGATGGGCTGCGAATTTAGACTGTGCCACTGGGGCGCCCGGGGGTAAATCGGTTACTCGGTGGGGGGCAGGGGGGCGCGGAAGACGATGCTGGTGCCGGCGCCGGGGCGGGACTCGATCTCCAGTGTCCCCCCGACCAGTTCGGCCCGCTCCCGCATACCGAACAGCCCCAGACGCCGCCGGTCCGCGGGCAGGCTCATCGCCGCCTGTACGTCGAAGCCGGGGCCGTCGTCCTCCACCGTGGCGATCAGGTGCCCGCCGGTGCGCTGGAGGAGGACGCTCACCCGGCTCGCGGACCTCTTGCTGCGCCCACCGTCCCCACCGGCAGCCGGCTCCGCGCGGGCATCCGGACGGTTCGGGCTGGCGTGGCGCAGAACGTTGGTCAGCGCCTCCTGCACGACCCGGTAGGTGGTGGACTCCACCTCGCGGGGCAGGCGCCCGGCGCCGTCCTCCCCGTCGAAGCCAACGGTCTGGTAGTCCACGGGCAGGCCGCTCCAGGTGGCCCAGCGCTCCAGATAGTTCCGCAGGGCGGGGACCAGCCCCATGTCTTCGAGCGCGGTGGGGCGCAGGTTCGCCGAGAGACGGTGCGCCTCCGCCCCCAGTTCGTCCGCGATCTGCCGCATCCTCTCCAGCATCTCCACGGCCGCGGCGGGCAGGGGGGAGGGGAGGACGCCGGGCAGGTTCGCCAGGCCGAGCGACAGGCCGGTGATGAGCTGGCCGGTGTTGTCGTGCAGCTCGCGGGAAACGTGCCGCCGCTCCTCCTCCTGGGCGTCCACCAGCCGGCGCAGGAGTTCGCGCCGGACGCTGTTGGCGCGGGCGAGCTGTTCCAGCGCCTCCTCCAGCTCCTCGGTGCGCTCGCGGACGCGCTCCTCGAGCTGCTCGTTCGCCCGGGCCACGGCCTCCAGCGCGGTCTGGACGGCCTCCTCCGCGCGCTTCTGCTCGGTGGCATCGCGCGTGATCTTGACGAAGCCCCGCACGCCGCCGTCCTCGTTGTCCAGGCGCACCAGGTAGCCGTCCGCCCAGAAGCGGGTGCCGTCCTTGCGGATGTGCCAGCGGCGGTCCACCGCGCGCCCGTGGCTTCGGGCGACCGCCGTCTCCTTCTCCGGCTCGCCGCGCTCCCGGTTCTCGGGCGTAAAGAGGAAAGAGAACTCCCGCCCGATCGCCTCCGCCTCGGTCCAGCCAAAGACCCGCTCGGCGCCCTGGGACCAGTAGACGATCCGGTTGTCCGGCGAGAGCAGGAACAGGGCGTAGTCTTTGGCCCCCTCCACCAGCAGGCGAAACCGCTCCTCGGAGGCCCGCAGCGCCGCCTCGGCGCGGGCGCGCTCCACCGCCGCCCAGGTCCGCTCCGCGGTCTCCTCCACCAGCGTGATCTCGTCGGCGGTCCAGGCGCGGGGGGTGGCGCTCTGCACGCCGAAGTCGGCCACGAACCGCCCGTCTTTGACGAGCGCCACGGTGATCGCGGCGCGGACGCCGCCTGCGGCCCAGGCGGCGCGATCGGCGTCGTCGAAGGCCGGGTCGGTCAGGACGTCGGTGACGACCATCGTCTCCCCGCGCCGGCGGAGCGCCATGACCCGCTCACCGAACATCGCGTAGGCGTACCGGTCGGGGAACGGCACCGTCCGCCCCTCCGCGGCCAGGTACCGGCCGCGGACGGTGCCCACCTCGGCGCCCGGCTCCCCCTCCACCTCGGCGTACATGACGCGGGTGGCGCCCAGGCGCTCGCCCAGGACGCGCGCGGCGGCGTTCTGGATCGCGCCGGGCTCGGCCAGGGGGCGCAGCGTGTCGCTCAGGCGGAGCAGGAACACCTGCCGCGCCACGCTCGCGTGCAGCGCCGCGTCGGCCTGCTTGCGCCCGGTGATGTCGGTGAAGAGGACGGCGACCCGGCGGCTCCCTTCGCCGCCGAGGCGGAAGATGTTCAGGTCGAAGACGCGCCCGAGGGTGAGTTCGGCCTCCTCCACCCGGATCGACGCGCCCGTCTCCGCCGCCTGCCCGTAGAGCTGAGCCCAGCGCGGGTTCGGGGTGCCCAGCAGCTCCCGGGCGGTATGCCCCACGGGGTAGGGCATCCCCGTGTGCCGCATGAACGCCGGGTTCACCTCCAGGAACAGGAAGTCCGACCACCGCCCCGCCGCGTCGGCCAGGACCTCGACCACCGCGTACGCCTCGTCCATCTCGTTGAAGAGGGCGCGGTACTTCTCCTCGCTCTCGCGCAGCGCCGCTTCGGCGGCCACCCGCCCCGACACATCGCGCCAGAACAGGGCGACCCCGCCCTCGTCGGTCGGGTAGGCGTCCAGTTCAACGTGCAGGTCGTAGCCCTCCCCCGTGTAGTGGTGGGTGAGGTGCTGCTCCACGCCCGCCTCCACGACGCGCCGGAGCGCGCGGCCAATGGGCGTGTCCACCGACGCCGGGAACGCCTCCCAGTGCGACCGCCCGAGCAGCGTTTCGCGGCCCCGCCCCAGCAGGCGCTCGGCCGCGGCGTTCACCACAACGTACCGGAAATCCCGGTCGAGGACGCAGTGGGCGTCGCCCATCCGTTCCAGGATGCCGGTCTCCCCGCCTGTCCTGTCGCTGCGGAACTCCATAGGGAAGTGTTCCGCACCCGCGCTGCCGTTGCCTGCCGGGAAATCCCCGCCGGGCGTCTCGCGTCCTGACCCACCCCCGTCGCCTTGACACGCCCGCTGCCGCTGGCGTAGACTGCCCTTAGACGAGGATGCTATAGAGCTTATAGGGGAGCCCCCTGGAGGAGACATGGACCAGCGAGGCGGTGCGGAGGCGGAGGAGGCGGCGGCGGGCGCGCGCGCAAGCGAGGATGCCCACGGCGGCGGGACGCCCGGGGCGCAGGCGCAGGCGGCGGCGGCGAACCCGCTGCTGGGGGTGCGGCCCAAGTACCGCGTTCTTCAGGATATGATACGCGCCGGGATCGCGGACGGCACCCTGACCGGCGCCGCCGGGAAACTGCCCTCCGAGCAGGATATGGCCCGCTCGTTCGGCGTGGCCTATATGACGGTGCGCGCCGCGGTCAATGAACTGGTTGCCGAGGGGCTGCTGCACCGGGTCCACGGGAAGGGGACGTTCGCGCGCACCGACCCGCCGCTTGCGCCCACCTCCGCGGGCGTGCTGGCGCTGCTGGTGCCGTCGCTGAACTCCCTGTGGAACGTCGCCGGCCTCTACTACTTCCCGGCCATCGTTCAGGGCTTCTGCGCCGAGGCGACCCGGCTCGGCTACGAGCCCAGCGTCGTCGGGCGCGCCCGCGATGCGGTGCTCTCCGCCGCCGGGGAGCTGACCGATGTCGCCGGTATCGCCTGCCTGCTCGTGTCGCGCGAGGACGCCGAAACACTGGAGGCGGTGCGCGACCAGCGGCGGCGCACGCCCCTGGTGGGCATCAACCACTACCCGGGACGCCGCGCGATCTCGTGCGTCGCCGCCGACCAGGCGGGCGGCATGGCCGCGGCGGTGCGCCTGCTCGCGGAGCGCGGCCACCGCCGCATCGCGTTCCTGCCCGGCCCGGCGAACAACCTGGGGGCCGAGGAGCGGCGGGCCGGCTTCGCCCAGGCGGCGGCGTCCACACCCGGCCTGGACGCCTGGGTGGTGGAGGATGAGCCGGCCGACTACACCGACCTGTCGGGCGTGGTCCGCACCCGGCGCCTGCTGGCCGCCGACGCCGGCCGGCCCCGCCCCACGGCCATCGTGACCGCGGGCGACCTGATCGCCGCGGGTGTGGTCCAGGCGGCGCGCGAAGCGGGCCTTTCCGTGCCCGGCGACCTGTCGGTGGTGGGCTTCGGCGACTTCCAGATCGCCACCTATGTCCAGCCGCCGCTGACCACGGTGCGCCTGCCGCTCTCCGACCTCGGCGCGCGCGCGGCCCAGATGCTGCACGAGGCCGCCGGGGGCGCCACGCGCCGACGCAACGAGGCGCTGCCGGCGACGGTGGTGGAGCGCGGGTCGGTGGGGCCGCCCCCGGCGGCATAAGCCGCCGCACACGCCGCGCTTGACAGGGCCGCGCTACCTGGGTTACACTCACCACGAGAGCTTTATGCTATATAGCTATTTTGGTGACGAAGCGGTCCCGCGGCGGCGGTTTCTGCGGACGATGGCGGCGGCGGGACTCGCAGCGGCAGCGGCCGGTGCGGCGGGCTGCGCCCCCACGCGGCCCCCGGACCCGCCGGGTGTCGTGACGCTGGAGTTCTATACCTACGCCAGCCCCGAGTTTCTGGCCCTTTACGAGGGCAAGCTGATCCCGGCCTTCGAGAAGAAGCACCCGAATATCCGGGTCCGCATGAACTCCAGCCTCGGCGATGCCGGCTACGACGCCAAGCTGCTGACGCTCCTCGCCGGGGGGCTTGCGCCCGACCTGTTCCACGTTACCCAGCAGAACTTTCCGTTCTACGCCGCCAAGGAGGTCCTGCTGCCGCTGGACGACTTCCTGAAGCGCGACGCCGACCTTTCCGAGGACGCGTTCTTCCCGCAGGTGACCGAGGGGATGCGCTACAAGGGGCAGCTTCTGGGCCTGCCGAGCGACTTCTCGACCATCGTGATGCTCTACAACCGGGACCTCTTTGATCGGTTCGGGGTCCGCCCGCCCGACGATAGCTGGAGCCGCGAGGAGTTTCTGGAGACCTGCCGCGCCCTCACCCGCGACACCGACGGCGATAAGCGCACCGATGTCTGGGGCACCGTCAACCCCGGGGCCTACAACCGCTGGCCCGCCTGGGTGTGGATGAACGGCGGCGAGCTGTTCACCCCGGACCTGTCGCAAAGCCGTATGGACGAGCCCGCCGCGATCGAGGGGATGGAGTTCTACGCCGGGCTGTCGCGCACGCACCGGGTCGCCCCGCTCGCCGGGCAGACGATGGGGCAGGGGTTCCAGGAGCTATTCACCTCGCAGACCGCCGCGATCATCCCCGACAGCCGCTTTGCCTACGCCCGCTTCCTCGGCAAGCGCCGTCTGAAGTTCCGCTGGGACCTGGCGCACATGCCCGCGGGCCGCGAGCGCGCGACCACGTTTATCTGGGGCGGCAACTGCATCCTCAAGGGAACGCGCCACCCGGAGGAGGCGTGGACGTTCCTCAAGTTCCTGTCCGGGCCGGAGGGCGCGGCGATCAACCGCGAGGCGGGCAACGCTCTGCCGGCGTACCGCCCCGCCGCCGAGGAGGAGGTGCGCCGCCCCAGCATCGCCGGAGCGCCCGCGGGCGACCGCCGGTTCCTGGAGGCCGTGGCCTACGGGCGCACCGCGCCGACCCCGCCGCAGTTCGCCGAGTACAGTCAGCTTCTGTCGGATTTGCAGGATGCGTTCCTGGAGCTGACCCCGGTGGACGAAGCCTGCCGCCGCTTCGCGCGGGAGACGAACCGCCTGCTGGCGTCGGAGGTGTTCTGAGATGGCCCGGATGACGGCGCGCGAGCGCAAGGAGGCCCGCGACGCCCTGCTGTTCCTGTCGCCGTGGCTGGCGGGGTTTGTGCTGTTCACGGCGGGGCCGATCCTGTTCTCGCTGTTTCTGTCGTTCTGCCGCTGGGATGTGATCCGTCCGATCGAGTGGATCGGGCTGGCGAACTACCGGCAGATGTTCCAGGACCGGCTGCTCGGCACGGCGCTGGTGAACACGCTGGTCTACGCCGCGCTCTATATCCCGTCGTCGCTGGCGGTGGCGCTGGGGCTGGCGCTGCTGCTGAACCAGAAGCTCAAGGGCATGGGGGTGTTCCGGACGCTGTTCTACCTGCCGACGCTGACGCAGGGCGTGGCGACGTTCACGCTCTGGAGCCAGATCTTCGACCCGGAGAACGGTCTGCTGAATCGCGGCCTGCGGTACGTCATGGCCGAGCCGCCGCGCTGGCTGCTGGACCCGGCCTGGGCGAAGCCCGCGCTGGTGCTGATGGCGCTCTGGTCGGTGGGGGGGACGATGCTGATCTTCCTCGCGGGGTTGAAGAACATCCCGGCCGAGGTGTACGAGGCCGCCAACATCGACGGGGCGCGGCCGGCGACGCAGTTCTGGCGCGTGACCCTGCCGCTGCTGTCGCCCACGATCTTCTTCAACGTCATCATGGGCACCATCGGGGCGTTCCAGGTCTTCTCGGCGGCGTTCGTGCTGACGTCCGGCGGGCCGTCGAACGCGACCCTGTTCTATGTCTACTACCTGTTCAACCGGGCGTTCGTGTACTTCAACATGGGATATGCCTCCGCGATGGCCTGGCTGCTCTTTGCCCTCGTGCTGGCGCTGACGGTGATCCAGATGCGCCTCGGGCAGAAGTGGGTGCACTATGGTTAGGCCGACCCCGCGCCCCGGCGCGTCGGCGCTGCTGCTCCTGCGCTACGCCGCGCTCGTCACGCTCTCGGCGCTGTTTGCGCTGCCGTTTCTGTGGATGCTCGGGACGTCGCTGACGCCCGCGGACGATGTGCTGGACCGCTTCCGGCCCCTGTTCCCGGCGCGGCCGGCGTGGGAGAACTACGCCGAAGCGCTGACGGTGCTGCCGTTTGGGACGTTCCTCGGGAACACGGTGCTGGTGTCGGTGCTGTGCATGATCGGGCAGACCTGCTCCGCAGCGCTGGTGGCCTTCGCCTTCGCGCGGCTGCGCTTTCCGCACCGGGACCGGCTGTTCCTGCTGGTGCTGGCAACGATGATGCTGCCGCCGCAGGTGACCATGATCCCGACGTTCGTTCTGTGGACGCTGCCGGGCTGGGTGGACAGCTTGAAGCCGCTCATTATCCCGTCGTTCTTCGGCGGCGGGGCGTTCTTCATCTTCCTGCTGCGCCAGTTCTTCCTGACGGTGCCCGCGGAGCTGGAGGACGCCGCCCGGCTGGACGGCTGCACGAGCTGGGGCATCTTCCGCCACGTCGCCGTGCCGATGGCGAAGCCCGCGCTGACCACCGTCGCCCTGTTCTCGTTCATCGGGCACTGGAACGACTTCCTCGGCCCGCTGATCTACACGCAGAGCATGGAGAAGAAGACGCTGGCCGTGGGCCTGACCGCCTTCAAGAGCCTGCACGGCACCGAGTACCACCTGCTGATGGCCGCCAGCGTCGTGGTGCTGCTCCCGATTCTGGTGATCTTCTTCTGCGCCCAGCGCTACTTTGTGGACGGCCTGGCGTCGGGCGCCGTGAAGGGCTGACCCGCCGCCGACGCGAGAGAATACCCTTATGCCGATACTGCCCGCCCCGCCCCCCGCCATGACCGCACCCATGATTGCCAACACTGCCGCCGCCGAGGCGCCGGTCCCGGAGCCGCGCCTGGGCCTGTTCGTCAGCCGTGAAGACATCGCCGCAGCCCGGCAGCGGGCCGCCACATACCCGTGGGCGGCCGAGCACCGGCAGCGCGTCCTCCGCATCGCCGATGCCTGGGTGGCGCGCTCGGATGCCTGGGTCCGCGAGATCATGCCCCCGCCGGGCGCGCGGTTCGCCTATGGCACCGCCGGCTGCCCCCACTGCGGCAAGCCCTGGGGCCGCTTCGGGGAGAAGCTGGCCGACCTGGACCGGCCCCTGTACCTCCAGTGCCCGGAGTGCAAGACCGAGTTCGACCTGAAGAACCCCTCCGGGCCGTATGCCGACCACGGGGAGGGGGTGCTGGTGCGCGGGCAGCGCTTCTGGCTGCGCGGCGTGTGGAACGCCTTCGTGGTCAACTCGATGTGGAGCGCGTTCGCGGCCGAGAACGGCGCCCTGGTGAACCTGGCGGAGGCGTACGCCCTGACCGGGGACGAGCGCTACGCCCGCAAGGCGGCGGTGCTGATGGACGCCCTGGCGACGCTGGCGCCGCAGACGCGCGGCCCGCGCGACTTCGACCCCGACCCGAACGCCGACGCCGGCCGGCTCCAGCACCTGACCAGCATCCTGTTCCGCGCCCAGGTCCACTTCGCCCGCGCCCTGGACCTGCTCGGGGAGCACCCGGCGCTGCGCGAACCGTCGCAAACGAAGCCCGGCGTGTCGGTGTGGGACAACATCCGCCACGGCATCTTCGAGGAGTACCTGTTCGTCCCGATCGACAGCCGCGGCGGGAAGCTGCACACGCTCCACAACCACGAGGCGGACAGCGTCCGCGCCCTGATCCTGGTCGGCCTGCTCTACGGGAACGCGGAGTACCTGCGCTGGGGGGCGAACGGCGCGCAGGCGTTCTTTGACAACGTCATCGACCGCGACGGCCTGTACTACGAGACGAGCCTGAGCTACACCGAGTTTGCCCGCTCGGTCTATGTGGACATGGCCGAGATGCTGGCGCGCTACGACCCGGCGAAGTACCCCGCCGACGCGAAGATGCCGCGCCGCGAGGAGCTGCCCTACCACGGCAACTTCTTCGACCACCCGAACCTGGCCCGCCTGATTCTGGACACCCCGGAGCGGGTGTCGGTGCTCGGCCGCCAGCCGACCTATGGCAACAACCACGCGGACGTCACGGTGTGGAAGAACCCGGGGCGGCCGTTCCACCGCACCGAGTACCAGCAGACGCTCCGGGTCCTGATGCACACCTCCGACCCCGCGCGCCGCCGCACGGCCGCCGCCCGCGCCGTGGCGATGCTGCCGTTCGCGGGCCAGAAGCCGATCGGGGGGTGGTGGACCCTGTACCGCGCCCCGGAGGATGCCGAGGTGCGCCGCCTCGCGGAGAGCCTGGGCGCGCCCGCGCCGCCGACCGGGGACGGCGGCACGCCCGCGGTCCCGGAGCCGGAGCGCTCGGACCTGTTCGGGCAGACCGGCCTGGTGATCCTGCGCGCCGGGCAGGGCGAAGCGCGCCGCGCCGCGGTGCTGCGCGCCGGGATGAATATGCCGCACGCCCACGACGACCAGCTTGGCCTGCTGCTCTTTGCACAGGGGCGCGCCCTGTCCGGCGACCTGGGGTACGGCATCTTCGGCAACCATGTTCACCTCGGCTGGGCGACCCGCGCCATCGCGCACAACACGGTGGTGGTCAATCAGGATGAGACGTCCAACAACGACCTGTTCCGCATCGGACCCGGCGGTACGATTCACCGCTTTTACGACGGGCCGGGTTTACGACTTGCCGAGGCGTCGCTGACCCGGATGTTCCGCCCCTCGGACGGCGTACGCGACTACCGCCGCACGGTGCTCCAGGTGGACCTGTCGCCCGATGCCTCCTACTGGGTGGACCTGTTCGACGTGGACGGCGGCCGGGTCCACGACTACGCGACCCACATGAAGCCGCTCGGGCCGAACGGCTCGTTTGCGCTGGAGGGGGCCACGCCGCAGCCGGTGCCGGGCGCGTGGACGCTCGCCGGCCTGGACCCGAAGCACCGCGGCGCCCCGTTCGACGCCCCCGGCCGCGCCTGGGGCGAGCGCCTGACGGCGGGCGGGATGATCGCCAAACTGCCCGGCGTCAACGACGGCGTGCCGGACGGCCTCGGGCGCTGGTACGCCACGCCGGGCAACGGCTACGGCTTCCTGTACGACGTCAAGCGGCAGGAGGGAGTGGCCTCCCCCTGGAGCGCGACCTGGCGCTGGCAGGAGCCGGGCGGCGAGGCCCACGGCCTGCGCCTGACCCTGCACCCGGAGACGCCGCAGCAGGTCATCACCGCCCTCGGGCCGACCCTGACCGGCACCGATAAATCCCACTTTGTGGTCGCCCGCAGCGGCGACCCCGGCAGCGCGAAAAACGGCAGCGTCCGCACCCGCTACGCCGCGGTGCTGGAGAGCTTCGGCGGCGCCGCTCCCCGGGTGAGCGGGAGCGAGGCGCTGCGGGCCGGGGGGCGCGTGGTCGGGCTGCGGGTGCGCTCCGAGGCCGCGAAGCGCGACGACCTGATCCTCGACGCCCGCCGCGGCGCGGTGCCCGCCGCCGACGGCGTCCCCGCCCTGGACGCCGGTATCGGGGTGGTGCGCCGCCGCGCGGGCGCCCTGGACGGTCTGTTCCTGACCGGCGGCCGGGCGCTGGCCGCGGACGGGTTCGGGCTGCGCTTCGACACCGCGGTCTGGTCCGCGAAGGTCACGACCACGAACGACGCCGCGGGCACGTTCCGCCTGTCCCGCCCGCTGCCGCCGTCCGCGGTGGGGGCGCTGCTAACCCTCGACAGCCCCGACTACCAGCACGGCTCCGCCTACCGTGTCGGCGCGGTCAGCGCGGCGGGGGATGTCACGCCGCTGAACGCCGGCCTCACGCTCGGCGGCTCCCGGGTGGACACGCCGCGCCCGGACGGCTTCGCGGCGAGCGCGCCGCTGGTGTTCGGCTTCGAGTACGCCTCGGACACCGGCTTCCTGACCGGCAAGCGGATCGTCAGCGGCGGGAAGACGGGCACCGTGACTGGCATGACGGACTTCAAGACCGTTCGCGCCACCGGCCTCCAGCCGCGCCCGGGGGAAACGTTCACCGTCTACGATGTCAAGCCCGGCGACGACGTCCGCCTGGACGCCACGGCCTCCCTCGTGCGTGAAGCGGACGGGGAGGGGGAGGTCTGGACCCTCCGCTCCAACCTGCCCGTCTCCGTGACCCTGCCCTGGCCGGCGGCGGAGCAGTCGGACGCGGGCGGCGGCTGGCGCCGGATTTCGCTCGGGCGCGGCGGTGTGGTTCGCGTCAGCGCGGAGGAGCTGGCGGCGGGCGGCGGCACGGTGCGCTTCCGCCCGGGCCGGTAGGGAAGGCGCTCGGGGCGGCGAGAGCCCTCACCCCCCGGCCCGGTTTTCGGAGAGCCCTCACCCCCCGCCCCTCTCCCGCCGCGGGAGAGGGGTGCAGCCCGTCCGCGCCGTGGGTTGGTTGCCGTGGGTTGGTTGCCGTGGGTTGGTTGCCGTGGGTTGGTTGCCGTGGCCCATTGCCGCCGTGGACTGAAGTCCCGGCTTCGGTGATTCAAGCCCGCCTCCGCGGGCTGCATCGGTCGAGGGGCGGCTACCGGGACGCGGCAACGGCATCGGTTGCCGGAGCCCGCGGAGGCGGGCTTGAATACCAGAAGCCGGGACTTCAGTCCACGGCGGTAACGGGGCGGTAAAACCAACCCACGGCAAGAATGCCACGGCGGTAAGGAAGGCGGTGCCGGTGTGAAAACGAAGCAGCGTTCGGAACTTGCAAGCCTCCGGGTCGGCGCGCCCGAGGACCTGGGGCGGCCCATCCGGAGCCTCGCGGTGCTGTCCGCGCAGGTGACGCGGGAGGACGGGCGGCCGGTGCTGCTGGCGATCGCCGGCACCAGCGGCGTCCCGACGCTCAACGTCGTGGACGTGCGCGACAACCGGCTGCTGCGTGCCTTCCCGCTGGCCAAGGGGGCGGGCGGCTCCTGGGGCGGCACCGTCCTGCCGGACGGCACCGCCTACCTCATCACCTACCAGCGGCTTATCCGCTACGACCCGCGCAAAAAGCGCGCTGAAGACCTCGGTATCCCCATCGCCGGCGAAACCGCCTTCTGGTCGCTCGCCCACGACGAGCAGGGCCATATCTACGGCGGCAGCTACCCCAACGGCAAGGTCTTCCGCTTCGACCCGAAGACCGGTCGCTTCTCGGTGCTGGCCGAGGTCGGCCAGCCCTATGTCCGCTCCACGGCCTACCACGACGGCACCCTGTACGCCGGCACCAGCCCCACGCCGTCCGGGAAGATACACGCGATCGACGTCCGCACCGGCGCCCGGCGCGAACTGCCGCTCCCCGACATGGCCGCGGGCCTGCCGAACCAGGTGTACGGCCTCGACGTCCGCGCGGGCCGCTGCCTCTTCGCCTTCCTGACGTTCCCCGACAAGTCCTCGACACTGCGCGTCTACGACCTGCGGGAGCGCCGCTGGTGGCCCGAGGAGTTCCCCGGCTACGGCGAGCACTACGTCGGCCCGGAGCGGGACGGCCCGGAGCGGGACGGCCCGGAGCGGGACGGCCCGGAGCGGGACGGCGTGGTGCTCCTGCGCTGGAAGGGGTACTGGCACGAACTCGACCTTGCCACCCGCAAGGCGCGGCGGCTGCCCCGGCCCGCGGGCGTCACCTACCGGGGCGGCGGGTGGGCCGACCTGGGGGGCGGCGCGCCCTCCCTGGTGAGCGTCACCTTCGAGGGCGCGGTGGTGGTGACCGACCCGGCCACGGGTGCGCCGCGCACGCTCCCGCCGGTGATGCAGAGCGAGCCCGCCGGCATCCAGGCCCTGGCCGTCAGCCCGGACGGCCGCCGCGTGTACGTCAGCGGCTACCTGGCGAGCCGCGCCGCGATGGTGGACACCGCTACCGGCGCCGCGACCCTCTTCCCCATGGGCCAGGCCGAGGGGATCGTCGCCCACGGCAACCGGGTGTGGTGGGGCGTGTACCCCGGCGCGCACCTGCACGAGATGGACGCCGCGGCGCCGCTGGCGGCCAAACGGAACCCGCGCGAGGTCTACCACGTCCCGGAGGAGCAGGACCGCCCGTTCGGCGTCGCCGCGTCGGACCGCTGGGCGGTCTTCGGGACGGTGCCTGTCGGCGGTCGGCTCGGTGGGTCGCTGACCGTGCTGGACCGGCGCACCGGCGCCTGGACGTCGCGCCGCAACATCGTGCCCGACCAGTCCCTCGTCGCGCTCGCCCTGCGCGGGGATGTCGTCTACGGCACGACCAGCGTTCACGGCGGCCTCGGCGGCGGGGAGCCGCGCGCGACCGCCGCCCGCGTCTTCGCCTGGGACCTGCGCACCGGCCGCAAGATCGCCGAAACCGCGCTGACCCCGGCGGGCGGGGGACGGCCCGCGCGCTTCATCGGGGGCGTCGCCGTCGGCCCGGACGGCCGGGTATGGGCTGCCGCCGCCGGCAGCCTCTTCGCCCTCGACCCGGAGACCCTGGCGGTGACGGACCGGCGCGCCCTGCTGCCGCGCCCGGTGGATGAGGGCCGCTGGCGCCCGCCGTTCGTCGGCTTCGGCCCCGACGGCCTGCTCTACACGAACGTCGGCAACGAGATCCGCGTGGCGGACCCGGCGACGGGGGAGGTGCGCGCTCTCGGTATCCGGGCGGACCTGATGGCGCTCGGCCCGGACGGCTGGGTCTACTACCGCCCCGCCGAGGATGTGGCCGGGCTGAAGCGGGTGCGGGTGGGGTAGGGGGCGGCGCTGGGCGGCGCTCGGAGGCACCCACCCCCGCCCTCGGCGGCGCAGCCGCATTGGAGCGGCGCTACGCGCCCGAAGGAGAGGGAGTGGGGGAGAACCGCAACCCCGTTGCCGCCGTGGGTTGGTTGCCGTGGGTTGGTTGCCGTGGACTGAAGTCCCGGCTTCCGGGATTCAAGCCCGCCTCCGCGGGCTCCGGTGAATGCAGCCAGGTACCGTTTTGCGGTAGCCGCCCCTCGACCGAGGCAGCCCGCGGAGGCGGGCTTGAATCCCGGAAGCCGGGACTTCAGTCCACGGCAACCAACGGCGCCATCCGAGTGCCCCTAGCAAAACGGAAAGAAAGGACCAGCGAGCAAGTGCCGGTAACACAGCAGCACCAGCCACAGCAGCACCCGCCGCAGCAGCGCCCGCCGCGCGAAGCCGCGGCGGATATTGTCATCATCGGAGGCGGCACCGGAGGCGTCGCCGCCGCCCTTGCCGCGCTGCGGAGGGGCCGCAGCGTAATCCTCACCGAAAAGACCGACTGGGTCGGCGGCCAGCTCACCGCGCAGGCCGTCCCGCCGGACGAGAACCCCTGGATCGAGGAGCGCGGGTGCACCCGCGCCTACCGGCGCTTCCGCGACGATGTGCGCGACTACTACCGCCGCTACTACCCCCTCACCGATGCCGCGCGGGCCGTCGTCCACCTGAACCCCGGGGGCGGGCGGGTGAGCCGCCTGTGCCACGAGCCGCGGGTGGCGGAGGCGGTCCTGAGCGGCTACCTGCTCCCGTATGTCAGCGCGGGGCGCCTGACCCTGCTGCGGCGGCACGTGCCGGTGGCGGCCGACACGGACGGCGACCGGGTGCGCGCGGTCACGGTCCGCAGCCTCGATAGCGGGGCGGAGGTGGTGCTGCACGCCCCGTACTTCCTGGATGCCACGGAACTCGGCGACCTGCTGCCCCTGGCCGGGGTGGAGTATGTCGCCGGGGCCGAGTCGCGGGCGGAGACCGGGGAGCCGCACGCGGTGGACGGCCCCGCGCAGCCGCTGAACCAGCAGGCCGTTACCTGGTGCTTTGCCCTGTCGCACCACCCGGGCGAGGACCACACCATCGCGCGGCCGGAGCAGTACGACTTCTGGCGCGCGTACCACGCGCCCTTCTGGCCGGACCGGCAGCTGAGCTGGTCCTACCCGCACCCGGTCACCCTGGAGAAGATGACCCCGGTGCTGTTCGCAGACCCGGCGGCGCCCGAAGCCTTCCCGCTCTGGGAGTACCGGCGCATTCTGGACCGGAGCGCCCTCGAACCGGGCGCCTGCGACAGCGATATCACCCTGGTCAACTGGCCGCAGACCGACTACTGGCTCGGCCCGCTCGCGGAGGTGACGCCCGAGGAGGCGGCGCGGCACCGGGAGGGGGCGCGGCAGCTTTCGCTCAGCTACCTGTACTGGATGCAGACCGAGGCGCCGCGGCCGGACGGCGGGGCGGGGTATCCGGGCCTGAAGATTCGCCCGGATGTGACCGGCACGGCGGACGGGCTGGCGAAGACGCCCTATATCCGCGAAAGCCGCCGTATCCGCGCTGAGTTCACCGTGGTGGAGCAGCATCTGGCCGAGGCGCTGCGGCCCGAGGCGGCGTGGTTCGCCGACTCCGTGGGCATCGGCTACTACCGCATCGACCTGCACCCCTCCACCGGCGGCGACACCTATATCGACGTCGGCAGCCGGCCGTTCCAGATCCCGCTCGGGGCGCTGCTCCCGGTGCGCGCCGAGAACCTGCTGCCCGCGTGCAAGAACCTCGGTGTCACCCATATCACCAACGGCTGCTACCGGCTGCATCCCGTGGAGTGGAACATCGGGGAGGCGGCGGGGGCGCTGGCCGCGCACTGCCTGGAGACCGGGCTCGCGCCGCGGCAGGTGCGCGCCGACCCCGCCCGGCTCGCCGACTTCCAGGCGCTGCTCGCGCGCCAGGGCGTCGAATTGGACTGGGCGGGCCTGTAGAAACCGCGCCCGGGGGCGGAACGGTTGACAGGTTCCGCCCCCGGGTGGTAGTATCAACCAATCAATCCTCTATAGCATAGAGGACAATGCGCCAGGAGCAGAGAAGACATTGGCGTGGGCACCCCGCCGCGGCGTCGCGGCGACCGACCCTGTGCCGTACCGTGCCATACGCCGCCGCCGGCGCCCTGCGCGCTGCCGCCATCGCTGTCCGTGACCGCTGCTTTCATCAGGAAGGGTTCTTCATGCCGTCCACTGCACCGACCGCTGCCGCTCGCCGCGGCTTTACGCTCATCGAGCTGCTCGTCGTCATCGCGATCATCGCGATTCTTGCCGCGATCCTGTTCCCCGTCTTTGCCCAGGCAAGGGAGAAGGCGCGCCAGACCGCCTGTTTGTCGAACCAGAAGCAGATCGGCAACGCCTGGATGATGTACGCCCAGGACTACGACGAGACCCTGGTGCAGTTCTCCTACGGCGGCAACCCGTCGTCCGGGGGCACGCTGCTCTACGGCTACGTCGTGCCCCTGATGCCCTACCTCAAGAGCCAGGCCGTGTGGGTGTGCCCGAGCGCGGTCAAGGTCGCCTCCAACAGCCGCGGCGTCGGCGATGACGACGTTTGCGACCCGACCAAGGTCTCGATGGGCACCCGCTTCGGCAACCCGTACGGCTACGCGTCCGGCTCCTACTCCTACAACTACAACTACCTCGGCGGCTACACCCCGATCACCCTGGCCGAGGTGGACGAGCCCGCCAACACCGTCGGGCTCGGGGAGGGCAACGGCCTCGGCAACACCTACTCCCTGTACCGCCCGGCGATCTGGTACCAGGACGCCACCGGCGGCGGCCTCTGCGGCTCCGGGTTCAAGTACGGCCACGCCGTCGCCGCCCGCCACAACGGCGGCCTGAACCTGCTGTTCTGCGACGGGCACTCCAAGTGGATGAAGAAGGGGCAGCTCGGCGACTACAACAACAACGGCCGGCTGGACGACGGCTACTTCGTGCGCAACAAGCGCACGTACGCCGAGGTCACGCAGACCATGGCGGACGTCGAGTAGCATGGCGTTCCCGAAGACCCGGCGGGCGGCGGCAGCAGCAGCGGCGGTGGCGGTGGCGGCTTTCGCCGCTGCCGCCGCTGTCCCGGCCGCGGCGGCGGGAGACACTCCCGCCGCGGGGACGGCGGCGCCCCTTTCCGCCGTGCGCTTCGGCGCGCCCGAGGACCTGGGGCGCCCGATCCGCACCACCACCACGCTCAGCAGCCAGGTGACGCAGGAGGACGGCCGCCCCGTGCTCGTAGCGATCGTCGGCTCCGGCGGCGTGCCGGTGCTGAATGTCGTGGATGTCCGCGACAACCGGCTGCTGCGCTCCTTCCCGCTGCCGGGCGCCTCGTCGAGCTGGGGCGGCACCGTCGTCCCGGACGGCACCGTGTACCTGCTCGCCTCGTCGCGGATGTACCGCTACGACCCGCGCAAAAAGCAGGTCGAGGACCTGGGCGTTCCCGTCCCCGGCGAGGGCGCCTTCTGGCAGCTGGACCACGACCCCGAGGGCAACGTCTACGGCGGCAGCTACCCGCGCGGCAAGGTCTTCCGCTTCGACCCGAAGACCGGCCGCTTCTCGGTGCTCGGCGATGTCGGGCAGCAGTATGCCCGCTCCACCGCGTACCACAACGGCGAGGTCTATGTCGGCACCGGCCCGCTGCCCGCCGGCCGCCTGGTCGCGTTCGACGCCCAAACCGGCGCGAAGCGGGAGGTGCCGCTGCCGAAGATGGACGCCGGGACGCCCTCCTGGGTCTACAGCCTGGATGTGCGCGGGGACCATCTCTTCGCGCTCCTCTCCGACTTCCCGGACAAGTCCTCGACGCTGCGGGTGTACGACCTGCGCGCGCGCCGCTGGTGGGACGAAGCGTTCCCCGGCTACAACGACCTGCGGGTCGGCCCGGAGCGCGATGGAAAGGTCTACTTCCGCTGGAAGGGGTACTGGCACACGCTGGACCTGGCGACGCGCAAAGCGCGGCAGCTTCCGCGGCCGGCGGCCGGTCCCTCGCACCGCGGCGGCGGATGGGTGGATATGGGCGGCCGGCGGGGGACGGTTCTGGCGGGGATGGCGTTCAGCGGCGCGATCCTCCTGACCGACCCGCGCACCGGCGCGCAGGAGACGCGCCCCGTGGTGGTGGAGGGGGACGCCAACGACCTCCAGGCGATGTACGCCGGCACAAAGGGCCGTCTGTACCTGAGCGCGTTCCTGTCGGACCGGGCGGGTGTCTTCGACACCGCGACCGGCAAGACGACCTATGTTCCGATGGGGCAGGCCGAGGGCATCACCGGGCACGGCTCCACGGTCTGGTTTGGGGTCTATCCCAAGGCCCATCTCTTTGAACTGGACGCCGACGCGCCGCTCAAGGACCGGGAGAACCCGCGCGAGGTCTACCACATCCCCGACAACCAGGACCGCCCGTTTGGCATGGCCGCGAGCGCGGACTGGGTGGTGGCGGGCACCATCTCCGACTACGGCCGGCTCGGCGGCGCGCTGAGCGTGCTGGACCGGAAGGCGGGGGTGTGGAAGTCGTACCGTAACGTCGTACCGGACCAGTCTGTCGTCTCGGTCGCCGTGGCCGGGGATATCGCCTACGGCGCGACCTCGGTCTTCGGCGGGCTTGGCAGCACGCCCACCGCCACCGAGGCGAAGGTCTTCGCGTGGGACCTGCGGGCGGGCCGCAAGATCGCGGAAACCGCGCTGCGCTTCGGGGACAACCCGCCGCCGCGCTTCATCGGGGGCGTCACGGTCGGGCCGGACGGCCTGCTCTGGGGCGTCGCCGACGGCGCCGTGTTCGCCCTCGACCCGGCGACCCTCGCGGTGGCAAAGCAGCGGGTCCTGTACCCGGAGGTGCGGGATTTCGGGCGTTACCGTCCGCAGTTCGCGTCGTTCGGCCCGGGCGGTCTGTTCTACGCCAGCCTCGCCGGGCAGCTGGTCGCGCTCGACCCGCAGACGCTGGAAGAGCGCCCGCTGAACCTGAAGGTCGAACTGGCGTGTGTGGGGCCGGACGGCCACCTCTACTACCGCCCCGCGGGCGACCCCGCGCGCCTGATGCGGGTCCGCATCACCCTCCCCTGAAGAGCGCCGGGGCGGGGCCTGCTCCCTTGACAGCCCCGCCCCGGCGCGAGTACAATCCGCAAGAACTCTATAGTCTATGGGTTACGAAATAAACACACGCAGTACGGACGACCGGAGCGTTCCCGAGAACGAAGAGGCGCTGGACGAGCGGCTTTCCCGGCCGACCCCCGCCGTGGTCGCCGACCTGGCGGGCCTGCCGCCCGGCGACCTTTTGATCCTCGGCGCCGGGGGCAAGATGGGGCCGAGCCTGGCGCGCATGGCCCGCCGCGCCCTGGACGCCGCCGGGCAGACCGACCGGCGCGTGGTCGCTGTCGCCCGCTTCTCCGACCCGGCCGCCCGCGCGCTTCTGGAGGCCGCGGGGGTCCACACCCACGCCGCCGACCTCTCCGACCGCGCCCAGGTCGCCGCGCTGCCGGATGCCGGGGCGGTCATCTTCATGGCCGGGCAGAAGTTCGGCACCGCCGCCGCGCCGGAGGGGACGTGGATGATGAACACCTACGTCCCCGCCCTCGTCGCCGAGCGGTACGCCCCCGCCCGCACCCCGCTCGCCGCCTTCTCCACCGGCTGCGTCTACCCGAACACCCCGGTGGCGCGCGGCGGCTCCCGCGAGGACGACGCCCTGGAGCCGGTGGGGGACTATGCCAACTCCTGCGTCGGCCGCGAGCGCACCCTGACCTACTTCTGCCGCCAGTACGGCGCCCCGCTCGCCCTGATCCGCCTGAACTACGCCGTGGACCTGCGCTATGGCGTGCTGGTGGATGTCGCCCGCAAGGTGCGCGACCACGAGCCGATCGACCTGGCGATGGGCCATGCGAACGTCATCTGGCAGGGGGACGCCAACGCCTACGCCCTGCGCGCCCTCGCCCTCGCCGCGCGCGGCGACAGGGACAGTCCGCTCGCGCTGAACGTCACCGGGCCGGAGACGGTCTCGATTCGCGAGGCCGCCCTGCGCCTGGGCGCTCTGCTCGGCCGCTCTCCCGCCTTCACCGGCGAGGAGGCGGACACGGCGCTGCTCTCCAACGCCGGCCGCGCCTTCTCCCTGCTCGGCTATCCGTCCGTTTCGCTGGACACACTGCTGGAGTGGGTCGCCGCCTGGATTGGCCGGGGCGGGCGCCTTCTGGGCAAGCCCACCCACTACGAAACGCGCGACGGGAGGTACTGACGCCCGTGATGCCCTTCCCACCTCTGGACCTACGCGCACACCTGCTCGCCGGCCAGGTCCTCCCCGCCCACCCGCTCGCCCTCGACGCCCGGCGCCGCCTCGACGAACGCCGACAGCGGGCGCTGACCCGCTACTACCTGGC
>Ga0065721_10004351_pt1 | contig 30195 bp, 19 predicted proteins | sample Mesricmetagenome_FD_59108 | JGI IMG/M metagenome (GOLD analysis project Ga0065721, IMG submission 59108) | Mesophilic microbial community from rice straw/compost enrichment Sample: eDNA_1 v2 (version 2) | ecosystem: Engineered > Solid waste > Grass > Composting > Bioreactor | place: USA: Davis...
TCCGCGCACCAAAGCCTCAAAATCTCTCGAAATTGAGCCTCCGAAATCCTCGCATGCGCCAAATATCTGTTTCTCACTGTCTCCCAATAGATTACACAGCTCCAAGCCGTCTAATCTAGGAAAGACCCAAAACAAATACGGTTCAAGGTCGGAGAGATTTTCAATGAAGGTCGTGTTCATGGATGGGTGACGGGTTGACGTGCGGAAAATTTCTGACGGAGCCATTGCAGGGCGGCGTAGTCGGGTCGGAAATACGTGAACCATTTCGGATAGGTGCCGTCCGGCAGAATTGGCGGAACCAGCCGCTTGCGGAACGGCTTTTCACAGTGGCGGACATACTGGCCGATGCGGTTGAAGAGGCTGAGGAACACGTAGAGCCCCTCCTCGCGGCAGCGCGCGACGAGGTAGTCGAAGACGTCGAGAAACACCGTGTCCACAAGCTTCCCCTCGGCGTCGGTGAAGTCGGAGGGCGAGATGTGCACGCGCACGACCGAGACACCCATGCGTTTGAAGTGCGCGAGGTCCTGATCCACGGCGCGTTTGAGCGGTCCGGCCTCCAGCGGAATGCCGACGCGACTGAACGTCTCGCCGTATTCCCACCAAAGCGACGCCTGGTAGTTCACACCCCACAGCGCAACCTCGCGACCGTTCGCATCCACGAGCACGCCATCCTCGACACGAAGCGCGGGGAGCGGTTCCACCGCCTGCGCACCGGCCAGATCCGCGGCGAGACTGCACAACGCCCCGAGAATCCAGCGACACACCGGGGAGAACGCTCGCATGCGCATCAATCGCTGCTGTCGTCGCCGGCCTGCCCGGTCTGCGGATGCGGAACGAGCGGACGGCGCTGGGAATTCACCTTGCTGCCCCGCTTGAGGTTGTCGGCGTAAATCTGAATCGGCGGAAACTCGCCGATGTTCGCGAGCACTGAAAGCGCCGACCGCTTCGTCCGGCCCTGCGACGTGGCGAGCTTCTCCAACTCGGGACGGAAGCGACGCAGCGTGTCCCGATACCGCGGATCCAGCGAGAGCGTCTCGAGCACGGCATGGGCTTCGTCGGATCCTTCGTCCAGATGCTTCAGGAGTCGGGGAATGGCCTCGTCCGCGCGCCCGAGATGCACGAGCGCTTCGTTGGCCACGGACGCTATGTCATCCTCGGGCGCCACCGCGGCCTTCTCCAGTCCTTCGGGAACTTCCTTCAATTCCCCGCGCACGGCGAGCTCCGCAAGACCGTTCGCCGCCCAGTAACGAATCTCCCGCTGCGGCGCGGAGAGGTCGGCGACGAATTGCGGAAGATCCTCCGGTCGCGCAAAAGCGGCGCGCGCGGCCGCCGCGTGCAGACGCTCAACGGGATACTTCACGCGCCGCACCCACGAATAGAGATCTTCCTTTCCACGGTCCCGCGCATCGCGCGGAAAGAAGCCGAGATCGCCCGTCTCGCGGAGCGTGGCATCGAGCCGCTCGGCGAGACGTTTCCGTGTGTCGGCGTATTTCGGATCCGCGGCAAGATCGCGGATATTGAACGGATCGCTGCGAAGATCGAAGAGCTGCTCGACCGGCGTCGCTGCAAAGGGTGCGCGATGCTCGGGCTTCGACAGACGGTTTTGCAGGAAGGCGGTGTCCCAGGCGAGATTCGCCGGCATGCCCCACTGGAAGAAATTCCGCAGCGCAAGCGGACGGCGCGGAATGTAGTTTCGCACGTAGAGGAAGTCGCCGTCGGTGATCGCGCGCGCGGGGCTGAAGTTGTCCTCGCGATTGGCGGTGAAGCCGAAATTCACGTCACGGGGTTTCACATCCTTCGCGTAGGAACCGAAGAGCGCCTGTCCGCGCATCGTGGCGGGCGGTTCGATGCCGGCGAGGCTCAACACCGTCGGCGCGAGGTCCACGAAGCCGACGAGGCGATCGCAGGGCTTGCCGGGCTCGATGGCACCGGCGAGGTGTTTCCACTTCGGCGGGAACCACACGATGAGCGGCACCTGCAGTCCGCTCTGGAGCGCAAAGCCCTTCCCGCGCGGCAGGCAGCCGCCGTGGTCGGAGAAGACGAAAATGATCGTGTTCTCGAGCAGGCCCTGTTTCTCGAGATCGTCGAGGAAAAGCCCCACCCAGCGGTCGACATCCTCGACGCCCTCGAGGTGAAACGCGTAGTCCGACCGCACTTCGGGCAGATCGGGCACGTGCGGCGGAAGATGGAGCTTCGCAGGATCGAGACCTTCCTTTGCAAAATCGCGGCGGCCGTCCGTCGTGAACGACGTGAGACGGCTCATGTGCGTCATGCTCGCGTTGAAGACCGAGAAAAACGGCTGGCTCTTCCTGCGAGCGGGGTCGTTGTAGGACGCCGTCTTCGAGCTGCCCGACCACACCGCGTTGCGATCGAGGTTCGACGTGTTGTAGTCGGTCTTCGCGTTGTTCGTCGTGTAGTAGCCGGCCTGCTTGAGAAATCGCGGGAATCCGAACAGCTCCGCCGGCACGGGGCGGGCCTGGCGGTGGATGTCCGTGCCAAACGTCGTGGCGTAGTTGCCGCTGATGAGCGTGGAACGTGACGGCGAGCATTGCACGCCATTCGACCACGCGCGCGTGAAGCGCACTCCCTCCCGCGCGAGGCGGTCCATGTTCGGCGTCTTCACGTCGGGATTGCCGTAGCAGCCGATCTCGTAGGCGCTCGTATCCTCGAACGTCAGCCAGAGGATGTTCGGCCGTTTCGCGTCCTGCGCCATCGCTGCAGNCGGCAGCGCGAGAAACGAGACGGCNCAAAGGACGCTCTTCACCATCGCGTGAATCCGAAGCAAGNCGCGATCAATCATCGCTGTCCTTTCCGATTTCGGGATAGNGGAGCGCGGCNATGGAAGATCCGTCGATTGCCTGCGTGCGCGGTTTGAGGGCCTCGGCGACGGGAATCGGCGGTTTCACCGGCTCCGAAGTCTTGCGCACCGTGCCGAGCGGGGCATGCGTCTCCTCGAGCCATTTGCAGAGGTCCTTGCGGAGATTCTCGGCAAGGGCAATTGTCTCCGGGCCCGGCTTGCCGGCGAGCAGGTTGTGCTGTTCCGCCTCGTCCTCCTTGAGGTCGTAGAGTTCGTAGACCTGTCCCTCGTAGTAGTAGAAGAGCTTGAACCAGCGGTCGCCGACGCGCCTGGCGATCACGGAATTCGGCACCTGCCGTGTATCCATGTAGCCCGGGAAATGCCAGTAAATGGCATCGCGCGCCACCGTGCTCTCCTTTCCGCGGACCAAATCAGCAAAGGACACGCCATCGATCGGATGTTTCTCCGGCGACGGCAGCGACGCACCTGCGAAGGCCGCGAGCGTCGGATAGAGGTCCACGGCGTGCACGGGCTCATCGGTCACGGTGCCGGGCTTGATCACACCCGGCCGCCGCATCGCGAGCGGAATGCGAATGCCCCCTTCGTAGAACATACCCTTGGCGCCGCGCAGCGGGGCATTGCTGGTCTGCCCGCCATAGCCGCCATTGTCGGAGAGGAAAACAACGAGCGTCTTGTCGGCAATGCTGTCGGAGGTGTCGCCATCGCCGTTCGGATCGTCCAGCGCACGCACAATGCGGCCCACAGCCTCGTCGAGTCCCTGCACGAGCGCGGCGTATTTCGCGTCGTTGTGACGGGGATCCTTCCCCTTCGTCTTCTCGTATTTCTTCAGGAGGTCCGGACGCGGCACGATCGGCGTGTGCACCGCCTGGAACGACACGTTCATGTAAAACGGCCGTTCGTCGCCCGCGTGCTCGCGAATGAAATCAATCGCGGCATCCGCCATGGCATCGGTGAGGTGCTTGGGCGTGCCGACGAGAGTCTTGGGGTCGTTGCCGTTCGCGAACGGCTGAAGGTTTTTCGCGACGTATTCCTCGGTATAGGGTCCGGCGTATTTGTCGTAGGCCGGCGAGGCGAAGTGCCATTCCCCGTTTTTCTCGGCCGGGAAATACTGCCGCACGATCTTTTTGCCATTTTTCACCTTCTTCCCACAGGTCAGGTCGACTTCGAAGCCAGCACTCGACGCATCGAATCCATGGGCCTTTCCGAAAAGTGCGGTCAGATAACCGGCTTCGCCGAGCACCTTCGGGAGCGTGATCGAGGAATCGGGAATCGAGCCATTCTGCGCCGGCGGCACGATGATCGAGTCCGTCGCCCCGCGGGCGAGCGAGCCGACGTTGAAGACACCGTTGCCCGCTCGCGCGGGATATTCGCCGGTGAGCAGAGCCGCGCGCGTGGGAGCGCAATTCTGCTGCACGTAGGCGCGACGGAAGCTCTGGCCCTCCTTGGCGAGCCGCGTGATGTTTGGCGTGTCGTGGTAGCGTGAGCCGCGGTCGTTGTTCGTGGGACCCGGCGAAATGTCCGCCCAGCCGAGGTCGTCGGCGAGGAGAAACACGATGTTGGGTCGCGAATCAGCCGCCCAGGACGTGGCGGTGAACAGGAGCGAGGCAGTGAGGATGCGGCGGATCATTTTTTGTTCGGATTGTCGCTTTTCGGGTCGGTCGGCGGCACGCCGGCGGCGGCGCGTTCGTCGGGGAGCAAGGGGAAAACCGGCGACGGCTGGTGCGCGGCCTTCATGAGCGCGTCCATGCGCCGGACGATGTCGGGATGCTGCTTGGCGATGTCCCTGGCTTCCCTCGGATCAGTGGCCAGGTCGTAAAGCTCGATCGGCGAATCCGCGTTGCGGTTTACGTCGAGGCGCACGGCCTTCCAGCGTCCGTCGCGCACGGCCTGCTTGCCGCCACGCTGGACGAGTTCCCAGTAGAGAGGCGCGCGTGGAATCGAGGTCTCGCGTCCCTCGAGAATGGGCACCAACGAAATGCCATCGACGCCCTCCGGCGGCTTCACTCCCGCCAGCGCAGCGAGCGTTGGCAGGATATCCCACGCCGCCGCGATCTGCGACGAGACGGAGCCCGGCTTGATGACTCCCGGCCACCATGCGATGAGCGGCACGCGGATTCCGCCCTCGTAAAGGTCGCGCTTCTGCCCGCGCAGTCCGCCGGTCGAATCGAAGAATCCCAGATCCACGTTGCGCTCGTCGGTCGGGCCGTTGTCGCTCGTGAAAAGGACGAGCGTCTTTTCGCTGAGGCCGAGTTTTTTCAACTGATCGAGCAACTCCCCCATGTCGCGGTCGAGGCGGGCGATCATCGCCGCGCGCGTGCGGGAGCTCTGGGACCAGCCGCTTTTGTTTTCGTATTCCCCGAGCGACGGAACCTGCAGCTTGAAGTGCGGAATGGTCGGCGTGAGGTAGAGGAAGAACGGACGATCCTTGTTGCGCTCGAGAAATGCGGTCGTCTCCTGCGCGAACACATCCGGCGCGTAAGTGCCCTCCGGCAGCGGCTCCTTCTCCTCACCGCGCCACAGGGTCTTCGGGAAATACTCGTGCGCCTCGCCATGGCCGATGTAGCCGACGAAGAAATCAAACCCCTGCCGCTTCGGCGCGCCGGTCGATGTCACCGAGCCCATGCCCCACTTTCCAATGCAGCCCGTCACGTATCCCGCTTCACGCATGAGGCATCCAAGGCTCGGCCCCTCGGCGGGCAGCGGCGGCTCGCCATCCGCCTTCTCCCGCACCGCATACCGCCCGAGATCGCGCAGCGGCGTATGTCCCGTGTGCTGACCGGTGAGAAGCGCCGACCGCGCCGGCGCGCACACCGCCGCACCCGCATAGAAATCCGTGAACCGCATCCCCTCCGCCGCCATGCGGTCGAGATTCGGCGTCGCCACCTTCTTCGGGCCGTAGCAACCGAGATCGCCGTAACCGAGGTCGTCCACCAGCACAACGATCACATTCGGCTTCGCGGGCGGCCCCGCCTGCGCCGCGACAACCGCGACGCTGGAAAAAAGAGCGGCAACCACGGCCCCACGGCCCGACAGGAAACGTCCAAACATACTCGAAGTCTGTAAAACAGTTTGATTTTATACACGATAGATTTAGTCGTCTTTTCGAATAGCCAAAATGTTTTTCCTTTTAATTCCGCGCTTCGCATGATGATTCGGCTCCTTTCAGATGGCTCGAAATCCCGACAAGGCGAAGCGATTAACGATCTACGACGTCGCGCGACTCGCGAATGTTTCCCCGGGCACGGTCAGCCGCGTATTGAACAACAAGGACCGCGTGAAGCCCGAGACGCGGAAGCATGTCCTCGAGCTGGCGCGGAAGCTCGGTCTGCGCCCGCAGGTTCGTGCCCGGCGCAACGAGATCGCGATCGTGACGGAGTCGGCATTTCGCGATCGCATCACGGGCTATGCGGGAGCGATGTCGTCGCACCTCGCGTTTGCGCTCGCACGCCGGAACATGACGATCCTGCAGCCGCCCGACTCGATCGAGAATCTCGAGGACACATTCATCGACGGCATCTTCGCGGTCACCTTTCTCCCGCCCCTGCTCGAGATGCTGGCGCGCCTCGAGAAGCGCGTGCCGGTCGTTTACATCGATCTCTTCGAGAATGTCGGAAAGCGCTACGTCGTCCGCTCGGACCACGAGCAATCGGGCTACCTCGCCGCCCGGCATTTTCTGACGCGCGGTCGCAAGAAACCCGCCTTCCTCTCACGAAACAACGCGCCCTCGCGCGAGCGACGCGCCGGCTTCGTGCGTGCCCTGCGGGAGGCGGGGCTTCCGATTCGAGAGGAGCTTCTTTTGCTCGAACCCGAAGGCGCTCCCGTGCGGCCCAGCATCGATCGTCTCGTAACGCTCGGCGCGGATGCGCTTTTCGTTCCCGGCGCGAGCATGCAGGCTGTCGAGGCGCTTCATTACTTGCAATGCGGTCTGAAGCTTCGAATCCCGCAGGACATCTCCGTGATCGGAGGCGAGAACGAGGGAGTCTCGGAATCCCTGATTCCCCCACTCACATCCATCGTGGAACCCGCGCACGAAATGGCGGAGGCCGCTGCGGATCTCATGGAGAAACTCATTTCCGGCAAACCCGCCACCCAGCGCGTCATCACGCTGCCGGTGCGTCTGCTGAATCGCGTTTCCGCCTGATCGCCCGCGCGGCCGTCCATCTCGCGACCGCACGTTTCGTCTTCACCCCTCGCCTTGTTGCGTCGACATGAAATTCCTCTCCACTTTCGTTTTCACTCTCGCCGGCATTGCGTGCGTTCCCGTCCACGCTGAAACCGACGATACCGCGAGCGCGGAACCCGACACGAAAACCGTCTACAAGACCGTGGGCGATGTATCGCTGCGGCTGCACGTATTCACTCCGCCGGGGCACTCCGCGTCGGCGAAGGCTCCGGCCGTGGTCTTCTTTTTCGGCGGCGGATTCAAGACCGGAACGCCCCGGCAATTCTATGGGCAGAGCCACCACCTCGCCTCGCGCGGCATGGTCGCAATGGCCGCCGAATATCGCACAAAGAACGCGCATGGCGTCGATCCGAGAGCCTGCGTGCAGGATGCGAAGTCCGCGATTCGCTGGGTGCGCGCACATGCCGGGGAGTTTGGCATCGATCCCGATCGCATCGCCGCGGGCGGTGGGTCGGCGGGAGGATTTCTCGCCGCGGCGACCGCCACGCTGCCCGACCTGGACGAGCCGGGCGAAGACACGTCAACGAGCTGCCGGCCGGATGCCCTCGTGATTTTCAACGCACCATTCGACGCGCGCCCGAACCAGTCCGGCTTCGAAAAAACGCTTCTCGCACAGAATCGCGATTTTATGCCGATCAACCACATCAGGGCGCCATTCCCGCCGACGATTCTCCTGCTCGGTTCCGAGGACCACATCGTCTCTCCCGAAGACGCACGCCGCACCCAGTCCACGATCCAAAGCGTCGGCGGGCGCTGCGATCTCCACATCTACGAAGGCCAGCGACACGGCTTCTTCAACGCGAAGAACGCCGGCGGGAAATACCACGCCCTCACCCTCGAGGAAGTGGACCGCTTTTTCACCTCCCTCGGCTGGGTGCCGGAGAAACCCACGACTCCCAACCCTTCCGCTCCATGAAAATCCTCCTCACCACACTCCTCCTTTCGGCGACGACAGCGCTCGCCGCTTCGTCCCGGCCAAACATTCTTTTCATTCTCTCCGACGATCAAAGCGCCGCCACGGTCGGCTGCTACGGGAATCCGGACGTAAAAACGCCGAATGTCGATCGCCTCGCCCGCGAAGGCATGCGGTTCGAGCGTGCCTACGTGACGAGTCCGCAGTGCGTGCCCTCGCGCGCGTCGCTGATGACCGGCCGCTCGCCCGTCGCGCTCGACATGACCCGGTTTTCCGCGCCGCTTCCCGCGGAGTTCAAGACCTACCCCGAGCATCTCCGCGCGGCCGGATATTTCACCGGCGTCGCCGGCCGCACCTACCACCTCGACGGCGCTCCCGGAACGCCCGGCGCGCGCATCTATGAGGAACGCAAGCTCGCGACCTTCCCCGACCGCCTCGACTTCGTGAAAACCGCCTCCGACCGTGCGGGGATGATCGCGCAATTCGAGGAGTTTCTCGACGCGGTCCCGGACGGCAAACCCTTCTGCCTCCAGCTCGGTTTCTCCGATCCCCACCGTCCGTTCACGCCGGAGGACGTTCCCTCGCCTCCCGATCCGGCAAATCTCACGCTCCCGCCGTTTTTCCCCGACACCGAGGCCGTGCGAAAGGATCTCGCCGCCTACTACGGCGAAGTCCAGCGTCTCGATTCCGACATCGGCCGGGTGCTCGACATTCTCGAGAAGCGCGGCCTCGCAAAGGACACGCTCGTGGTCTTCATGGGCGACAATGGCGCAGCCCTCTTCCGCGGCAAGGGCACACTTTACGAGCTCGGCATCCGCGTGCCTCTCATCATCCGCTGGCCGGGCGTGGTGGCCGCGGGAAGCACATCCGACGATTTGATCTCGGGCGAGGACCTCGCCCCTACGCTCATCGAGGCGGCCGGTCTCCCCGCGCCCACCGACATGACGGGTAGAAGCTTTCTTCCCCGTCTACGCGGCGGAAGATTCGAGGGACGCACGCATGCCTTCGCCGAGCGCGGACCGCACGCCTCGTCGCTGCCGAACAACACGGCGTCCTTCGACCTCAGCCGCGCCGTGGTCGGTCCAAGATACAAATTGATCTACAATGCCATGTGGCAGCTCCCATATTTCCCCGTCGATTTCGGCAACTCCGACATGTGGCGGGAAATCGAAGCCCTGCATCGCGAGGACAAGCTCTCGCCGCTGCTCAGCCGGCTCTACTTTCCGCCCACGCGACCGATGTTCGAACTCTACGACCTCGTCAACGACCCCTACGAACTGAACAATCTCGCCGGCCAGCCCGACACAAAGGAAATCGAGAAGGAACTCAAGCAGGCCCTGCACGAGTGGATGATCGTCGAGCGCGACTACCTGCCGCTCCCGATTCCCGCCAACAACAAGGGCAAGAAAAAGGCCGCCGCGTCTGACAGCGAGGCGGGCAAATAAGGCAAAAAGAAAGCGCGGCCGCCCTGTTGTTCACAGCGGCCGCGCTCGATGAGTGGATTTGCGAGCGTCAGGCGGTCTGACGGCGCCGACGGCGGTAGTGCCAGCCCCCCAGCACAACACCCACCACGCCCAGCAGCGCAGTCACACCCGGCTCAGGAACGGCCGCGAACGACACCACATAATCGTCACCCACCTTGGTGAAGATCGCCTGATAGGTGGAATCGTCGATCCCGGTGACGTCCAGCAACGTGAAGTCCTCCGTCGTCGCGTTCTGGAAGATCGTGTAAACCTCGTCGTAGCTGAAGCCCTCGCCCTGCGTGATGTTCAGCGTGAGGAGCCCGGAACCCAGGAGCCAGTCTCCCGCCGTGCCAAAGGCGACAAGATCCGACGCCGTCCCAAGCGTAAGATCCAGCTTCGCTCCCTCCTGGAACACAAGGCGGCTCTCCGCGTCAGAGAAATCGAAGGTGAGGGTGCCGACACTGTTTTCACCCGGCGAGAGCGTGCCGCGAATCCGCACTCTGCGCCCGTTCGACGAGGGTGCGATGATGCCCGTGCCGCCCAACGTGGCGCCGCTCTCCACCAAAATTCCGCCGTTGCCAACGCCGGAACCCGACGTGTTGCTGATAAACAGGGTTCCCTCCGACACCGTGATGGCGGTGTTGTGGTCGAACGTGCTTGCCCCCCCTGTCAGCCGAAGAGTGCCAGCACCCGTCTTGTTGAAGCGGCCGTTGTCAATCACGCCCTTGATGGTGAGTTCATCCCCCTCCGCAATCTCAAAGGTGCGGAGGTTATTGCGCAGACCGACCGTGAGCCCCTCCTCGAAGACGATCGGCGTTTTATCTGCCGTGTTGACCAGCAAATTCACGCGGTCGGACCCCGCCAGCGTGACCGAGTTGTTATTTGCCGTAAATGTGTAACCGCCCGTGAGCACGCTCACGGTGCCGATAAAGGTCTGGGCGTTGCCACCAAGATTCCCCACCGTCACAGTGCCCGCCGTGCCACTGAAGATCGCTACGATCAAATTCTCGCCGTTATAGCCAAAATTCGTCCTCGCGTCCGTCCACGAGTAAAAGGTGTCGTTTCCCTCGTCATACCACCTGCTGGGGTTCGCGTTGTTTTGAGACCAGGTCCCATCGCCTCCCCGGTCGCCCTCCTCCCCGGCACTATACCAGTAGAGGGGAGTATCGACGGCCCGTAGGGAGCCTGCGGTGAAGACCCCGATCGTGGCGGCGATCACGCCGCCAAGGATGGCCCTGTTTGGAAGAAATAATGAACCTGCGTTTTTCATAGGTTGAACTGTTTTACGGTTAACACGACTATACCAATCGTATATGAATTCTAGAAATTTCTGTCCAAATCTGCCTCCTTCACCGGCGCAAGGTGTCATACCGGTCACGCGATCACGGATCCAGGCGACGCTGCTTCAATCGGCGACTTGGAAAGCTGTTCTCTGTTGAATACGCCGTTCGGCTTCAGAAAACGGAGCGTCGCGCCAAAAAATCCTCCGAGGATTGTCTCGGATCTTTCGCGATCCGCACGAAAGCTCAACGATTTCCCCTTGATTAACGACTATTTCAATCGTATTAATCCGAAATCATTCACCAGCCGATGAAAACGAAGACCCTCTTTCCGAAAAATCGTCGTCGGGCATTCAGTCTCGTCGAGGTTACGCTCGCTCTGGGCCTTACCTCCTTCGCCCTCGTGGCGGTGCTGGGTCTGATGCCGGTGGGTTTCACGAGCATGCGTGAAGCGGTGGACAGCACCGTCGAGAGCCAGATCACGCGCGAGATCCGGGCAAAGGCCCAGCAGACCTCCTTCGCCGATCTGGTCCGCGAGTTCTCGGGACGCGAGTTTTTCTTCGCCGAGTCGGGTGTGGAGACCTCCAGCGATGCCTTCGACCGCCGTTACACCGTAAAGACTTTGGTGGAGGTGCCTGTTTATCCGGGTTCCGAAAACGCCGGGGCGGACAGCCTTTCGACGCTGGCCATCGAGATCAGCACCGGAGACGGCGAAAACCGCAGGACATCCGTTCGACACCTGCTTGTCGCGAATCACGGCGGCTACTGATGCCCATCTCTCCCGCAATCCCCCGCAGGGCGCGACGCGAGGGGTTCTCGCTCGTGGAGCTGCTGGTTGCCATGGCCATCGTCATGGTGCTGCTGGTCGGCATCCTTTCGGTCCTCACTCAGGTATCCGCTTCCTGGCAGCGGGTCTCCGACAAGGTGGATTCCTTCCAGGACGCCCGGCTCGCCTTCGAGCTTCTCAGCACCAATCTCAGTCGCGCCACGCTAAACACCTACATCGATTACGACAACCCGCAGCAGCCCACGCGCTACCGCCGCGAGTCGGATCTCGCGTTTTTCGTGGGGCCGGCTGGACAGGGCGGCGTGCCCGGGACGGCCGGCACGGGACAGGCGGTGTTTTTCCAGCTGCCCTCGGGCCATACCGCCGACCACGACCGCTACGGAAAGTTGCGCTCCCTTTTGAACACCTGCGGTTACTTCATCCAGTTTTGCCAGAACCCCACGGTGCCCGCTCACGTGAAAAACTCGTCGAACCCGTGGCGGTTCCGTCTGATGCAGCTTCTCGAACCCACCGAGAAAAACGCCGTGCACGAGGTTTCGCACAGCGCGCGTGACTGGGTTGCCCAGCTTGACACGCCCGCCACGCCCATTGCGGACAACGTGATCGCGCTGATCATCCGGGCGAAGGATCCCGCCGCGTCTCCGACGGACCTGGTGCGGGATTACAACTACGACTCGAGATCGAATGCGGACGCCAGCCCGCAGCCCGTCACCGCTCATCAACTGCCGCCCGTGCTGGCAGTCACCATGATCGTGCTCGACGAGAAGTCCGCACTTCGCATCGAAAAAGGCTCGCAAACGCCCGCGGTCATTCGGGACGCGCTCGTGGGGAAATTCACCAGCCAGAACGAGGAACAATTCCAGAGTGACCTGCTCGCCGTCGAGGAGGCGCTCCGAAAGGAACGGCTGAACTACCGCATCTACTCGAGCTCGATTTCGCTCAAGGAATCGAAATGGAGCCCATGATCCCGCGCACTCCAGCTCCCTCGCGACGAACCGCCCGGGCTTTTTCCCTGCTCGAGCTTCTTCTCGTCATGGTCGTTCTCGGCATTCTGCTGGCGGTCACTGCGCCGGCGATCATCGCACCGCTGCGCGGGTCCACCCTCAATCAAGCAGGCCAGCTCATCGGCGACCAGATCGCGCTCGCACGTCAGGAGGCACTGACCCGCAATCGGGAGGTGCAGGTGCGGTTCTATTATTGGGCAACCGGGCCCGAGGCCGGCTGGCGCGCCGTTCAAATCTGGCGGGTGGAAACGACCGACAGCGACGTGACCGAGGTGCCTGCAGGCCGCCTTCGAAAGCTGCCGGCCGGCGTCGTGATCTCGGACAATCCCTCGCTTTCGCCCCTCCTCGACGCGGATCCCCATGTGAAGGGGGATGCAAAAATCGGCGACGATGCGGTGACCTATGCCGGTTTCCGGTTTCTGCCAGGCGGCCGCACGAGCAGCACCGTCGTGGCCACAAACAACTTCCTCACCGCGCAGCCGATCGCAGACGACCCCGCCGCGCCGAAGAATTTCTACACCCTTCAAGTCGACCCACTCACCGGAAAGGTGAGCGTTTTCCGGCCATGAATCGATTCGCCATCATCCGCCGCGACCGGGGATTCGCCCTCGTCGCCGTGCTGACCATCCTCGTCCTGCTCCTCGTGCTCGTGCTTGGTTTTTTCCTGCGCACCTCCACGGAACGAGCCGCGGCGGCGAGTCATCAGGACGGGGTTTCCGCGGAATTGCTCACCGACACGGCCATCGATCTTGTGAAGGGTCAGATTCACATGGCCACCAACCAGGGACGAACCGTCGCCTGGGCTTCGCAGCCTGGCATGATCCGGACCTTTGACAACTCCGGCAGCGCGTTGAAGTCCTACAAACTCTACTCGGCCGACCAGCTCATCACGGATGATCCCGGCGTCGAATCCGGCCTGTCCGCCGACGCGCCCGGCGACACGTGGTCGCAGGAGCCCGCGCTCTGGACCGACCTCAATGCCCCCATCCCGGTGGGGACGGAGAAGGTTTTCCCCATTCTGGATCCCCGTGCCGCGGGAGAGAATCTCGAGGATCCCTCCGACAATCTTCTCGCCGAGGGCTTCCGCATCGTGAATGCCCCCGGCGCCACCGACTGGCAGCCGGCTCCCATGCCCGTGCGCTGGCTCTACGTCCTGAGCGACGGCAGCCTTGTCTCCCCCACCGGAGGCTCCGGAAAAACCGCAACCGTTCCCGTGCCCGACGGTGAGGAGATCGTTGGTCGCATCGCGTTCTGGACCGATGACGAAACGAGCAAGGTGAATCTGAACACCGCCAGCGAGGGCACCTACTGGGACACACCGCGCATGAATACGGAATTCGAGCGCAACAGGCTCGCCCATCACCAGCCGGCACGAAACGAATGGCAGAGCTACCCCGGCCACCCGGCGACCACGAGCCTCTCCGCCGTGTTCCCATATCTCACGCGCGGGCAGATTTACGACCTCACACCGCGCGTCGTGGACGGTGGTTCGCGAAACGGCACCGCCCTCGCCACCAAGCCACTCCAGGCCGACACCGACCGTCTCTACGCCAGCACGGACGAGGCGATTTTCTCGGATGATCGCACGCCCTCGTCGCAGCCGCTCATGCAGGACGATCTGGCGCAGGCGCCGTTTTTCCTCACCACAAACAGCCGTGCGCCCGAGACGAATCTCTTCGATCTCCCGCGCATCGCCTGCTGGCCGATCTTCCGGAATCTGCAGGCCTCGAAGGTCACCGTCTTCGACCGGCTCATCGCCTTTTGCTCCTCCATCGGCACCGGCGCGGACGCGAAGCCCTACTACTTCCAGCGCGAGGACCCGTTGAGCCCGGGCACGGACATTGCGATCACCCGGAACCAGCAGCTCTACAGCTACCTCCAGAAGCTCACCAGCACGCCCGTGCCGGGCTTCGGCGGTAATTTTCTCGCGAAATACGGAGCCGACCGCGACCAGATCCTCACCGAAATTTTCGACTACATCCGGTCCACGAATCTCTGGGACTTCCTGCTCCCTGAAAACGGCCGCTACACGCCATATAAAAACCATCAGCCAGGGATCGGCTGGGTCACCCCGTCGCAAAAGGGCGACACCATGGGCTTCGGCCGCGCCTACACGCTCTCGGAATTCGGCATTCAGTTCATCTGCAATGCCGTGGCGGATAATCCTGCGACTCCGGCGGATGAATCCTCCGGAAGCAACGTCCCGGCAAACCGCGTCCTCGGCGGCAACATCCTGAACCCGGGCGAAAAGTGCATCCAGGCCATGGCACTGATGGAGCTCTTCTCGCCGGCACTCGGCTGGAACAAGGTCGTCGCGAACATGAAGGTGAAGATCACCGGCCTGGAGAACCTCACCATCACGTCCGGCGCCGTTACTGCGCCGCTCTTCCCCGAGCTGACAGGTTCCGAGGCCTCCGTGGTCTACTCCGAAAACGCGAACGCGGAAAACCTTCCGGAAAATGGCGGCGGCGGACCGCTGGCCAAGGGGCGCACGTGGGGAGGCACGCCCGGCACGCGCTACTTCCTTTTCCGCAGGGGCGCTCCCGCCCGCGGCGGCCTCCCGGCGGACAAGGGGGAGCTCTATCCATTTATCGGCGAGCCCATTCGCATTCCCGCACCGCCGACCGGCGGCACGATGGAATTCAGCGGTGGCGACATCACCGTCGAAATCTACGCCGGCAGGAACAGCAACATGGCTTCGAAGGATCTCATCCAGACCATCCGCATCAAGATGCCGCCGGCCACCCTTCCGATCCCGGACCTCGTGACCGAACCGAAAAAGGACAAGGAGCAATACTGGTCGCTCTCTCTCCAGGGTCCGATTTCCGGCAGCGGCCGCCTCTATTACGATTTCCGCCCCGTCTTTCACGAGAAGGACGTCGTCCGCACCGTGGTCCCGCACCATGGCGACTACCGCCTCGTTGCCGCGAGCCACGAGGTTCCTGACACGGTCTTCGCTCCACCGGACGCCGCCGCCTACAAGGATCCCTCGCGGCGACTCGTCCACACCTTCACGCAATCCTACGCCAGCAACTTCGAGCCCGGCTTTGGCGCGGTCGGCAAACTCCTGCCCGGGATCGACTTCCCCGCCGCCAAGCACCCCGACTTCCCCGCCGATGCCACCGCCACGCCGGCCGTTACAGGCGACTTCGATTCCGGCCTGCCGACGACCATGGACGGTCCTTTCATCAACAAGCCCGACGAAGGAAACGCCCGCATCAACAACGACAAGATTCCCTATTTCGACACCGCGGACAAAAACTGGACCGCAAACATGGGTGAGGAGGAAAAAACCTTCTCCGCTCCGAACCGCCAGATTCCCTCGCCCGGGATTTTCGGCTCGTTGTCGAGCGGCGTGAAAGCCGGCAAGCCCTGGCAGACCCTTCTCTTCCGCCCGCAGAAGAATCACCCCGCCGCGTCCACGCGCATCCCGGACCACCTCTTCCTCGACCTGTTCTGGATGCCCGTCGTCGAGCCCTACGCGATCAGCGATCGCTTCTCCACCGCCGGAAAGATCAACCTCAACCACCAGATCCTTCCGTTCACCTACCTCAAACGTCCCACCGGCCTCATCGCGGTCCTGAAGTCCGAGAAGCTCACCGCCATCCCGAACAGCAAAGCCGCCGTTTACAAGGGCGTCGTGGGCACCAACGACAAGGCCGGCGCCCAGACGAAGGACCAATACCGACTCGAGATCGATGTCGATGAAACGCTCCGGCAGCTCGACACCAACTATTTCGACCAGGGTAAAATCTTCCGATCCGCGACCGAGATTTGCGACGTCCCCATCGTGCCCGTCGGCCAGAAGCCCGAAACGATGGAGACCTTCTGGTCCAGCCATGCCCTCACGGCTGACAATCTCCGCGAACGGATCTACACCACACTCTACCCGCGCCTCACCACGAAATCGAATACCTACACCGTTCACTACCGCGTCCAGACTCTCAAAAAGGCACGCGGCACCGATCCTGGCGTGTGGGACGAAACCCGCGACTCCGTTCGTTCCGAACAGCGCGGTTCCGTGACGATCGAGCGATTCATCGACGCGAACGATCCCAACATTCCCGACTTCGCCGCCAATCCCTCCACCGACACAAAAACCCTCGGCAGCTTCTACCGGTGGAGAACCGTCGCCAGCCGGAAGTATTGACGTTCCACTTCATGTCGAACGTCTCCGTCTCACACGGAATCGGGGCGCGCATTCTTCCACCTGGCAACGCCGGAATCTTCAGCGGACTCCTCGCGGCCCCCTGAATCGGTGGGTCACGGCCTCGATCCTCGAGAGTGCCGGCCGTCGCCTCTATTGCCCGCCGCTGCACGCCCGGATCACCTGGATAAGGGCGAATCCGAGGAGGATCCAAAACCAGCTGACAGGCTCACTCGTCAGACGGAAAAAAGGCATACCGGTCCCAACGCGAAACGGCTTCTTTTTCGCGCTCTCCGCCATCACTCGAATCCCTTCACGTGCGAGATGGCTTAAACCAACGTCGTTCCAGTGCGGCCTCCACGACGCCTGTTGCAGAACCACACGCTCGCTCTCGTAAACTGCAGCTTTCCCGGACGGTGGCACCTGACCAACGGAGATCATTGCGCCAACCACCGCGCGGAGCATCGTATCGTAAAGCGACCCTTCGTCACGCGGAAGCGCATCAAGACGCTGTTTGGCGAGATCAAATGCTCCTCCCACCGCCTCGTCCCAAGCCAGAAAGAGATGGTGAGAGGGAGTCGTGTGATCGCCATGGAGAGACGTCGCATGGATGGAAACTGCTCGCGCCTCCACATGGCGGTCGAACGCGCGAAGCAACAGCGCGAGGTTGTAAAGCATCCAGGGCTCGGCATCCGGGTGCCCTTTCCAATCCGCCAGCCACCTCACGCCCTCAGAGGCCTCCTGCAGAGTGGCGAGGGCATAGCCGCCGGCACCCCATGCCCGGGTATCCTCCCGCAAGGCGGCGCCGTCCCGCCGCAACAACCGTTTCACAAATTTCCGCCGGCCGGTCTCCGCGGCCTTCTCGAGAAGGACTATGCGTGCTGCCCGTCCCACGGGACTTCGGGGATCCAGCGATGCGAGCCCGTGGCCGGAAATCCAATACTTTCGCTTGCAAAGCACTCGAGCCCAAAGGGCGCCTACGTCCGGATTCACTGTCGGGGCGTGCAGAATCTCCCCATAGAGCTTCATCGCCATCGTCTCCCACCCGGCCTCGGAGATCGCATCCGCAGCTTCCACAAGTGCCGCCGAATGGCGCCTGTCGGTAAAGCAAATCTCTCGAAACAGGGACAGAGCCTCCTCCTTGCGCCCGAGCCTGCACAACAGTCTCACACGAGAGGCGTTTGTCGACGCGCCGGGATGATGCAGTTCGAGCAGGGCGAGGGTCTCCTCCGCCCCTTTCAAATCCCCGGAACGCAGCTGCGCGTCGAACAGACGGGTTCCCGCATATTGGTAGTCGGGATCGAGATTGAACGCCTTGCGAAAGGTGTCCCATGCAGCGCGAGACTCCCCTATCTGGAGCTGGAGCTCGGCAATGTAGCCGAGCGGCATGGCGGACCGTGGTTGCAGTCGTGCCATGGCCTGCGCGGCCTCCATCGCCGAGGAATACTGCTGCCGGCTCGTCAGCCAGTCCGCCAGCTGGCGCCATCCCCAGAAGTAGTCGGGAGATCTGCGGACAACCCCCCGCATCTTCTCGATGGCGAGGAGGATGTTTCCTCGCTGGGCTTCGATCCACGCCTCCCTTCCCTGAAGCGGCAAGGGCTGATGTTCCCGGAATACAGCGGGCGCACAGGCCTCCAACGCCTCGCCGAACCGGCCCTCCATGCAATGAAGAACCGCCAGATGCTCATGGGCATTTGCATTGTATGGTTCGAGGCCTATGGCCGTCTTCGTGGCCTCGATCGCTTGAGTGACATCCTCCTCAGCCAGAGCCTCCGCAAGCCGCAACCACAAACGCGCCTCCCCGCTCCGCTCCCGGGCCAGTTCGCGGGCGAGAGTGATGTTCATCTCCGGCCTTCCCATCTCCACGGACCAGAATTTGAGAACCTCCCAGGCCCAGCTGTAATCGGGGTCGATACGCAGCGCCTGCTGCAAGCTGAACAATGCTTCCTCACGCCGCCCCTGCTTCCACAACACCCCGGCCAGGAAGCCATGGTTGAATGCGTCAAGCGGCGCTGCTGCGATGGCTCGATCGAGCGTCGACCTGGCGTCATCGAGCCGCCCCAGCTTCTCCAAAACCGTGGAGAGCGCCCGGGAGGCCGCACCCCAGGCCGGCGAAATCGCCAGCGCCTGCTGCAGAGGGGGAATTGCCTCCAGGCTCTCCCCCCGCGCACTGTAGACAACGGAAAGTTCGAACCAAACCCGCGGCACCAGCGGGAAGCGATCCACAGCTTCGAGAGCGTGACGACGCGCCTCTTCCAAACGTCCGAGATCCACCAGTTGGGCGATCACTGCGACCCACGCCTGCCAGAGATCCGGACGTGCTGAAAGCGCCTCACGCAGCATCGCAAGCAATTCCGCCGGCTCCAGCACGGGGTAGCCCTCGTCGCGAAATGCGAGGATGCCGTCTCCGAATACAACCTGGCTCACAAGCTCGGTGCGAACGAACTCCAGCGCCGCCTTCCTGTCTTCGAAGCTCTGGCAACTGCGCAGGAGGCCTTCCATTGAGAACGAGTGATCGATGGAAATCTTTAATGCCGCACGAAACGACTCCGCCGCCGCTGGGATCCGCCCCTCCAGCTCGCAAACACGGCCGCGCGTGGCGAAGGAATCCGGATTGTGAGGATCAATTTGAAGCCCCTTGTCGACCTCTTCACCGGCCTCGCCGAATCTGCGCTGATTGGCGAGCGTGAGGGCCAGTTCCCGATGCAACCATGCGTTCCGGGAATCGCGAGCGAGCGCAGATCGGATGACCTTCTCTGCAACCTGTGGCGGCTCACTGCGAAGAAACTCGATGTGCAACTCGGCGAGCGGGAGAAAATGGGGATGGCGGTTGACAGTCTCTTCGAGGAACGCCAGTGCAGCCCCCCTCCCCTCGGTTTCGGCCGTGAGTCTGGCGACCGAGCGCAGTGCATCCAGCGCCAGCGGTTCCTGCTCGAGGACCGTCCGCCAGTTCTTCAGCGCCGTTGAAAGGTCACAACGGTAGTTCGCGAGATGCGCCTTGGCCCGGAGCCACGAGTTTCTGGAGGCTCGGGCCTCAGCATCAGCGAGCAGTTTTTCGGCTCGCTCCCATTTGCCGGCGCACGCGAACTCATCTGCAGCGAAAACAAGGAGCTGTCCATCCTCACCACGGCGATCGATCGCGTTATCAAGCAACGCAAAGGCCTCTGCGGATCGATCGAGAGCCACAAGTGCATTGAAGAGGATACGCGCGGGTTGCGCAGAGGCGTTTCCCGCCATCTCGTAACGGGCGCGCAGAAGATGCAGCGCCTCGTCACTTCGACGAGTGTGCCGACAGGCTTGGAAATAGGACCATCCCCACCGGTCCACGCCTCCCACACATGCCGCCAGGCGGTAGATATCGGCCGCGGATTCAAACCGCCGTTGATTCCAAAGTGAATCTCCGAGCTGGGAAAGAAATCCCGGCTCATATGGCTGGGCGCGCAAAGCAAGCAGCAGGTAGCGGTCGGCAAACCGCGCATGGCGGGCGTCCAAACCCAACGTCCGTGCCCATTCGCACCAGAACACCGGATCGGCTGAACGATCGCAGGCGATCTGATGAAGAAAGCGACGGTGTTCCTTGCCCGGAGAAATCCGCTGAAGGAGGCAGGCCTTCGCCCAAAGGTAGAGAGGGCATCCCGGATGCAAGTCGAGCATCCCCTCAACGGCCTCCAACTCTCGAACGGGGTGCGCGTCATAGATCGCCAGACACCGGCGCGCATGGAGAGTGATTCGATGCCCTGTCGCCTTGCCTTCGAGTGCTTCAAGTTCGCTCTCCGCACCATCACGATCGTGACGGGCGAGCGCTTTCTGGAAGACATGAAAGTGGTCATACAAGTCCGCATCGGGCAGCTCCACGCCGTCGAGACGAGAGGCCTCGTCTTTGGGAACCATCACCATCCCACGCGGACCGAACGCGGCATACCGTTCAAGAAACTCGTTCGCACGGACTTCAACCAGGTTACGCCGCGACGGATCCCTCAGCAGGAAGGTTCTTCGGATCAGGTCGTAGCCGACAAGAGCCTGGAGATGCGCCGATGTGGTCTCGACGGTCGTCAAAGTAAATGGAACCCCGCGATCAATGAGCGCGCAGGCTGATTGCCAGGTCACCCGGAATTCACAGGCAACGAACCCGTTGTTCTCCACCCACCCACGCTCGACATAATCCGAAGTGCCCCCATAACAAATCTCGGCGGCAAGTTTTATGTGGTCGACAGCGACCCGCCAGTAGGCACTCAGCGCGCTCAGCGTCGCAGGAGCACAAGTTGAATAGTGCTGGGCAACGAACGCGACGGGCAGAACCACTCGACGCGAGGAAATCTCTTCATCCAAACGCGCAGCAAAATCCTGATAAAAACGCCCGCCGGCTTTGCGAGCATACTCTGCCGCCTCGGAGAATCGGCCGGCATGGTAGCAGGCATCCGCGAGCTGACCATTCAACCAGATTGAAAACGGCGGCTCCGCAAGTGGGTGGAGGCTTACGCTCCGGCGCCAGTGTTCCAGAGCGGCTTCGTGCTCGCCAAGCTCACCTTGAAGAGCTGCAAGCTGCATCACGACCGCTCCGGATTCGAGCTGCGCGTTTGCTTTGACAAGGAGATCAACGGCTTCGTCGTCGCGCCCGAGGAGCTGGAGAAGCTCCGCCCCCAGCTGCACAGCCGGCCTGTAGAAGGGCCTCAGACTCAATGCATGCTGCACGGCAGCATAACCGGCCGCATGGTCGTCCCGGCGGTGAAGGATCGCCGCTTTTTCGCACCATACCCAGGAATGGTCGGGAGCGAGATCAATGGCCGCCTTGATTTCAACCTCGGCCGAATCGAAATCGCGAAATGCCGCCAGCACCCTGGCCTTGAGTGCGTGGTAATCCGCCCGAACCTCGAGCGCCGCCCCCGGCAGATCCGGATGCCGCTGCAGAAACCACCATGCCCGCAGCGGGCCACGCTGCTGAAAAAGGGAAGCCGCTCGGAAATAAATAGCAGCGGGGTTCCCACGATCCGCGTGACATGCGCGGCAATACAGGGCGGCAGCGAGCCGTGCGGCCCCAAGATTGCCAGCCAATCGAGCTCCCAAAATCTGCTGCTCCACCCCGAGCCACGAGGAGATTGGGCCCGCAGATTCCGAAACCGATAGCGCCTGAATATAAAGTCCTCGATCATAGAGGTCCTGGATTTTCGCAAGCAGATTCGAATCAGGAATTTCCCGAAATTGTTGGGATGACGCAACCACCTCTGGTGCCTTATCGAGATCCGGAGCTCTGAGGCAAGCGCGCTCTTGCCACGCTTTGGACTGCAGCCAAACGCTGCATCACCCGGTCGTTAATGGAAAATTCGAGCGAACCGCAAAGCCGCCATCGGCGATGACACCTCGCGGATCCGTTGCCTCAGACGTCCAATACCTGGCAGAGTTTGCGAAATGACCGGTAAAAACGGGCGGCCACGCTGGTGCCGTTTGGTTTCAAGCCTTCCGCTCCGAATGTGTGGGTGGCGTCGTGGCTTGTGGCGAGTCGCTTGAAGCCGCCGGCCAGCTGGTGATTCGTCCGAATCTCCGCGCGGTAGGCCTCGTCGGACAGCGCGGGCACGTGGCGCTCGTGATTTTGATGCACGACGGGGAAGATTGGCGTCATGTCGATCACCGGAATTCCGAGTTCCAGCGCGCGAAGCACGATCCAGTTGTCGTAGCGGTTCCGACCGACCGCAAATGGCAGCATCTCACCGAATCCGGTGTGCTTCGGAAAAAAGTGACACTCCACGGCACGACCGTGACGGAGGTTTCCATTTCGCCGGGCATAGTCTTCGAGCCGCTGCTGCCATCCCTCGCTGAAATCCCACTCCCCGTCCATCTCGACATCCCAGCGCCGGCAGATGCCGAGATAGGAGTCGAACGGAATCTTTTTCGCGACGCCCGTGAGGCTCGTCGTGAACATGATGTCGCAGTTCAGGTAGGCCAGCAGATCCCCGGCGGCCGCTTCCCGCGCCTTCTGCCAGACGTCGTCGATCAACGGCGTGCCATTTTCCGTGCAGCGCACCGACGGGATGTGCCCGAGTCCATGTTTCGACGCGTATTCACCAACCCCGGTTTCATTGCCAACCAGCAGGACCTCGCAATCCATCACGCGCAGCCAGCTCTGGATGGCGTTGTGCTGAATCACCGCCATGCGCCCCTCGAACGGCTTGGGGATGGTAAAAATCGTGGTCATGGGAGGCATTCGGCGGACTGCCACATCTAGCGGCAATCCCATGAAAATCAATCTCCGCCCCGTCGGATGGCCGGAACGGTCAAAGCCTGATAGAGAATTCAGCCGCCTCAATGAACCGCCCGCCCGCATCGGCCAGCCCTCTCCGCACCCCGGCATTCCTCATCGTGTCGGCGCCGCGCTCGGGCTCCACGCTTCTTGCGCGCATGCTGAACATGCATCCCCGCATTCGCGTTCCGGACGAAACGGGATTCCTGCTCTACGCCTTCGGCATCGATCGGCGGTTCCAGCAGCGGATCTGTGCATTCAACCACGACCAGGTCTTCCAGGATTCCGAAATCCCGCGACGCACGATCCGGTTTTCGTCCCAGGCGGAATTCTTCGAGGCGTTCGTTCGACACTATCGAGGCACAAACGATTTGCTCATCGGCGAGAAGACGCCGGCGCATTGGTATTTCCTCCCGAACGTCCGCGAGTGGCTGCCGGAAACAAAAATCATCTTTCTGGTCCGGGATCCGGTATCCGTCGTCAGTTCCTGCGTCGCAAATCGCATTTCGGTCTTCCCCCTGATCCGGCCTCCTCGCTTCGCCGACCTTCACGTGCTCGCGCCGGCGCTGGTCTGGCGGGCCGCCGCGGACGCATGGCGTGCCGTGCGCGATGATCCGGCCTCCATGCTGGTGCGTTACGAAGACCTCGTGGCAGATCCCCGGACGACACTGATTCGGATCAGCAATCACCTCGGCGTCGATTTCGATCCCGCGATGCTCGAATATCACCGCCGGCCTCCACCCCACGGCGGATCGATCCCCGGCTCCGACGGATCCCGCCATCACCGCAACGTCTCCCGTCCCCTGCGGGACGATCGCATCGGCGCACGGGACGCGCTTTCCGATGCCGAGACCGATCTCGTCCGCTTCGCCCTGCGCAACGATCAGGAAGAATTCGGGTATGCGGATTCGGCATCCGAAGAACCCGTCGACTTTGCCCGGAAGCTCGCCACCGCGGAACGCTACTTCGCCGCATGCCTCGCGGTCTATCGCGTCCGGGAACGCACCAAATTTTTGCTCACCGATCTCGGCATCCTGTAACGCAACCCTCGATCCTTTCGCGATGCCGCAACCCAACAATCGACCGCGAGCGCTGCGCAGATCCGTCACCGTCCTGCTTACGATCGCTGCGCTCGGAGCCGTGCTCGCCTTCGCGGACCTGCGCGTCGTCTGGAATTCGCTCCGGGGGATGAACCCCGCGTGGGCGGCGGGCGGATTTCTCCTCTTTCTCGGCAGCAACCTCCTGCTAGCCCTCCGTCTCTCGGTCGTGATTCCGTCGAGGGAACGTGGATGGTTCCTGCGGATTCTGGACCTCGCCATTGTCCACGGTTTCCTCGCGGCGGTCCTTCCGGCGCGTCTCGGCGATGTTTCGTATCCCCTGCTCGCCAGACGGTTTCTGCAAACCGGCGTCCCTGCCGGCGTCTCGCAGATCGTTGTCATCCGCCTCTACGATTCGCTTGCGGCCATCCTGCTCCTGCTCGCCACGCTCACCATGGTGCCGCTCACCACGAAGCATCTGCATGCTCTCGTCACGGGATCGTCCGTTCTGCTCGTCGTTCTGCTCGCAATTCTGCTGTTGCTTCCAGGCATCCTGAAACTTTCCGGTCGCCTGCTGCATCGTTCGAGTGCACATCCGCTCGTGCAGCGCACCTCCGGAGTCGTTCATGAAATTGCCGACGCCTTCCGCGCACTTTCCGCATCCCGTCACGCCGGCTTGCTTGCGCTTACCGCTTGTCGCTGGGTCGTCGCATCGGCCGTGACGTTGTGCGCCTTCAGGAGCGTCGGTGTGCCCCTGACCCCCGCGGGCGCCGTCTTCCTCACGACGAGCGTGAATCTCGCGATCAGTCTGAGTGTCCAGACGATTGCGGGGTTCGGAGTCGCGGACGCCGCGTTTGGCGTGGCGCTCTGCGCGCTCGGATATCCCCTGGACCTCGCCGTCTCCTACGGTCTCAGCGGACGGATGGTGCGGCTCTCATTTCTGGGCGCGACCATTCTTCTGTGGCTGGCGATTCGACGCCCCCTGCTCGCCTCGCGCGGTCTGAACCCTCCCCGCTTGCTGTGAAGCCAATCGATCTCCCAAACCTCGTGGAACAAAGTTCCACCGGCGACATCGCGATCCTGCAATCCGGCCGGCTCGGCGACCTGTGGTTCGTCACGCCGCTCGCGCATGCGTTGCATCAGCTCGGCGCCAGGGTGCGCGTGATTCATCGCGCGGAGTTCGGGAATCCGTTCACGCACTTTCCCTATGTAATTTCCTCTCCCGCTCCGGGTCCGCAACACCCTCGATCGAGCCGGTTGGGCTATGCAGCGGACGAGGCGGCGTGGCAGTGGCTGCAGTGGCGCCGGCTGCTCCGCGAATCAACGCCCGTCATCTGGAATCAGATATTTCCATTCCGCTGGCCCCATGCCCTCGCGTGCGGCAGGCCGTTTCCTGAATACTGGTATCGGACTTTTCCCGGGATCGATTTCCGACGCGCGCCCACGACACTGGAAGTGACCGCGGAACCGTTCATTCTTTTCTTCCGGCGAAGCTTCTCGTTCCGCGGGGTGATTCCAGACGGTTTCGACGATTGGTTGCGCGGCACCGTAAACCATCTCGCAAGCGTCACCGGACACCGCATTCTCGTCGTGGCTACCGCGGATGAACCCGACGATCCCGAACATCCCACCTGGCGGGGCTCGCTCGACGACTTTCAACGTCTCGTCGCCCGCTGTTCCGTCGTTGCGGGAATCACCACCTCCGGGCATGTGCTTGGTCAGCTCCTCGGGAAACCGGTGGTCGCGATGTATCCTCCGGATGTCCGCGCCGTGGACCGTATCGGCAATGAGACGATCGCCCTCTCCTTCCCGGATCCGCTGCTCGAGCCCTCCACCCTTCGTCGCCTGCTCACGCGTTGAAGCTCCGGAACACGCATATCGGCTGAATGCGCAGCCGGGTTGCTATTTTCGCGCCGCTTCGCCGTCCTTTGACGCACCCGTGAAGATGCCGCAACTCTCGCGCACGATCAGTCGCGGCGCCACGGTCCACGACATCGGTGGCAGCGTGGGATTCGCGAGCCGGTCCATCATCGCGCGCATCGCACCAATCGCGATTTCCCGGCACGGCTGCGCGACCGTCGTCAGCGGCACGCTCAGGTAATCGGAGTATTTCAAGTCGTCGCAGCCGATCACCTTGAAATCCTCGGGCACGCGAATCTTCAACCTTCCGAGCGAGCGCATCAGCTGCGCGGCCGTGAAGTCGTTTGCGCAGATCGCTCCTTCGATGCGGGGAATGGCGCGAATTTTTCGGACAAACGACAGATCGCCGGGATCGCCGATCTGCATGAAGTCGCGGGATACGTCGATACCCGCCTGGAGGAGCGCCTCCCGCGCGCCGGCCGCACGGGCATAAACCGTCGGTGCCGAATTCGGCCGGGCGATGTAAACGATGTTCCGCAACCCGATCTTCAAAAAATGCTGCGCGCTGAGAAATCCGACGAGCGTGTTGTCGATGCTCACAAGGTCGAACTGGCTCCGCCTCGGATACGACACGATGTCGCGATCGAAGAGCACGACCGCGATGCCTGCCGAATGCAGACGCTCCGCTGTGCGTTTGCTCGCGGCCTCCATGTCCTCGCTGAACTCGAACGGCGAAAAGAAAACACCCGCGATGCCCTGCTCGATGAAGTGTTCGCAGATATCGTCGGCATCCTGCGCGGTCACCGACTGGTGCGCCTTCAACCGCCGGCTTCCGCCGAGAATGAGCGAATAGCCTTCCGCGCGCGCGAGGCCCGCAAGCTCGCCAAAGATCACATCAAAAATCTCGGACTCCTCCCGGTTTGGAATCAGCACTCCGAGATGCCGCATCGCGGTGCTTTCGCGCAGTTTGGCATCCTTCACGAGGAAGGTGCCCGATCCAATCCGGCGATCGACGAGTCCCTCCTGCTGGAGGTCACGGAGCGCGCGCGCCGCCGTCGGCCGCGACACGCCAAAACGCTTCACCAGCTGTGCCTCACTCGGCACTCGTTGCGTGGAATCGTAAAAGCCGGAGGCAATCTCGGAAACCAGCGTCTCGTAAATCTCGCGGTGCTTGGGAACTTTGCTCACAACTGACATCGGGGGGGTTCTCAAGCGGTAGCCAATCTGACAGGTCCGTGCACTCTCAAATTGGCTGGCCAATACCCAGAGTTGTCATATCAACCTCGCAGCACCTGTCGGCCGATTCCCCTCCTTCGCCTGGCGGTCTCCAGCAAAAATCCCGGTCGAAGTCCCGCCCCCTGTCGTGCGCACCGTTTCCCTCACCTTCCTTTTTTGTATCTCCGGATATCTGCTCGCCCCCAATTTAGGTGCCGAGGAGCCGGTTGATCTCGTGAATCCCTTCGTTGGAGCGAGCACCAGCGTCGAAGCGGCGGGCATCTATCACGGTCTCGGCAAGACGTTTCCCGGCGCCACGCTGCCCTTCGGCATGGTGCAGGTGAATCCGAACACGATCACCGGCGGCGACAACGGCAGCGGCTACAGCCACGAGCATGAATTCATCGAGGGCTTCGCCTTCACGCAAATGAGCGGCGTGGGCTGGTTCGGCGATCTTGGCAACTTTCTGGTCACGCCAACGACCGGCGACCTTCAGGTCGTCGCAGGCCGACATCCGGAAGTTGCAAAAGGCTACCGCGTCGCGTGGAAGCACGGCACGGAGAAGGCCTCGCCGGGTTACTACTCGGTCGAGCTCGAGAACGGCGTCCGTGCGGAAGCGACCGCCGCGCCGCGCGCGGGCATGTTGCGATTCACGTTTCCAAAGAATCCGCAATCCCGCATCCAGATCGACCTCGCCCGTCGCGTCGGCGGCACTTCCACGGAACAGGAGGTTCGCGTCGTCGACGACCACTCGATCGAGGGATGGATGAAGTGCACGCCCGAGGGCGGCGGGTGGGGCAACGGCGATGGCAGCGCAAACTACACGGTGTATTTCCATGCAAAGTTCAACCGGCCGCTGAAGGATTTCGGCGTGTGGAGCGCGGAGATTCCCGAAGGTCAGTCGCGCAAACGCGAGGCCATCGAGAGTGCAGAATACGACGCGATTGTCGCGAAGGCGGAAATCCTCGAAGGCGCGCGCGACGCCAAAGGAAAACATCTCGGCTTCTACGCGAACTTCGACACCACGGAGGACGAGACCGTTCTCATGAAGGCCGGCATCTCGTTCACGAGTGTCGAGGCCGCGCGCGCAAACGTGGCTGCGGACATTCCGGACTGGAACTTCGACGAGGTGAGGAAACGCGCCCGCGAGACCTGGAATCGCGAGCTCTCCCGCGTGCGCATCGAGGGCGGCAGCGACGAGCAACGGCGCGTGTTCTACACCGCGCTTTATCACACCATGATCGATCCGCGCGCGATCACCGACGTCGACGGCTCGTATCCCAGCGCGAATGGCCGCGTGCGAAAGGGTGCATCCTTCACGAAGCGGACGATTTTCAGCGGATGGGACGTGTTTCGCAGCGAGTTTCCGCTGCTCACGATCATCGCGCCCGAAGTGGTGAACGACACGATCTGCTCGCTCATCGAGCTCGCAGCCGACAGCGAGCGCGACTACTTCGAGCGCTGGGAAATGTTCAACGCCTATTCGGGTTGCATGATTGGCAATCCGGCCGTCGTCGTGATCGCCGACGCATGGCAGAAGGGCATCCGAAATTTCGACATGGAAGCGGCATTTGCCCTCACGAAGGGATCCGTCGACCGCTTCGGCACGGAAACTCCCGACACGTTCGAAAGCATCTCGAAGACGCTCGAGTTCGCGTATTCGGAGTGGTGCGCGGCGCAGCTCGCACGGGCGCTCGAAAAGGAAGATGAAGCCACCGCGCTCGAACTCCGCTCGAAGAATTACCGCCGGATTTTTGACGAGGAAAAGGGCTGGTTCCGCCCGAGACATGCCGACGGAACCTGGGCCGCATGGCCCGCTGAAGGCCGTCTGGCGGACGACTACGGCTGCATCGAAAGCAATCCGTATCAGCAGGGCTGGTTCGTGCCGCACGATGTGGACGGCCTCGTGGAACTTCTCGGCGGCCGCGGCGAGACGCTCGCGGACCTCACGGATTTCTTCGAGAAGACACCGTCCGATTTTTCCTGGAACAGCTACTACAATCACGCGAACGAGCCCGTGCATCACGTTCCGTTTCTGTTCAACCGTCTCGGCGCCCCGTGGCTCACGCAGCAGTGGACGCGCACCATTGCGGAGAACGCGTATCGCAACTCCGTGGACGGCCTCGTTGGCAATGAAGACGTCGGCCAGATGTCCGCGTGGTATGTGCTCGCGGCGAGTGGAATTCATCCGCTCTGTCCCGGAGACGGACGCTACGAGATCACCAGCCCCGTGTTCTCGAAGATCACCTTCCAGCTCGATCCCAAGTATGCGTCGGGCAAGACGTTCACCATCGTCGCGAAGGAAAACTCTCCGAAGAATCGCTACATCCAATCCGCGCGTCTGAACGGCCAGCCCTACGGGAAAAGCTGGATCACGCACGCCGACATTGCCGCCGGTGGCGTGCTGGAGTTGACGATGGGCCCGGAACCGAATCGCGCGTGGGGTGTGGAGCTGTCTCCACCAATCGCCGATTCCAACCGATGACCACCCACGAGCCCCCCACCGTTCGAAAAGCGCGCCCCGGGGAGGAGCTTCGCGCACGATCCCTCTTCGCCTCCGAAGATACCAAGCCGCCGGCGGATGCGGAATTCCTGCTGGCGCTCCGGCAACACCCCGTCGAGCGAATCGTCGCGACGCTCGCCATGTGGAAGCGCGAAGACGATCTGGAGTTTCTCCTCGCACGTCTGCCGGGAGTGTCCGCCGCGGAGGTGGCCCCCATATTGATTTCCGTGTTGGACAGGATCGTTCCTGATTTCCGCGAGGTAGCCTGCGCCCGGCTTCTCTCACCCGAAGACGAATGGGCGCCCTTTCTCGAAGCTGCGGGCTACGCGAGGACGAGGAAGGAACGGGTATTCGAGGCGGACGCCGACATCGCGCGAGAGCATCTCAATCGGTTCTATCAGCGACATGCGAAATCCTTTCCTCAATCGTGGCGCCTCGAACCGATCTCACGACACAAACCGGAGACGGTATGGCCGCTCATTGCGGCGTATCGACTGATCACTCCCGAGGATCTGCAACTGCTATGGAACCTCCCGCCTCCGCGGGGTTACCATCGTGACTGGTCGCCAATCCTGTTCGACGGCGACGAGCCGATCGGCACCATTCTTGTCCGCTCGAACGGCAGATGCATCGCGATCGACATCCGCGTCGTAAAGCCGATTCCCGCGAAATCCCGGGCCCTCGCCAACATCGCCCTCCTGGGATTCATCCTTGATCAAACCGCGCCGAATTCCCCACGCGTCGTCGCAT
>Ga0065721_10049617_pt1 | contig 30192 bp, 28 predicted proteins | sample Mesricmetagenome_FD_59108 | JGI IMG/M metagenome (GOLD analysis project Ga0065721, IMG submission 59108) | Mesophilic microbial community from rice straw/compost enrichment Sample: eDNA_1 v2 (version 2) | ecosystem: Engineered > Solid waste > Grass > Composting > Bioreactor | place: USA: Davis...
CCAGCTGCTCGTCCGCCGGATACGTCGCGAACGGGGCCGCGCCCGCCGCGAGCGTGGCGGGAATCGCGCCCCAGGTCACCTGGTCACCCTCGTAGGCCGGGGTGATGCCGGTGAGGTCGAGCTCGGCGAGATCGACCCTCTCGGTGGTCTTCCACACGCCCGTCTCGTTGCTCGAGACGTCGGCCACGATCCGCGAGTTCTCGCCGTCGATGACGATGGTCGGGTTCGAGATCGATGCCCAAAATCCGTGCGGCGAATTGCAGAACAGGGCCGTGCCGGTGCCGTTGATCACGGCCTGATCGTCGCTCGTGTCGCCCTCGTCGTTGGCCAGGTAGCTGCCGTCGGCGACCGGGAACACGAACCCGCGGGTCGGGTCCATGCCGGGGGCGCGGGTTGCACCGTCCAGGGCCTGCAGGCCCTTGGCGGGATTGAACCCGAACACGTAGCCGCGCAGCGAGGACTTGAAGCCCCAGGCGATGCCGGTCGGGCCGGTGGTCGGCTCGGCGCCGGACATTTCCGGAAGCGGCGCCGCCGGGGTCCGGGCGTCGTCGATCTTGCTGGTCGGTAGCAGACCGCACTGCTCCTGGAACTGGTCGACCTCGACGTCGGTAGCGACCGCGAGGCTGATCGGCTCGAGCGGTGTCCCGGCCGGGTAGAAGCCGGAGCACTTGTCGAGCTCGCCGACGCCGCAGATCGCCTGCGAGCCCTCCGCCGTGAGCGCGGCGGGCACGTCGGTCCAGTTGATCGTGCTGCCGTCGCCGTCCTGGACCCGGCCGGCGGTGCCCGAGGGGTCCAGCGTCGCCAGGGTGATCCGCTGCGTCGGGATCCAGGTGCCGCTCAGGTTGGCGTCGATGTCCGCGTCGATACGCGAGTTTTCGCCGTCGATGACCAGGGTCGGGCTCGAGAGCGCGACGCGGAACTCATGGCCCGTCGCGCAGAACAGGGCGGTCCCGCTGCCCTCGAGGACGGCCTTGTCGTCGGCGAGGTCGCTCGGCGTCCCGCCGTCGGAGTAACGGAACCCCGAGGCCGGGAACTCGAAGCCGGAGAAGGAAGGCGCCGAGCCCGTGGCCGCCGCCCCGTTCAGCACGTGGATCGAGCCGCCCGCGATGGTCGTGACGTAGTTGCGGAACGAATTCTTGAAACCCCAGGCGAGATCGGCCGGGCCGCTGGTGCCCGGGGTGGCGGCGAACTCCGGAAGCGGGCCCGCCGGCTTGATCGTGCCGGCGACCTTCGCGGTCGCCGGGACGTTGCACTCCGCAACGTACGGATCGACGAAGGGGCAGCCCTCGGCGTCGGGGTTCGCGACGCAGGGATCGACCGGCTCGGCGTCGGTCCGGACCGCGTTCACGTTGAGCGAGGCGATCTGTCCCCTGGGGACCCGCTTCAGCCCGAGGTGCCTGCCGACCGCCTTGACCACGGCAGCGGTGAAGCTGACCTTGCCCCCGTTGATTCGCAGCTTGCTCTTCCGGCCTTGGGTCGAGACCCGCGCCTTGCCCCTCACGTTGAAGACGTTGATGACGCTCTTGCGGGGCTTCTTGCCGCCGAGCCGCTGGATGACTCCGCCGAGCCCGACCTTGCCGCTCTTGAGCACGGCGAGGTTGAGGCGGGTGATGCGCACGACGCGCTTCCCGCGGCGGAGGACGAAGCCGCCCTTGAGGTCGACGTCCGAACGAGCGCCGGTGGAAAGGCCGCGTACCGGGAGCTTCGCGACGAAACGCTTGCCCTTCCGGTTGACCTTCGCCGGGGCGACCCGCTTGACCTTGACGCCGCTCTTCACCAGCGCCTTGCCCGCCTTGCCGGTGCCCAGCGCGAATTTCGCGTTGCCGGACGTGGCCGGCGTCGCCGAGGCGGGCGAAGCTCCGAACGAGACGATGAACAGGACGGCCGCGGCCAGGAGGGCGAGGGCAGCCGGGGCGCCGCGACGGGCGGCGAGGGACGAACTCATGTGCGCTGAAGCTCCTTGGAGAGAGTGAAGATGAGGGATTGGTACTGCGGTTATCGGGCTATTAGGTATGCCTTACGAATCCACACTAACACGATTGGGATTAGCCACGCCTAATGGTCGTCGAGCCACTCAACGTGGAGAGCCGAGCGGCCTTCTCGATGTACGAGTTCCGCTTCGACGCCCCACACGTCGCCGATCAACTGACTCGTTAACACCTCGTTCGGGGTGCCGGTTGCGATGGACCTTCCGTGAGACATGACCACGACGCGGTCGGCGATCGCCGCGGCGAGCGCCAGGTCGTGGACGATCAGGACGACCCCCATCCCGGCGGCGACCAGTTCGCGGAGCATCTTCGAGATCGCGGCGGTCGCACCGAGGTCGAGCTGGGCCGTCGGTTCGTCGGCGACCAGCACCGGCGCCCCCTGGGCCAGCGCGATCGCGATCTGCACGCGCTGCATCTCCCCGCCGGACAGCGTGCTGAGGTCGCGATCCTCGAAGCCCTGCATCCGGGCGCGCGCGATCGACTCCTCGACCACGGCCCGGTCCTCCGCCGTCAATCCCTGGAGCGGCTTGAGGTGGGTGGAGCGGCCGATCCGGACCGCCGCCTCCACCGTGACCCCGGTCGGGACCTGGGCCCGCTGGGGCACGTAGGCCCTGACGCGGGCGAGCTGGCGGCCCCGGAGGCGGGCGAGCGGGACACCCTTCCAGAGGACCTCTCCCCCGTCCGGGCGCCGCAGGCCGCAGAAGGCGCGGGCGAAGGTGGACTTTCCGGCCCCGTTCGGGCCGACCACCGCCAGCAGCTCGCCCCGCCCGAGCGTCAGGCTGGCCGACGCGAGGATGTCCTCGCCGCCGATGGTGACCCGGACGTCCCGCGCCTCGAGGAGGGGCGCGGCTTCATCGAACTCCACGCTTCCGCGGCCGAACGCCATCACGCGGCCTTCCTGAGCAGCCAGAGGAACAGCGGAACGCCGAGCAGCACCAGGAACGGGCCGACGGGCATCTCGACGGGGGCCGCGATCGTGCGGGCCAGGGTGTCTCCCGCGGTGAGCAGGGCGGCCCCGGCGAGCGCCGAAACCGGGATCACGAATACGTGGCTCTTGGTGCCTCCCAGCAGGCGGATCAGGTGCGGGATCACGAGCCCGAGGAAGGCGAGCAGACCGGCGATCGAGGCGGCCGCCGAGGCGAGGACGGCCGCGGCCAGCGCGGCGGTCAAGCGAATGAGGCGTGGCCGGGAACCGAGCGAGGCGGCGACGTCGTCGCCCAGCATCAGGCGGTCGAGCGGCCGGATCATGAACGCGGCCAGCACGAACCCGACGGCGAGGTAGGGCCAGACCGTCTCGAGCGTGTCCCAGCCGGAGGTCGTGAGTCCACCGACCAGGAAGTAGATGCCGTTGGGGACGCGGTCCGGATAGGCGGCCATGATCGCCGCGGTGCCGGCCGAGAACAGCGAGGCAACGGCGATGCCGGCCAGGATCACCCGCGTGATGTTCCCCCCGCCCCGGCCCGTGAAGCCGATGATGAAGACCATCATCGCGGCGAAGAGGCCGAAGAACAAGGCACTCACCGGCAACAGCGCGATGCTCGACGGGTACAGGAGGATGACCAGCATCGCGCCGAAGCCGGCGCCCCCGGTCACGCCGATCACGTCGGGCGAGGCGAGCGGGTTGTTCAGGGCACCCTGCAGGCAGGCCCCGGCGACGCCCAGGGCGGCCCCCACGAGGATGGCCTCGACCGTCCGCGGCAGGCGCAGGATCTCGATGATGTTCCGGGTGACCTCCGGCACCTGCTTGCCCAGCAGGGTGTCGATCACGTCGGAGACGGGGATGTCGACCGCCCCCAGGGCGAGCGACGCGCAGGTCGCCGCGACCAGGGCGACAAGCATCCCGGCGGCAACGGCGATGCGCCTGGCGGCGCTCCCGGTCAGCTCGAAACCTCGGTCGGATTCACCCGCCGGGGTCTACCAGTTCTTGAGGAAGTTCGTGCGGATGTAGCGGATGGTCGCGCCGAGGTCGGTGCCAGCCTGGAGCAGGGTATTGTCACCGGAGATGCCGATGTTGCCGCTCTGCCCGGCCGAGGTCGACTTGTACACCTCGTTGCCCGTGACCCACTTCGCCACTCGGCTGAGGTCGTCGTTCGTCCCATGCGGCACGACGACGATCCGCTCCGGGTCCTCCTGCAGGACGACCTCGTCCGAGATGCGGGCGAATCCACCGCCGGCGCTCGCGTTCCCGGTCACCAGCTTGCCGCCGGCCATCCTGATCAGGCGCCCGCCCCAACTGTTCTCGAGGAAGGCCATCGCAGTGGTGCCGATCCCGAGAACGACCAGGGTCCTGGGCCGGATGCCCGATATTCCCCTGGTGGCCGAGTTCAGCTGACGCGTGATCTTCTTGTTGAGCTTCCGCGCCTGCTTCTTGCGTCCGAGGATCCTGCCGATCTGCGTCACCTTCTTCTTCACGCTTGCGGGCGTGAGCGGGTCCGCGACCACGACCCTGATCCCCAGCTGCCGCATCGCCTTGTTGCCCCGCGACCACTGGTTCGAGGAGAAGACGATCTTGGGGCGCATCTTCGCCACCAGCTCGAGGTTCGGGCCGTTGGGATGGCTGAGCGTCATCGCGGGGATGCCCTTGAGGAGCCGCTTCTGATGCTTGGTCGCCCCGAGGGTCATGCCGACCCGGTACGGCCGGTAGCCCAGCTGGACCATCGTCTGCGCCGCGAACGGGCTGATCGCGATGACCCGCTTCTGCTTGGCCGCGTCGGCCGACGGGGCCTGCAGCGCGAAGGCGAGCAACACCGCCGCGAGCAGCGTCACCACCCCGGAGAGACGAGCGAGGCGGGGCTTTGGGCGTGCGGCGTCGAGGTGCATTTGAGGGCTGAACTCCTTGAGGGGTGGGTGAGTAACCTTCTGGAACACAGCGCGGCGGCAAAGGTCGTGGACCTGCCCATATCCCGGCGCTGCAGTAGGAATAGGGTACCCTAACTTCCCCTGCTGCGCCCCGCGAACGAGAACGAAAGCGAGCTAACGGTGTCGACCGAGACCAAGACCGAACCCAACATCAAGGCCGTCGTCGGAGCCCACGACGTGGCCCCGGGCACCAAGGTCCCGGACGTCGCGCCGATCGCCCGCGGCGGCAAGCGACGCAGCGCCGCCGAGGAATCGCGCACCATCCTCGCCAACGCGACCCACGGGACGCTCGGCTCCCTGAGCGACGACGGGACCCCGTGGGCTTCGCTCGTGACCTTCGGCGTGATGGATGACGGCAGCCCCGTCTTCTGCCTCTCCACGCTCGCCGAGCACGCCCGCAACCTCGAGAAGAACCGGCAGGCGTCGCTCATGGTCGCCGACCCGTTCCACACCGGCGAGATCCTGGCCGGTGGCCGTGTGACGCTGGCCGGCAAGGTCAAGCGGTCCGACGAGCACCCCGACGAGGACTCGGCCCGCGCCGCGCACCTCGAGGCCGTCCCGTCCGCCGCGATGTACGCGGACTTCAACGACTTCTCGTTCTGGATCCTCGAGGTCGACCGGGTGCGCTGGGTCGGCGGCTACGGCCGCATGGACTCGGCCACGGCCGAGGACTACCGGGACGCCGAACCGGACCCGGTCCAGCCCCAGGTACCGGATGCCGTCGCCCACCTGAACGCCGACCACCCCGACGCCCTGCTGCTCATGGCCAGGGCGTTCATCGAGGGTCCGGAGATCCTCGAGGCGAGCTGCGAGCGGGCCGACCGCTACGGGCTGGACCTGCAGCTGGTCACCGCCGAGGGCGAGAAGGCCGGCCGCGTGAGCTTCACCGACCGCATCGACACCCCCGGTGGCCTGCGCGCCGCGACGGTCGACCTCGCCCGCCGCGCGCGCCAGAAGCTCGGGGCCTAGCGCCCCCGAGAGGCCTCAGCCGGCGAGGGCGGCCTCGATCGCCCCGGTTAGCTCCTCGTCTTCCGGGGTCATGGGGGCGGGGAACTTCCGGATCAGACGCCCCTCGCGGTCGATCAGGTACTTGGCGAAGTTCCATTCCGGCTGTTCCGACTGGGCGGCCAGCTCGGCGAAGAGCGGGTTGGCCTCCTCTCCGACCACGGTCGTCTTCTCGAACATCGGGAACTCGACCCCGTAGTTGGCCTGGCAGAACTCCGCGATCTCGTCGGCCGTGCCGGGCTCCTGCTCCATGAAGTCGTTGGCCGGGAAGCCGAGCACCGTGAAGCCCTGGTCCTTCTTCTCGGAGTAGAGGGCCTGCAGGCCCTCGTACTGAGGGGTGAGCCCGCACTTGCTGGCCGTATTGACCACGAGGGTCACCTTCCCCAGGTACTCGCCCAGGTCTTGCGACTTGCCGTTCAACCGGTTCATGGAGCCGGTCAGCACGACCGGCCGTTCGCTCTCGCTCATGCGGGGGATCGTACCCCGCCCGCCGGCCGGGTCCGGACGGACCGGGAGGACCCGCCGGTATCGTCCCCCGCCATGAGTCTTCCTCGGATTCCCAGAGACCCGGAGAACGACTACAGCAGGGAGGCGGCCGCCGCGCGCCGTCGGCTGGTCGCCGACGAGACCGGCGCCGAGCTCGCGCACGTCGGCTCCTACTCGTTCGACCCGGCCGTGCTGCCCGGCAACATCGAGAACTTCATCGGCGTGGCCCAGGTACCGATCGGGCTCGCGGGCCCGCTCCTGGTGGACGGCGAGCACGCCCAGGGCGAGTTCTACGTGCCGATGGCGACGACGGAGGGAACGCTGGTCGCCTCCTACAGCCGCGGGATGAAGATGTGCGCCGAGGCCGGCGGCGTCAAGACCACCATCGTCGACGACCGCATGCAGCGGGCCCCCGCCTTCCTCTTCGACTCGGCCCGCGAGGCGCGGGAGTTCGTGGCCTGGCTCGACGAGCACCACGAGGAGATCAAGGCCGCCGCCGAGTCGAGCACCTCGACGGGCCGGCTGATCGAGATCGAGCGCTACCACGCGAGCCGCTTCGTCTACACCCGCTTCGACTACACGACGGGCGACGCGGCCGGCCAGAACATGGTCAGCAAGGCCACCTGGTTCGCCTGCGAGTGGATCAAGGCGAACTACCCCAAGCTGAACGACTACATGCTGGACGCACAGCTCTCCACCGACAAGAAGCACTCGCAGATCAACACCTTGAAGACACGGGGCAAGCGGGTGATCGCGGAGCTGACGATCCCGGGAGAGCTGCTCGAGAAGCACATGCGCGTCACCGCCAAGCAGGTCTACCGGGCGAGGCAGATCGCCACGCAGGGCGCCCTGCTGTCGGGGAGCGCCGCGAACACGCCTCACCCGGCGAACGGCATCGCGGCCGTGTACATCGCCACCGGCCAGGACGAGGCCAACGTCGCCGAGTCCCAGGCCTGCCTCGGCTACGCGGAACTGAGGGGCGACGACTACTACTCGTCGATCACCCTCCCCTCCCTGATCGTCGCGACCCACGGGGGCGGAACCGCCTTGCCCACCCAGAGCGAGTGCCTGCGCGTCCTCGGCTGCGAGGGCCCGGGGAAGGTCAACAAGCTGGCCGAGATCATCGCCGCGACCGTCCTCTGCGGCGACCTCTCCCTGGGCTCCGCGGTCGTCGCCGACGAGTGGGTCGACGCCCACGACAACCTCGGCCGCAACCGCTGAAGCCGGACTTTCGAAAGCTGATCCTGAGGCCACCGACGACCCGTCGAGGTCCCGGATCGCCTTCCGATCCAGGCCGGCGAATTTCCAAGTCACGTGACCTGCTCTCCGGTAGGGTGGGAACATGAGCGCTACCGCAGTCGCACGCCGCACGCCGCCGATGGTGGACGAGACGATGATCTCCCAGATCTGGAAGGTGACCACCGCGAAGAACGAGATCTTCGACCGGGCCAGGGCGCGGTACGGCGACAGCTTCGGCCTCAACCTGGCGCGAGGCAAGTGGTACTACTTCGCCGACCCGGAGGACGTGAAGTCGATCTTCACCGCCCCGCCGAGCGTCCTCCACGCCGGGAAGGGCAACGAGATCCTCGCGACGGCGCTGGGCGACCACTCCGTCCTGTTGCTCGACGAGGGCGAGCACATGCGCCAGCGCAAGCTGCTCCTCCCCTCCTTCCACGGGGAGAAGCTCGCCGAGCAGATCGGGGCGATGGCACGCATCTCCGAGGAGGTCGTCGCGAGGATCCCGAAGGGCGAGAGCTTCGTGGTGCGGGAGATGAGCCAGGACATCGCCCTCGAGGTGATCCTCGAGGTGGTGCTGGGGACCGCCTCCACCGGCGAGCAGCACGACCGCCTCGGCAAGGCGACACGAGAGCTCCTCGAGTGGATCGCCAAGGGATATCGCCTGGCCCTCTCCTCCATCCTCGGCCCGCGCAGCCGGCCGATCAAGCGCATGTACAGGCCGGCCCTCGCCCCGCTCGACCGGGGCCTATACGACCTGATCGCTGAACGCCGCCGAGAGGACGATCTCGCGGACCGCAGCGACATCCTTTCCATGCTCCTCCTCGCCCGGGACGAGGACGGAGAGCCGATGACCGACGTCGAGATCCGCGACGAGCTGGTCACCCTGATCGTCGCCGGGCACGAGACCACGGCCACCGCGCTTGCGTGGGCATTCGAGCGCCTCACCCGGGTCGAGGGAGGGACCGAACGCCTGCACGAGGAGGCGGTCGCCGGCGAGGGCGAGTACGCGCGCTGGGTCTCCCAGGAGGCGCTCCGCCTGCGGCCCGTGCTCGACTTCGTGCTGCGCCGAGTCATGGAACCGATCGAGATCGGGGGCTACGAATTCCGGGAGGGCGACGTGCTCGCCCCGAGCATCTATCTGGTCCACCGCCGGGAGGACGTCTACCCGGACCCCCTCGCCTTCAAGCCGGAGCGCTGGGACGGCCGGAAGCCGGGCACGTACACGTGGTTCCCCTTCGGCGGCGGCGTGCGCCGCTGCATCGGCATGCAGTTCGCGATGGCCGAGATGGAGATCGTCATGAACGCGGTCGCCAGGGCCGGGGTGCTCCTGCCCGTCGGGCCCGAGGAGGCAACGGTGTCCCGCTTCATCACCTCCTCCCCCAAGCGTGGCGGCCAGGTGCGCTTCGCCTTCTGAGCCATCCCGAGCGCATCGAGGCGAGCGGCATCGTCCGAGGCTCCGTAGGCCTCAAGAACGAATTTCGCCCGCCCCCGAACCGGATTCGGGGGCGGGCGAAGTTTTACTCCGGTCGGAGCCCGGGCTCTACTTGCCGGGCTGCGGGACTATCCGGATGTACGGCTTGGGCTCTTCCCACTCGCCGAAGATCTCCTTGGCCTGCTCGTTGTTGACCGAGCCGGAGATGATCACGTCGTCCCCGTCCTTCCAGTTGGCCGGCGTGGCGACCTTGTGGTTGGCGGTCAACTGGAGCGAGTCGATCACGCGCAGGACCTCGTCGAAGTTGCGGCCGGTCGTCATCGGGTAGACGAGGATCAGCTTGATCTTCTTGTCGGGGCCGATCACGAACACGTTGCGGACCGTCTGGTTGTCGGCCGGCGTGCGCTCCGTGGCGTCGCCCTCGACTTCGGCGGCGAGCATGCCGTAGGCCTTCGAGATCTCGAAGTTCTCGTCGCTGATCAGCGGGTAGTTCGGGGCGCTGCCCTGCGTCTCCTCGATGTCCTTGGCCCAGTCCTCGTGCCTGTCGAGCGGGTCGACCGAGAGGCCGATGATCTTCACGCCGCGCTCATCGAAGGCGGGCTTCGCGTTGGCCATGTAGCCCAGCTCGGTGGTGCAGACCGGGGTGAAGTCCTTCGGGTGAGAGAACAGGACCGCCCAGGAGTCGCCGATCCATTCGTGGAAGTTGATCTTCCCCTCGGTGGTCTCTGCTTCGAAATTAGGTGCTTCCTGTCCCAGTTGGAGGGCCATGCTTTATCTCCTTAGAAATTGACTGTGACTCAACTATAGCCAATATGTCCCGTATACCTGATCGGGATACAGGTATTTATAGCGAACGCTTCCCGGACGCCGTCAGGTCCTGATCACGTAGGAGGTGTAGTCGGCGATCGGCGAGTCGGGCTCGGGGCCAGCGAATTCGTAGAGGTCGCAGAACTCGAAGGTCGAGCCGCTCTCCATCTCGTAGGTACCGTTCACGGCCGCGATATCGCCGTCGAGGACGACGCTCTCGAGCACGACCCGGCGCGCGGACTTCCCGGCCATCGACTCGAGCCAGGCACGCATCCCATCCCGGCCCTCGATCGTCCCCTCCCCGACCAACCGCCACCTGACGTCCTCCGCTACGTATCGCAGCGTCTCCTCGATCTCGCCTCGGATGAACGCGAGGTTGAAGTCCCTGAGCCGCGCCTTGCGCGCCACTCCCGAGCAATCCTCCCGCACCTCGATCTCGGTCATGCGCCAGACCCTAACCGCCCGGCCCAATAGTTTTCGGTCGACCGCGAACGCGACGAGTGGAGGGCTGCGATGAACCGGAGCGACGAACGAGTCATCGAAGGGAGGAACGGCAGGCGAGCGCCCGGCGGACGGCTCTGGCCGGATCGGCCCGGCTCGGCTGGAAGGCGGGCTTCGGGACCGAGGGTGCGATGAGCCTGATCGGCGTCGACCAGCCGCTCCTGGGGTTCCTCACCGCCTCCAGCCTGCTCGACTCCGGGACGTCGGTCGACGTCTCGACCTGGGGCGTGCCCCTGATCGAGCCCGAGGTGGCGGTGCGGATCGGCAACGAGATCGGCTCCGGTGCGAGCGCCGAAGAGGGAGCCGCCGCGGTCGACGCGGTCGCCGCCGCGATCGAGCTGGTCGATCCGGGCCGGTCAACAGCGTCCCGGACATCCTCGCCGGCAACATCTTCCACCGGCACGTGATCCTCGGCAAGTTCCGGGATGCCGACCCACCCACGCTCTCGTCCGTGCGGCTCGCCGTCACCGCCAACGGCGACCCGGGAGCGTTCGCCTACCCGCGGGAGACGATCGGCGACATCGGCAAGGTCGTCTCCGCGTTGGTGGACCAGGCCGGCCTCCACGACGAGACCTTCCGGCCCGGCGACATCATCATCACGGGAGCGGCCGTGCCCCCGGCGCCGCTCAACCCGGGCGATGAATACCGGGTCGAACTAAATTTTGGTGGACCGGTGACGGTAGAAGTCGGCTGACCCATGACCTACCGTCCGCCGATCGGTCTCCGGGTGAGGGCCCGAATCGCGCGTCCGGCCCCAAGCGGCCACGATCGGTCCGGTGGCCGTCGCATGGCCGGCCGCACTTTCGCTGGAGGAACGGTGCGACCGGCCTGGCCCGTCCGCGCCCAAGGGAGAGAAGGACGGCGGACGGTCCACGGCGCCTGAGACTCGGGCGCCGCGACGGAAATCTGGGAGCTCAGTCCGAAACACACCACCGGCTGCGGCCGGGCTAGAACAGGTCCCGGCCGAGGCCCGCCATCATGTCAGCCATGTTCTGGCCCTTGATCCGGAGGAGGACGTCGTCGCCGATCGGCGCGCGTCCGCCGACGGCCCACTCGTTGACCGTATCCAGGGCCTCCAGGCTTTCCTTCGGGACGCGCCATGGGTTGTCAGTGCCCCAGAAGATCTTGTGCTCGACTCCCAGGTCCACCGCATCGGCAATGTCCGAGTAGATCGTCCTGACGCCCCCACCGAAGCTGTCCAGATCACGAGCGGCGAGGTCCGCGTACGCGTGCTCGTACTTGGCCAGCAGGTGCAGGCACTCCCGGTTCGCCGGCATGCCCACATGGGCGACGATCATCCGGAGCTCGGGGAATGCCGAGAGGACGGCCTCAAGGGAGGCGACGTCTTGCAACGTGCTGACGGCCTCGATGTTGCCGGTCCAACCCTGGTGGATGAGGACCGGGATCCCGAGGTCAGACGCGGCCTGGAATACAGCCATCGCACGGGGGTCGCTCGGATCTGCGTTCTGGTAGGTCGGCGCGACCTTCAGGCCGACCAGTCCCAGCTTTTCGACAGCCCGCTTCAACTCCGCGGGTCCGCTGCGATCGAGCGGGTCGACGGACGCGAACCCGAACAGGCGCCCGTCGTATTTGCGGACCTGCTCCGCCACGTAGTTGTTCGGGATGTGGACGCCGAGATGCCTCTTACAGTCGAAGGCGAGTACGGCGGTCTTGTCCACCCCCGCTGCATCCATGTTTTCGATCACCTTGTCGGGATCGATGTCGGCGGTCTCGTTCGGAAGCCCGAAGGTCCCGAACCAACCGTCGAGGAGCTCCTCGTTCCAGTGCTCCATCCGGCCGAGATGGCAGTGGCTGTCTATGACCGGGTTGCTGTTCATGTTCATGTTCATGTTCCTCTACTCCTTCGTTTGAGATGTTCCGGGGCGGGCCGCGTCAATCCGGACGCTCCCCGCCGCCGTCCGGCACCGGCTCACGGCTGACCGGCGTCGCCGTTTGCATCGGTGGGAGGCCGTCGTCGCTTCCCCTGCGTCGCCTGCCGATCAGGAATTCCCACCCGCGGGTGAGGCCGTCGGGACGGAATATCAGCACCAACAGCAGGAGCAAACCGATCCCCAACTGCGTAGACGACGCCGGAAGCTCGAAGGGGAAAAGGTCCCCCGACTCGCCGCGAGCCAAGAACTCGGACCAAACGGTAACCACCACCGAACCAAGGATGGCCCCGGTAAGACTCGATTGACCTCCGATAACGAGCATCGCGAGGGTCAACAGGGTGAGCGGCAGGAAGAAGAGCGACGGCGAGATCGTGCCCTGCGTCTGGGCGAAGAGTGCGCCGGCCAGACCGCAAACCACGGCCGAACTAACGAACGAACGGAGCCGCAGACGCTCGACGTTGATCCCTATCGCCCGCGCCGCAAACACGTCCTCCCTCGAGGCCCGCAACATGCGCGACTGCCTGGTCCCCGAGATGAACCAGACCACGGTGATGACGATCGCCACCACCGCCAGTGCGAGCCATGGGTCGATCGTTTCGATGTTGGTGATCCCGCCCGTGCCATTCGTCACAGCCGACCATTGCTCGAGTACGACGTTGAGCCCCAGAAGCAGAGCGAACGTGGCCAGGGCCGCGTTCATCGGTGGTGACCGGAAGGTCATCAGACCGACGACGAGCGCGAGGATGCCCGCGGCGGCACCCCCCGCCAGGAGCGCCACGTACCACGGAGTCGACGTGTTAGACAGGAATCCGGGCATGTCCGGATAGATGACCGCTTTCGTCGCCTCGGGAATGCACAGTATCCCCGCAACGTAGGCCCCGATCGCAACGAACGCGATGTGCCCGAACGAGAAAACGCCGGACTCGCCGATGTACATGTACAGGCCGATCACGATCGCCATCTGGATGAGACTTAGCGTCGCGATGTCGACCAGGGAGCGGGTTCCGAACATGAACGCCGCGCCCCATATGGCGACCACCACCAACAACAGGAATCCGAGGTTCCCCGGTTCGCGGTGGCCGGGACGCACACGGCTCACGAGATTCGACGTAAAGCGTGACATCAAGCCCTCCCCTCCGGGGTCGCGGTGCCGAGTATCCCCTCGGGTCTGAGGACCAGGACGAGGAACACCACGCCGTAGACCAGGGCGTCACGGAAGTCGAGGATGGTGCCCGACAACATCACCTGGAAGAGGACCGTCAGACCCCCGAGCAGGTAGGCACCCGCGATGGCGCCCCTGAGCGAGCCCAGGCCACCGATCACCGTCGCCACAAATCCCAGGACGACCGGCTCGATGCCGATCGACGGGCTCACCGCCCCGCTGCGCATGGTGAGGAAGAACGCGCCAGTCACCGCGAGGGCGGCCGTGATGCTGAAGGCGATTGCGATGACCAGATTGGCGGGTATCCCGCACATCCTGGCCATGTTGAAATCCTCTGCGGCCGCGCGCATCTTGATGCCCAGGGTGGTCCGCTCCAAGAACAAAGCGAGCAAGACGAACCACACGAGCGCCGATGCGATCGTGAGGATCACGAGCCACGAAACATCGATCCCCCAGATCGAGACCGATTCCAGCATCCAGTCTGCGATCGAGAAAGTCTTCGGCAACGAGCCGAATATCACGAAGGCCAGGTTCTGGAGCACGAAGCTGGCCGCGAACGAGGAGATCAGGAGGGTCGACGCGTTGGCGTCACGCAAAGGACGGAACGCCACCCGCTCGGTCATCAGAGCGACCACGACGCACGCGACGAGAGCCACCAAGATTGAAGCCAGGCCCAGGTCTCGCGATAGGTAAAGGGCGAACCCGGCGACCATGATCAGCTCGCCGTGCGCGAAGTTGATCAGTCGCATCACGCCGAAGAGGAGAGCGATCGGAAGCGCATAGATCGCGTAGAGAGATCCCAGCGCCAACGCGGAAATTATGTCTTGAACGAGTGTGTCCATCTCTATACGCCTCCGAAGTAAAGGTTCGAGATCATGTCCCTCTGCTGTCGCAGGTCGGACGCGCTGCCTTCCGCCTGGACCCTCCCGTTGCTCAACACGTAAACGTGATCTGCGAACTCGAGCGCCTCACCGATGTTCTGCTCGACCAGCAGGATCGACGTGCCTTCGCCGTGGATCCTCCCGAGGGCGTCCATGACCATTTCGACCACCTTCGGGGCCAGCCCGAACGACGGCTCGTCGAGCATGAGAAGGCTCGGGTTCGTGAGTAGGGCCCGAGCGATCGCCAGCTGCTGCTGCTCGCCTCCGGAAAGCTCGCGCGCCGGGTCGTGTCGGTGCCGCGCGACATCCGGGAAAAGTTCAAAAGCCCACTCGAGCCGTTCCGAACGACGGGACGAATCGGCCTTGGGCAGCGAAACCAGCAGGTTCTCCTCGACGCTCAGCGGGCCGAATATGCGCCGCCCCTCGGGCACCAGTGCGATGCCCATGGAGACGATCTTCTCCGGGGTCTGACCGATCAGGTTCCGGCCGTTGAATTCAGCCCTGCCGGAACTCTTACCTCCCACACCGGCCAGGAGGTTCATCAGACTCGACTTGCCGGCGCCGTTGGGACCGATCACCGCGACGCGCCCACCCTCGGGCACGGTCATCGACACCGAACGGAGCGCCTCGACACCGTCGAAGCGAACCGAGAGCTCCCCGACCTCAAGCATCGGCGTTTCCCCTCCCGAGATAGGCCTCGATCACCGCTGGGTCGTTCCTGACCTCGTCCGGAGTCCCGCTGGCGATGATCTCGCCGTGGTTCAGGACATGGATCTCGTCGCAGACCGACATGACCACCTCCATGTCGTGCTCGATCAGCAGGACTCCCAGCCCGTGTTCCTCCGCCAGGTCCCGGATCGTCTGCTGAACGTCCGCCGACTCGACGTCGATCAACCCGGCGCAGGGTTCGTCGAGCAGCAGGATCGCGGGCTCGGCGCACAAGGCCCTCGCGAACGCGACCTTGCGCTGGAGACCGGCCGGAAGTTCCGCTCCTCGGCGTGAGAAGAGGTTGGATGGGACCCGCAGCCTGCCCAGGGCGTCCAGCGCATCGTTCTCCGCCTGCGGCGCGGACTTGCCGCAGCCGAGCCCACCCAACACCACATTCTCGAAGACGGAGAGCTCCGAGAAGATCCGGGCCCCCTGGAACGTCCTGATCACGCCCTCCCCGACAATCGCGCGGATCGGCTGGTTGGTCAGCTCGTGATCGTCGATGTGGATGGAACCGCTTGCAACGGGAGCGAAGCCGGTTATGGCGTTGATGACGGTCGTCTTGCCGGCACCATTCGGCCCGATCAACCCCGACACGACGCCGCTCCGGCATGAGATCGAAACGCTGTCGACCGCGCTCACCCCACCGAACTCGACGGATACGTCGGTCAAAGAGAGACGGCGCGCATCTCTGCGCGCCGTCCTCTCCGATTGCGTCGCTAGCATGGCGCCTCGGCAACTTCGGTCGCCTTCACCGTGCCGGGCAACGTGCTCACCTTCCCGTTCTGGATTTGCTCGATCTTGAACGGCCACTGCTGGTCAACGTGACACTCCGGCGTATACGTCAAGTCGCCGAAGATGGTCGCCACGGGCTCTCCGTCCTGGAGCGCGTCCCGCATCGCGTTGCCGTCCGATGTGGACCCGCTCTTTCGCATCGCCTCCGCGATGATCTGGACGTTCGCGTAGCCCGTCAGCACGGCGAAGTCCTGGAGGCTCGACGTGTCGCTGTTGCCCTTCATGTAGCGCTTGCCGATCTCGCTCAGCTTCTCGTCGTCATTGGCGTCGAGAAGCCCGGCTCCGACCCAATACACGTCGGAAAGGCCCTTCACGGCCTCGGCGGCGAGACGCCCACCGAAGGCAGCCTGCGAGACGATCGGAGCGTCCACCCCGCCGGAACGGATCTGCCTGACGGCGGTGGAGTCACCGGGCGGGTAGGAGCAGAGGAACACGACGTCCACGTCCCCGTTGTTCTTCATCTTGTCGACTTGGGACTGGATCGATGCGTCGGCGTTCTCGAAGCTGTCCTCGCCGGCGACATTTCCGCCGAGGGCGGTCCAGCTCTTCTTCGCGAAGTCGCAGCCACTCTTGGAGTAGTCCAGCGACGTGTCGGCGAGGAAGTAGGCCGACTTGTGGCCCTCATCCCACGCAAACTGGGCCATCGCGCCACCCTCGACCGGGGTGGTCGGGCCACTGTTGAAGAAGTACTGACTCGTGCCGATCGCGCCGAACCTCGGGTCTCCGCCCCACGCCACCGAGATCAGCTCATCCTCCTCGGCCGCCTTCGCCGCCGCGGTTCCGAAGTTGTAGTCGTTGGTCGGGATAATCGCAACCGCCCCGGCATCGATCGCCGAGCGAGTTGCCGCACCGACCCGTGACAGGTCCGAGTGGGTGTCCTCCTTGACCAGTTCCAGCTTCCGGCCGTCGATACCGCCATCGGCATTGATGTCTTCGACCGCGAGCTCGGCGCCATGGACGGCAGGCATGTCGAACCCGGCAACCGAGCCGGTGAGGCCGGTGACGTTGCCGATCTTGATCGGCTCCGACGAGTCTCCCGAATCGCCGTCAGACGAGTCCGAGCCACAGGCGGAAATGGCGACCGCCGCCGTCAGCACCGCGATGGCTAGGACCAACAGTTGTATACGCCTTCTCGATTTCATATTCATCGCACCTCTCCAAAGTTTTCATTTGATACGTCAGGAACACTTATGTGAACGTTTACGAGCCAGAAGAAGGAAATTCCCCTACAACACCCCCAGAGTCGAATGCCAACCGTTCGGCTTGGGTCATCTTTCGCGATGACCGGAGTTCCGGATTCCAGAGCACGGCCACGGCCCGGGCACGGGCCGCGGTTGCGCCCGATCCCATGACCAGCGCCTCATCCGTGATCAGGCTCGAGCTGCCGAGCTCGACCGCCCGGCAACAGCAGGAGACCGTCCCGGCTTCGACCGTAATCTCGTTCAAGTAGTCGATTTCGAGACGAGCGACTACGTAGGAGTCGGGCCCCAGGTCGCCAGCCGTGACCTTCTCGAACCAGGCATTTCTGCTCTCTTCGAGATAGGACAAGTAGACCGCATGGTTCACATGGCCCAAGGGGTCCAGATCGACCCATCGAACGGGTTGAATTACCTCGGTCAGTTTGTTTCCTTGACCGTTCATGCAGCCGCCTCGCCGATCGTCACTTTTCGGTCGGGGAGACGGAGGATCTCCCTCGCCTCCGCGTTGGACGCGGGACGCCGACCGACGCTCTCGGCCAGGGCGGACGCGGCGGCGACGAGCTCAGCGTTCGAGCTGGCTTTCCTGCCGCGCTCGACGTATACCGCGTCCTCCAACCCGACCCGGATTCCGTGGGCACCGAAGGCCAGGGCAGTCGCCAGCATGCGTCTCTGATGGCGCCCGACACACGTGAGAGTCCAGCACGTGCCTTCCGGCAGCGGCCGGAGCATCGCCGACAACGCCTCGGGGGAGGCGTCGATCCCGCCGGGCACGCCGAACACCAGGTTCACGCGCAGCGGCTCCGGCAACTCCCCGCGCCTAAGCATCTCCACCGCTTCGGTCACGTGTCCGACATCGAACGCCTCGACTTCGAGGCCGATCTTCGATTCCGTCGCCTTCCGTGCGATCCCGAGGCTTTGGGGCCTCGTAGTGACGAACGCCTCGTCACCGAAATTCAGCGACCCGGTCTCCAGCCCAGCCATCTCGGGACCCGCCTCCAGGCCGGTCGTCCTCTCCTCGATGCCCATCGAGACCGCGCCCCCGGTCGAGACCATCGTGATCAGCCCGGATTGGCTCTCGATCAAAGCAACCGTCTCTCTGAAAAGCTCCGCTCTCGCGCTCGGCGTCCCGTCGTCCTCACGGACGTGGAGGTGGACCACGGCGGCGCCGGCCGCTTCGGCCTCGATGGAGGACCGAGCTATCTCGACCGGGGTGTAGGGCACGTTCGGGTTGTCTTCGCGGGTGACTTCGGCCCCGGTAGGCGCGACGGTGATGATCACGGGGTCCTCGGTCACGCGGCTCTGCATCAGGCACCACCTTCCGCCGGCGACAAGTCACCCAGGATTTTCGGGTAGCGCCGGAGCAGATCGAGTGCGTACGCGCCGCGATCCGGAGAGAAGCCGCTGCCGATCAACATGCGCGCCCGAGAACTGACTCCCTCCGAGCAGAGGGCGGCGGCGGTGAACGACGTCGCCATCGAGAAGAAGAGGACGGTTCCCTCATCCTTGGTGGCCAGGATCGAGGCGGCCTCGCAACCGGTCGCGTTGACCACCACGACCGTCAGGTCCGCGCCATCCACGGCGGCGGAGCGCAGGGCCTCGACCGTCCCCATCGCGTCTCTCAGGTCGGTGCGCAGGACCTGGTCGCATAACCCCAACTCCTCGGCCCGCTGGCAGCTCGCGCCGTCGGCGTCGACACCGATCACGACTCCTTCGCTACCGACGCTGTCGCGAGCCGCCGCCATCGCCAGCTTCCCGGCGTGGCCGGCCCCCAGAACGAGCACGGTCTCCCCGGGCTTCGACAGTTCCCTGACGTGGGTCGGGGCACCACAAACGTCGAGCGCTGCCAGGACGGCCGAAAGAGGGAGATCCTCGGGCAGCTCGGTCCAGGGAGCTGACTCCATCAGGTAGGCGGTTCCGGACGCCGGAACCTGCGGAGACCGGATATCCACCGGACCGACCGAGGCAACCCGCAGCGGCGTCAGGGTCATCGAGGCCAGGGTGACGATCCGTTGCCCGACAGGCGGTGGATCGATATATCCCTCTCCGACCGCGCGGACCGTGCCGACGAGCACGCCGCCCGAGCCGGTCACGGGGTTGTGCATCTTGCCGCGGTCCGCGATGACTTCCTCGATCGAAGCGGCGATCACTTCGGGCTTTCCGCCCGCGGCCTCCGAGATCTGACGGAAACTGGTGGAGTCCAGACAGAGGCGCTCGACGTCGATCTCCAGCTCGCGGGGTCGGAGGGGCGGGCCGCCGTCGATCCGGTCAGCCCGTTGGGGCAGAGCTCCGGGCGGGTCGATGACCCGGTCCACACCGAGAGTCTCGCTCGAGTGCCTCACCCCGACGTCTCCCTCGCTGGGATCGTGCGCGATCCCTCACGCGTGGCGAGGTTCAGTCCGTTTCGGTTCGCCCACTGCTCCAAGGCGAGTGCCTCCCAGAACTCCGCGGCGAACGGGTGGTGGAAGGGACAGGGCTGACGGAACCCGTCGACCTCACGGCAGGCCGGACAATTGTCCGCATCAAACCCCGACCGCACCCGTTCGACGATCTCCCGGACGCGCCTCAACTCCTCGGCCTCCTGGCCGCTCGGCACGGAAGCCGGAACACAGTCGGTGGGCAACTCCCGGGTGGGGGTTTCATGTTCAACCGCTCTGAGTCGCTCCGTTTCCTTCTCGTCCACCTCGAGCGTTCCACCCGAATCGACCACCGAAACGCCGTAGCTCTCCGCGGCCCGTTCGATCGAGACGAGGCCCTCGCGGACGTCGGCCAGCACCCGAGCGGGTTCCCGTGCGAACGGGTCCCCGTACCCCCCGCCACCGCCGGTGCTCATGACGATGCGGTCGTGGACGGCGAGCTTCACGCCCGCGAACTTGGACGGTGAAACCAGACCGAACCGCTCGTCGAACGGGCTCTCGGTCCTCTCGCCCGCCTTGATCACATGCAGGCTGGCGGGATGTCCGGGCTCGCCTCCCCGCGTGCCGTGCGGGGGGTTCCTGAACCGATCGCCAAGGGCGTTCCACTCGGAGCTCTCCGCGAGTAGCTCATAAACCCGCTTCGTGCCGAAACCGCCCCGGTTGTAGCCGGGGCCAGCGGAATCCTCGTTCAGGCTGAACTCGACGCAGCGAAGCGGCATCGTGGACTCGATCACCTCGGCCGGGTAGTCGCTGAAGTTGGAGGTCGGATTTGGGACCGACGACCAGCCATCCCGCCAGGAGGTGCCGCCCCACCCTCCTTCCTGGAACAGGTAGACCCCGAACTGGGAATTCCGCTTCTCGTCCCATCCACCGCCCGCGACGTTGATGCAAGTTCCATAGCAGCCGGCCGCGACCCGGTCGGGTACGGCCTCGGCCAAGGCACCGAAGACGCAATCGATGACCCGGATCGACGTCTCGGTGACACCGCCGAATACCGGCGCGGGCGGGATCGGGTTGAGCATCGACCCCCGAGGCACATCGAAGCTGATCGGGCGGAAACTCCCGTGATTGAACGGGATCTCGGCACCGAAGGTATGCATGAACGCGTTGAACACGCTGCCGACGGTGTTCCCGTACGACGAGTTGACGGGACCCTTCGCCTGCGCGCTCGTACCCTCGAAGTCGACCTCTACCCCGTCTCCTTCGACCCTCAGGTTGACCGCGATCCGGTAGGCGTCCCTGGTGATGCCGTCATCGTCCATCACGTCGGTGAACCGGTAATCGCCGTCAGGGATGTCGCTGATCGCCCTCCGCATCAGGCGTTCCGAGTGAGCCTTCGTCTCCTCCATGGCGCTGCGGACGGCATCGAGCCCGTGACGCTCGACCAGGTCTCGGATGCGCTGCTCGGCGGTGATGCAACTGGCCAGCTGGCCTCGGAAATCTCCGAGTTGTTCCTGCGGGAAGCGGACGTTCATCAGAATCATGTCCATCACCTGGGGCCGCTCGGTGCCCGCCTCGAACCACTTGACCGGCGGGATGCGCACACCTTCCTGGTAGATGGACTTTGCTGTCCCCGGGAATCCGGCCACCGACATGCCGCCCACGTCGATGTGATGGCCTCGGTTGATCGCTAGACCGAGCATCTCGCCCTGCGCATAGACCGGCCGGATCACGCAGATATCGGGCAGGTGCCCGCCGCCCCGGTACGGATCGTTGACGATGACGACATCCCCTTCGTCCAGCTGTTCCCAGTCGAACTGCATCAGGACGTACTCGCCGGTCAGGGCCATCGCCGAGAGGTGGCTCGGGTCGTAGTTGGCCGAAGCGACTAGTTCAGCGCCGGGGTCCAGGAGGGCGCAAGAGAAATCCCGGCCCTCTACGAAGACCGCCGATATTGCTGTGCGGATCATGGCGCTTCCCATCTCCGCGCAGGTCGATTCGAAGGCCCGCGCGAGGACGCGCGCAAGCACCGGGTCCAGGTTCGTCGTGTTCGTCTTGTTCATCGTTCCACCGCTATCTCGCCTAGTTCCCCGACTCTGATCCCAAAGCCCTCGGGCACGACCGAGGTGGTCTGGGCCTCCTCGACGATCAAGGGCCCCGGGCGTGAGAACCCGACAGGCAACTCCGCCCTGTCGAAGATCGGGATCTCGACCGGGTCCGACCCGAAGAAGGTCACCTCCCGGTGCCCCTTGGGCGCGGGTTCGTCACCCGTTTTCCTCGTGACGTCGAGATCCGGTTTCGGAACCCTGGAAACCACCCTGGCGCGGACCGCGGTGAACTCGATCGGCTCGTCCGGCCGGGCGTGCCCCCAGAGCCGCTGATGTTCGGCCTCGAACGCGGCCGCTGCGTCAGTCAAGTCTCCGTCGGGAGCCATCTCGACCTCTATCTCGTGCCACTGCCCCGCATACCTCATGTCCACCGCGGTGGTGATCTCCGCCTGGTTGAGACCTTCGGCCTCGATCTCGGCTTCGGCCCTGGCGATGAGCTCGGCGAAGGCCGGCTCAAGAGACCGGGTCCCCGCTTCCCCGACCACCCCGATCTCGGACCGCACGTAGTCGAACGTCACGTCGGCGAAAGCTCCGCCCATCGCCGAAAGGGTGGCGGCTCCGGTCGGTACGAATCCACGGCTCAACCCGAGCTCCTGGAGCAGCGACCCGACGAACAGGGGACCGGCCCCGCCGAACGCGACGAGCGCGAACTCCCGCGGATCGAGTCCGGCGTCGATCGTGATCTCCCGCACCAGGTTCGCCATCTCGTTGGTGGCGACGTGCATGATCGCGGCGGCAGTCCGTTCTATTCCCTGGCCCAGGGAATCCGAGATTGGTTCGAGCGAGCGGCGTGCCCCTACGACATCGAGTTGGAACGAGCCGGCCAGGAAGAAATCCGGATCGAGCAGGCCCGAAACAATCGCGGCATCGGTCACGGTGGGCTCGGCGCCCCCCTTGCCGTATGCGACGGGACCAGGCTCGGCGCCGGCGGACTGTGGACCCACTTCCAGCCCCCCTGCCACGTCCAGGTGCGCGATAGAACCGCCCCCCGCTCCGACCGAGCGAATGTCGACCACCGGCACCCGTATCGGGATGTCCCACTCGACCATGTCGCTGTTGGCGCGGATCGGCCGGCCGTCGACGATTAGGCTCGCATCGGCCGTGGTGCCACCGATGTCGATCAGGATGAGGCGTGGCTCGTTCAGCTTTTCGGAGAGCCAGACGCCGGCGGACGCGCCGCCGGCGGGTCCGGACTTGACCAGCTCGACAGGCTTGTCGCGAGCCGCCCGGACCGACATGACCCCACCGTTGGACTTCATGACGCGCGGCGGGTTGGAGAGACCCCGTTCCAGTAGTTGCCGTTCCACCGACTCGAGGGCGGAATCGACCACCGGAGCGAGAGCGGCCGCGATGGCCGTGGTCGAGGTGCGCTCGTACTCGTTGCGCTCCGGGTTCACCTCGGAGGAGATCATGATTCGAGCGTCCGGCAATTCTTCGGCCAGGATCTCGGCGGCCCGTCGCTCGTGTACCTGGTTGACATAGCCGAACAGGAACGTGACCGCGACCGCTTCGGCGCCCATCTCGCGAAACTCCGCGGCCGCCGCTCGGACATCTTCCTCGTTGAGCGGCTCGATCTCGTTGCCTTCGAAGTCGATTCGGCCGCAGGCCTCGAGACGCATGTGCCTGGGTATCAGGGCCTCCGGGCGGTCCCATTTGTGACCGAAGAGGTCTCGACGCCAAAGACGACGGATGTCGAGCACGTCTCGGAACCCGGCCGTGGTCAAAAGGCCGGTCCTCGCGAGGCGGCGCTGAACCAGCGCGTTGGTGGCGATGGTGGAGCCGAAGGAAAGCGAGTCGATGCCGGCCACCCCACCGATTTGTTCCAGGGCTTTCAGGACCCCGGTCACCGTGTCCGACGTGCTCGGCGACTTTGCGCTGCGAATCTCGCCTCCGGATTCGAAGTAGTAGACGTCCGTGAAGGTCCCGCCGACATCGACTCCGACGATGTTGCTCATGCGCGCTCCCGAGGGAGGCCCGGCAGAGGCCCGGCCACCCGGCCAAGCATCGCGGGAATCGAAATCACTTCACAGCTGCCAGTCAAGAACCTCTCCTCTCCTAAAGGTCAAATTCCCTAACGAACGTTTGGGAAACTGGAATTGCAACAAGCTATCACAGGACCCTTTTTGGGACTATAGCGCGGTACATACCCAAACGAACGATCAAGATAACCGCTTTTAGCCTTACAGTCGTTAGACTGTGGGATATGAATGAATCGACGGACTACTCCAACCTCACTTGCCGACTGCGAGTCCGAATGGGACCCCAGGATTGCCACTATGCGGGCGACCTCGTCGATGGAGCAGCCGTCCTTCAACTCTTTGGTGACCTGGCCACCGAAATGTCGATCAGACTCGATGGGGACGAGGGCCTCTTCCGGGCCTATGAGCTGATCGAGTTTCTCCAGCCGATCCGCGCCGGCGACTTCATTTCCGCGCAGGCGACGGTGATCGCCATCGGGAACTCCTCTCGAAAGTTCCGCTTCGACGCGTTCAAGGAAGTGTCGCTCGACCCGGACCGGGGAGCGACCGCAGGCAGGGTGCTTCCAGAGCCTACGCTCGTCGCATTCGCGGTCGGCACCACCGTGACACCGAGGGACCGTCAGAAGGTCGGCTGAGCACCGGCTCCCTGATTCTCCCTCCACCGGCCGAGTTAGGATCGTGCCGGAATGCAGCCGCCGACCCGCGCGATGACCGACCCCACAGCCGATCGAATCAAGAACGCGGCGTTGGACGCATTCGCCGAGCTCGGTTACCACGCCACGTCGATGAGGGCGCTGGCCGACCGGGCTGAAATCCGTGCGGGCTCCCTCTATCACTGGTATCCCAACAAGGAAGCCGTCCTCGTCTCGATCATGGAGGACTTCCTCACCGGGCTCGCGCGCGAGGTCGTCGAAGAGGTCGAGAAGGCGTCTTCCCCGACGGAGCGACTGAAGGGGGCGGTTCGGGCGCATGTCATCTACCACTGCCTGCACCGGCGTGCCGCCTTCGTGACCGACACCGAAGTACGTTCGCTGACCGGCGAGGTCCGAGTACGGATCATGAACTCCCGCGATTCATACTCGGACCTTTTCTACCAATTGATTCGTGACGGGATCGACCGAGGCGAGTTCCAGGCCCGTAACGCCAAGATCGCCACGCTCGCAATCCTCCTGCAGTGCACCGGCGTCGCCGTCTGGTTCAACCCGGCCGGCGCGCTTAGCCTGCCGGAGGTGGCCGAGATCCACGTCGAGCTCGTCCTCCGCTCGCTCAACGCCGTGAGCGTGTCCTGACCACGAGAAGGAGGGCGCTGTCACGCTGGGCCCCGCCTCAATCCCGCTCGTACCGTTTCCACGACTCGAGGTAGGGAGCGAGCTGCTTTCGGTCCGCGATCGGCCGCCCGACGGCGTCGGCGATGTGGACCGCGTTCGCGACCAGGTCCGCGTTACCGCTTGCTCTGCGATCCCTCCTAACCCTGAGGTTGTCCTCCAAGCCCACGCGCACGTCCATCCCAAGCGCGAACCCGACCGCCGCGCACCTGAACTCCATCGGATACCCAGTGGCCGCCACCCCGATCGACTCGAGGTCGGCACCCAGGATCCGTAGCGCCGCGTCCCGCATCGCCATCAGGCTCTCGACCGAGTTGTCGGCACCGCCCAGTACGCCGATCACCAACTGGAGCCGCACCGGGGGTTCGAGGCTGCCTTCGTCGATCAGATACCTGGCGATGTTGAGGTGCCCGGTGTCGTAGGCCTCCAGTTCCGGCGCCACCCCGAGTTCGCGGAATGCACGCGCGAATCGCCGCAGCGAGTTGAGGGTGTTGACGAACACGCCCTCGCCGCTCTGCTCAAGGACCTCCTGTTCCCACGCGTACTTCGTTTCGGGCCATCGATCGCGGTCCGGGAACACCTCGTAGGTCATCGTGCCCAGGTTCAGCGTCCCGAGATCCGGTGAAGCCGCCTCCAGCGAGGCGAGCCGCTCCTCCTGGCTCATGCCCGGCGAGCCGCCCGTGGTGAAGTTGATCAGAACGTCGGACCTATCACGAATCCCCTGTGCGATCGCCGCGAGAAGTTCGGGCTCGGCGGAGGGCCGACCGGTGTTGTCCCGGCCATGGAGATGGACGACCGTGGCGCCCGCCTCGGCGGCCGCCACGGCTTCGGAGACGATGCCCTCGACCCCGGCGGGGATCACGTCGCTCTGGCACGGCAGGATGTCTCCGCCGGTGATCGCCGCGGTGAGCACCGAAGGCCTGTATCTGTCGTCAGTCGTCACCGGGTACCTCCGTCTGGTCGTCGCCTCGCCTGGAACCCGGCGCGGCGATCCCGCCCGGGGCGAAGCGTTGAAGGGTGAAGATTCGTCCGCCGGTCCGTTCGACGAACTCGTCGATCCCGGCCCTGCTGTCGGAGCGCACGAGCGCGATGGCCTGGTTCCCGACCCGGGAGACGATGGCCTCGGGGTCCACCGCTCCGGGATCTGGACACAGCACCCTCGCCTCGAACCGGCGGTCCGGCGGGGTAAGGGCCAGTTCGGCGTGGGCGGCGAGGCGGTACGCGCCGCCAGCCCTCGCGGCGCACCTTTCCGAGCAGAAACCGTCGGTCAGCCGCGGGGCGGGACGACCACAGAAACCACAGTGCGCGGCCCGGCTCATCGTTCCTCCGCCCCGAGGTAGCCGGCGGTCCGGTCGGATGCGGAAGCCGCCGGGTCGCGGTCGGCCGGTGGCCCGTAACCGGCACCGCCGACCGTCATGTATTCGATCACGTCCCCTTGCCCGAGCACGACGGCACCCCACTTAGAGGACGAGGATTTACCGAAGATCTCTTCGGCGGTTCCCCGGCGTCCGTCGGCCAGTTCGAAGGTAACCTGGTTCCAGAGCCCGTTCCCGCGCGGTTCGGGCGGTTCCCCCCCGAAAAGGCCGAATGGGCTGCTCTGGCAGCGCTCCGAGAGGAGGCTCACCGTCATGCGGTCGGTCGTGACCTCTATGACCATGGTCGTGCCGAAGCCGCCGCGGTGGCGGCCCGCGCCGGCAGACCGCTCGGTCAGGCTGAACCGGCGGAACAGCATCGGGTACGCCTGCTCGTTCGCCTCGATCGACGACTGCCGGTCGTTCGACCAGGTACCCATCACGGCTGAGTTGCCGTCTCTGTCGGCCCGACCGCCCCAGCCGCCGGCGCTGTAGATGTAGAAGACGGCCTCGGTCCCGGTGCGCGGATCGGTGCCCCCACCTGTCATGTTCAGGTAGGTGCCATGCGAAGCGGCGATCGTGCGTTCCGGCATCACCTGCGTGAGGGCTCCGAGCACCGCCTCGTTGATCCGGGCCGAGGTCTCGACGTTGCCGCCGACGACGGGTGCCGGTTCCAGCGGATTCACCACCGTCCCGGGCGGCGCGATCACCGTGATGGGGCGGTAACAGCCATGGTTGGTCGGGATGTCTGGCGACACGACCTCGAGGAATGGGCAGTAGACGTTCGAGGCGGTCACGGCATACGGCGCGTTGACCGGTCCGCGGGCCTGCGGCGACGAACCGGTGAAGTCCACGATCGCTTCGGACCCGTCGATCGTGACGGTGACGGCGATCGCCAGCGGATCTGCGGTGTGGCCGTCGTTCTCGAGCCAGTTCACGAACTGGTAGGACCCGTCGGGGATCTCCTCGATCTCGGCCCGCATCCGGCGTTCGGAGTAGTCCTTGATCTCCTCCAGGGATTCGACGAAGACCTCCTTTCCATGCGCCGCGACGAGGTCCTCCACCCGGCGGGCCCCGATCGAGAGCGAACCGAACATCGCATGAAGGTCCCCCCTCGACGACTCGCGGTCACGCACGTTGCTCAGGAGGATCTGCCAGGTGTCGTCGACCAGCTCGCCCTCCCGATGGAAATGGACGGGAGGAAGCCGCAGGCCCTCTTGACAGATCTCGGTCGCTTCGCCGTAGAAACTGCCGGGGACGGTGCCGCCCACGTCGACCTGGTGGGCCCGGTTCGCGCAGATCGCGACGATCTCGCCGTCGACGAAGACCGGCATCATCATCGTGAAGTCGGGCAGGTGGCTCCCCCCGTTGTATGGGTCGTTGGCCAGTAGCACGTCGCCGGGCTCGAGCTCGCCTCCCTTGAGCGCAAGGGCGTACTCGACCGCGAACGGCATCGCCCCGAGGTGCAGCGGATCGAAGGCGGCCTGCGCGATCATCTCCCCCTTACCGTCGAAGACGGCGCACGAGTAGTCCCGGCCCTCGTTGAAGATCGGCGAGTGGGCGGCCCGGCCCATGGCGAGCCCCATCTCCTCGGTCAGCGTGACGAGGCTGCTCCTCAGGATCTCTAGCGTGACGATGTCCCGCCGTGGGCTCCCTGGAGTCACGATGCCGCCCCCATGACCAGGCACCCCGTTTCGTGGACGGTGGCCTGCTGTCCGGGATAGACCACGACGGTCGAGTCGGGCGACACCAGCAAGGCCGGGCCCTCCACGCGGTGTCCGGCGGCGATCATCGTGCGGTCATGCACCGGCAACTCTTGCGCCTCGGTCTGCCTCACCAGCCGCACTCTCCGGGTTCCGGCGAAGGCCTCCTGCGGGGTCGCGTCACCGCCGCACCGTAGGATCGGTCGCTCCCGGCGAACCGAGCCGGTCACCTGAAGCCCGCGGACCTCGACCGTGGCTTCGGGCCGGCTGTGGCCGTACTCGCGATCGTGAAGTCGGTCGAACCCGGAGCGGGCATCGGCCAGCGCCTCGGGCCCCGCCGGGCTCGCGATCGGCACCCGCAGTTCGTGCCTCTGACCGGAATAGCGAAGCGAGACTTGGCGCGTGATGACCAGGTCGCCGGCCGCCTCGGGCAGGGCCTCCGCGACCTCTTGTTCACCGTCGACGAAGGTGGATTCCAACTCGCGCACGTCGGTGCTGTCGAGCTCACCGTGGAACGTCCGCTGCACGTCGAAGCGAAGATCCGCTCCCAACATGCCCCAGGCGGAGAAGACGCCCGCGTGGGGCGGCACGATCACTTCGGGCATCTCCAATTCGTGGGCGAGGAGGCCGGCCAGCATCGAGCCGGCGCCACCGAACGGGAAAAGGGCGAACTGCCGCGGGTCCCTTCCCCGTTCGACGGAGTGCTTGCGGATCTCGGCCACCATGTTGGCCAGCGCGATCTCGAGCGTGCCGAGTGCGGTTTGGTCCGCATCGAGCCCGAGCTCGCGCCCCAGATCGGCGAAGGCCTCCCTTGCCGCGGAGGTGTCGATCTCGACCGCGCCCCCGCCGATCGCGCCGTCCTCGAAGTAGCCCAGCGTCGCGAACGCGTCGACCACGGTCGGGCGATCCCCACCGAGCCCGTAACAGACCGGGCCCGGGTCGGAGCCGGTGCTTTCCGGACCGACCCTGAGCAGGCCGCCCCGGTCGGCCCATCCGATGCTTCCGCCACCGGCGCCGATCGTGCCTATGTCGACGTGGGGGATGCGGAACGGAAGGCCCCACCGGACGTAGCCTTCGGACCGAAAGCTCGGTTCACCGTCGACGATCGCGCAGACGTCGAAGCTGGTCCCGCCCATGTCGGCGGTGATCAGGTTGGGCCGCCCGAGCGCCTCGCCGATCAGTCGGGCACCGACGATGCCGCCCGCGGGGCCCGAGTTGAGCGTGAAGACCGGCCGCCGTGCGGCCCCTTCGACCGGCAGAACTCCGGCGTTCGCGAGCATGATCTTCGGCTCGCACCCGACCCCGGCCCGGTCGAGCGATTCGCTCAACCGCCCGAGGTAGCTGCTCATCAGCGGCTTGAGCATCGCGTCCAGCGACACGGTGCAGCTCCGCTCGTACTCCCGGACCTCGGGATCGATCACGCTGGCCAGGGAGACCTGCACCCCCGGCAACTCCTCGGCGACGATCTCGGCCGCGCGGATCTCGTGCGCCGGGTTGAGGAACGCGTGGAGGAAGCAGATCGCCACCGCCTCGACGTCCTCGAACGGATCGGAGTTCAGCAGGTCTCTGAGCCCGTCCTCGTCGAGGGGATCGATCACGGCGCCGGAGCTGTCGAGCCGCTCGTCGACTTCGAATCGGAGGTGGCGCGGGATCAGAGGATCCGGCTTTCGCCAATCGAGGTCGTAGACCGGAAGCGGACGGTCGCCCCGCATCAGCTCCAGCACGTCGCGGAAGCCCCTGGTGGTGAGCAGGGCGGTAATCGCCCCCTTTCCCTCGATCACGGCGTTGGTGCCGGCCGTCGTCCCGTGGATGAACTCCTCCACCTCCGACTCGAGCGAGCCGCTGTTCCGGAGCGCCGCGATGACGCCGCGGGCGCGGTCGCCTTGGTCGGTCAGCACCTTGGCCGTGACCAGGTCGCCGGACTCTGGGTCGTATCGCACGAGATCGGTGAAGGTCCCGCCGATGTCGACCGCGACCCTGGTGCCCGGCCTCATCGGCCGCTCCACGCGAGGCGAGAAGTTCCGCCGTCCTCTCCCGAATCACCTTCGAGGGCGGTGACGACCTCGTCGACCGTGCTGAGGATGTGTTCGATCATCGTCTCACCCGCTAGGTCCGGGTCACCGGATCGGAGCGCGTCAACCACCTTGTGGTGTTCCTCCGCGGCGTGACTGACGTCCACGTAGTGGAGGTTGTCCAACACGATCGCGAGCTTGATCAGGGCCGCCACCCTGGCGAAGGAGCTCGAGATGAGCCGGTTGCCCGAGAGGTCGCAGAGGTCCTGGTGGAACGCGAGCTCGGCGGTACTGAGCGCCGAGCTGTCCTGGGCGTCCGCCGCCGCCGTCATCTCCTCGATGCGCCGGTCGAGCTGCTGGGGCGGTGCCCCGTTCAGCGCGACGAGACGGGCCGCGACCGGCTCG
>Ga0065721_10049618_pt1 | contig 30191 bp, 23 predicted proteins | sample Mesricmetagenome_FD_59108 | JGI IMG/M metagenome (GOLD analysis project Ga0065721, IMG submission 59108) | Mesophilic microbial community from rice straw/compost enrichment Sample: eDNA_1 v2 (version 2) | ecosystem: Engineered > Solid waste > Grass > Composting > Bioreactor | place: USA: Davis...
CGTTGGGATCGAGATCGCGCAGCTGTTCGATGAATGTGCTCACGACGCCTCTCCCTTACGACGTGCCGGCTTCGCTGCCTTGCCCTTCGGCCCGTTGGCCGGGACGGCCTTCTCGGGCATCGCCGCCAACTGCGGATTCTCCTGGGTCGCGTTCAGCGTGAACTGCGAGCCTGCGTCGGTCGCGCCCTTGGTCTCGAGGATCTGCAGCGCCGGATCCTTCAGCCACTCGGAGCTGTCGATATTGCGCATGTAGGAGGCCACGCGCGTGCTCGACTGCGCGACGCCTTTCAACTCGATCTTACGGTCGGTCTGTTTCACCGACGTGAGATAGATGCCGTCGGGCGTGGTGCGCACCAGCTGATCGAACACGTGCACGATCTCCGGCCGGCTCAGCTCGAGCTGTTCGATCACGGTGATGCGCGCCTGCAGACGTTTCTTCTGCTCTTCCAGGTCCAGGATCTCGGCAATCTGCTTGTCGAGCTCCTTGATCTGATCGTTCAGATAGGTGTTGCGCGCCATCTGGTCGTCGATCGCCGATTGCATCTGCCAGTTGACGACGAAGAACACCATGGCAGCCGCGGCCAAAGCCGCGACCGCGCCGACCCCGAATTCCTGGCGCTTGCGTTTGCGTTCCGCTTCCCGCCAGGGCAATAGGTTGATTCTTGGCATGTCAGTCGAAGCTCCGTAACGCGAGGCCGCACGCCGTCAACAATGCGGTCGCATCTTTCTTGACCGCCTGTGCCTTGGCCTTCTGACTTACCTTCATCTGACCCAGAGGATCGCCCCGTTGTGATTCGATGCCGACCCGGCTTTGGATCATTTCCGCGGCGCCCGCGATGTTGGCGCAGCCTCCGCAGATCAGAATCTGTTCAGGCTGCTCGCGGCCGGCGCCGGAGGCGAGGAAGAACTGCAGCGAGCGGCTGACCTGCTGGCACATATCATCGATGAACGGACCGAGCACTTCGGTCTCGTAGTTGCCAGGCAGACCGCCTTCTTTCTTGGCACGGCCGGCTTCTTCCATGCTAAGGCCGTAGGTGCGCATCACTTCTTCGGTCAGCTGCTGACCGCCGAAAGCGAAGTCGCGGGTGTAGATCACTTTCAGGTCGCGCAGCACGCTGAAGGTGGTGGAGCTGGCGCCGAAGTCGACCACCGCGATCACACGGCCGAGCCCGCCGTCGGGCATCTGGTGCGTGAGCAGGCGGCAGGCATTCTCGAGCGCGAACGCTTCCACGTCGACGATCTTGGCGGTGAGGCCGGCAGCGGCGCACGCGGCGATCCGCTGTTCGACGTTCTCCGAGCGGGTCGCGACCAGCAGCACGTCGAGCATGTCCGGATCCTTCTCCGAAGGTCCGATCACTTCGAAGTCGAAGCTGACTTCTTCCATGGGGAAGGGGATGTACTGGTCGGCCTGCATTTCCACCTGGCCTTCCAGCTCGTTCTCGCCGAGCGTGCGCGGCATCTGAATGACCTTGGTGATGGCGGCATCGCCGCTGATCGCCACGGCCGCTTCCTTGGCGCGCGCCCCGGAACGCTTCACGGCTCGCTTGATGGCTTCGCCGACGGCATTGGCGTCGACGATGGCTTTTTCGTTGATGGAATTCGGCGGAGTGGCCTCCGCGGCGTAGGATTCCACGCGGTATTGACCGCCGCTCATGCTCAATTCGATGAGCTTGACCGAGGAGGTGGTGATGTCCAGGCCCAGGATGGGTCTGGATTTTGCGGTTAACAGCACGCTGGTTCCCTTTCGTGATCAGACACTTATGTGACGATCGCAGAGCGGACACGAAACACGGGCGGCAACTATATACAGCCGTGACTTAAGTTGAATGTGAGGAGCCTCACGAAATACCATCGCGGTATTCCCGCAGCAAAAGTGCCTTTTTTTGCAGTAGTCGGCGCAGTTCTGCCGCATTCATTCGTTGGGACGAAGCAGATCAGAGCCTTACCAGCTGAACAGCGTGCACCTTCGTCCCGGGCTCCGCGCTTCCTGCCGATATCCCCGAATGCCGTTTGCAGTTTCGTGACGCGGGCCGCGGCCGTGAAACCTGAGAGTCGTCTGCAACGATCTTCAGGGTCTGACCTCAAAGTCAGCCAGGGAAGGCATTGGTACTATCGAGCGTGTCCCTTGATCGACCGGCGGCGCCAAAAAAGCTGTTCAGCCAGAGATTATGTTCAAGGTTCAGGGCTTAATATTGCCTAGCAGCTTTTGATATAGCAACTGGCGAAGCAAGGACTTAGGATTTTTAGTTGTCATGCGACGTTACCTCAAATCCCCCCTCCGGCTGATCATCGCAGCCGCGGTCGGAGCCGCTGGCGCGGCCGCCCTCGGCCTGGCCGGCGCTTACCAGTACCTGCGTCCGGCGCTACCGGACGTGACCGCCATCAAAGACATCCGTCTGCAGGTGCCGCTGCGGGTGTTCAGCCGCGACGGCCGGCTGATCGCTCAGTTCGGCGAGCAGCGTCGTATTCCGCTGTCCTTCGATGCCATTCCCAGCCAGATGATCAATGCGGTGCTCGCGGCCGAGGACGACCGTTTCTTCCAGCACGGTGGTGTGGACTATCCGGGCCTGGCGCGCGCCGTCATCCGGCACCTGCTGTCAGGAAACAAATCCGAGGGCGGCAGCACGATCACGATGCAGCTCGCGCGCGGCGTGTTCCTGAGCCCCGAGAAGAGTTATCGCCGCAAGATGGTGGAGATCTTCACCACTCTGCGCATCGAGCAGGAGCTCACCAAACAGGAAATCCTCGCGCTGTATCTGAACAAGATGTTTCTTGGCCAGCGCGCGTACGGCATCGGTGCCGCCGCCGAGGTTTACTACGGCAAGACCGTCGATCAGCTGACGCTGCCCGAGATCGCGGTGATCGCCGGCACGTTCCGTCTGCCGTCACGTGACAATCCAGTCGCGAACGCAGAGCTCGCTCGCCAGCGACGCTCGTACGTGTTGCGACGTATGCGCGAGAAGGAATACATCACGCAGGCAGAGTACGAAGCGGCATTGAAAGCGCCGGTCGAGTCGAAGCTGCACGGGCCCGCGGTCGAAGTCGAAGCGCCGTATATCGCGGAAATGGTGCGAGCCGAACTGTTCAATCGACTCGGCGCCGATGCCTATACCGCAGGTTACGAAGTCATCACGACCGTCGACAGTCGCTTGCAGCGCGCCGCAGTGAAAGCATTGCGTGGCGCATTGCTCGATTACGATCAGCGCCATGGTTATCGCGGCCCCGCCGGCCGCGTCACGCTGCCCTCGGGCGCGCGTGAAAAGGAATGGTTGCAAGCGATCGACGAATACGCAGTCCGCGGAGGTCTCGAACCCGCAGTTGTGATCGCGACGGAAGAAAAGAGCGCGGTCGCCTTCTCACGCAGCGCCGGCCGCATCAACTTGGGCTGGAGTGGAATCAGTTGGGCACGCAGTCCGCTGCCTGACGGCAGCGTCGGTCCACAGCTGCAACGCGCGTCCGATGTGCTGGCGGTCGGCGATATCATCTATATCGCTCAGGAAGTCTCGGGCAACTGGCGCATGGTGCAGGTGCCGGAAGCGCAGGGCGCGTTCGTCGCCATGGATCCGCAGGATGGCGGCATCGCGGCGCTCACCGGCGGCTTCGACTATTTCGCGAGCAACTACAATCGCGCCGTACAGGCCAAGCGTCAGCCGGGCTCGTCCTTCAAGCCGTTCCTGTATTCAGCGGCGCTCGATCAGGGGTTCACGCCCGCGAGCATCGTGAATGACGCGCCTCTGGTCATCGAGGATGCGGCGCTCGAAGGCAGCTGGCGTCCGCAGAACAATTCCCGCGAATTTCGCGGTCCGATGCGTCTGCGCGAGGCGCTGGTCCGCTCGCGCAACCTGGTTTCGATCCGTGTGATGAATTCGTTGGGGCCTGCGTACGCGACGCAGTTCATCTCGCGCTTCGGCTTTCCGGAGAACAGCCTGCCGCGCAATCTGTCGCTGGCCCTGGGCACGGCGCAGGTTTCGCCGTTGGAGATGGCGACGGCTTATTCCGTGTTCGCGAACGGCGGGTTCCGCGTCGAGCCTTATTTCATCCAGCGCATCATCGATACCAACGGCAACGTCGAGTTCGAAGCCGAGCCGAAGTTCGCCTGTCCGGACTGCGTACAGCCGACGCCCGCCGAAGGCAGCGCGGCCAATCTGCTCGATGCGCCGATCACCACTGCCACCAGTGACGAGACGCGTTGGGGTGGCCGCACGTACCTGCAGGAAAAGTCTCTGGCGCCCCAGGTGCTCTCGCCCCAGAACGATTATCTGATGGTCGACATGATGAGCGACGTCATCAAGCGCGGCACCGCGGTACGCGCGTTGCAGTTGAAGCGTGGCGACATCGCCGGCAAGACCGGTACGACCAACGATCGTCGCGACGCCTGGTTCTGCGGCTTCAACAGCTCGCTGGTCGGCACCGCGTGGGTGGGCTTCGATCAGGAACGTTCCCTGGGCCCGGGTGAGGAAGGCAGCCGTACGGCGTTGCCGATGTGGATCTACTTCATGGCCGAAGCGTTGAAGGGAGTGCCCGAGCAAAAGCGCACGCCGCCGCCGGGACTGGTGTCCATGCGAATCTCGGCCGATACCGGCCTGGCCGCGCGGCCCGGCGATCCGAATGCCATTTTCGAGACATTCATGGCCGGCCATTTGCCACCGCAAGCCGAGATCGACTCGGCGCTGCCCGGCGATGAGGACGAGAACAAGGAAAAAGACGACTCGCTGTTCTGATTCGCGAGGCGGTTCTGATTACGGGAACGAAGATGAGCAAACGAAGCAATCCACGCGCGGAGCAGCTGCGCATGGCACTGGCGCAGGAGGCGGCCCGCATCATGTCCGAACAGGGCATCGACGATTACGGGCTGGCCAAGCGCAAGGCTGCCGAGCGGCTCGGCGCGACCGACATCGCGGTGTTGCCCAAGAACACCGAGATCGAAGCGGCGCTGGCGGCGCATCATCGTTTGTTCGAGGGCCACAGGCATTCGACGGCGCTGAGCGCCATTCGCCGGACGGCGCTGCAGGCCATGAAGCTGCTGGGCGACTTTCAGCCGCGGCTGGTCGGGCCAGTGTTGAGCGGCACGGCATCGGCTCACTCGGAAGTGAACCTGCATCTGTTCGCGGAAGGGCCGGAGCCGGTGGCGCTGCATCTGATGGAGCGGGGCATTCCGCACCACATCGCCGAGCGCCGGCTGCGCTACGAACCGAACCGGCTGGTCTCGTATCCGGTCGTGCAATTCGTCGCGGGGGATCGGGAAATCGACGCGGTCGTGTTTCCCATCGACGGCATTCGTCAATCGCCGGCCAGCCCGGTGGATGGCAAGCCGATGCGCCGCGCGGACGCGGCGGAGCTGGAGTCTTTGCTGGAAGCGGCAGGCAGCGACGACTGAGTCGCCGCTGCCTGCGAATCGATCAGCGCTTCTCGATCTCGACGTACTGGCGCGTTGCCGGGCCGGTGTACAGCTGGCGCGGACGGCTGATCTTCATGGTCGGATCAGCAATCATTTCCTGCCAGTGCGCCACCCAGCCGACGGTGCGGGCGATGGCGAACATGACCGTGAACATCGACTGTGGAATGCCGATCGCGCTGTAGATGATGCCGGAGTAGAAATCCACGTTCGGATACAGCTTGCGCTCGACGAAGTACTCGTCCTTCAACGCGATCTCTTCCAGCTTCAGCGCCAGCTCGAACAGCGGGTTGTCGGACTTGCCGAGCTTCGCCAGCACCTTGTGGCACATGGCGCGGATGATGGTCGCGCGCGGGTCGAAGTTCTTGTAGACGCGGTGGCCGAAGCCCATCAGCTTGAAGTTGTCGTTCTTGTCCTTGGCCTTGGCCAGGAACTTCGGCACGTTCTCGACGGTGCCGATCTGCTCGAGCATGGCCAGCACGGCCTCGTTCGCGCCGCCGTGTGCCGGGCCCCACAGCGCCGAAATGCCCGAAGAAATCGCGGCGTACGGATTCGCACCGGTGCTGCCGGCCAGACGCACCGTCGAGGTGCTCGCGTTCTGCTCGTGATCGGCATGCAGGATGAACAACAGATCGAGGGCCTGCGCCTGCACCGGATCGATGTTGTACTGCTCGCAGGGCACGGCGAAGAACATCTGCAGCAGGTTCGAGCAGTAATCCAGATCGTTGCGCGGGTACATGAACGGCTGCCCGAGCGCGTGCTTGTACGCGGCCGCGGCGATCGTCGGAATCTTGGCGATGATGCGATGGGCGAAAATCTCGCGATGCCGCGGATTATTGATGTCCATCGAGTCGTGGTAGAACGCCGCCATCGAGGCGACCACGCCCGAGAGCATCGCCATCGGATGCGCGTTGTACTGGAAGCCGTTGAAGAATCGCAGCAGCGATTCGTTGATCATCGTGTGGTACTGGATGGCGTGCGTGAACTCGGAGAGCTGCTCCGGCGTCGGCAGTTCGCCGTTGATCAGCAGGTAGGCCACTTCCAGGAAGTTGCTCTTCTCGGCCAGCTGCTCGATCGGATAGCCCCGGTACAGCAGCACGCCGGCGTCGCCATCGATGAAAGTAATTTTACTTTCGCACGACGCCGTGGCCATGAAGCCCGGGTCGAACGTAAACATGCCATGGTCCTTGGCGAGATTGCCGATGCTGAGCACATCGGGCCCGAGCGTGCCGCTCTTCACTTCGGCGAGCGACTTCTTGCCGGTCGCCAGATTGGTCAGTTCAAACTTCTTCTCGGTCATGACGATAACCTGGGGAGCTAATTCCGCAAACAGATGCCACAGGGGAGCCTGACCGGGCGCTTCGGTGAGGGAGCATCTGGCCAAGCCGTGAAAACGATCGAGCCCGGTCCCTAGGCATGCGATCGTGGCGGCTTTTTGCAAGCGCAAAAATCGGAGGCGCAGACTTACACGTCATCGCCAGCGAATCAAGCATGCAGGCCGGCGACTGGCATTACTAATGTGCATCGTCGCGGCCGCGACGCTATAGGGCATCGATCGTCGCGGCGAAGTCCGCCGCTGTCTATTAGGCCGACTTATTTTTCCTTCGGCGCAATTAATCTCGCGTCGAATAACTCCGACTACTGCACGATCTTGATGAGCTGGCCCGGCTGCGGCTCTTTGTTCGGGTACAGATCGTTGAGCAGGCGCAGCTGCTGTTCGGCGTACTCGGGCAAAGGTGAAGTTTTCGCAAGGTCGGCGATGCGCGTGCTCTCGGTGGCGCGGATGGTTTTGATCTTGTACGGCTCGGCGAGCGCGAACTCGTTCTGCTTCAAGCGGCGAAATGTTTTTACGGTCGACATGAACAGGGGATCGGCCTTCGGCGCGCCGGTCGAACCCTTGCTGGCGCCGGCGAAGATGTAGGCGAGATTGTTGTGATAGAGGACCACGTAGCGAGCCGGCATCATGCCGAAGGGCGTGGCGGCCGCTCGCACGATGGCGGTGTAGCCCTGTAAGCCATTCACTTCGATGGGCTCGGACTGACTGGCGCTGGAACGCGCGAGCAGCCGTGAAAGAAATTCACGTGGACCGGTGTTCGGCGGCGGCGCTTGCGTCTGCATCTGCAGGACGCTGTCTTTCTGCGGCGAGAGCGCGACCACGCGATCGGCTTGATTCTCCACCGTCCAGCCGCTCGGGAACGCCAGCGTCAGGCCCAGGTCGGCGTGATAGAAGCGATTGCCCTTGAGCACGCCCTGCGAGCGGCTCGGTCCCATCGGCAGGCCTTCGATGGCCTTGAGATACTTCTCGCGACCGGGATCGAGATTGTCGGTGGGGCCGCCCTTGAGCTTTTCCGCGGCCTTCACGACTTCGGTGAGACGCTGATCGTTATCGGGGTGGGTCGCGAAAACGCCGTGATACACGCGCGGCTCACGCTTTTCCTCACGCGCGCGCTGGATCTCGAACATCTCCTGGTTCTTCAACAGCCGCACCACGTCGATCATGCTGGTGGGTGCGAAGCCGACGTTCTTGAGGTATTCGGCGCCGAGCCGATCGGCCTCGAGCTCCTGGTCGCGACCGTAGCCGCTGACCAGCGCCGCGCCGGCGTAGTTGGCGAGCCCGGCGAGGTCGGCACTGCCGGTGAAGATGCCGACCGCGGCGGCGCCGATGTTCGACAGCGTCGACTTGCTCTGCTGACGCACCGGATGGCGCGCGGTGACGTGACCGACTTCGTGCCCCAGCACGGCGGCCAGCTCGGCCTCCGAGTTGAGGTAATTCATGATGCCGCGAGTGATGTAGACGTAGCCGCCGCCGGTGGTGAACGCGTTGATGTCCTCGCTATCGAGCACCATGAAGTGATATTCGAGCTCGGGACGATGGCTGGCCTTGGCGGTGCGCTGGCCCACTTCATTGACATAGGCCTGCAGCTGCTGGTCGTCGTAGGGCCCGCCGAACTGCTGCATGATCAGCGGATGCACTTCCTTGGAGCGCTTGATCTCGCCGGCCTCGCTCTGGAACACCAGATCCGGCCGCCCGGTCACGGGATTGGAAGCGCAGCCGCTCAGCAGCGCCGCGGGTCCGGCAGCGAGGGCCAAAAGCAACACGGCGCGAATTGTGTTTTTCAGCGGCATGGCGGCGTCCGGCTCGGCAACGGCGAGGGCGAGGGCGCCATTGCACTCTATAGCTCTATGTCGATGCAAATCGTCGCGAGTTCCCCGACTGGATTCTCTAGGTACCTGGGGAGCGCACGAACGACAAAAAGGGCGCCCCGGAAACCGGAGCGCCCCTTTGGGTGTAGAGCCCGCCTGCTGAACGCGTGCTTAACGCAGCGAGATCAGCACAGCCCGCCGATGCTGTGCGCGGAACCGCTCCGCGCGACCGATCTTAGCGAGCGTACTTCTTGCGGAACTTGTCCACGCGACCGCCGGTATCGACGATCTTCTGCTTGCCCGTGTAGAACGGATGGCAGTTGGAGCAGACTTCGATCTGCAGGTCATGGCCCAACGTGGAGCGGGTAACAAAGGAGTTACCGCAGCTGCAAACCACGTTGATCTCTTTGTACTCAGGGTGAATGCCGTCTTTCATGGCGTAACTATCTTGGGTCGGACCGGCCCGAAAAAAGGGGCGCAGTGTAACGGCCGTTCGCCCCCCTCGCAAGGAAAAAACTTTCGCCAGAATGGGGGTGAATGGATTCGTAGGTACTTGACGGCGGTTATCCACAAAGTCTGTGGATAAGTGTGTGGATGACTCCACGCCGGATCGACCTCGGACCTTGCAGAAATGTGACGCTGTCAAATTGCTCAAATTTTCACCAGGGCATTTCACCCTGCGCAATCAATGAGTTACAAAGCCCTGCTGATATATCGCATTGAATTTTGTCATCAACGTGAGGCACGGATGACACGCCTTCCCGCGTGTGCATAACCCCTCGCGGGCGGGGCTAAGGGATCGGTTTTCAAAGGGAAATTTGTGGGCTGGATCACACGCCGCAGTAGCGGTAAGGGGAACTGTTCGCCGGCCCGGCACGTTCGGATTTCTTGTTACACGGGCAGGAACAGCTCCTGCAGATCATTCAGGAAGCGCTGCCCCTCCGCCGTGGCCCGCCAATGCCCGGGCCCATCCTGCTCCAGCAGCCCTTTACTCACGGCCGTCGCGACCTGCCCCTCGATCACCCCGAACGACAGGCCGGTGCGAGCCTCGAAAACCTGCTCGCTGAAGCCGTCGATCAGTCGCAGACCGTTCAGCATGAACTCGAACGGCAGATCCTCGGCCGGTACCACCCGACGCTCGCTCACTCGGGAGCCCGCGGAACGCGACAGGTATTCGCGAGGCTGCTTGACCCGAGTGGTCCGCTCGATGAGCTCGCCTGAGCCGGGTCGGGTCAGCTTGCCGTGCGCGCCGGCGCCGATGCCGATGTAGTCCCCGAATTCCCAGTAGTTCAGGTTGTGACGGCTCCTGCGCCCCGTTCGCGCGTAAGCCGAGACTTCGTATTGCTCGTAGCCGCGCACCGCCAGCAGCTCCTGAGAATCGATCTGCATCTGCCAGCAGTCGTCCGGGTCGGGCAGCGGCGGCGGGCGGTGATAGAACACCGTGCCGGGCTCCAGGGTCAGCTGGTACTGCGAGAGGTGCGTGGGTTGAAGCGCGAGCGCGCTCTCCAGATCCTGCAGCGCTTGCGCCACGCTCTGGGCGGGCAGTCCGTACATCAGATCCAGATTGAAGTTCTCGATCCCGGCTTGCCGCAGCTCGTCGACTGCGCGGGCAATGTCGCCGGCCCCGTGGATGCGACCTAGCAGCTTCAGCTGCTCGTCGTTGAAAGTCTGCGCGCCGAGCGACACGCGATTCACGCCGGCGTCTCGATAGCCCGAGAAACGGCCGTGCTCGATGGTGCCGGGATTCGCTTCGAGCGTGATCTCGATGCCCGGATCGAACGGGATCTGACGGCGCACGCCTTCCAGCAGGCGGCCGACCTGATCGGGAGCAAACAGGCTGGGCGTGCCGCCCCCGAAAAAGATCGAGGTCAGCGCGCGCCCCTGCGCCGCTGCCACGTCGTTCTGCAGGTCTTCGAGCAAGGCATCGATGTACTGGGCCTGCGGCACCACTTCGGGCGCCGCATGCGAGTTGAAGTCGCAGTACGGGCACTTGCGCACACACCAGGGCATGTGCACGTACAAGGAGAGTGATGGCAGCGACAGAGACATCGATTTACTCAGCTAAGCGTCGGCAGATCGAAGCCACCCTGGGTACATGGATGTCCCCCGCCGCTGCAAGCGGCGAGCGAGCAGCAAAAAAGTCACGCCTTTTTGCTAGCTCGCACGAGGGTCGTGGCAGGATGCCCGATCCCGGGTTTTCAACAGTGCTACGAGGCCGCGCAGCGCCTGGCCGCGATGGCTGAGCTGGTTCTTCTCCGCCGCGGACAGCTCGGCCACCGTGACCGGACGATCGGCGAGCTCGAAGATCGGGTCGTAGCCGAAACCGCCCGTGCCGCGACGATGGCTCGTGATCCGACCTTCCCAGCTCGCCTGGCAGATCAGCGGCGACGGATCGCGCGGCGAGCGCATGTACACCAGCGCGCACTGGTAACGGGCCGAGCGTTCTGCAGGCGATTTGCCTTCGAGCGCAGCGAGCAGCTTGAGCAGATTGTCTTCGTCGCTCGCGCCTTCGCCAGCGTAGCGCGCGGAATAGATGCCGGGAGCGCCATCGAGCGCATCGACCTCGAGCCCCGAATCATCGGCGATGGCCGGCAATCCAGAGGCTTGTGCCGCGTGACGCGCTTTCAAGATGGCGTTCTCGACGAAGCTCAGGCCGGTCTCCTCGACGCTCACCGAGGTGAACTGCGATTGCGGCAGCACCTCGAATGCCGGCGGCGGCAACAGCTCGCGCAGCTCCTTCAATTTGCCGGCATTGCCGGTGGCGATGACCAGACGCATGCCGCTTCAGTCCGCGTTCAGCGCTTCGAGCTGGCGCGCCAGCAGCTGGCCGCAACCGTTCGCGGCCAGATTCAGCAGCTCATCGAGCTCGTTGCGCCGGAAGGCATGACCTTCGGCGGTGCCTTGCACCTCGATGAAGCCGCCGCCGTTGTTCATGACGATGTTCATGTCGGTCTCGGCTTCGGAATCTTCGGCGTAGTCCAGATCCAGCACCGGCTGTCCCGACCAGATGCCGACCGACACGGCGGCGACCTGGCCGTGAATCGGACTGTCGCGCAGCGCACCCTTGCGCAGCAATGAATTGACGGCGTCGACCATTGCCACATAACCGCCCGTGATCGAGGCCGTGCGTGTGCCGCCATCCGCCTGCAGCACGTCGCAGTCGACGGTGATCGTGCGCTCGCCGAGCGCTTTCAGATCGATCACCGCACGCAAGGCTCGGCCGATCAGCCGCTGAATTTCCAGCGTGCGGCCACCTTGCTTGCCAGAGGCGGCTTCGCGCTTGTTGCGAGTGTGAGTCGCGCGCGGAAGCATGCCGTACTCGGCGGTCACCCAACCCTTGCCGGAGTTGCGCAGGAAGGAAGGAACGCTTTCCTCCACACTCGCGGTACAGAGCACGCGCGTGTCACCGAACTCGATCAACACCGAGCCTTCGGCGTGACGGGTGAAACGACGGGTAATGCGGATCGGCCGCAGCTCGTCGGGAGCGCGGCCACTGGGTCTGGATTTCATGCTTCCTCCTGGGAAGCGAAGGCAGAGCGATTCGGCTCCGAGATGCCGGGCTCAATTGCCCAGGTAGCGCATCACGGCAGCTGTGGAATTATCGCTGAAAGGGGATGAAGCCTGCACTGCGCGGCGGCCGAGAGCTTCCAGCCAGGCTCGCAGTTGTTGCGTGTCCTCGCGGAAAAATGCGGCGATGTCCGTATCTCGCAGGTTTGCCCAGATGCCATCGGTGCACAACAGGATCACGTCGCCGGCCTGCAGGACATGGCGGCCGCTGATGGTCATCTCGGGAATGGCCGGATCGCCACCGAGGCAGCATTCGACGAAGTTGCGCATCGGGTGATTGGGCAGCTCTTCCTCGGTGATCTTGCCCTCACGCAACAGCAGCTCGACATGGCTGTGGTCGCGGGTCCGCGCCAGCATCTTGCCGTGACGAATGTGATAGATGCGGCTGTCGCCGATATGCGCCCAGTAAGCTGCACCTTCCTGGACCAGGCACACGGCAATCGTGGCACGCGGCCGCGCATCGATGCTCTGGCCGTTACCCAACCGGGCGACGTCGTCATGCGCGCGACTCAGCGACAGATGCAGGAAGCCGATGGGATCGAACATCGGCAAAGGCGTTTGCTGGAAGGAATCGAGGAGGCTTTTCAGTGCCGTATCGGCGGCGCGGCTGCCGTCCGAATGGCCACCCATACCATCAATGACCACGAGCAGCGCGGCCTTATCGGTGGCGGCGACGGTTACACGGTCCTGGTTGTCCTCACGATCACCGATCAGACTTAAATCTGCATGCTCGATCCGCAAGCGCGGGCTCCGGCCGGACGGCTCTTCTGCTGATACACTTGCCCCTTCCAAGGCGTCGCTTTATAGCATCGCGTCACGCACCGTGTAAGAAGCGTTTGCCTTAATCTTTCCTACGGCACGAAATAATGATCCGCAGCATGACAGGTTTCGCCCGGCGCGAGCGCGTCGGCCCATGGGGTACGCTGGTGTGCGAGGTGCGCACCGTGAACCATCGCTACCTCGAGACCTCGCTGCGCCTGCCGGAGGAGCTCAAGGCGCTCGACAACGATGTGCGCCAGGCGATCACCGCGGCGCTGCGTCGAGGCAAAGTGGACGCCAATCTGTACCTGAAGTCGGCAGCGGGCACGCAGCGCTCGCTGGAGCTGGATACGCAATTGCTGGACGAGCTGGTCGCCCGCGTGGACCAGGTCCGGGGCCAGTTGAAGTATCCGGCGCCGGTCAGTCCCATCGACGTGCTGCGCTGGCCCGGTGTGGTGCGCGAAGCGGAAGTGGACATCAAGCCGGTGCTCGCGGCCGCGCTGGAGCTGGTCCAGGAAGCGCTGAACGAGCTGAACGAGACCCGGCTGCGCGAAGGTCAACGCATTCGAGAACTGTTGTTGACGCGATGTGCGACGATGCGCACACAAGTTCAAGCAGTGCGCGCGCGTTTGCCGGAAGTGTCGCGACGCATGCGTGAACGCATCATGGAGCGAATCGCGCAACTCGGCAGCACACCCGATCCGGAACGCCTGGAGCAGGAGCTGGTGCTGTACGCCCACAAGATGGATGTGGACGAGGAGCTGGACCGTCTCGGCGCGCACCTGGAGGAAGTGACATCGGTGCTGAGCTCCGCCGAGCCTGCCGGTCGTCGGCTGGACTTCCTGATGCAGGAACTGAATCGCGAAGCGAATACCCTCTCGTCGAAGTCGCAGGACAGTGAAACCACGCGCGCGGCGGTGGACATGAAAGTCGCGATCGAACAGATGCGCGAACAAGTACAGAACGTGGAATGAGTGCAGTGTCGGTAACCCGGGGAAAACTTTTCGTGATCGCCGCGCCCTCGGGCGCGGGCAAGACGACATTGGTGCGCGCTCTGATGGCGCGCGTCCCGTCGCTGCGTTTTTCCATTTCCTATACCACTCGCAAGCCGCGGCCCAACGAACAGCACGGCCGCGACTACTTCTTCGTCGATCATGCCGAGTTCGAGCGCATGGTGGCTGCCGGCGAGTTCCTCGAGCACGCGCGCGTGTTCGACAACTATTACGGCACGTCCAAACCGCAAGTCGAAAGCATGCTGCGCGATGGCGACAACGTGCTGCTCGAAATCGACTGGCAGGGCGCGCAACAGATTCGTCACGCGATGCCCGAATGTCAGTCCATCTTCATCCTGCCGCCGTCCCGCGCAGCGCTCGAACAGCGCCTGCGCGGCCGGCAAACGGACAACGACGAAGTGATCGCACGCCGCCTGCGCGACTCGATCGCCGACATGTCACATTGGAACGAGTTCGATTATGTCGTCGTCAACGACGATTTCGAGCGCGCCACCGCCGAGCTCGAAAGCATCGTCGCCGGTCGCGGCGAAGCGCTGCGACGGGACCGATCCGAACTGCAAACGTTGCTGCCCCGGCTGTTGGGTTAGCTCCGCAGATATTTTTTTCCGGCGCGCTCGGACGCTGAACTTGCCGTGCCCGCGACAGACAAAGCATCTGACTGCCGCGGATGAGCGGCTACATCAAGGAACAAGCATCATGAAACTCAGAACCCTTCAGCTCACCACTGCCGCCGCCTGCGCGTTACTGGTGTCCGGCTGGGCCGCCGGCGCGGAAGCCGAGCGTCCGCGCACCATCAGCGTCTCCGGTCAAGGTGAGATTCAGGCGGAGCCGGATCGTGCTCTGGTGACGCTGGGCGTCGAAGCGCGCAAGCCGAGGATGGAGGACGCGCGCGCCGAAGTGTCGAAGACCGTCGACGCCGTGCTGAAGCTGACGCGCGATTTGAAGATCGATCAGAAGTACGTGCGCACCACTCGCGTCAATGTGCAGCCCGAGTACAACTGGGACAACAACGCCAAGGAGCGCAACCTGATCGGCTACTACGTGTCGCGTCAGATCGAGATCGAGCTGCGCGATCTGGACAAGCTCGGTCAGCTGATGGAGAAGTCGTTCGACCTCGGCGTGAACTCGGTCGGCGATCCGCGCCTGGATTCGACCAGGCGGCGCGACCTGGAACGCGAAGCGCTCGCCCGTGCGGTAGCTGACGCGAAGCTGAACGCCGAAGCGGTGGCCAAGGCCGCCGGGGCCCGTCTGGGTGCGCCGCGTACGATTTCCGCCAGCTCCGGCTTCGTGCCGCCGCCGATGCCCATGATGAAGGTGCAGATGGCGCGCGCCGAAATGGCGTCCGATGCGGCCGGCTCGTATCAAAGCGGTCAGATGGGATTCAACGGCACGGTGCAGGTCGAGTACGATCTGATTCCGAACACCACGCCGTAATCGAAGCTCGTCAGCGAAAGGCGGCCATTCTCATGAATCGCAGCTTTCATGGCACCCTGAGCAGCGCTGCCCTCGCGGCGCTGCTCTCATTCCAAGGCGCGGCGCACGCCATCGAAGCACCGAAACAGGCGCCGCCTCCCGAAGCCGCGCCGGAAGCGCCTCCGGCCACCGTCGCACCGACGGATGAAACACAGTTCCAGCAAACCCTGCAGCGGGTCACCACGTTTCGCAGCTTTCGTGGCCTCACCGTCAGCGATGAAGTCATCGATCAACTGGCGCGCGGCGAAGCCGATAGAGCCGTCGCGAGCCTGAGCGCGCTGGCGGCTCAAGGCAACCGCGATGCAAACATTGCACTGGTGCGCGTCCAGCACTGGTGCAATTCCGTTTCTCAGGCGCGCCAGCAGGATTGGCAGGCGCAGCTGCCCCAGGTCGCCAAACAATTTCCGCCGGAGCGGGCCGGTCGAGTCGCGGGCGTGCTCAAAGCGCAAGCCGAATTCAGTCCGCGCGCCAGAACCGCTTGCAGCCAGGCACGCTTCGATTTCGGAGGCATCGAGTCCCGCCTGCGTGCAGCGGCCGAAGCGGGCGATCCGGCGAGCGCGACTGAATTGGCGCCCTTTCTTCGCGATCCCGCCAGGCGCGAGGAACTGATACAAACCGCGATCAGTAAAAATTACGCACCCGCGATGTATGCAGCGGCGAGCAATCTGTTGATGGCGGTTCAGCGTGGCGAGACCACCGAAAACGTCAGCAAGATTCGCGAGCTGCTGAAGACCGCCGGTCGCTCCATGCCGAAAGCGAAGTTGGACCTGGCGAACTGCATGTCGCTCGGCTGCGATGGTCACCCGGCGGATGCGCGTACCGCTCAGGCATTCGGCCTCGACGCTGCGCGCGATGGCGAGCCGACGGCTTTCCTGTCGATGGTGCGGATGCCCTGGGGACGGCAGATGCCGCGCGTTCAAGCACTGGCGTGGCAGTACTTCGGCGATCGACTGAATGAAGCCGGCTGCATGGGCGACGCTTACATAGTCACGTCGCTGGGTTTCGCGCAGAGCATTCCGATGCTGGAAAAAGGCCAGCCCGACCAGGTGCTGGAGGCGGCCAAGTCGCAGGCCGAAGCCTTGTGGAAAGATAACGGCGAGCGCGCGAAGAAGGAAAACGGTTGCCGTTAGCCTCGGGCCTCAGGCCGCGACGCGATCGACCAGCAATACCGTGCCATCCACGCCGGTGACGCGAGCCTTCGTGCCCGGCGGCAGATTCGGCCCGCGAATCACCCAATCCCGATTGCCCAGCCGGATCCGGCCCGCACCGTTCTGCAGCCCCTGCTCCAGCACCACGACCTGGCCGATGTGACTGTGGCCGGAGCGATGGCTGGCGAGCGGGCTGTTCAACTCGCGCTGCCTCTGGACGTATTGCCGCCAGAAGTACAAGCCGAACACGGTGCTGGCAAAGAGAACGAACCAGATCATGGATGTGCAAAGTTAAAAACGTGGAACGACTGTAGCAGCTGCCCCTCGAGGGAAACGACGAATGAGGTCACAGCCACGCGGTGCGCCTCGTTCAAAACATCGACCCGGGGAGCTGTGGACTTTACGGAATGGCGGGCGCGAGTGCCATGCCCTTTCCAGAAGTTGTGAAACAACTTCGAGTTCGGCGGCAATGGCGCGAAATCAGCTCGCCCGCTGTGAGGGAACACCTTGCCGACGTTTCAGATGAACCAGCAAAAGTGAAATCGCGGCGGGAGTAACGCCCGGGACCCGCGCTGCGCGACCGACCGTCTCCGGCCGTGCTTCCTGCAAGCGTTGACGAACTTCCATCGAGAGGCCACGCACCTGCGCGTAGTCGATGTTGTCCGGCAGCCGCGTGTCTTCATGGCGTCGCTGGCGCTCGACCTCGTCCTGCTGACGATCGATGTAGCCGGTGTACTTGGCCTGCACTTCGACTTGCAGCTGTACTTGCTCGGCGAGTCGCTCGTCGGCATCGGGCGCATACATCCAGTCCGCCTTGCCCACCTGTTCGATCGACGCGAGCGCGGCGTACGACACTTCCGGCCGTCGCAACAGATCGAAGGCGTGAGCCTCGCGAGCGAGCGTGGTGCCGAGCAATTCGAGCGAACGCTCTTCGGTCAGGTGCTGCGGCCGCACGATGGCCCTGTCCAGACGCGTCACTTCGGCATCGATCGCCGCGCGCTTGGTGTTGAAGAATGCCCAACGCTCGTCGTTCACCAGGCCCAGCTCGCGGCCCTTCTCGGTCAAGCGCAGATCTGCGTTGTCTTCGCGCAGGAGCAGCCGATATTCAGCGCGGCTGGTGAACATGCGATAGGGCTCGCTCGTACCGCGGGTGATCAGGTCATCGACCAGCACACCGATGTAAGCCTCGTCGCGACGCGGCGTCCACGGTTCGCGCTCTTGCGTCAGCAACGCCGCGTTCAGGCCCGCGAGCAACCCTTGTGCCGCGGCTTCTTCGTAACCGGTCGTGCCGTTGATCTGGCCGGCAAAGAACAGCCCCCCGATGAACTTCGTCTCCAGGCTGTAACGCAGATCGCGAGGATCGAAGTAGTCGTACTCGATCGCGTAGCCGGGCCGCGTGATGTGCGCGTTCTCGAACCCTTTGATCGAGCGCACCAGCTCCAGCTGCACATCGAACGGCAGGCTGGTGGAAATGCCGTTGGGATAGATCTCGTGAGTCGTCAGGCCTTCGGGCTCGATGAAGATCTGGTGCGAGGTCTTGTCGGCGAAGCGATGGATCTTGTCTTCCACCGACGGGCAATAGCGCGGCCCGACGCCTTCGATGACGCCGGTATACATCGGCGAACGATCGCAGCCGGCGCGAATGATGTCGTGCGTGCGCTCGTTGGTCGCGGTGATGTGGCAATTCACCTGCCGAGGATGATCGCTACGGCGGCCTAGATACGAGAACACCGGCGCCGGCTCATCGCCTGGCTGCACCAGCAAACCTTCATAGTTGATCGTGCGACCGTCGATGCGCGGCGGCGTGCCGGTCTTCAAACGACCGACGCGGAAAGGCAAGGCGCGCAACCGTTCAGCAAGGCGATTCGATGGCGGATCACCGGCGCGACCGCCCTGATAGTTGCTGAGGCCGACGTGAATCTTGCCGCCCAGGAACGTGCCCACCGTGAGCACCACCGCCCGGGCGCGAAACTCGATGCCGGTCTGAGTGACCACGCCGCGCACCCGTTCATGCTCGACGATGAGATCGGCGACTTCCTGCTGGAACAGCGTCAGGTTCGGCTGGTTCTCCAGCGTGTAACGGATCGCCGCCTTGTAGAGCACGCGATCGGCCTGCGCCCGCGTGGCGCGGACCGCCGGGCCCTTGCTGGCATTCAGGGTGCGAAACTGAATCCCGCCACGATCCGCCGCCTGCGCCATGGCGCCGCCCAGGGCATCGATTTCCTTGACCAGATGACCCTTGCCGATGCCGCCGATCGCGGGATTGCAGCTCATCTGACCCAGGGTCTCGATGCTTTGCGTGAGCAGCAGCGTGCGCACGCCCATCCTCGCCGAGGCCAGGGCAGCCTCGGTACCGGCGTGACCGCCGCCCACCACGATGACATCGAAATCTTGCGGAAAACGCATGGGAATCAGGGTGCCCGCGCACCTGGCCCAGGGAATGAAAGGGCGAGTATTCTAGGCGAGGGCTCGGGCATCCTGCCACGATCCTGGCGCGAATCGGTAAAAGGCGCGATTTCTACCTCTCCCCGCCGCTGTAATTTGCCTCGCCTCAGTTCGTGGGATGCCGTACGCGTTTCAGCAGCGACAGTGCCATTCCGACCAGTAGCGCCACCCCGACGACCAGCACTGCCCACAGAATCACTACTTTGACCGGCGTCTTTTTGGGCGGCGATTTCAGGGCCTCGGGGCCCCCCAACGACACGATCTGCTCGAGGAAGCCCTGTTCGATCATCCGTTCCCGCTCGCTCGCCGTGACATCCGCCAACAAGCCGTCGCAAAGCACCGCCTGTGCCGGTTCGGCCCGGCGGCTGCCAAAAGCGACGGTAAATGGGCCCGGACCCTGCGCGAAAAAGCGCAGCTTGGCGGGCCTGTAGCCGAGCTCCAGCGTGCTGTCCCGATACACCTGCGGATCCTTCAGAATCTGCAGTCGCCAATATCGGTCGGTGGTGGCTTGAAACTGCGCCGGCGGACTCTCCCGGCGCACCGTGTCCGAGACGATGAAATAACTTTCGCCCGTCCAGCGCGGGCGCCAGGATGTCTGGTGGTCGGGCCGGCTCTGCAAACTCACATTGACCGTGCTGTTCTGCTGCGCCAGCCGCACGCGTGCATACGTGACCGGCGCCAGGTGCTGCGCATCGAAATACAGCACATCCGCTTCTTTGGATTCCATGGCCAGCGCGTTGAACCACATCGGCTCGATCTGTTCCGGCGCGGCGACCTGCTCGGCCGTGACCGAATTCAGGATCAGCGGTGGACCACTATCGACTCGCTGCACGCGCAGATACTGGTACTGACGACTCGGCAACTCGATGCGCTCGCGACGCAATTCCTGATCGCCCTGCTGCGCGAGTAACAAGGTGCTCGCCGGCACGATGGTTTGCCATCGATCCAGGTCGTCACTGCTCTCGATGCGAACTTTCACCTCGGAGGCGCCATCGGGACTGCGCCAGTCGAAGCGAATGGCGCGCACCGGTTGAGTCTCGCGAGCATCGATGATGTGAATCAGCCCGCTCACGATTTCCGGCTTCGACGCCGCAGTCTCCTCCACATTCACTCGGGTGCCCGAAGACGTTTCGACCGCGACGCGCGAGTTTTCCGTATAGACATGATCCCGACCACGCAGCACGAAGACCGGCAGCGACAGTTCGGTTACCTGCGGCGCCGTGCTCGACGGAGTTGCACAGAACGCATGCGGCACGGGCATGCCGTCAGCGTTGAAGACTCGCAGATCGCCGAGGTCCGTCCGAGTCACGACGCGGTACACGTCATCGGGCAGCACCGTCTCGACCAGCGGCTGCGCATGGTTCGCTCTGATCGACATGCCGCTCGCATAGTCGTTCATGCTGGGCGGAGCCGCAGCGACGCTTGCACCCAGCAGGCATCCCAGCGAAACAAACATCGAACGCATGGTCATAGACGATTCCAGGATCCTGTTGCTCGATCTCATCATTGCGTTACCTGCTCACTCATCTTGCGCGGCGGCAGAGGCGCGAGATAACCCGTCACCAGCAGCAACGCGCCCACCGTCAGGAAGGACGTGATGCGCGCGATGGTGCCGACGTTGGACAGATCGACCAGGAACAGTTTTGCGACGACGACGATCATCAACGCCGCCCCCACGATCCAGACATATCGCCAGCGCTGCCGCGCCGCCAGCGTCATGGCGGTGAAGCCAAGCACGCCCCAGAAGATGGACAGCGACGCCTGCACCAGCGTGGAATGGGTCATTCCATAGAACGTGATGGGCGCCCCGAAATTGTGGTGCAGCGTCCTGATCAAGGCGGCATTGAGCCAGATGAATCCGAGCCCGGCGACGATTGCGATCAACGCTCGCGGCTCGAATGGCCAGCAACTCGCGCGCTGCCGGTCATCGAGCGAGCTCCACCACATCGCGAGCGATGCGAAGCACAGGGCGACGCTGATATCGAGCGGATTCAACAAGGGCATGTAGGGCAGCCAGGTCGAGTCGCCCGTGTTGCTGACGTTGATGCCGAGTATCCAAACGCTCATTGCAACGACCGCCGGAATGGCGCCGTAAATCCGATAAGCTCGCTCGCGCGTCGCAACCGGCCAGTGCGGTCGCAATTGCTGGCGGCCGAGCCAGGCGACCACCAGTGCCGGCACGACGCCCCAGGGCAACAGCGCCCACACGCCAGTCGTCAGCTCGCCGATCCGATAGCTCGTTTCCCAGGCAACGAGCAGCGTGAACACCCAGGTCGCGCCGGCGTGCAGCCAGTCGAGACCTTGCACGTCTCGGCTCTCGCCAAGCCGCAACATCGCGAAGTGCGCCGCGAACAGCAGCACCCAGCCCACGGCCCCCCAGTGAGTAAATGGATGCGCCAGCGTCGCACTCGTCACAGCGAACAAGGCGCACACCGGCGGGAGGTAGGTTGCGATGAGCAGAGGCAGTCGCCACTCACGTTTCAAGCTCAGCCACGCGAGCAGCGCAATCGTCAAAGCCACGAAGCTCAACGACCCGCCATACCAGGCTTCCGGCAGGAACATTCCGATCTCGCGCAGGCCGCCGACCAACCACCAACCCACGCCCCAAAGAGTGAACACGACATCGGCACCCATCTCGTAACGTGCCTGTCGTGCCTGATTACGAAACAACCAATAGCCGGTGCAGATGCCGGACAGACTGAGCATGAGCGCGCCGAGCAGGGTGCTGTTCAGCACCGGCCAATCGGCGGCATTCCGGTACGCCATGCCGATCAGATAACCCATGCCCGCCGCGATCTGCAGCAACGCACCGAACGCGCGAGCCAGCTTGCGCTCCTGACGCACACCGAGCCACAGCAAACCCGCGCCCTCGACAGCCCACATCGCGGCAGTCGTTCGAGTATCGAATGCCAGCGGAATGGCAAGACTCCCGAAGATCACGCCGAGCGCGGCGAATGTTTCCACCAGCAAGCGGAAGTTCTCGCGACGCGCCTGGTACAGCAGCCAGCCGAGCAGCAGATAAAACGCTCCGAGCGCAAACGCACTCCATGCCAACGCGAACTCGATCCCCGAGACCATCGACGCGTGCAATCCAAACGCGACGACGGGCAAGCCGAACACCAGCGAGCCGGAAACATAGCCCTTCAAGTCGGGCGGCTGACGGACACAGTTCAGGATCGATACCCCGACGTACATCAGGAAGAACAGGATCAGGAAAGCATCGGCGGCCAACAGGTCGTCGCTTTCATAACCGTTCACGCGCCACAGGCCGGTGATCGTGAACGTAAACAGGAAGCCCAGCACATTGAGCACTTTCCAGGTCCGGAACCACGCGACCGCGAACACGCCAAGATTGAGCACTGCGTAATAACTGAACAGTGCGATGAAGTTGCCGCTGCCCGTCGACACCATGATCGGCGCGAGGAAGCCGCCTGCCGTGCCCATGACGGCAAGCGAGAGTGCGTTCTGTCCGACCGCGAGAATGGCAGCGGCCAGCACGATCACGATCATCAAGCCAAAGGCCAGCCCGGTGGGCAGCAGATCGAAACGTGTCGCGGCGTAGACGGTTAGATACAAGCCCGCGATGCCACCGCCTTGCAGCACCTCTGAATACACCGGCCGCTTTTCGCGCAATCGCCAGCCAACCATGAGCAGCGCGAACGCTCCGATCGCGATGCCGACGAAACGCAGCTCGATGGGAAACAGACTGTTCTCGGCCGCGTACTTCGCGAGGAACGTTGCACCGAAGAACAGGATGACGACGCCGATACGCGCCAGCGGATTGCCGCGCTTGAGCCAGGCAATGAGCTCGCCCATCAAACGTTCGATACCGGAAGGCTCGGGCGGCGAAGCAGGACGACGGGGCGACGCTGGAGGTGCGGTAGTTGGAGCCGTGGGCTGCGCAATGCTGGGCGACACGGCCGCTGGAGTCTGAGCCGTTGCGACGATAGGCGAGGGCGCCAGAGCCGGTGTGACTTCCGTCTTCGCCGCTGGCGGCGTGGTTTCAGCAGCGGGTTGCGGCTCGCGAATCTCGACGGTCCTTCGCAGCGACTGCAACTGTTCATCCAACGACTGGACCCGACCACGCAGATGAAAGATCTGCGCCAGCAAGGCGCCCAGCAACGCACCGAGCCAGAAGTTCTCCACATCCGAAGTGATGGAAGTGCCGGCCACGCCGAACAGCAACGCCAGACCGATGGTCAGTGCCTTGGAAGACGCTTGTTTTTCCGGCTGCATGCGCGCACTGCTTCTGTGCCGGGCCGCGTCCCGGCGCGCGCATCTTGCTGGAGCGCCGGCTGAAGCGCAAACGACCTATTTAACGGTCTTGTGCTGAACTTTGAGCAATGCCAATGCGGCCTGCTCCATGCGTCGCGGCGACATCGGCGTGCGTGGCACCCGTTTCTCGACGATCCCGGCCTTCCATGCGTCGAACACGACCGGGTTGATATATGACTTGCGGCAAACCGCCGGCGTGTTGCCCAGGGCCTCGGCGACGTTGCGAGCGGTCGCCGCCACACAGCCATTGAAGGCGCGCTGACTCATGGGGTCGTCGCGTGCCTGGCACGCAAGGAACGCAATGGCTCTGACCGTGCCGCCCCAGGTGCGAAAATCCTTGGCGGTGAAATCGTTGTCTCCGCCCATGGCCTCGCGCAGATATTCGTTCACCATGCCCGAGTCCACCGGCTGGCGTTGACCGTCGTCATCCACGTACTGGAACAGCGCCTGCCCGGGCAGCTGCTGAATGTGTCTGATCAGACGCCCGAGCCTGCGGTCATCCAGCACGACTTCATGCTGGCGGCCGCTCTTGCCACGGAAGCTGAAAGAAGCCCGTCCGTCCCGCAGAAACTTGACGTGCTTGTTTCTCAACGTCGTCAGTCCAAAGGACTGGTTGGTGCGCGCGTACTCTTCGTTGCCGACTCGAATCAATGTTTCTTCGAGCAAGGTGACGATGACTGCCAGCACTTTGTTCTTCGGCAGGCCGGGCAAGGCCAGGTCCTGCTTGAGCCGGCGCCGCAGCTTGGGCAACTGCGCGCCGAACTCGACCATCTTGGAGAACTTGCCGTCGTCACGCGTGGCGCGCCACTCGGGGTGATAGCGATACTGCTTGCGCCTGCGGGCATCGCGACCGGTCGCCTGCAGATGTCCGCGTTCCTTGGTGCAGATCCAGACTTCGGTATAGGCCGGCGGAATCGCCAGCTTGCGGATACGCGCGAGGACGCGCTCCTCGGTGATGCGCTTGTGGTCGGGCCCGACATAGTAGAAACCCTTGCCGCGCTTGTGACGCTCGATGCCCGGCTCGGCGTCCGACACATAGATCAAGCCGTTGGCGCGTGCATGCTGATGAGCCTGCAACACCGATTCAGGGAGATCTGGCGGCAGGTCACGCATGGCCGACCATCAAATGTTAAGAGGGGTTGTCGGCGTGCCCTCGATGCAGCAGGCCCCAACCGATTAATACCACGCCGATGAACAGCAGCGCGTGCACGGCGAACACGGCCATCTTCACGCCGAGCCAGAGAATGCCCCACGCCACGACCAATGCGATTCCCAACCAGACTAGCGGCTTCATGCTTGCGTCTCTCGCGCCATGTGTGAATGGCTGCCGTGGCAGAACGTTCGGAAGATGCCTTGGTTCCGCCAGCCGGCCGGTCGTGGTGAATTGACGGAGGATTGGCCGTACGACACTCTGGCGTCCCTCATCCTCCGGGAGCGCGTTCCGATGTCGACGGTCACGTTGCGTGCCTTGCTGCTGGCATTGGCGGTTTGTCAGTTCGTTCCCTCGATGGGGATGGCAGCGGCCGAGCGCCGGGCGCTCGCGGCCGAGGACATCAATGCGGTCCGTGAGCTGAGCGATCCACAGCTCTCGCCCGACGGGCAATGGGTCGCTTACGTGGTCCGCACCGCCGATCCGGTCAAGGACAAGAACAACAGCCACATCTGGATGTCGAGCTGGGATGGCAAGCAGAGCCTGCAGCTCACCAACTCGGACGACAGCGAGACCATGCCGCGCTGGAGTCCCGACGGTAAATATCTGGCCTTTCTCACCGCCCGCGGCGAAGACGATCCGCCGGAGCAGGTGTGGTTGCTGGACCGGCAAGGCGGCGAGGCCAGGCCGCTCACCGGCTTCAATGGCGACGTGCTGGAGTTCGCATGGTCGCCCGATGGCAGGAAACTGGCGCTGATCGTCAGCGACGAGGATCCCCGCAAGCTGCGTGGCGCCGACAAAGACAAGACCCCGCCACCGATCGTCATCGATCGTTACTATTTCAAGGAGGACGGCACCGGCTATCTCGGCACGCAGCGCCGCCATTTGTATGTATTCGACATGGCCACGCGCCAGGCGGAGAACCTGACGCCGGGTCGTTTCGATGAAAGCATGCCGAGCTGGTCGCCCGACGGCAGCCGCATCGCCTTCTACAGCAATCGCAACGAGGACCCGGACCGCAACAACGAGTATGGCCTGTACACGATCGAGCCGCGTGCAGGCTCGACTCCGACCCTGGTCACCAAGTTCCAAGGCGACGCAGGCGACTCCTCGTGGATGAGCGCGCCGAGCTGGCGCCCTGACGGACGGGAGCTCGCGTTCGTGACCGCGGGCGATCCGAAGCTCATTTATTACTCGATCCACAACCTCGCGATCGTCCCGGCCACGGGTGGCACGGCGCGTATCGTCACCAAGGCTCTGGACCGCAACGTCATCGAGCCGCACTGGTCGAGCGACGGCAAGTCGATTTATTTCCTGCTGGAAGACGATCGCAACCAGGTGCTGTCGCGCTTGCATGTGGGCAACGGCAAGATCGATCGGCTGCTCGATGGCCGGCGCGAAACGACCGACTACGATCTGGGCCGCAAAGGCCGCATCGCGTTGCTCGACAGCACGGTGGACACGCCGGATGCGATCTATGCGTTCGACGGCAGGCAGGCGCGGGTGCTGTCACATCACAATGACGAGTGGCTCGCGAGCGTGCAGCTGGGCACGACCGAGGAGATCTCTTTCCCCTCCAAGGACGGCACGCGCATCAGCGGTTTCGTCGTGAAGCCGCCGGGCTACATTGCCGGTCAGCGCTATCCCACCTTGCTTTGGATTCATGGCGGCCCGGTCGCACAGTACGCAAACTCGTTTACGCTGCCGTGGCAAATCTTTGCATCCCAAGGCTATGTGGTCGTCGCCGCGAATCCCCGCGGCAGCTCGGGGCGAGGCGAAGCGTTCACGACAGCGATCTATAAGGATTGGGGTGGCAAGGATTCGGAGGACGTTCTCGGCGCGGTGGATTACGTGGTACAGCAGGGCATCGCCGATCCCAATCGCCTGGGCGTGGGCGGCTGGAGCTACGGCGGCATTCTCACCAATGTCGTGATCGCCAAGGACACGCGCTTCAAATCGGCAACCAGCGGCGCATCGATCTCGAACGTGCTGGCCGGCTATGGCACCGATATGTACATTCGCGAGTACGAGATGGAGCTGGGCCTGCCATGGAAGGATCTCGACGCCTACCTGCACAACTCCTACGCATTCCTGCATGCGGATCGCATCAAGACGCCGACGCTGTTCCTGTGCGGCGCCGAGGATTTCAATGTGCCCTTGCTGAATTCGGAGCAGATGTATCAAGCGCTGCGCAGCCTCGGAGTGCCGACTCAGCTGGTGATTTACCCGGGTGAGCACCACGGGATCCGCAAGCCGACGTATCTGAAGGATCGGATGCAGCGCTACCTGGATTGGCACGGCAAGTACCTGATTCTGCCGCAGACGTAGGAACGGTTTTGTGCCGCTGGCTTCGCACAGGCGAGCTGTGCAAGCTCCGGTACTGCGTTCAGGCGAAATCCCTGCCGGCTTTTCGCCGGCACGCGCATGTGATGCCGGCAAGCGGTGGCTCTGTTGTTATATACAGTTTTACGCCATCATAGCCGGCGATGAATATCGCAGCCAGCACCGCCCCCGAACGCACACCCGTCTTTGGAGAAACCCTGAACGCCGCGCAGCGGCGGGCTGCTCTCTATGGCGCGCGCTCGGCCGAAGGATTCAGCGCAGGACCGCTACTGATCATTGCCGGTGCCGGCACGGGCAAGACCAACACGCTCGCCCATCGAGTCGCGCACCTGCTGCTCGAAGGCGTGGCGCCCGAGCGCATTCTGTTGCTGACGTTTACACGTCGAGCCGCTCAGGAAATGCTGCGGCGAGCGGAACGGATCGCCACTGAAGCCCTGGCCAACTCGCCGCGAGCCGGTTCGATTCATATCAACGCCGCTCGCCTGCTCTGGTCGGGCACCTTCCACTCCATCGGCAACCGGCTGATCCGTGAGTACGCGCACGTCGTCGGGCTGGAACCCTCATTCTCGGTCATGGATCGCGGCGACGCGGCCGATCTGCTGGACGTGGTCCGCCAGGAATTGGGCTTCTCCAAGAAAGAGAAGCGCTTTCCGCGCAAGGACACGTGTCTGGCGATCTACTCGCACAAGGTCAACTCCCGCGCCCCGCTGGCAAAAACGCTGCAGGACGCATTTCCCTGGTGCCTCGAATGGGCCGACGATCTGACCAAGCTGTTCCGCCGGTACGTCGAGCTCAAGCATTCACAGCAGCTGCTCGACTACGACGACCTGCTGCTCTACTGGCATCTGCTCGTTCAGGAATCGGAGCTGGCCCAGGCCATCGGCACTCGGTTCGCGCATGTCCTGATCGACGAGTACCAGGACACCAACACGCTGCAGGCCGAAATCGTGATGGCCATGAAGCCCCACGGCGCCGGTGTCTGCGTCGTCGGTGACGATGCGCAGGCCATCTATTCGTTTCGTGCCGCGACGATCGAGAACATCCTCGAGTTCCCGGCGCGATTCACACCGGCTGCGGAGATCGTCAAGCTGGAGCACAACTATCGCTCCGTGCAGCCCATCCTGGACGCTGCAAACGTATTGATGGGCGACAGCCCGCGGCAGTATCAAAAGGAGTTGCGCTCGGGACGCGCCTCGTCGCGTCGGCCTTTCTATGTCTCCGTTCAGGACGACAAGGCTCAGGCGCTCTACGTCGTCGAACAGATTCTGGCCACGCGCGAACAGGGCGTGGCGCTGCGACGGCAGGCAGTGTTGATGCGCAATTCACATCATGGCGACATGCTCGAGCTGGAGCTGATCCGGCGCAACATTCCCTACACCAAGTACGGTGGCCTGAAATTCCTCGAGGCCGCGCACGTCAAAGATGTGCTGGCGCTATTGCGCTGGGCAGACAATCCACGCAACCGGATCGCGGGTTTCCGAGTCCTGCAATTGTTGAGTGGCGTCGGTCCCGCGGTGGCCGATCGTTGTCTGAAGGTATTCGAAGCGAGCGGCTATGCGTGGCCGACGCTGGCGTCGTATCGCATGCCCTCGGCGGCTGAGCAGGATTGGGCGGGCCTGATTGAATTGGTGAACGACCTGTCGCAGGCGCGCGAATGGATCGGCCAGCTGAGCCGTCTGCGCAAATGGTACGAGCCACTGCTCGAACGGATTTACGACGCTGCCCGCGTGCGCATGGGCGATATCGAGCAGCTGGAACGGCTGGCGGGGCAGTACGCCTCGCGCGAGCAATTCATCACCGAGCTGACGCTGGATCCGCCCCAGGTCACCAGCGATCTCGCCGGCGATCCGGCGCGCGACGAGGACTACCTGATTCTCTCGACCATACATTCGGCCAAGGGCCAGGAATGGGACTCGGTTTATGTATTGAACGTGGCCGACGGCAACTTCCCCAACGAGCACGCCACCGGCCGCCCGGACTTGATCGAGGAAGAACGGCGCCTGCTGTACGTCGCGATGACGCGAGCCAAACACGACCTGCACCTGGTAGCGCCGCTGAGGTACTACATCACTCAGCAAAGCCGCACCGGCGATGCGCACGTTTACGGCGCACGCAGCCGTTTCATGACCGATCAGCTCATGCAATGTTTCGAGCAGCGCGCCTGGCCAGCGACTCCGCAGACTCCGAATAGCCCAGCCTCTGACACCAAAGTACGAATTGACGCCGCTGCCGCGCTGCGGGCAATGTGGGACTGACTCTTGTTCATAACAACTCTCAGGGTCGGCTCCTATGGCGAAGCGCACGGCACGCGCGGCGGCTGGCAGCAAGCGCGCGAAAACAAGAACGTTCGATGTCAGGCGCGACACGCTCGATTTCCGGGACAAGATGTATGCTCCGACGCTGATCGAAGTGCCCACTGAGCGGGAGCTGGCCCGCTATCGCGAACATCGCATTCCCATCCTCAACCAGGGCTCTGAAGGCGCGTGCACGGGCTACGGCCTCGCTACCGTCGTGAACTACTTGCTGACCACGCGCCAGGTGGGAAGCGACTGCAATCCGGTCAGCCCGCGCATGCTGTACGAGCTGGCGAAACGCTATGACGAATGGCCCGGCGAAGGCTATTCAGGATCGAGCGCGCGGGGCGCGATGAAGGGCTGGCACAAGCATGGCGTGTGCTCCGAAAAGCTGTGGCCCTCGGTGGCCACCAAGAGCAACAAAGGACAGTTGCTGACCGGACTGAACGAGGCCCGCAGCGCCGATGCTCTGCGCCGTCCGCTCGGCGCCTATTATCGCGTGAATCACAAAGATCTCGTGGCCATGCACTCGGCGATCGCCGAGGTCGGTGTGCTGTTCGCCACCTCGAACGTGCATCAAGGCTGGAGCGAGCCCGCCGGCGACGGCCTGATCGAATATTCGGAAACCCAGCTCGGTGCGCATGCCTTCGCCATCGTGGGCTATGACAAGCGCGGCTTCTGGATTCAAAACTCCTGGGGCGAGGAGTGGGGCTACCAGGGATTCGCGTGCATCAGCTATGACGACTGGCTGCAAAATGCCACGGATGTGTGGGTCGCTCGCCTCGGTGCCCCGATCGAGCTGAAGAAGAGCAGCTCGACCGCGGTCGCGCACTCCGCTTCAGCGGGCCAATCCGCCGCGTACTCCTATCCAGATCTGCGGCCTCACATCATCAGCCTCGGCAACGACGGCGAGTTCAAAGCCGGCGGCAACTACGGCACATCGGCCGAAGAGGTCGCGCACCTGTTCAAGAGCGAGCTGCCCAAGGCCATCGGGACTGGCGGCTACAAGCACATCCTGCTGTATGCGCACGGCGGGTTGGTCAGCGAGAACTCGGCGGTTCAACGTCTCGCAGACTACCGCTCGACCATGCTTGCCTCGGGCATCTATCCCTTCACTTTCATCTGGCACACCGATTACTGGACGACGGTGAAGAACGTGCTCGATGACGCGTTCAGCCGGCGGCG
>Ga0065721_10049619_pt1 | contig 30176 bp, 19 predicted proteins | sample Mesricmetagenome_FD_59108 | JGI IMG/M metagenome (GOLD analysis project Ga0065721, IMG submission 59108) | Mesophilic microbial community from rice straw/compost enrichment Sample: eDNA_1 v2 (version 2) | ecosystem: Engineered > Solid waste > Grass > Composting > Bioreactor | place: USA: Davis...
GTGCTGAGTCGGGTTGGAGCGACGAAAGGGCCGGTAGAGTAGCTGCAACCGTGCTGAGTCGGGTTGGAGCGACGAAAGGGCCGGTAGAGTAGCTGCAACCGTGCTGAGTCGGGTTGGAGCGGCGAATGAGCTGGTAGAGTAGCTGCAACCGTGCTGAGTCGGGTTGGAGCGACGAAAGGGCCGGTAGAGTAGCTGCAACCGTGCTGAGTCGGGTTGGAGCATCGAATGGGACGTCAGAGTAGCTGTAACCGCGCTGAGTCGGGTTGGAGAGTAAGATTGCATCGGCTTCGAGCGCAATCGCATTTTACTTCTGGAATGCTCTACTAGGGGAATGAGAGGGAAACGGGATGCCAAGAAAGAACGAAGAGAAAACAACGAAGGCGCCGGCCAAAAAGCCGGCCTCTTCCGGTTCATCGTCCTCTGCCGTAAGCGACGCCCTTCTGGAAATGCAGCAGACAGGGGGCAACCAGCAAGCGCTGAGCATGCTTAGCACGGTGCCGGCCACGGCGACGCCTTCCGCGAATACGTTCAGCGTCAGCTCGGAAGGCTTTCAATATCAGCTGCCTCAAGCGCCGCTGATTCAGGAGTTCAATCGCGACCTGCTGTCCGGTTACTCGCATGCGCCCAGCGCGAGCGATCGTGAGCGGTTTCCTCATCTGAACCAGGAGGAGTCGGGAAGGCGTTCGGCAGAGCTGCGCGATCCTTCCGACCGGGCCGCTCTGGTGAAGGAAGCGAGGAACCAGGGCCGCGCGCACAGTTACGTTCGGCTTGACGCCGCCTCTCCCACGGTACCGGGGAAGAAGCACAGACTGGGCAGAATGCAGGGCAAAAGCCAGCGCGGGCAAGAGAAAGAGCAGCATTTCTACGACAACGGGGGCAAGTTCACTCCCTATCCGCGAGAGGCCGATCATCTTCAGAGCATGACGTCCTCAAGCACAAGCAGACAGGACGTATGGAAAGCGCTCGATGCCGTTAATCGCGGCGAACAGGTGCCGGAAGGCTTCGAGGGCCATGAGCGGGAGCTGATGTCGGTTCCGACCATTACCAATCTCTCGGAAGTGCAGCGTTCTCCGCTTATGGGAGCGGCCAGCAATATGGAAATCGCCAATCAAGCCCATACGTCAGGAACGCCTAGGCCGTTCGAGGAAGCCTTCGGGAACTCGGAGGAGCGGGAGGTCAAGAAGAAACGCAAGAGGAAAACGGAGGACGACGGTTCGGATTCCGAGGATTCGAAGACGAAAGCGTTCAACTTCCCCGGATCGATCAGCTCGACGGGAGCGGGAGCCGTTCATCAGTTCCAGGCGGTGGAGGACTCCATCATGAGGGGGGAGATGTCCGACGAATCGGTCAGCAAACGGGTCAAGAGAGCTCCCGAGGCCGGTACGGTCAAGGAAGCGCGCGACTTCGCGGTCAAGAAGAAGAAGGCGCTGTTAAATACGTTCCAAGACCGTCTGCAGATGACGGACATCTCCTACGCTCAGAGCGAGCCGACCGGCGAGGATCGCGAGCAGGCAACGCTGATGCGGCTGAGATCCGGCTTGCGCCGCAATGCGCTGCCGCAGATGGGGCTGCTGCGAGGCGGGCTCCGCACGCTGGAGAAGTCGTCTGCAAGCTCGTCCTCCTCGTCTTCGGAGGAGAAGACGCCTCTCGAGGCGTTCGATCCCGGAGAAGAGGTCGAATTCGAGGACGAGGAGTTTCTGCCCCCGGAGAACGAGTTGGAGGAAGATTCCGAAGACGAGAGCGAGCCGGTGGACGAAGAGGAAGAAATGGACGAAGAGGAGATTGAAGAGAAGAAATAGCCCCAATAACGTTCCGCCCTCGTACGCTTGCCGTGCGGGGGCGTTTTTTTCGTGATCTATAAAGCAAGGGGGGGCTTGGCCATTGTATATATGGAGCAGGCGGGAAAGCTGCTGAAAAGCGGATTGGTGCGCGTTCAGGACGCGGCGGCATGCGGGAAGGCTAGGGCGTGTAAGCAAACCCGCTCAGGGGCATCTATCACCTCCCCTGCTGCGTCACTTTTACCTGACGTACCCCCGGTACGCCTTCACAAAAGTTCCTTGCATGGAACGAAAATTCGGCAATATCTGCTGTCCTCGGAGGTTGCATACACGCCCTAGGCGGCGATCTTCTACTTTCGCGCTCCGGCCAAGCTTCCGCGTTCGGGAAGCCGGTTCATCTGTGCTATACTGGAGCCAATATTCGGAGAACCTGCGGCTGCCCAGGACAGAGGAGAGAACCGGCATGAGAATCCGCGTTTTGGCGGCGGACGACGACCCGTCGATTCGGGAACTGCTGAGGCTGACGTTAAGCAAGGAAGGCTACGTCGTGCTGGAAGCGGAGGACGGAGAGAAGGCATCGCGGATCTGCGAGACGGAGCAGGTTCATCTGGCGATCGTCGACGTGATGATGCCGGGCAAGGACGGGCTGGAGCTGTGCCGCGAGATTCGGGAGCATTACGATATTCCCGTTATTCTCCTGACGGCCAAAGACCAGTTGGAGGACAAGGAACAGGGGTATCTGGCGGGAACGGACGATTATGTAGCAAAGCCGTTCGAGCCGAAGGAGCTGCTGTTCCGGATCAAGGCGCTGCTGCGCAGATACCGCCTCGTCTCGTCGGAGACGATCCGGCTCGGCAGCGTCGACATCGACCGGAAGGGCTACGAGATTCGGATCGAAGGCGAGCCCGTCACGATCCCGCTGCGGGAATTCGAGCTGCTGGCGCAGCTCGCCAGTCAGCCCGGCCGCATCTATACCCGGGAGCAGCTGATTCGCCTCATCTGGGGAGCGGACTACGAAGGGGATGCCAGGACGGTGGACGTCCATGTGAAAAGATTAAGGGAACGATTCTCGGACCGGCAAGAGGATTTCGTCATCTCGACGATCCGGGGGCTCGGCTATAAGCTCGAGGTGAAGGACGAGTGAGAACGTTATATGTGCGGATCGTGGCAACGTTCGTCGGCATCGCCTTCGTCAGCGGCATCGTCGGGCTGGCGCTGACAGGAGTTTATTACCAGGAGCGGATGAAGTCGGAGAGCGAGACGAAAGCCTGGGAGATGGCGCAGAGCATCCGGGAGCTATACGAGCAAGGGATGCAGTCGAGCCTGGACCAATACTTGGCGGCGGTCGCGAAGCTCGGCTTCCAGATTTACGCCGTCGACGAGCGCTTGGAAGGAAAGACGTTCGGGCGGGCTTTCAAGCATGGCACGCTCGACGACTCCGCGATCCGTCTCGTTCTGGACGGCGGCGTCTTTCACGGGATGGAGGAAGAGAACGGGAGGGTAAGGCTGTTCGCCCTGTTCGAGAACAGCGTGCGCAATACGGTCGGCATTCCGGTCCGAACGCCGGAGGGCGGCTATGCCGTATTCGTCCGCCCCGATCTGGAGGCGCAGATCGGAGAAGTGCGGATCGTCTCGGCCGTTCTGATCGGGTTGACCTTCCTCGCGAGTCTTGTCCTGATCGCGGTCTTGAGCCGTTACATCGTCAAGCCGCTCAACGTGCTTAAAGAAGCGACCAGGCGTATCGCCAGAGGCGACTTCAACGTCGAACTGGAGAAGTCCCGCAGCCGCAAGGACGAAATCGGGGATCTGGCCGAGCACTTCGCCCTGATGGCCGATTCGATCGGCCGGCTCGACCGGATGCGCCGGGATTTCGTGGCGAACGTATCGCACGAATTCCAGACGCCGCTTACGTCGATGCAGGGACTGGCCAAGGCGATGCGCGACCAGCAGACGACGCCGGAACAGACCGAGCAATATTTGGGAATCATCGAGCGGGAGAGCCGGCGGCTGTCTTCCCTTAGCCGCCAATTGCTGAAGCTGGCCTCGCTTGACCGGGACGACGTGCGGCTCCAGAAGGAGAGCTTCCGCTTGGACGAGCAGATCCGCGAAGCGCTGATTACGCTTGAATGGCAGTGGTCGGAAAAGGAGTTGAATCTGGAGCTTGAGCTTCCGGAGACTTTCGTAACCGCGGACGCTCACCTGCTGCACGAGGTATGGATGAACCTGCTCTCCAACGGCATCCGCTTCTGCGAGCCGGGAGACACGATAGCGGTCTCCATACGGGAGGAACGGGGCAATCAAGTCGCGGTGGAAATCCGCGACACCGGCTGCGGAATTCCCGAAGAGGATCTTCCCTTGATCTTCGACCGGTTCCATAAGGCGGACAAATCCCGCAGCCGTTCCTCGGAGAACGGCGGAAGCGGGCTGGGCTTGTCCATCGCGGGGAAGATCGTCGCGCTTCATGGCGGGACGATCGCCGTCGAGAGCGAGCTCGGGCGCGGAACGACGTTTACCGTGCGCCTGCCGCAATTGTAATGCCCCGTTCACCGTCCGTTCATCTTCCGATTCGATAATCGGGGAGAACAACGGATGGGAGGATGGAGAGATGAATGTGCACGGATGGAACAAATGGTTTGTCTTATTCGGCAGCCGCCGCGGAGCGATAACGACGCTCTCCGCGTGGCTGCTTTTACTTGTCGCGCTTGCCGTTGCCTCGCCCGGAGCGAAGCAATACGCCGTCAGCGCCGGGGAAGGCGGCGCTGACGGCGCCAATCCGGCCGCCGTCGCCCAGCGCGTGCTCGAAGAGCGCTTCCCGCAAAGCGAAGGCTTGGCGGCTCTGCTCGTGTTTCACGGCGACGGAGCTCTGGACGGGGAGAAGCTGGGAATAATCGCGGAGTTCAGCAGATGGCTCGAATCGGAGGGCAAATCTTCGGGGGTCAAGAGCTCGATTCCGTACTATGCGCTTCCAGAGCAGGAACGAAGTCGCTTGGTATCGCAAGACGGTACGACGCTGCTGCTGAGCGCCGAACTGCAACCGGATCTGGATTCCGACCGTACGCTGGAAGCGATGGAGGCAATCCGGGCCTATTGGGAGCGGCATGGGGCGGAAGGAGTCCGGCTGGAGACGACCGGTCCCGCCGCGATCTCCGCGGACACGCTGACGCTGTTCCGCAATGCGGATTTCGTGCTCATGATCGCGACGGTCGCGCTCATTCTCGTCCTGCTCGTGGCGATCTACCGGTCTCCGCTGCTGGCGGTCATTCCGCTCGCGATCGCGGGCATCGTCTACTCGGTCGTGGACAAGCTGCTCGGAGTGGCGGGCCGGGCCGGTTGGTTCGTCATCGACAAGCAGTCTCTGTCGATCATGATGATCTTGCTGTTCGCCGTTGTTACGGATTATTGCTTGTTTGTCTTCTCCCGCTATCGGGAACGGCTGGCCGCGGGCGGTTCGAAATACGAAGCGATGGGAGAAGCGATGGCGCGCGTCGCGGAACCGATCCTGTTCAGCGGCGGAACGATTCTCGCGTCCATGCTGGCGCTGTTCGCGGCGATCTTCCAGCCGTATCGCGGCTTCGCTCCGGTATTCGCGATCGCCGTGGCGGTCATTCTGCTGGCGGGATTAACGCTGATACCGGCCGTCTTCGCGATCGCCGGCCGCAAAGCTTTCTGGCCGTTCGTCCCGAAGACGGCTCCGGGCGGGAAAGGTGCGAGTATCGGCGCTGAGCGGGCGAACGCCAAGAGAAGAATACCGCTGTGGGAGCGGACGGGCCGCTTCGTGACGAGGAAGCCGAAGACGATCGCGGCGACGTTGTTCGCGCTGCTGGCCTTGGCCTCGTTGAACATCGGGTCGCAGCAATACTCTTTTAACCTGATGAAGTCGTTTCCCGCGGATACGCCTTCCCGCGTCGGCTTCGAACTGCTGGAGTCGCGGTTCCCGCCGGGAGAGCTTGCCCCGGTATCGCTCATACTGGAAGGCGGAGAGAGCTTGGCGGGAGATGCCGAGGTTGAATCCAAACTTGCGGCGTTCGCGGAAGAGCTGCAAAAGGGAGGCGGAGCGGTCGGGATTTCGGCGGGCGAATGGTCGGAGGATAAAGGAGCGGTTCGGTTGCGGGCCGTTATGAACTCGAACCCGTACGAAGCGGAAGCGTTGAACCGGATAGATCGCTGGCGGGAGGAAGGCCCAAGGCTGCTCGAGCGGAGCGGATTCGATTGGAAGAGCGTCAAGCTCCATATTGCCGGACAGACGGCGGAGCAGGCGGACGTTCGGACCATGAACGAACGGGATACGATCGTGCTGTTCGCGTCCGTCTCCCTGTTGATCGGGCTCATGCTGACCGCGCAGACGCGTTCCTGGAAAATGTCGCTCCTCATGCTGACAACGATCGTGCTGTCATTCGCGGCGACGCTCGGCCTGACCTGGACCGTCTTCCACGGCTTGCTCGGCTACGAGACGTTCAGCTACCGCATGCCGGTATACACGTTCGTGTTCATGGTCGCGCTGGGCGTTGACTACAACATCATGCTCGTGTCCCGAATCCGGGAGGAGGCCGAGCATTACCCATGGAAAGAAGCGGTAAGCCGGGGCGTCGCCTTCACGGGAGGAGTCATCTCGTCCGCGGGTCTGATTCTGGCGGCCACGTTCGGCGTTCTGATCACCCAACCGATGCAGGAGCTGTACCTGTTCGGATTCGCGATGACCGTCGGCATTCTGATCGATACGTTCCTCGTGAGGGGAATGCTGCTTCCTTCGATATTGACGGTCGTTTTCAGGAATGGGAAGAAGTCGTCGGCTTCCTCGCCAAATCGAAGTGATAAGCCGATCCCCATGGCGAATAAATAATATAGTAGCATCACCGTAAGCGCTCTGGCTCCGGTTGGTTGTCTGCATCAAGAAGACGGAAGCACGCGGAAGGAAGTGGACATCGATGATTGTCGCAGCGGTATTGGTGGGGCTTGTCGCTTTGGCGCACGTGATTTTGCTGCTGACGGAAACGCTGCTGTGGACGTCTCCGGGCAATCGCCAATCCCGGGGAATGACGTCCGGCTTCGCGCGGGATTCCAAGCCGCTTGCCGCGAGCAGCGGCCTGCACAGCGGGTTTCTCGCCGCGGGGCTCGTCTGGGGACTGGTTTATCCTTCGGCTTCGGTCGGCTACCAGATTCAAACCTTTTTTCTCGTATGCGCTTTAATCGCCGCGATCTACGGAATATGGAACGGAAGGAGATCGTTCGACTACATCCGGGGCGCCGCGGCCGCGGTCGCTTGGATCGCCGTGCTCTCGGTGTGGTGACGGTACGCGCCCGATAGGGATTTGCATGGGAAGCTTGCCTTCGGGCGGGCTCTTTTTTTCGTTTCGAAGATTGGATAAGGATTCGAATATTGTACAGTAGAAGCGCGCCGGGAAGTGTGGGATGCTTGAAATCAAGCGGAAAAAACGATCCTACTACGGGAGTGATTCGGGTGCGGGTGCTGCAAGCCTACAAGTCGAAAAAGTATTTGTTGCGCATTCTCGTTTCCGTTACCCTGCTCATTGTCGCCATTCTCGTCTTCGCCGCGTCCGCGCTGCAATTCAACGCGGAGCGAAGCGCGGTGCGCATGCAGCAGGAAGCCGACCGCAAGGTCATGAACCAAATTCAGTTCAACGTATCCTACATGACCGACGTGTTGAAAAATCTGGCTCTGTCGCTCTATCTCGATCCGAATATCGCGCCGCTGTTCACCTTGCGGGACCCCGGCGAGATGGCGACGATTCGCTCGATGAACACGTTGAAGCAAGCGTACTTGTCGTCGTCGTTCCTGCATTCCATCGCCGTATACAACGGGTTCGAGGATCTTCTGTACCCGGTGGGCGAGCTCGCTCTGAACAGGCCCGATTACGAGAACGCCGAACGGCTGGCGGAGCTGCTCAAGAAGCCGGAGAAGCTTCCCCGCATGCAGCTCGTTCCGATGAGGTTCGGCGACGGCGGGCAAACGGTCGACTTCTTCTCGCTCATCGTCTACCAGAACTTCAATCCGACCGCGGGGCGCGGCGAAAGCGCCCTGATCGTCAACATCAAGCCGGAGTGGCTGTACGACAACCTGCGGGCGATGAACGGCTTCACCGCGCCCGAACGATCGGGCATTTTCCTCCTCGACGAAGAGGGAAGCGTCATTGTCGCCGATAACGCGGCTCTCGTTCCCGACGGGGAGGAGCTAAGGAAGCAGCTCGCCGTCGAAGCGCGGGAGGCGGAGTCCTTCGGTTCCTTCTCCGGCAAGCTGGGAGGCAAGGAAAAGCTTCTTGTCACCTACTTGGGGATGAAGGATACGGGATGGACCATCGTCGGCGTCCAGCCGTACTCCGCGGTCGTAGGCGGAATAGGGGAGATGAGAAGCACGTCCATTGCCGTATCGTCGGCGTTCGTGCTTATCGGGGTCATGCTGGCCTTCCTGATGTCGCACAAGCTGTACAGGCCCGTCCAGAGGCTGCTTAACCAGCTCGGAATCGGGCCTGAGAGCGGCGCGGAAGCCGGGGGCAAAGGCCGCGACGAGCTGACGGCGGTAGCCGGCGTATACAGCGCGATGATGCAGAAGCTGCATCGCACCTCGAACGAGCGGGATCAGCAGAGGCTCGTCGTTCGCAATTACTATTTGCGTACGCTGATCGGCAACAGCAAGGCGCTCGGCTCGGCCGAGCTGGCCGAGAAAGTCGAACAGACCGGCCTGCGAATCGACGCGAACGGGCCGTACCGGCTCGTGATCGCCAAGGTGGACGATTGCTCCGGATTTTTGCGCTTAACGTCGGCCGAAGAACGGTCGCTGTACGGCTTCGCGGTGGAGAACATCGCGGAAGAGATCATCGGGCAGAGCCGGTTTCGCTGCGAGATCGCCGACATGCGCAGCGACCATTGGGCGATGCTGATCAGCCCGATCGGGGCGGCCGCTCCGGAAGAAGAGGAGCTGCTGCGGCTGCTGAGACTCGTTCAAGAGACCGTCTACGGATACTACAAGCTGTCTCTAACAATGACGGTCAGCGGCACCTGCATGAAGCACGATCGCATTTCCGAGCTGTACGCGGAGACGCTGCACGCTTCTTCGCATAAGCTGCTGTTCGGTCACCGCGCCATCATCACGCCGGAGATGATCGCCCGCCGCGTTCGCGACGACGAAGATTACGTCTTTCCCGAAGAAGCGGAGAAGAAGCTTGCGGAGAGCATTCGCGTCAATCACCTTGCCGGTATGGAGAACGCGGTGTCGGAGATTTTGCGGGAGCTGTCCGCGTATCATTACGATCGAATCGTCCACGGACTGCTCCATATCGTCGATCTGATCAAGTCGGTCGTCCGGGATCTGAACCGCAATCGCGTCGTTCCGCTTCGAATCGATCTCGGATCGCTCAGCCGCAAGGTGCTGGAGAAGGAGACGATGGCCGAGATCGAGGAACTGATCGTCGGCGTATGCCGGGACATCCACGGGCAGGCCGGCCGCCAGGACAACGAGAAGAACGCGGCGCTGGTCGACGCGATCAAGGAAATTATCGAGTTGAATTACAAGGACCGCAATTTGAACCTGCAAGGAATCGCCGCCATGCTCCACATGACGCCCGCCTACGTCGGAAGGATTTTCAAGACGAGCGAGCAGTCGTCGGTAGCGGAATATTTGAATGACGTGCGGCTGAAGCACGCGCAGCAGTATCTGGAGACGAGAAGCTTCAGCATCAAGGAGATCATGGAAGCGGTCGGCTACGTCAACGAGAGCACGTTCTTCAAGCTGTTCAAGAAGTCGTTCGGAGTGACGCCCAAGGAATACAGGCTGAAGCGGGCGCTGGGCTAGAAGAAAACCGACTTGCATGACCATAGTGCCGGCCTGAAAAGGAGCTTCGCCGCACGGACGCGATGTCCGCAGGCGAAGCTCCTCATTGTCTTATCGCTATCTTAACCCTTTCTCCTTCAGGAAGGCGTCCCATTGCGCGGCAACTTCCTGCTCGTATTTCTCGAGACCCGAAGCCTTCATCTTGTTGAGATACTCCGGAACGATCTTATCCGGATCGACGGCGCCGGTCTCGAGCGCGGTGGCGTATTCGTTGCGCACGGCGTTCAGGTTGGCCCCTTCGGCTTTGACGTTCTCCTCGCTGAAGCCGAAACCGTTGCTGACGGGAACGACTGCGTTGTCGTTCAATTGGATCGTCTTCTCCCATGTATCGGGAGCCATGCCCGGCTTCAGGTAGGCGTTGAACTGGTTGCCGAATACCCAGTCTCCGTTCGGAGCGTAGCCGGAATCCGCAATCGGTTCGATGAATTGGTCGTCGACCTTGTTGTAGTGCTTGCCCTCGATTCCGTTGCAGATCAGATTGTACAGATAACGATCCGTATTGAGCAGATTCAGGAACATGAGCGCTCTTTCCGGATTTTTGGAGCTCTTGTTAATGACGTGCATCGCGCTGGCGATGCCGGTAAAGTAGCTGTCGGAGATTGGCGCGTAGACGACATCGTTGCCGCCGTTGATCGCTTTCTCCCCGATCTCGCCGCCCGGCTTGGAGGTGAACTCCAGCGACACGGCCACTGTGCCCTTGCCCTTAAGGTCGTTAATGTTTTGCAGCACGGGAGCGTCTTTGTTGATGTAACCGGCTTTATACCAGGCGTGCATCGTCCGGTAAAAGTCCTGCTTCTTGTTCAGCGATTCTTCGGCCAAGATCAGCGAATAGGTCGGATCGTCCTTCTTGTAGCCGACAGCAGCTCCGTCCGGAGACACCGCGTCCGGATCGACGTACAGGCCGTTGGAGTTCTGGGCCAGGCCGAGCGGAACGATTCCTTTCTCATTTTCCTTCAGCGTTTTCAAGAATGGCTCGAGATCCTTGTAGCTCTGAATCGCGCTTAAGTCCAGGTTGTACTTGTCGACGAATCGCTTCTGAATGATCAGGCTCTTCTGCTTGGCCGCGATCTGATAGATCGGGAAGCCGTATACTTTGCCGTCGGCCGCCTTCATGTCCGGCCAGAATTTGTCCGGAATGTTGGCGCGGGCTTCAGGCGCGTATTGATTGATCATGTCGTCCGTCAATTCCAGGTAGGCGCCTTTGTCGATGTACGGCTGGTAGTTGCCCAGCCATCCTTTCGAACTCCAGCCGATGTCGAAGTCTTCCCCCGCCGCCAGCATCGCGTTCAGCTTCGGCTCGTATTCGTCGAAGGTAAGCGGCTTCAATTCGACGGTGGCGTTGATCTTTTCTTTAAGATATTTGTTGATCTCGTCGTTGACGAGCTTCTGATCGGGGCCCGGGTTGGCCGCGACCGGATAGATGAAGGTGAGCTTGACCTCGGGAAGTCCCGGATCCTCGGAGCTGGCGGACGGAGCCGGATCCGCGCTCGCCGGCGCGCTGGAGCCCGCCGCTTGCGAGGGACTGGAGACGGGGGCGTTATTGCCGTTGCTGCAGGCTGCGATAACGGCGAAGACGAGCAGAAGCATGCCAAGCTGAACGATCGTCTTATTCTTTGTTTTGTTCACTTCCGAACCCTCCATTTTAGGTGCGTATTGAAAAGAATACTGCATGCGACCGTACCGATCCTGCCGCGGAGACGGACTCACCTCCTTCAAGGCGCGATTGCGGGGCGATGCGGCGCGTTATCTCAGCCTTTCAAGGAGCCTACCGTGATGCCTTTGACGAAGTATTTCTGGAAGAACGGGAAGACGAGCAGCATCGGGCCGCTGGCCACGATGGCCATGGCCATGCGCACCGTGAGCGTCGGAAATTGCGCGAACCGCAGCTTGTCGGACACTTCCGCCATCGGCGAGTTGGCCAGAAATTCCGCTTGCGACAAAATGCGGACGAGCAGCAGTTGCAGCGGAATGTACTTGTCGTTGTCGATGAACAGCAGGGCGTTGAACCATTCGTTCCAGTAGCCGAAGGCGATGAACAGTCCCAGCGTCGCCAGCACGGGCGTCGACAGCGGCAGGATGATGCGGAAGAAGATACGGAATTCCCGCGCTCCGTCGATTTTGGCCGACTCGATGATCTCCATCGAGATTTTGTCCAGGAATCCTTTCATGATCATGATGTTGAACGGATTCATCACGGCCGGAATAATGAGCGCCGCCAGCGAGTTTTTCAGATGCAGGTACTGGGTCATCAGAATATAGAATGGGATAAGCCCTCCGTTGAACAGCATCGTGAAGAACACGTAGAACGTCACCGGACGGTTGTAGCGGAAGTCCCGGCGCGAGATCGGATAGGCCATCAGCGCGGTCATGAACAAGGAGACGGCCGTGCCGACTACCGTAATCAGAATCGTGACCCCGTATCCCTTGATCAGCGGGTCGGGCTTCTCGAATACGATGCGATAGGCTTCGAGACTCCATTCCTTCGGGATGAACTGGTAGCCGTATTCGTACAGACTTTCTTCCGAAGAGACGGAGATCGCGATGACCAGGAGAAAAGGAACGGCGATCAAAAAGCAGACGACGACGAAAAACGCGTTGATGAGTACTTGAACGTTTTTGGAACTCACAGTGGATTCGCCTCCGATTCAGAACAATGCGCTGTCCCGGTCGACCTTGCGCACGATATAGTTCGCGGTTACGACGGTGACAAGCCCGACGACCGATTGCAGGAAACCGACGGCGGCCCCGGAGTTGATGTCTCCCAGCTTGGTCAGCGCGCGGTACACGTAGGTATCGATAATGTCGGTCGTCGGAAAGTTGGGCCCTACGTTGTTCGGAATGAAGTAGTGCAGCCCGAAGTCCCCCCGGAAAATGTTGCCCAGCCCCAGAATGAACAGGATGATGATGAGCGGCTTCAGCAGCGGGAGCGTAATGCGCAGCATCATCTGCACGCGGTTCGCTCCGTCCAGCTTGGCGGCCTCGTAGTAGTCGGAGCTGATCCCCGTAATGCCGGCGTAGTAGACGAGCGTGGAGAAGCCGACGCCCTTCCACAGAGCCACGAGCGGCAAGATGAACAGCCACGGCTTCGTCTCCAAGTACCAGTTATGGGGCTCCAATCCGAAATAGCCGAGCACCTCGTTTAAATATCCGTTCTCGAAATCGAGGAAGGCGTTGCCGATATAGCCGACGAGCACCATCGACAGGAAGAAAGGAAGGAACATCGTCGTCTGGTAGATTTTCATCAGTTTGCCCGTCAGCTCGTTCAGCAGCAGGGCGAACAGGAGCGCCACGAGCGTGCCGGTAATAATGTAGGTGAAGTTGTACAAGAGCGTGTTGCGGATGATTCGGAAGGCGTCCTGAGCTTTGAACAGAAATTCGAAGTTGCGAAATCCGACCCATGCGCTGCCGAACAAGCCTTGATCGTATCGGAAGTTTTTGAAGGCGAGAATGAGTCCGACCATGGGCAAGTAGGCGATGACGAATTTGAACAAAATTCCCGGCAGCGACAGAATGACCAGCTCTTTGTTTTTGCGGAACAGTCGGAATTCGTTGCGGATCCATTGGCTGACGCTTCTGCGGCCGCGGACGGGAGCGGCCTTCGGAACGGCGCGCGGGGCGGCGGGTTTGGCTTCGGCCATTGTGCGATTCCTCCTCTCTTCGGTATGCCCCCATCATGCCACGCTTCGGAAACGGAATATACGATTCAATCTTCGAAAAACTGTCCCGAACGACTGTAAAAAATGCGAATTCATGCGAATAACGAGACTGTGCAGGGTAGAGTGCGGTCAACAAAAAGAGGGGGCTGTCCCGTAAGCAAGGGCGTACAAGATTATCGATGCAAAAAAAGGCTGGGCATCTATCTCCCGGAGACTGCCTCATACGGTCCTGAAACCACCTTATCTCGGGTTTACCCAATCAGGTTTCAGGATCGTATAGCATCGGAGGGAGATAGATGCCCGTGACCATCCATTCATCGATAATCGTTCGGTACGACTCTTTTACTTAGGGGACAGCCCCCGATAGCCGAAGCGCGCCGTCTAGGAAAGCGAGCGTTTCAGCCGATATTCTTTGGGCGTGCTGCCGAATTTTGCTTTGAACAAGCGGAAGAAGTGGCTCTGGTTGCCGTAGCCGCATTTGTCCATAATCTCGGCGATCGTATCGTCTGTCTGGAGCAGCAGCTTCCTGGCATGCTCCAGCCGGACTTCGTTGATGTATTCCGTGATCGTCACGCCCTCCCGCTCCTTGAACAGCTTGCCGGTATAGGCGGAGGTCAGCTTGACGTTCGCCGCGATCGACTGCTGGCTCAGGTTCGGATCGGCGAACTTGCGCTCGATCAGCTCCCGCACCGTCCCGACGATCAGCTCGGTACGCTCGACGCCGGACGCTTTGCTGCCTTCGCAGATCCGGGCGCATGAGGCGAGGAACGCCAGGTACATATCCTCCAGCGTCACATTGTCTTCGCCCGTCCGATGAATCCGGTCGGTATCCGCGGGAGCGGAGGCGATCCGGTTGCGCGCGATGTCCGCGGAGGTGTTCTCGATCGCCCAAGCCAGATCGGACACCGCCCTTCTCATATCCTCGTAAGTGAAGGTTTGCAGCAGGGAGAAGGCGCGTTCCAGCTCGTTGCCGGCTTCGTCGAGACGGCCTTTCTTCAGCGCCTCGGCCAATCTTCGTTCGATATCCGGCGGCAGCAGCTTCGGCGCTTCCGCCAGATGGCTGCGAATATCGTCCGGAGTGACGATCGACCGGTAGCCGAAGACGAACAGATATAAGCTCGCCTGGTAAGCTTGGCGATAGGCGGACGACAGTTGGGTGCAGCGGGCGACGGGACGGCTGATGCCGCAGGTCAGAGAGAGCCCGTAGAACCGCTCTATCGTATGCTGAAGGTCGCCGACGAGCCGTTTCGCGCGTGCAAGCCCTTCTTCTCCGTCCATTCCCGACACGACCAGAACGGCATGGTCGGCCTGCATCTCCGCGGCTTCGCAGGCGAAGGCGGAAGAGAGCAGTTCATGGGCGATGTTGACGATGGCGAAGCTGTGCAGCTTTTTCGCCGAACCCGGCGTCGACGAGTCGTAGGCCGTGTAACGGTCGATTCTCAGCACGATCGCCGTCAGCGATGCTTCGCTGGACAGGTTGAGGCCGTGCTTCCCGATCAATTGCTTCATATCGTGCTCGGCGAACATGCCGCTGTCGGTCAGAAACTTGCGAAGATAATATTTGCGCACGATCTGCTCGGAGCTGATCTCCTGCAGTCTCTCGGACATCCGCAGAACGTTGTCGCCCATCGCGTCCAGCTCGTTGCCGGCCGCGTCGTCGCGATCGCCGCGCCCCAGGTGGGGACGGATGCGCCGAAGCATCGTTTCGATCGGATGGTAGAGCCGGTAGGACAGCCAGACGGATACGCCGACGGAGAGGAGCAGGAATGCCCCCGCGACGAGCAGAGAGCTGGTCCGGGCCTTGTCGACGTCCTGCATCAGCGTCCGGTAGGACTGAACGTACAAAATTGTCCAATCCCCGATGCCTTCCATATAAGTGACGACGCTCTTGCCGTCTCCTGCGTCGCCGATGACGAATCCGGACGAGCCGTTCCCTTCGATCAGGGCCGCTATAGCCGCCTCGGAGGGAGCTTCCCGCAGCGCCCGCTCTCCTCCGGCGAGCAGCCGTCCGTCGGCGGTTCGGATGTAGACTTCCCCCTGAATCCCGCTGCCGGCGTCGTTCATGCGGCGAAGGCTGTCGAACACCCAGTCGGGTTTGATATACAAAATCAAGGCCGATTCCTCGCCGAGGAACGGCTTGTAGGCATCGGTCACGATGAAGGCGAACGCGTCGACGGGACCGCCCTCCTCCGTCAGGCCGATCGGAATCAGCCGGTAAGGAAGATGTGGGCGCCGCGCATCGATCAGCCACTCCATCATCCGTTGTTTGGTCTTGCCGTCGTCGAGCAGGAAGTTCGAGGAGGAGCCGTACAATTCGCCGGAGCGGGCATTGTATACGGCCATCGAATGGAGGAACGAAGCGCTCTCCATCAGCTTGTTCATCTCGTTGTAGCCGCGAATGTAGTCCATGGCCGGGATCGGATCGGAGAACAGAAGAGGCGTGAGGAAATTGTCCTTCAAGGCGAACGAAGCCAGATGGGTGATCATCTCGTTCATGTAGTTCAGATTATATTGAATTTGCGTCAGCACCTTCAGGTTGGAGTCCTCCTGCGCCTTCCGGACGGACCGCTCGAGCACGTACGTGTTGACGACCGATAGACAAGTCAGAATCAGCGCCATGGCGAGAGCGATCGAGAACATGACGCGTTGGAAATACTTCTTGGACTTGAAAAATTCGAAGGCTCTCACTCTATCGCTCCTTCCGCATTCACGGGCCTGCAGCTAATTATAGTTGTAAACGGATTCACGGGCGCGCGCAAGGCTATTTCGGACAGAGGGGAGAGGAATCGCAGTTTTTCGCGTTTTTCATAGCCTTCGGCTTCAGCTTTTGATAGATTAAGCAGTTTATGTGCCGCTGAAGGCATGGCAGAATGGGCTTGTAGAGGAGGTGATCCGCCAAAGCGACTCCGCCGAAGAGGCGGCAAAAAGGAAGGAAAGTGGAGACGAGGTCAGACTGAATCCAATCTCCGACAAACGAAAGGATGGATGATGATGACAAAGCTGCGCGAGAAGCCGGCAAGCGCGAAGAGGCTGAGAAGGGCGGGCTTGTGGCTCGCCCTGTTGCTGCTGCTGCCGGCCTTTCCTGCTCCGACCGCCTTCGCGGCGACGATCGACGTCGTATCGTTCGGCGCGAACGGAAGCGATTCGAACGACGACGCGGCGGCGATCCAGAGCGCGATCGATGCCGCGTCGAGCGGGGATACGGTTTATTTTCCCCCGGGGACTTACTATCTCTCGGCCAATCTTCAAGCCAAATCCGGGATCAAGCTGATCGGCCAGAGCAGAGACGCTTCGATTTTGAAGTATACGGGCTCCTCGGGAGGAGCGATCCTCTCGTTGAACAACACGACGAACGTCGAGGTCGCGCACTTGACGATCGACGCGAACAACAGCGCGTCGCCGAGCGCGGGCATCTGGGGAGAGCCCGGAGGGGGACATTACATTCACCATAACCGGATCAAGGATCTCGCCAAGAGCGACGGGTTCGCTCCGTTCGGCATTCTGATGTCGGCTTCTTCCAACGTCGTTATTACCGACAACGAATTTTCCAACATCGGCGTCAACTCGATGTGGGGAGGAGCGATCCGCGTCGGCTGGGGCTCGGACGCTCCGGTCATCGAGCGGAACACGATCGCGGATACCGGGCGCGGCGGCATTTTCGTCAACGACGGAGTAGACGGGGCGATCGTTCGGAACAACGTGATCACGGGCTCCGGACATCACAGCGAAGGGCTCGGCATCGAGCTGCATACGGACGTGAATCACTCGCTCGTGGAAGACAACCAGGTCGACCATTGGCTGAGCGTCGTCCGTTCCGAATACAACGCGATTCGCCGCAATACGATCCATACGACGGCGAATACGGTCAAAGGAATCGGGCTCGAGATCATGTCCAACCATTCCGTCACTTCCGACAATCTGGTCGACGGCGGCCAGCAGGTCGGCATGCAGCAGTCGCCGGGAACCGGCTACCAGCTCTGGAACTACAATACGATCCGCAATATCGTCATGTGGGGCATGCAGCTTCAAGGCGAAGGAACGGGGGAAATCGAGCAGTTCCAGTATTTCTACAAAAATACGATAGAGGACGGCCCGATCGGCCATCCTGCCGCCGCCTATCCCGGTTATGACGGCAACGCGATCCGCATTCACGGCAATACGCGCAATATCGTGTTCGACGGCAACATCGTCCGCAATAACGGCCGCAAGGCGATTGAGATTACGGGCGCAGCCGGCACGGACCGAATCTCGTTCATCAACAATACGATCACGGGCAACGGCGGACCTTCGATCGATCAGTATCCGTCGTCGGCCGCCGATCTCGAATGGAGCAACAATACGGTGAGCGGCAACGGAACGGATACGCAGCTGACGAGCCGCGGATTCGCCGATCCGAAGCCGACGGCCAGCTTCTTGGCCCCGCTGAGCGTGCAGCTTGGCCAGCCCGTGACGTTCACGAACTCGTCTACCGATAACGGGACGATCGTCGAGAACTTGTGGGATTTCGGAGAAGGCGTTCCGGTGACAACTGTCAGTCCGACTTATACGTACGAGAAAGCGGGTACGTATCGGATAACGCTGGTCGTCTGGGACGATACGGGCCGTGCGAACATTCAGGAACGGTCGATTCTGGTGTACGAAGGGCCGCCCGATACGGAAGCGCCGACCGCGCCGACGAATCTGGCTTCTCCTTCCAAGTCGAACGTGACGGTCGATCTCTCCTGGACGGCCTCCACGGATAACGTAGGGGTAGCTGGTTACGACGTCTATCGCGGAGGAACGCTGATCGGATCGACGACGGGCGCCAATGCGACGACGTTCACGGCGACGGGACTGACTCCGAGCACGTCTTACAGCTTCACGGTCAAGGCGAAGGACGCGGCGGGCAACGAGTCGGCCGCCAGCAATACGCTGAACGTCACGACCGATGCCGGCGATACCCAGCCTCCGACCGCGCCGGCGAATCTGACGAATACGGCGAAGACCGATACGAGCGTCAGCCTGGCGTGGACGGCTTCGTCGGACAATGTCGGCGTGACGGGCTACGACGTCTATAACGGAGCTTCTATCGCGGGCTCTACTTCGGGCGCTGGCGCTACGACGATTACGCTGACGGGGCTGAGCCCGAATACGTCGTACACCTTCACGGTGAAAGCGAAGGATGCGGCGAACAACGTCTCGGCCGCGAGCGCTCCGCTGACGGTGACGACGAATCCGGCAGCCAACTGGGTGCACTGCGCCGGCGAGAACAATCCGTGCAACTTTACCGGCACGAAGGAAGTCCGGTACGGCGCTAACGGAATTTATGCCTACGGCACGTTCACGAACACGGTCATGTGCTCGAATCACGGCTTCGGCGGCGATCCGGTTCCGGGCTACTACAAAACGTGCGACGTGAATCTCGCCAGCGAAGGCGGGGGAGGCGGCGATACGCAAGCGCCAACCGCTCCGACGGGCTTGACGTCGACAGGAAAGACGTCGTCCAGCGCCAGCTTAAGCTGGACGGCCTCGACCGATAATGTCGGCGTAACGGGCTATGATGTCTATAACGGGGGCTCGTTGGCGGGTTCCACGGGAGGAGCGACCTCCATTACGATCGGAGGCCTGTCCGCGAACACCGCGTATACGTTCACGGTCAAGGCGAAGGACGCGGCGAACAACGTCTCGGCGGCCAGCAGCGCGGTCACGGTGACGACTGATCCTTCCGGAGGCGGCGGAGAGCCGTCCGAGACCGGCACGATCGTCCGCGAATACTGGACCGGCATCTCGGGACCGACGGTAGCGAGCATCCCGCTCGGCACGGCGCCGACAGGCACCTCCGTCCTGACGAGCTTCGAAGCGCCTTCGAATTGGGGCGACCATTATGGCACGCGCATTCGCGGCTACATCGTGCCGACGGTGACCGGGACGTACCAGTTCGCGATCGCGGGAGACAACAACACGCAATTATGGCTCAGCACGGACGACTCGCCCGCCAACAAGTCCAAAATCGGCGAGGTGGTCGATTGGACGAACGAACGGGAATGGAATCGCACCTCTTCCCAGCAGTCGGGCAGCATCGCATTAACGGCCAACCAGAGGTATTACGTCGAGATTCTGCACAAGGAAGAATCCGGCGGAGATCATCTGGCGGTCGGTTGGAAAGTGCCAGGCAGCTCATCGTTCAGCGTGATCGACGGCGCAAACTTGGCTCCTTATTGACGAAAAGGATGTAGAGTTTGACGAAGAGGCCGCCGGGCAAAGCAGGGAAGCCCGGCGGCCTCTTGCCGGGGAACGTGGTAAGTCGGATGCGAGGGCAGCAGCGCGATGAATGCGTGAAATCGGGAGAAAAATAACGCAAACGAGATAAGCGCGGGAGGACGAGACACGGACATGGAAGAGCTGAGACTGCATGTAAGCCCGAACGGTTCCGATGAGGGGGACGGCAGCGCGGAAAGGCCGTACTTAACGATCGCGGCGGCCCAGAATGCGGTGAGGGCCGCCATAACAAGCGGCTTCGAAGGGACAATCGAAGTGTGGATCGGAGGCGGAGTCTACGAGTTGGAAGAGCCGCTTCGGTTCGGCGCGGACGATGCGGCCGGCGAACGTTGCCGCGTCGCCTATCGCGGCGTGGAAGGAGATATGCCGGTGCTGCAAGGCGGCGTCGCCTTGAGCGGGTGGGAGCCGTGGCGCGACGGAATTTGGCGGACGGCCGTGCCTGGAGGGCGGCGGTTCGATACGCTGTACGCCGACGGACGGAGGGTGGCGAAGGCGAGATGGCCGGCGAGCGGCTATGCGGAGACGAGATCGGTCGACGGGAAGGAGCGCGACGGCATCGGCTGGCGGGACGGGGATCTGCCCGACGCCGCGAAGCTCGGAACGGGCGGGCTGCAGGTGTTCGTCTGGCCGGGCGAAGGAGAGTGGAACTGGTTCTCGGAGACGATTCCGGTTCGCGCGATCGATGCCGAGGCGAAGTTCCTCGAGTTCGCCAGGCCGAGCACCTGGGGAATCGGGAAAGGCTCGCGGTACTACGTGCAAGGTGCGCTTGCCCTGCTTCGCGAGCCGGGACAGTTTTACTTGGACGAAGAGGCGGGGATCGTCTATTATCGGCCCGAGCGGGGCAGCCCGCTCGAACAGCGAGTGGTCGCGCCGCTCGTACGGACGATTGTGCGCATCGAGGGCGAAGGCGCGGACGCTCCGGTATCGGGCTTGACGTTCGAGGGATTGGCGCTGACGTGCACCGATTTTACCGGCGATTACAAGATGATGTCCAGTCGGCCGGACATGGCCAATTCCGAGCCCGACGAGCATCGCAACGGTCTCGTCTATATCCGCAACGCCTCCGATGTGACGATCGCGTCCTGCCGTCTTGCGCTCTCCGGCTGCAACGGCATCTTCCTGGACCGCTGCGCGGAACGAATCAAGCTTTCCGGAAACCTGATCGAGCGCGTTGGACATACGGGAATATACGCTTCGGGGCATGCTCCGGGCGAGGGGGAATTCGCAGACGCTTCGTCCGCCGACCGCAATTGCGGCCATACGATCGAGGACAACGTTATCGTCGACGGGGGAGAACTGGTCGGGCACGGCTGCGGTATTATGCTGTATCAGTGCGGGGACTGCAACGTTGCCCACAACCGAATCGCAAATATGCCCCGCTACGGCATCTCGATGAAGGGGCTGCGCCAAGGAGCTATGCCGCCGTCGCTATGGGGCATCCCCGTTACGTGGGACAATCATTGGGACTTCCTCTTTTCACGCGGCAACCGGATCCGATATAACGACATTTCGAACGTCATGACCGACAGTCAGGACGGGGGAATGATCGAGTCGTGGGGTTGCGGCCGCGGGAACAGGATCGTCGGCAACCGGCTGCATCATAGCGGCATTCATTTCTCGTTCGGCTTCGGCATCTACCTCGATGACGCGACGGATGACACGGAGGTGTCGCACAATGTGCTCGACCACCTGTACAGCACGGGAACGGGCAAGCTGTGGATGGCGATTTTCGCCAAAGGGATCGGCAATCGGATCGTGAACAATCTGATCGCCGACAACCCGGACGCGATCAACGCGATCGGAACGCAAGAAATGGTCGGGGAAGCCAACCGCGAGCTGGTCGTGGAGCGGAATATCGTCTCGGATTCCGGGCACCTCTACTGCTTCGTGAATTGGAGTCCGGAGCGGCTGGAGCGGGCGGATCGCAACTTGTTCTGGAGGGGCGGTGTCCGGACCCGGGTTACGGGCGATCTGCCGCTGCCGGCGATCTGCGCCAGTCCGGCTTGGGGTTGGGAGTACGAATGGGAGGATTGGCAGGAGATGAGCGGCCGCGTTTACGACCAGAGCTCGGCGTTCGCCCCTCCCGAATTCGCGCCTGATGCGGACCGGGAGGCGGGAGAATATCGGTTGCTGCCGTCCTCTCCCGCTTACGCGCTCGGTTGGGAAGAGATCGATTATGCGCAGTTCGGGCCGAGAAAGCGGGACTGGCGATAACATCCCGGAGAAGGGGGCATACGCGAGGCCGGCTCGGGGAGTCGGTCTTTTCGACTTGCGGATGAGCGTTCCAGCCAGACCTCGGCGTTGCAGACGAGAGATCGTCCGAGAGACAAGGCAACCATTGCCCGGAACGTCAGGATTCGTTACACTGATGAGGAGATGCGCGAGAGGGAGGTCGTTGTATAATGACCCGTAAAATGCCTGTAATCGCTCTGCTGCTATTTCCTATTATTCCAGTGCTGCTGTTTAAGTTCGAATTTATGCAGACCCTTCATCCCGAATTTCGATATTCGCTGATGGGGTTCGGCCTTCTTTTGTTTCTGTCCGGCATCGCGGCCATGTCGCTCAAGCGTTACGGATGGGCGCACGTGGTCAAGTGGGTATCCGTCTATTATCTGGTTTTCACCTGCGCGATATGGATTTTGTATCTGGTAAGCCGCATTATCGTGTTTACCGACGTGTACGGCATGGAAAAGCTGCTTCAAGAGCATCAGTCGGCGGCGCAGTGGATCTACATTGCGATTTGTTTCGCCCAGCCGATTCTGCTGCCGATTCCCGAGGCCGTTACGGTCGTGGCGGGAAGCACGATTCTCGGAGCCTCTCAGGCGTTCCTGCTCGGCTTCGCCGGAACGATGCTGGGCGTCGCGACGATGTTCTATCTGGCCCGGATCGGAGGAACGCGGCTCGTCAGCCGTCTCGTGAAGGCCGAGCAATTGGAGCGCTATCACCGTTTCGTCCGCAGAAACGAGAGCTTCATCATGGGGCTGCTGTTCGTCATTCCTGTGCTGCCAGACGAGATCGTGTGCGTCGGCGCAGGAGTCAGCGGAGTGACTCCTCGGAAGTTTCTGCTGATCGCCGGCATATCGAAGCTGGCGACTTCGTTCCTGCTCGCCTATTCCGTTCAGGTGGCGGAGTGGCTGTCGATGTCGCCGTCTCAGGTGACGATCGCCTTGTCGATCGCGATAGGCGTTATGCTGCTGGCCGTCTTCGTATTCAAGAAAAGAATGAACCGCCAACCCGCTCATAAGGACAGCAGCTTCTAGTCTTATACGAGCTCGTCGATGGCCGCGCATGCGGCTTCGTCGCTCCATACCGGATTGGCGTAGCCGGCCGGCGCATTAAGATAGGCGATCCACGACGCTTCGTAGCCGCTTTTCTTTGCGGCGGCCGCGCATGCGCGTTCTTCAATCTCTCCCCGCGACAGAGCTTCGAGCCGTTCCTTCCGAAATCCCGCGAACCGCCGAACGACCTCCTCGAATTTCTTTTCCTCGTCCTCGAGCGTTCCTCCTTCGACCCATTCGCCGCCGAAGACGAAAGCATAATCCCGGTAGCTCTCGACCTTCAAGGAAGCTGCGGCTTTATAGTAGCCGATCGCCCTCTTCGCGTCGCCGTCCGCTTCCGCCCACAACCCGTCCAACAACAGATGATACGGAGTCTCAGCTTCGGCGAAAACGCGGCTTTCCCGGTTCAGAGCGCCGTCCGCGACCGTATATGTATCGGTATATTCTCTCTGCCAGGGTCCCGCGCCGACGGAATTAATCAGCCCTCCGGAGATGCTTAATTTTCCGTTGCGAATAACGGCTTCGTTCACGCTCGGAACGATCGCGGCTCCTCGTAAATTGTCGAGGCTCCCGTTGTTCCAGCTTGATACCATATAGGTGGAAGTGGAGGTGTGAGCCCCGATTCCCAGCGAGGCCCAGACGATCTCCGGCTTGCCGTCGCCGCTCAAATCGCCGATCCCCTCGATCTTCGCCCGGCCGTAGTCTTCCGCGGGGAAAACAAAGCTTTGCCATTCGTACTCGCCGTCGTTCAGGGCCGCGACGATTCCGTAGGCGTAGCGATACTCGACGTCTTCCGTGATCCGGCTCTCGTAGACGACGGCCGCCCATTCGCGTTCGAAGCCGTCCCGGTCGAGGTCGGTTCGGATGACGACAACCGGGTAATCGCCCGGATTGTCTTGTTCGGCGCGGGAGCGCAGCCATTCGGCGAACTGATCTTCTTCCGGATGCTCCAGGGCCGACTCGGACCGAAGCCGTTCCGGCAGAGACTGCCATTCGCCCGACATGACCGACTCGGCTGCGGGATCGGGAGAAGCGGATTCCTGCGGCGCAGCAACGGGCGAGGCCGATTCCCGAGCGCCTTTGGTTGGGGAGGCTGCGCTTTCCGTCTCCGCCGCCAAGACGGCGCCCGCGCTCCCCGAAGCGTCTTCGCGCGGGCTGCAAGCCGTTGTCATCATCAGGGCTCCAATCAGAATGCCTGCTGCCACTCTGCTAAGTTTCAAGTCCGCCATTGGAAAATCACGCCTTTTTATATGGATACGTAACTGACGTCCGAGGAGGCCGGCAGGTTCATTTTCGCGAGGAGGCGCAAATCCTGTGATATAATCGAGCTATTATGATCGATTCGCGGAGCGGTTGCGCGGATTGTTAACGGAGAGGACGAAGCCGTGTTGAAGACGTTGGTCATCGCGGAGAAACCCGATATGGGCCGCAACATCGCGGCCGTGATCGAGCCGAAGGCGCAGAACAAACGCTCTTATCTGGAGGGCGAACATTATATTATTACCTGGGCGATCGGTCACCTGATCGGCTTGGCCGAACCCGATCTCTACGATGAAAAGTATAAAAAATGGCGATTCGGCGATCTCCCGATCATTCCGGACAATTTCAAGCTGTTGCCCAATCCTCGGACGAAGGACCAGCTCCAGGTGATCGCGGACTTGGCGGCGCGCAGCGGCGAACTCGTCAACGCGTGCGACGCCGGGCGCGAAGGTCAGCATATTTTCTCCCTCATCGTAAGACATCTGGGATTGCAGCATCCGGTGAAAAGGCTGTGGATTTCCGATTTGACGGCGGAGACGATTCGCAAAGGGTTCGATCAGTTGAAGGACAATGCGGAATACGCGAACCTGACCCAGGCCGCCCGCGCGCGCAGCGAAGCGGACTGGCTGATCGGGATGAACGGCTCCCGCGCGTTCACGACCAAGCATAACGAGCTGCTGTCCGTCGGCCGGGTGCAGACGCCGGTTCTGGCGCTGATCTACGACAGGCAGAAGCAGATCGAAGCGTTCGATTCTCTGAAATTTTACGAGATTGCGGCGACGTTCGAGCAGAGCGGCAGCGCTCCGTATAGAGGGAATTGGCAGGGAGACAGGCTGACCGATCCCGAGAAGGCGAAGGCGATCGCCGACAAGGTGAGGGGCAAGACGGGAGCGATCGCGAGCTACGAGGTTAAGGATACGAAGGAGTATCCGTTCAAGCTGTACGACCTGACGCTGCTGCAGCGGGAGGCCAACGGCAAGTTCGGCTTCTCCGCCAAGAAGACGCTCGACGTCGCTCAGGCGCTCTACGAGAAGCACAAGATCATTTCGTACCCGCGTACGAACTCGAACTACGTGAATGCGGAGAACATCCCGGAGATGCACAAGATTTTGGATGCGATGCGGAACTCTCCGGAATACGGGGATTTCGTGAACGGCGCGAACAAGCGGTTCGTCCACGCGAACAACAAGAACGTGTGCAATCCGGCCAAGGTCGAGGATCACCACGCGATTATGCCGACGATGAGAAAACCGCAGGGGCTCAGCCCGGACGAGCGCAAGCTGTACGATCTGGTCGTGAAAAGGTTTCTGTCCCACTTCTATCCGGCTGCGGAGTACAAAGTGCATACCGTGTTGACCGAGGTGGAGAAGGAGATGTTCAAGACGACGGTGAAGCAGCTGCTGTCTCTCGGTTGGAAGGTTATCTATGCGGGAGACGCTCCGGCTTCCAAGGGCGGCGGCAAGGAGAAAGGCAAGGAAAAGGACGACGGGGCCGCGGAGGAAGAGGAACAGGAGACGGACGCGCCGTTCGAGGTCGATCCGCAGAAACCCGTCGTCTGCGCGGATGCCGAGGTCAAGGAGAAGGAGACTCAGCCTCCGAAGCCGTACACCGAAGGAACGCTGCTGAAGGCGATGGAAAGCGCGGGCAAGCAGATCGAGGACGAGGAGCTGCGCGACGCGATGAAGGATTCCGGTCTCGGCACTCCGGCGACGCGCGCGGCGACGATTGAACGGCTGAAGCAGGTCGGGTACATCGACATGCAGGGCAAGCGGATCGTCATTACGCCCAAAGGAAGAACAGCGGTCGAGCTCATCCGCGGAGCGGGCATCGAGCTGCTGACGTCGCCGGAGATGACCGGACACTGGGAGCGGCGGCTGACGGAGATTTCGCGCGGACAAGCTTCAGCCGAGGCGTTCATGGGCAACGTGAAAAAGTTTACGAGGTTGATTATCGACAAGGTTAACGTTCAGCGTCCTGCAGCCAGAAACGCGTTCGCCAGACCGGAGCCGGCGGCGAAAGGGGCGCGAGGCGGCAAGAAGGCGTCAGGCGGCGGAGAGACGGGCGGTTCGGTCGCCGTCGCCGCGAAGAAATCTCCGGCGAAGCGGGCATCGGCGCCCAAGACGTCGTCCGCGGAGCAGAGCGGGGAGCCGGTCGTGATCGGCGTCTGCCCGAGCCCCGGGTGCGGGGGCAACATTTTCATGGGGCGTAAAGGCTACGGGTGCAGTCACTACAAAACGGGCTGCAAGTTCGTCATCTGGAAAGAGAGCCTGGGTCGAACGTTAACGGACGCGATGGTCAAGGCGCTAATCGGCAAGGGCCGAACCGGCAAGCTCAAATTCCCGGGCACGGGCGGCGGAGAAGCGTTCGAAGCCAGAATCGTGCTGAAGAACGACAAGACGGGGGAGCTGGCTTTGGAGCGGGAGTGAGCAGAGATGGCATGAGACGAACAACGCGGCGAGACGCCAGAGCGAACTCCGATATCGATCTGTCTTTAATAGGCGAGAATATCCCCCTATCTCTCCATACTAAGCTGCGAGAGAACGTAGGATTGTACTCGTTAGACATCGTGAGGATGAACGAACTGGACGATGAGCTTCTGCTCGAAAGCATAAATATGGATGGCGTATTGCTATATAGCAGGGAAGAGTCGGCAGCGCTTTGCTCTTCTTAACAACTACAAGAGAAAGTAAAAACCCACCCCAAGGTTTCCGGCCAAAGGTGGGTTTCTGCGCTCTTCATTGCACTTGAAGGGACATCCCATCCAAGCCAATTGTATAGGCCGAGTGTTACTAGCACTCGGTCTTTCTGTATGTCATTTTAGCATAAGAAGTACGTTTTGAACAAGAGAGAGAAATGGGTGATTCCTCTTTACTATCGAAAATATACCTGGTATAATTTCGGTATTACAAGGAGGGTGATGAGATGTTCGTTCCGGGATTTACTGTATGGTATAACGTCAAAAGCATCGAACGTACGCTGGCATTCTATACCGAAAAGCTGGGCTTCGAGGTACTGTTCCACAATCCGGAGTGGGGGATGGCGATGGTGAAGACGAATACGGAGGGCTGCGTGATCGGCTTCTCCGAAGCGGAGACGGTCGAGCCTTCGACCTCTTCCACCGTGTTCGACGTGGAGAATATCGACGATGCCGTGAGTAAGCTCAAACGGCTTGACGTCAGCTTCTCCGGAGAGATCGAGGTCATCGACGATTTCGTCAAGCTGGCGACGTTCGCCGATCCGGACGGCCATTCGCTCATGCTTTCGGAGCAGTTGACGCAGCTTTGAGCAAAGAGCAGTTCGTGCTGCAGCTTGCGCAGCAGCTGTCCGGCCGCTGGACGATTCCGATCCTGCTCTCGCTCGAGAGCAGCGGCGGGAGATTCACACCGCTGCAGAGGCAACTGGACATTGCGCCGGCCCGGCTCAGCGACAATCTTAAGCAGTTGAGCGACGCGGAACTCATCCATCACCTGACTCCTCTGGAGCGTCGCCATCCTCTGCTGCCGGAGTACAAGCTCACCGAGAAAGGCAAGCTCTACCGGGAGGCGGCCCAAGCGATCCGCAGCTCCGAGGCGCAGATCGGTCACGGGACGTTGTCCGCCAAAGCCTGGAATATGCCGGTGCTCGTCGCGCTGAACTACCAGCATGGCAGATTTCAGGAGATCCGGCGCGTATTGCAGCCCGTCACACCCCGCATTCTGTCCGCGCGTCTCGACGAGCTGCACGTCGAGGAACTGATCGTCAAGCAGATCGCCGACCAGCCGAGGCCGTCTTTCCTGTACGAGCTGTCCTCGCTCAGCGAGAGGCCGATCACGGTTCTGACGGCCGATTTGTCCTCTCTGGCCTAGACGGACGAAGCACAAAAGGCACATGCGTTTCCCGAATAAGGGGGCGTATGTGCCTTTTCAAATCCGAAATAAAGTCAACTTTTCCCGTAAAGAAGATAAGCATCGGACGCCCCAATTTTTTTATGATGGAGTCGTAACCGAAATCGTGTACGATAAGGGGAGGAAACGAATATGGCGGCAAACGGAAGGTTGACGGAGGAGCAGCAGCAAGAATACAAGGATCAGGGGTACACGTTGTATCGTAAGCCGTTGTTCGGACCGGAAAAAATGCAAAAGCTCACCGATATTTTCGAAGAGCAGTGGGCGGCGGTCGGGCGCAAGCTGAACAGTGAGCTGGATACGCCGCATTTTCGCGACGAGAGATTGCTGGAATTTCTGCTGGCCGACGAGGTGCTCGATCTGGTAGAGCCGATCATCGGTCCGAATATCGGGCTGTGGTCCAGCCATTTCATTTGCAAGGAGCCGGTGACCGGGAAGCAGACGCCGTGGCACGAGGATTCGGCTTATTGGAAAGGACGGCTGACCCGCTTCGACAAGATCGTGACGGTCTGGCTGGCGATCGACAGAAGCAGCAAGGAGAACGGCTGCATGAGGGTTATTCCGGGCACTCACCGGAACGGCTTCTCGAAGTACGAGAACGTCGACGAGGGGCAAAATATTTTTTCGACAGAGATCAAAAGAAGCGAGATCGACGAATCGAAAGCGGTGTACTTCGAGCTTGAGCCGGGACAATGCTCGCTGCACGACTCGCGAATTATCCACGGAGCACCGCCGAACACGAGCCCGCATCGCCGGTGCGGCTACACGATGAGGTATTTCTCCACGGAGGCTGCGGTCATCCCGGAGGCCAATCCGGGCTTCAAGATTTGGCTGGCGCGCGGCCGGGATCTGGGAGGCAATACGTTCGTGAACGTTTAGCGGTTGCAGAGTCTGAAGAAGGCTGGCCGGAAGAAGGAGGGGGAGAGGGTTATGAAAATCCAACAGTTGCCCGAGAGGCTGCTGAACGATCAGTATATGGACTCGTTATCTTCCTTTCGGATGTATCGGCATACGCTGGAGCAGGAGATCGGCACGCATTGGCATCAATTTTACGAGTTGGGAGTCGTCGTCTCGGGAACGGGCGCTCATCACATCAACGGCGTTCCGTTTCGCATGGAGAGGGGTCATGCGTTTCTGATGACTCCTGCCGATTTTCACCGAATCGTTCCCGATCCCGGCCAGACGCTTCGGCTGTACAATCTGATTTTCACGGAACGAATGATCTCGGATGAGCTTGCGGAACAACTCTTCGAGCGCGGCAATGCGTATCATTGCGAGTATGGAGAAAAGGAATACGCGGATGCGGAGCATGAATTCGAACGGATTGTCCGCGAGTCGGGCGATTGGCGGGAGCTTAGCGGCGTTGTTGTGAAGGGGTGCATCGAGCGCTTGCTCGTAGATCTGTGCCGCGGCTGTCCGCCATCGAATACGGAAGCTTCCAAGGAGCCGAACCTGTCGATGCATCCGTCCATCCGCAAGGCGCTCGTCTACGTGCAGCATCATTTTCGCGAGCCGCTGCTGCTGGAGGAGGTCGCTAGATTCTCCGGACTGTCGGTCAATTATTTCAGCGAAAGCTTCCGCAAGCAGACCGGTCAAACCTTTCAGACGCATGTGCGCGATAGGAGGCTTGGTTTCGCCAAGTCGCTGATCGAAGCGACGGATCTTCCGATTACGGAAATCTGTCATGCGGCGGGCTTTAACACCTTGACGTATTTTGTGAGGGCGTTCAAAGCGAAGTATCGGATGTCTCCCCGCAAGCTTCGAGGCTCGGGGATGGCCGCGCCGGGCGGGGATGAGGGATGGGAAGCGAACGGTTGATCGGACCGGGAAAAAGAGAGCGCAAGTCGAGGCGGATTCCGCCTGCGAACTTGCGCTTTTTCTTCGGAGTTTGCATACACGCCCTAGGAGAGAGCCTTCTCGAACTCTTCCGTCAGCAGCGGCACGACTTCGAACAGATCGCCGACGATGCCGTAATCGGCAATCTTGAAGATCGGAGCCTCCGGGTCCTTGTTGATGGCGATGATGACGCGGGACTGGCTCATGCCGGCCAGATGCTGGATCGCGCCGCTGATGCCGCAGGCGATGTAGATTTCGGGGGTGACGACTTTGCCGGTCTGCCCGATCTGCAGCGCGTAGTCGCAGTAGCCGGCGTCGCATGCGCCGCGGGAAGCGCCGACGGCGGCGTTCAGCGCCTCGGCGAGCCGCTCCAGCGGCTT
>Ga0065721_10049620_pt1 | contig 30165 bp, 21 predicted proteins | sample Mesricmetagenome_FD_59108 | JGI IMG/M metagenome (GOLD analysis project Ga0065721, IMG submission 59108) | Mesophilic microbial community from rice straw/compost enrichment Sample: eDNA_1 v2 (version 2) | ecosystem: Engineered > Solid waste > Grass > Composting > Bioreactor | place: USA: Davis...
GCCAGTGCCAGTTTTTATAAATTGTTGCAACGGTAATTAATTATGAATGAACTACATCCTTTGCAACAGGAATATCGTCTAATACAAAACAAATTTTGTTTCTGTATATGAGCCGGAGAAAATTTTTACAGCAATCAGGCATTTTAGCGGGTGGTTTATTATTACATAACCAATGGGCGCAGGCATTTGCAGGTACCCAGGAAAAGATCGGCGTAGGCATCATAGGCTGCGGCGATCGCGGAACGGGCATCATGCATATCCTGAACCAATTGAACGACCGGTTTACCGTTACGGCCATTTGCGATATACTCGATTTCCGTATCGAAAAAGGTAAAAAAGCCGCCAAAGGCGCCGAACCCAAAGTATTCAAGGATTACAGGAAGCTGCTGGATGATAAAAACACGAAGGCCGTGGTGATCTCCACCACGCTGAGCGAGCATTACAAGATCGCCAAAGATGCCCTGGCTGCCGGCAAACATATCTACCTGGAAAAATCCATGACCCATAATGTGGACCAGGCCATCGACCTGGTAAAGCTGGCCAAGGCACGCCCGGGCCAGGTACTGCAGGTGGGCCATCAATACCGTTCCACACCGCTTTATTTCAAGGTAAAGGAAATGATCGAAAAAGGTTACCTGGGCAAGGTCACCCAAATAGATTGCCGCTGGGACCGCAACTGGAACTGGCGCCGCCCGGTACCCGCCGGATATACTGATAAACAGGTAAACTGGCGCATGTACAAAGAATTCTCCGGCGGTTTACCTGCCGAGCTCTTGTCGCACCAGATCGACTTTATACAATGGGCCTTTAATACCCATCCCGATGAAATATTCGGCACAGGCGGCATCGATTATTATAAAGACGGCCGCGAAACCTACGACAATGTGCAGGTGATGCTGCGTTATAACAGCAGCAACATGATTGGCAATTTCGGGTCTACCTGCGGCAATGCGCACGATGGATATATCTTCAAATTAAAAGGCACCAAGGGAAGCATTCACCTGCTGGTGAATGAAGGCGTATTTTACCCCGAACCGGCTACCAAAAAAGAACTGGAAACAGTAGATGGCGTTACCGGCGCTACTAAAATAGAGTGGAACAAGGAAGGCGGTATCGATATCATGAAGGAGAAAACAAAAGACGGTACTTATTATGCACTGCAGGAGTTTCACGAATGCATACTCAATAAAAAGATGCCGGTGTCGAATGTGATCACAGGCGCTACTACGGCGGTGAGCGTGGCATTGGCCAACAAGGCCATCTTTGGCCATACCATTGAACAATGGAAACCGGCCTACAATTTTGCTTAACAGTAACTGAAATATGAAAAAGCTCTGCGTTTTTTTAGCCCTTTGCTTTGGTACCGGCATGGTACAGGCACAATCGGGATGGACCAATCTCTTCGATGGAAAAACATTCAATGGCTGGAAAAAGATCACCGGCACCGCCGAGTATAAGATCGAGAACGGCGCCATTGTTGGCATTACGGTTCCCCATTCACCCAACACCTTCCTGGTAACTGAAAAAGATTATGGTGACTTTATCCTTGAGCTGGAAGTAAAAATAGAAGATACCACTTCCAATTCGGGCATCCAGTTCAGAAGTCATTACGATCCGAAAATGAACAATGGTAAAGGCCGGGTATACGGTTACCAGTTTGAGCTGGACCCGTCTTCACGGCGCTGGACGGGTGGGGTTTATGATGAGGCCCGCCGCGATTGGTTGTATCCTTTATCGCTGAACCCCGCCGCGCAGGACGCTTTTAAGTTTAACGAGTTTAACAAGGTGCGCATAGAATGTATAGGCCATCACATCAGGACCTTTGTAAATGGAAAGGCTGCAGCTTATGTGCTGGATTCATTGGATGCATCGGGTTTTATTGCCTTACAGGTACATTCTATCAGTGATCCGAAAATGGCTGGCCGCAGAATTCACTGGCGCAATATCCGTATCAAAACTTCGAATGTAAAGCCTACGCCTTATACAAAAGGGGTGTATGTAGCCAACTATATCCCGAACGCCCTTACTGATTATGAAAAGAAGGATGGCTGGAAATTATTGTTCGACGGAAACACCACCAATGGATGGAAGGGCGCTTATAAAGCCGGCTTTCCTGAAAAAGGATGGGAGGTAAAAGAGGGTGCGTTGAATGTATTGCCTTCCGATGGCGGTGAGTCTACCAATGGTGGCGATATCGTTACCACCGGGCAGTACAGTGCTTTTGATTTGTCGTTTGATTTTAAATTAACGCCGGGTGGCAACAGCGGTGTAAAATATTTCGTGACCTTGAGCGAAAACAATCCCGGTTCTGCCATTGGGCTGGAATACCAGGTGCTGGATGATACCCTGCATCCCGACGCCAAACTGGGTCGCGAAGGCAACCGCACGCTGGCTTCTTTATACGATCTTATAAAGGCCGAAAAACAAAAGCGGTTTATACGCCCTCCCGGTCAGTGGAATAAGGGCCGGATCATTGTGTATCCCAATAACCATGTGGAGCATTATTTAAACGGTATAAAAGTGTTGGAATATGAAAGGGGATCGCAGGCTTTCCGTGATCTGGTGGCTATGAGCAAGTATAAGAAATGGACAAATTTTGGAGAGGCAAAGCAGGGGCATATATTGTTGCAGGATCATGGGAATGCGGTGAGTTTTAGGAGTATTAAGATTAAGGAATTGAAATAAGGCCAGATAAAAGGCCCCACCCGAAGGGTGGGGCCTTTTGTTTTATACAAAAAAAGAAGGTCGCACCTTGCGATGCGACCTTACACTAATCAAATACCATTAACCATTAAACCTTATCCTAATGCAAATTTGCAAATTAAAAATCATATTCGGAAGAACTTTCGCCAAGATTTTTTTCAAATAAATAAATACCAGTAAAACCGCTCTAAAATTTTAGGAATAATACGTTTCCTGCAACGCTCATTCACATCTTATCCACCAACACAGTACCCAATTACATGAAAAAAATCAATGTAAATGCGTTGAAGTGTTCAAATGACTATAAAAGACCAGTGTTAACGAGTGTTCGTTAATGCCTCATAAGGCTATACGCAATACACTATCACCAGTGATATTCACCTTTACGGTTTTTGATCGCTCATGGTAATTGATCAACAGGGTATAGCTACCCGGCACCTGGATAGAAGGCAGGTTGAACCTGCCCTGTGCATCGGACTGTGCAGCTATATCAGGATGTTCAAAGTCGCCTTCGGCAATCATCACCATAGCGCCTTCAATGGGCGCATTGGTACCAGCCTGGTACAACATGCCCTGTATGCTTTTTGCGGCGTTCATGTGTTGCTTGTTTTTCGTTAACAGCCCAATAATCACCAGGCAGCAAAGGATGGCTGTAAGCAACAGCCATCCCTTACTGCTTTTGTGTATTACAAACCCATGTTTTTCCATGTCTGGATATTATTGAAAACGGGCGTAACGATCCTGGTAGCCGAGTTGCCGGCAGAAAAGCCATTGGTATGAATGCCCACCGCATACCGGGCATTGCCTACCTTCACCCAAACCGGCGATCCGCTTTGACCGCCCATGGTATCTATTTCATAATAGATCACACGCGGCGCCACCGATTTGGCTTTACGTGCCATAAACCATTGCTGGTTGCCACCCTTATCGCCCGGGTAACCGCTCAGGTTCAGGTATGCGTTCATCAGATAGTTATTGTCTCTTACAGCAAATCCGAATACACCGGTTTTATCGCCCAGGCGGCGGCTCGACGGGAGAATGATAGCGCCGTAATCGTATTCCCGTTTTTTGCTGTTTACCCATCCCTGTACGCTTCTGAACGAAGTGGCCACGCCGGAGCCAAACGGACGGGTAGCATCGTTTAAACCCGGTATTACTTCAATACTTTTTGGCCAGCCGCCATGGTCGTGCAGGTATACACAATGGCCTGCAGTGATCACCGTACGCGGCGATACCAGCCAGCCCGTGCCGATCCATTTTGTATTGTCTTTGGCAGTGATGCGCAGGGCGCAGATAGCGCGCCAGGGGAAGGCCGTAGTGGGCGATATACGTACACGGTCGTCGGTGCCGATGATCACCTCGGAAACGCTTCTTTCATACATCTCGGGATAACTGGCAAAAAAGGCCTCCCTGGCCATCACACCTTCTTCTGCTTCTTCCGTCCCGGCTTCTTCCAACGATTCGGTTAATGAAGTTTCCGTTTCAGTGTCTAACCTGTTGTACAATTCCTTATCGGCTTCACCCGGACGGGTGATGATAAGGCCTTCAACATCCTCTACCTCGGTTTCGGTAGTGGTTTCCATCGCAGGTGAAACAGGTAGTGTTTCAACAAGGCTGGAATGGCTGGCAGTTGCGATGGGATCTTTGTCATTACCGTTTTTGGGCCGTAATGTTTCAGAGAAAGTTTTGGGCTTCATAAACTCGTTTTTTTTGGTGTTTACTGAATGACGAAGCGAAGGGGCATAGTATGACTGTACTTATCCCGGCAGATAAATAAAACTAAGCTGTTCAATATGTATTATATAGAAACCATAGCTGGGGACGGGTGACAATTGGTAGCAGGAGGCAATCGTTGTAGTTTTTTATTGCCCGGAATACAATGAGTGCGGGAGTATGTTCAGGCCTTTGAACATTCCGGGTAATAAGGGGAGGTATTACCTCTTTGCATACTTTCTCTCGGACGGTTATGGATTTCCTTTCACCTTATAGGACGATACTTACTACCTTCCACTTCTTGTTTAAAGGTATCAAAGTTAATTTTGAATTCCACCTATTTTCAAACAATATTTTTCAATTATACCACTTAGTAGTATACCAAAATATTTTTGCATCACCGTTAGATTGATCTAAATTGATTTAGCGCGTTATCCCCGGTTTGATCATTGTCATACCTTCGGTTCCCATCCCTTTTCATAATCCCTTCTCCACAGTTTCATGGCTTCCTTATCATTGATGATATGGCCGTTTTTGGGATCGCAATAGAGGGTTTTGCCGGTGCGTTGGGCAATGCTGGCCAGGTGGCAAAGCAGCACACTTTTATGACCTTCATCAATTGGTGAGTTGATCTTTTCTTCGCCGCGAATGCTGTTGACAAAATTATTGAAATGATAAAAGTCAAGGTTGCCGGTGGAACTTACCAGGTTGGCCGCATCACCTTTGGTGTCGGCTTTTACTTCCTTCACCAGTTTTTTATCGGCATCGAATATTTTGTAACTCGCGCTGCCATAATTCACCAGCGTACCCTTATCGCCATAAATGATAAAGCCGCGGCCGGCGCCTTCCACGGGTGCATCGTTACAACTTCTTCCTTCCCAGGTAATGGTGGCCTTGTCGCCAAATTCGAAACAGGCAACCTGTGTATCGGGTGTTTCCCAATCGTCTTTAAATGCATAACGCCCGCCGGCAGAAGTTACTTTGGTGGGATAATCGAGGCCCAGGAACCATCGGCAGCAGTCTATTTCATGGGTGCCGTTGTTGCAGGTTTCTGAAGTGCCCCAATGCCAGAACCAATGCCAGTTATAGTGCACGAGGTTATCGCGGTACTCACGACGTGGTGCAGGTCCCTGCCATAAATCGAAATCAAGTGTAGGGGGTACGGGCACCTTTTTACCATAACCGATGGATTTGCGGTTGTTGGCATACCAGCTTTTGCCCATATAGGCATTGCCTATGATGCCTTCGCGCACCAGCTTTACGGCTTCTATGAGGGTGGGGAAGGAGCGGCGCTGGTTGCCCATTTGTATCAGCCTGCCATATTTGTTCATGGCCTGAATCAGCAGCTCGCCTTCGTATGGATTGTGGCTGCATGGCTTTTCTACATACACATGTTTGCCATGTGCTGCACCCAGTATGGTGGCGGGCGCATGCCAGTGATCGGGCGCCGCAATGATGAGCGCATCGAGGTCTTTTTGTTCAACGAGTTTGCGAATGTCTTTTACCACCGCAGGTTTTTTGGAAGCTTTCGCAAAAGGCTTCAGCCCGTTTTTGAAGGCTTTTTCTTCTACATCGCAGAGATAGCCTACTTCCACGTTTTGCAATTGCGAAAAACATTCGGCCAGGTAGGCGCCGCGGCTGTTCACACCCATTACGGCTACTACCAGTTTGTTACTGGGTGCATTTTTGCCAAATACAGGGAAGTTGAGGATGGTGAGGCCGGCGCCGGCAATCGTTGAGTTTTTGAGGAATTTTCTGCGATTCATATCCCTAAGATAAGGGTTTAGCCGTTTCGGACACGAGTGGCTGCCTGAGCGGTATGTGATGGCCAAAAAAAAAGCACTGCCTTGATGAGCAGTGCTTTTCTCTTCTATACCTAAAAACTAAACGGCTTGATTGGACTCGCTTTGTTTATCCACCGTCATCACCGGTATGCGCGAACCATACGACAACAGTTTACGGGTGATGCGGTTCCACCAGCCCGGCATATGAAATTCTTTCAGCGGGTTGGCCATGATGAGATCGGCATTGATGCGTTTGCTGAATTCGAGCGTGCTCTTGGCCAGGTTCTTTCCTTCCAGCAAAAAACACTGTACAGGAATGGTGGAAAGGCTTTGCACTACTTCGAGCGTTTTGTTCAGTACGATCTCTGCCGCATTATCGTCTTTACGCAAACCTACCAGGTACACGGTGCTTTGAAACGAGCGGGCCAGCATGGTAGCCAGCTGCACACGGCGCACGGGAACATCTTCGGTAAGCGGTAGTACGATCTTTTTAAAATGACTTACCAGGCCGCTGGAGCGGATGGCCAGTACCGGCACATTCGTTTTGCGGGCCAGGTTACTGATGGAAACAGAAGAAAGAATGCGGTGGATGAGGTTGAATTTGGATAAACCAATCACCACCATATCCATTTCATATTGTTCGATATATTTTTTCAATTGCTGGCTGGGATTGCCCTGCAGCAAACTGATCTCAATTTTACCACCGCCGCATAAATGCTGGCGATAGGTTTCGGCCAGCGCCTCCAGTTTTTTGCTGGCGTTGTTCACATCAACGGTAGTATCATAGGGGAGCAAGATGCTGGCGTCTACCGGTACCAGCGGTAACAGGTTTCTTGACACCACATGCACAAGGTGGATATTGCACTGGAAATTGTTAGCCAGTTCAATGGCCTTGGTAATGGCCCATTTGCTTCTGCCGGAGAAGTCTACCGGCACCAGGATATTATACAGTTTCCTTGGCATAGACGTTCATTTTTAGGTTTAATGATCGGATTTCGAACAGTCCTGATCAGGCCAGTGCTAACAATGATTGAAAGCTATGTTCCCTGATGTTTTTAAATGCGATGGTTTCGAGCAACTCATCCTTGGTGCAAAAAGCTACGCCTTTGCCGGCATGGCCAACCATACAACGGTCGTCGCGGCTGTCGCCAATGCAGATGCAGCTTTTTAAAGGCACATTGTATTTTTCGCAGGCATATTGGAGGGCATTTGTTTTACAGTACGAGTGACCGCAAATGCTGTCGGGTGATCCAAAGAAATAGGAAGGCAGGTTTACTTCGCCGGTGCACTTCCCTTCGAAAAACTCCAACTGGTTGGCATAGGAGAAATCGGCTCCTATTTTTTGCCTCACAAAGTTGGTAATTAGCGTGTAACTGTTGCTGATGATTCCGATGATGTATCCCCTGTTCTTTAATTCTTTTACTACTTCTTTAATGTCACTGATCATTTCAATGTGACTGGCTACATTCAGTAACTCATCCATGGTGCGGCCTTTAAGCAGGAGGCCGATTCGTTTTGTAAGGATGATGGGGTCTTTTTCGCGCGCCCTGAGGTCATCCAGTTTGGCGGTGAAGCCAAAGGTTCTGGCGCATTCATCTATCGTTCTTCCTTTCAGGATGGTATCGTCCATATCGAAGATAACCATTTTATGGAAGCCGGATAAACTTTCCCGCAGTGTTTTATTCATTTCGCGGTTGATGGCTTCCAGCGAGTGGATGTCTTCTTCACTGATCTCTTCCGGATGTTGTAATTGTGCTTTGCTGATGATGGCGCGTGATACTTCCTTGCTCATTTTTCCCAGCGCCTGCCAGGGTTTACTTTTATTTTCGATATAGCCGATGTTCACTTCCTGCACACGTGCCTTCATCAGGTACATATCTATCAAAATGCCGATATCAACTCCATAGTCGTTATAGAAATTGATCTTCTTAAAGTACGACTTTTTTCCCGCAATCATGCCACTTAATGGCTGGGAAAAATGGGATAAGCCGGGATAAAAAATATTCAATAAAGGTTTAGCCACCAATTCGGTCACACGGCCGGCATTGCGGGCGAAACTGCCTTTTACAAAATCGGCTTCATCGGCCAGCAGGGGTGCGGCCAGGTTGGCGATGGTGCCCTCGGGATAGGGGTTGATATCGCCATCGAGGAAAATAATAAAATCGTTGGTGGCCTGTGCAATGCCATCTTTCATGGAGATGCCCTTGCCGCGCACCTGGCTGATGATGACCTTTGCGCCTGCTTCTTTGGCTATTTGAACGGTATTATCTTCTGATTTGTCGTCTACCACGATGATCTCAGAAACATTAGGATCCTGCTGACAAAACCGAATGACGCTACCAATAGTTTGCTCTTCGTTTAATACAGGAATGATGACAGTTAGCATAAATAAAATTCTCCGGTTTGTAGTTTTTCAACGTTTTTGAAAAAATGGTGCGGAAAACAGTGCTGTAATGTTCCTGGGTGTTTATTGGGCTCGGTTTCAGGAGGCAAAAGCTATGCCTTTAATGCCCATGCATATTAAAATGTCTTAGATGTGGGAAATTTTTCCCAATAGTGAAAAGCGCTTTTTTCCGCGTGGTAATTTCGCCCCCTGGGATTGAGTAGAGGTTAAATCGCTATTAATTTAGAATTAAAAGAGTGGGGGCGGTATGTAAATGAATTACAATATGATAGTGGTGTGGTCGCGGGATGGGGCGGCCGAACCCGTAGGTTCACAGAAATAAAAAAAATCCCTCCGGAAGCCGGAAGGATTTCTATAATTAAGGCGTTCGAATTATTAATAATCCCGGTTGTAACCGCCGCCGCCACCGCGATTGTAGCCACCTTTTTTGTAGCCACCACCGCCTCCGCCGCCGCCGAAGCTCCTTTTCTTGAAGCCACCGCCGCCGCCACCTTGTGGTTTCGGTTGTGCTTCATTTACGATGATCTTCCTGCCGAGCACTTCGCTCTCATACAGGCTGGTCAGCGCATTCTGGGCTTCGTTGTCTTCAGGCATTTCTACAAAACCAAAGCCTTTGCTCCGTCCGCTGGTTTTGTCCTTTACGATTTTCGCAGAAGTAACAGAGCCATACTGTTCAAAAAGGGTTCTTAAATCCTCATCGGTCATTTGCCAGGAGAGGTTCCCTACATAAATGTTCATTGTAACTAAATTTTAGTGTTCTTGAAAAAAGGATAATGGCAATAGTTGCTACAATGAACTGAGGAAACCGGAAAACAGGTAAGACACTACAGAACATGAGAAACTAAGACATTAATCTAGGTATGAAGATAGGAGAAATAATTCAAATTGTGCAATAAATATTAGGGCCCGGTCAACAGGGATGCGGGCTGCAGGAAATACGGTATTGCGCTAAGATAAACACTTATCTTCCAATAAAGGAAATCGTAATCGTTTTTAAGCGAAACTTAAGACGCTTACCATAACAGACAGAAAAAAACCTTTCCCGGTTGCAGGAAAGGTTTTAGTACTTTATGTATGCAAAAGCTTACTCGGCCACTACTTCAAACTCCAGTTCGGTACTGTGCCCGCTACCAAAGTCGATGGTTGCCTTATAAGTGCCCAGTTCTTTCACTTCATCAGGAAGAGAGATCTTCTTGCGGTCGATCTCGTATCCTTTTTGTTCGCGGATAGCACGGCTGAGCTGCAGGGATGTAACGCTGCCAAAGATCTTGCCGCTGGTACCGGATTTGGCTCCGATCTTCAGGGCGCCTTCTTGCAGCTTTGCGATCACCTCGTTGATGGCGCTCAACATTTGCTTTTCCTTCTTCTCGATCTGTTTTCTTTTTTCCTGGAGCTGTTTGAGGTTAGAAGGGCTGGCCTCTACCGCAAACTTTTGTGGAATAAGATAATTGCGTGCATAGCCATTGCGAACTTTCACGACCTCATTGGCAGCACCCAGGTTATCTACGTCTTGTATCAGTATTACGTCCATGGTGTGTTCCTCCTACTTTAAAAGGTCAGTTACGTATGGCAATAGGGCCATCTGGCGGGCTTTTTTTACAGCCTGCGCTACTTTACGCTGGTACTTCAAAGAGTTACCGGTAATGCGGCGGGGCAGTAATTTGCCTTGCTCGTTCAGGAATTTTTTCAGGAACTCAGCGTCCTTGTAGTCGACATACTTGATGCCATATTTCTTGAAGCGGCAGAATTTCTTCCGGGGCTTCTCGGTTTTAATGGCGGTCAGGTATTTTATTTCATTCGATTTTGCCATACTATACCTCTGCTACTTTTTCAGTTCCTGTAGGTACACCACTTCTCTTTTTCTCATTGTACTCGACGGCGTATTTATCGAGTGCAGTGAACATGTGACGGAGTACATTCTCGTCACGCAACAATTGAATTTTCAATTGCTCATTGAAGCTGGATGGCGCTTGATACTCCAGCACCCAGTACAAACCAGTGGTTTTTTTCTGGATGGGATACGCCAGTGATTTTAATCCCCAGGGATTTTCGTGCACCAATTCACCGCCATGTTCTTTGATAAAGTCGGTGTATTTTTTCTGAGCGACTTTGAAGTCGTCATCAGACAGCACAGGGGTAAAAATCACCATCAATTCGTAATTGCTCATTTGATTGATCCCTGTTTTCGGTTAAAAAATAAATTAAAAAATGGGCTGCAAAGGTAAGGGAATTCGGTGACTTGTGGAAATGAAGCGGGGTTTTAAAATAATAGTTCCTTAATACCGGTAAAACTACAAAAGCTGGTAGATTTGCTGGCTTCTCTCCATTAAACCAATGTTCTGCTGCAAAACCGGCGTACTCCCCGCCCGATACTGCTAATCATTTACTAATCAAACCATTATTATGAGAAAATTGGTACATAGCCCCCTTGTGCCTTTGCTGGCATGCCTATGCCTGCTACTAAGTGAGGCTTCGGCCCAGATCACCCTCAGCGGCACTTCGTACATCCAGGACTTTAATACCATTGGCTCGGGACTACCGGCGGGTTTCAGCACGGTTACCGGAGCCAGCGTTACCTCCCTGGGCGCAAGCGCCGCTTTTACCGCCACCCATACCAATTGGAACAACACCACGGGCCGGTTTTCCAACTATGCCTCGGCTAATATCGGCGCTACGGCCACCACTGCCCAGCAGGCGGCCGCGGCCGACAGGGCCCTGGGCATTCGCCAAACAGGTAGTGTTGGCGACCCCGGCGCCGCCTTTGTATTACAGATAGCCAATACTATGGGTTTCAGCGGGTTGGTGCTCCACTTCAGCCTCCAATCGCTGGATGTGGCCAGTACCCGCACCACTGCCTGGCGGGTAGATTATGGCCTGGGCATAAATCCCACCAGTTTTACCGAAGTGGCCGCTACCGGCAACCTGACCACCGGCGGCGCCAGCTTCAGCAATAATGCCATTCATGCCGATTTTGGCAGCGCGCTCGATAACCAGCCCGGTGTGATCACCATCCGTATCGTAGCCATAGGCGCCTCGGCGGGCAGTGGCAACCGGGCCACCACGGCCATCGACGATCTTATCCTCAGCTATACGCCCGGCGGAAGCAACAATAATCCCGCACTCATCGTACAACCCGCTTTGCTGCCGTTCCCGGCAACCGTTGCCGGTAGCAGCAATACGGCCAGTTATACCCTTACAGGCGCCCACCTTAGCAGCGATGTGGTGATCTCGGCGGGCGCGCCCTGGTCGGTATCGGCAGACAGCACCAGTTTCAGCGGCATCCTCACCATTCCTGTTAACGACCCCTTACTGACAACCGGCAAAACCATTTATGTTCGTTTTACACCAACGGCTGCCGGCGCCTTTACGGGATCGGTCACAAATTCCAGTACCGGCGCCACCCCGCAGGTGGTAGCCACTTCGGGTACGGGCATTAGTTATATCAACCTGGATACCTCGCCTTTTACGGAAACATTCGATGGCATAGGCAATGGACTGCCTGCCGGTGTATCGGTACGTACCGGCGCTACGGCCACATCACCGGGTAATACCGCGGTGTATTCGTCCGGTAAAACCAATTGGGCCTCTACCAGCGGCGGCTTTTTTAATTATGCCTCGGCAGATATTGGTGGATCGGAGCCGCAGAATACGGCCACCGACCGGGCGCTGGGTATTCGGCAAACCGGTTCTTTCGGCGATCCCGGTGCGGCCTTTGTATTCCAGTTGGCGAATACAACCGGCAAGATCAACTTTACGCTCGATTTGTCGCTTCAATCGCTGGATGCAGCCAGTACCCGCACAACTACCTGGCGTATCGACTATGGCATTGGCGAAAATCCCGGGTACACGGTTCTTAATAGTTTTATCACAGGAGGTGCTACATTTTCCAATACACCCGTTCATATCGATTTTGGCAATGCCCTGGATGATATTTCCGATGTAGTGACCATTCGCGTGGTGGCCATCACGCCTTCCACCGGATCGGGTACAAGACCCACCACCGCCATCGATGACCTCACCCTGCAATGGGAAGATCCGTTGGCAAAAACCATCAGCATCAATACCACCGCGCTGAATTTCAGCGCAACGAATACCGGCAGCAGCAACACCCTTGCCTACAAGATCATAAAACAAACCAACCTCGATGCACCGGTGGTAGTAACTGCTACAGGTCCTTATACCGTTTCTGTTGACAGCATCCAATTCAGCAGCAGTATTTCGGTAGATCCCGCCGATGCCTTCGATAAAAAGATATATGTGCGATTTTCACCGGCAACCGCAGGTGTGTTTACCGGTACCATCACCAATGCCAGCAATGGCGCCACATCCAAAACAGTAACAGTGTCGGGAGAGGGTATCGATCCCAGTCAACTGGTGTTTCACTTCGATGGCTGTACGCCGGCCGGTTTGCCGGGCAGCGGCTGGGTATCGGTGAATACGGCCGGGGCGCAAAAATGGGGCTGCAGCCAGTTTGGTTATAACGGCAGCCATGGCGTATCGGTCAACGGATTTTCGGGCGGCGCCGCCCAAACCAATGAAGCCTGGCTGATATCGCCGGCTTTGCATTTAAACAATATGGTGCATATGCCCGTGCTGAGTTTTTACAGCCGTGGCGAATTCAGCGGTCCCTTGCTGCAATTGTATGTGTCTACCGATTATGATGGCAGCAGCAACCCGGAAACGGCTATCTGGACGGAGATCACCGATGCCCATTTCCCCACGCCACCGGGCAGCGCTACCACCGAATGGGCCTTGTCGGATAATATCGACCTGAGCGCGTATACAAACGCCGGCAAATTATACATCGCATTTAAGTATACTTCGTCACCAGCACAAAATGCCGCGCGCTGGACGATTGATGAAGTAGCTATCAACGATCAGTCAACACTGTTGTCGGTAAGCCCGCTGCAATTAAATTTTGGCGAGGTGCCGGCAGGCAGTCATTCGGCAGGCAGGCCGGTTACGGTTCGGGCGGTAGGGAATACGGATATCACCCTGACCGCACCGGATAGCTACCAGCTTTCACGCGACAGCATTACCTACAGTACAACACTGGAAATAGACCAGGCAACGGCTGCTGCAGGCACTACGGTGTATGTTCGTTTTTCACCCGTTACGAAAGCTTTGCAGCTAAGTGGATCGATCAATATCAGCGGAATGGGGTTGAACAAAAATGCCGTGGCGCTGAGTGGTTCGTCCTATCCCAAAGCCGAAACCTTTGATGTGGCCTGTTATAACCTGGCCTTTTTTGGCTCGAACGATAATAACAATGCCACACCGGGTAAAATAACCGGGCAGATCAATAATATCGCTACGGTATTACAGCGTCTGAATGCCGATGTGGTGGCGGTGGAAGAGGTGTCGAGCGATTCGGCGATGACTGTATTGCTCGCGAAGCTGCCCCATCATGCGGCGGTATTGTCGCACCGGTGGTCTTATTCTTTTGAAGCGCCTGATCCCAATTTTCCGCCGCAAAAAATCGGCTTCCTATACGATACCACTACCATGAAGTTATCGGCCAGTGAACCGCCCCGCGTGCTTTTTGAAACCCTGTACGACAGCGCCCGGCTGAACCTGCCCGGCCACCGCATCGTCAATTATCCAACCGGTACGCCCAGCAGCTTCTGGTCGTCGGGCCGCCTGCCTTTTATGGCCACTTTCAATGCTACGTTGAATGGGCAAACCAGGAAGCTGCGGTTGATCGTGCTGCACGCCAAGTCGTCTTCGGATGCCGAAAGTTATAACCGCCGGGTATACGATGTGAAGGTGCTGAAAGATTCCATCGATGCTTTTTACCGCAACGATCATGTGATCCTATTGGGGGATTATAACGACAGGCTGTTTGGGTCGATATTCAGAAGTGGTGTTTCGCCCTACCAGGATTTTGTTCTCGACAGTGCCGGTTATACGCCGTTGACCTATGCGTTGGATTCCTCCGGCCGGGTAAGTTTTATCGGCGGCTCGGGGTTGATAGATCATATTATGATGACGAATGGCCTGCTGCCCGATTATATTGGCGGGTCAACCGCTATTGAAGACCCGCGTAGCTATATTGCCGGTTATAACGACAGTACCGCATCCGATCATCTGCCTGTATACAGCCGTTTTGCATTTGCGGCGCCGCTTACCATAGAGGCCACCGTGGTAGGAACAACCGTGCAGGTGCAATGGGAGAGTGGTGTAAACAATACACTGTTTGTAGTGGAAAGGGCCGCCGACAGCATTCATTTCCAGGATATCGGCCAGGTACCCAGTGGCAGCGGCCCATATTCGTTTACAGATAACCAGCCTTTACCGGGCGCCAGTTACTACCGGGTGCGTGCGGTAATGGGTGAAACCGTTGCTTACTCCAATATCGATTCGGTATTTATAAAAGATGCCCAGCCGCAACCGGCTTTGACGATATGTCCGAATCCTGTCAGGAATTTTGGCCTGATCGTGTTACCGGGCGCCGGCGCCAAGAAGTTCAGGATGCAGGTATCGAATACGGCGGGTAATACCGTGATGCTGGCCAATGGCCATTTGATTGAGCTGAACCTGGTATTCAATCTCCAGTTGTGGAAGCTGAAACCCGGGGTGTATGTGATGAACCTGGATTCGAAGACGGAGCACTATTCGGTGAAGTTTATTAAGCTGTAAAACCTGACAAAATTACCGATTTTGCCACCGGCGCGTGCTGGTGGCATTTTCTTTGGTAGCTTGCAATCAACACTATATTAACTATCCAAAAAAGAGATGTCATATGCAAAAGGGAACCATACAGGTACATACTGAGAACATATTTCCCATCATCAAAAAATTCCTGTATAGTGATCATGATATTTTCCTGCGCGAGCTGATCAGTAATGCCGTGGATGCTTCGCAGAAATTGAGGACCCTCTCGTCGCTGGGCGAAGCCAAAGGTGAATTGGGCGATCTGAAAATAGAGGTAAAGCTGGACGAAGAAAAAAAGACCATCACCATTTCTGACCAGGGCATAGGCATGACCGCCGACGAGGTGGAGAAATACCTGAACCAGGTAGCCTTCAGTGGTGCAGAAGAGTTTGTAAAAAAATACAAGGGTCAGAACGAAAATAACATTATCGGTAAGTTCGGTTTGGGTTTTTACTCGGCTTTTATGGTAAGCGATAAGGTAGAAGTATTCACCAAAAGCTTCCGCGAAGAGGCGCCTTCCGTGCGCTGGGAATGTGATGGCTCGCCCGAGTATGTGCTGGAAGAAACACAAAAGGCCGAACGCGGTACCGACATTGTTTTACACATCAATGAAGAAAGCAAGGAGTTCCTGGATGCCGATCGTATACAGGCCATCCTGAACCGCTTCTGCCGTTTTTTACCCATTCCCATTTACTTCAGGCATAAAGACCAGGAGGCCGATGCCAAACCGATCAACAATACCCAGCCTGCCTGGACCAAAAAACCATCTGACCTGACCACACAGGATTACCAGAATTTTTATAAAGAGCTGTATGCTTACAACGAGCCGCCTTTGTTCTGGATACACCTGAACGTGGATTATCCTTTTAACCTCACCGGTATTTTGTATTTCCCGAAGATCAAACAGAGTTACGAAATACAAAAAGACAAGATACAGCTCTACAGCAACCAGGTATTCGTGACCGATGAAGTGAAGGATATCGTACCTGAATTTTTGATGTTGCTGCATGGCGTGATCGACAGTCCCGATATTCCGTTGAACGTTAGCCGCAGCTACCTGCAGGGCGATCCCAATGTAAAAAAGATCAACAACCATATCACCAAAAAGGTGGCCGATAAGCTGGATGAACTGTTCAATAAAGAACGTAAGGAATTTGAAGAGAAGTGGGAGAGCCTGGGTCTGTTTGTGAAGTATGGGATGATGACGGATGATAAGTTTATGGAGCGTGCGGGTAAATTCCACATATTCGAAGCCGCCAGCACCGAAAAGAAGTTTTACACGCTCGAGGAATACCGCATGGCCGCCGAAACGCTTCAAAAAAATAAAGACGGCAAGCTGGTGGTATTGTATACTACCGATCCCGTGCAACAGGATGCTTATATCAAGGCTGCCGAAGCAAAAGGTTATGTAGTGGTAAAACTGGATACACTCATCGATCCTTCGTTCATCAACCAAATGGAGATGAAATGGAGTGATGTGCATTTTACCCGTGTAGACAGCGATATAACCGATAACCTGATCGATAAACAGGAGAACCTGGAAAGTGTATTGAGCAAGGAAGAAGAAGAAAAGCTGAAAGGCCTGTTCAATATCAATATGCCCGGTTTGAACATGACGGTAGAAGTCAAAGGATTGAGCGCCGAAGCGCCGCCCGTAGTGGCTACCCGCCCCGAGTTTATGCGGCGCATGAAAGACATGGCGGCCGTTAGCGGACCCATGGGCAGCTTTTATGCCAATATGCCCGATGAGGTAAACCTTACCGTAAACGGCAATCATGCCATTTACCAGCAGGTATTGCAGGAAAGTGATCAGGCCAAACAGGAGAAAGTGATTCATAACCTGGCCGACCTGGCCCTGTTATCGCAGGGATTGCTGAAAGGTAATAACCTCACCAATTTCATCAACCGCAGTTTAGATCTGATGGGAGGAACAAAGAGCCGGATCATTACCGAGGCCTAAGGAGCATCACGACATATCAAACACTAAAAAATACTCACCAGTGAGTATTTTTTTTATGCCTTTACCGGCTCATTTTTGCTGTTTATTGAGAACCCCTATAATCCGAATTTATGAAAGTCATTTTGCCGGCCCTTGGTTTACTGCTATTATTTAGCTGTAAAAAAGGCGATTCCGTAAGCACAGCTCCAGAACAAGAAACGGAAACCACCACGCTTTCCACGAACCTTACAGAAATAATGCCCGGCGATGCGGTCATTATCAGATCCGATAAAAAAATTACTGCCAGCGAGGTAGACATCACCTTTAACAGCGCGACCGTGAAGGGTTATGCCATGAAAGACACCGCCTATGTTTTTTATGTGCCTGTGGTTACGCCCGGCCCGGTGACGGTTTCTATCCCGGGTATTGCAAAGTCAAACACCTTGCAGCTAACAGTAAAAGACTATACACCCATTACCGACCCACAAGCGGTGATCAACGACTTTGTAGACAAACGCAACAAGGCCATAGAGGCCATCACCAAAGAAGTGGCCGGCAATAATTTTCAGCCTTCGGCCGAAGCAAAGCTTTTACTGTCACAGTTAAAAGATGAATGGGAATGGCAGATGAGCCGCCTGTCACCTTCCGACAAACAAATGCTGGCCTATGTGCTACAGAAAAATGCAATCGACCCCGCTGCATTTTCATTTACAGAAATGCCTGCAGGCTCCTTTGCACGCATTAATGGCGACGTGGGCGATCAATTGGTTGCCACTGCCAAAGAATATGTTACGTATGTAGTTAGTTACGCAGCAACTGTGCCGGCTCTGCTCACCTCGGGCGGCGTTTTTTTGTTGGCGCCCAACCCGGTTACAGCGGTTGTTTTCCTGGGTGTGTTCACCACTTTTGTTATCACCAGGGAAGCGGCTACCAGGAAGGCCAATGAAGTAGGCCGTTTGAAAGGGGTGGCCGAAGCGGTTACCGAATCGTATACACAGCGTGTGGCCGCCGAAATGTTTGAGCATGGCCAGGAAAAGGAAATAACCATGTATGTTCAATTCAGGAACCTTATTGCAGGCGATGCCGGTTTACAGAATGATATTGCCGCTTCATTCAGCAAGGAAAATGAATTCATGTCCAAAGACCAGGAAGTAAAATCGGTATATACCTCGGCTGCAACGAAACTGGAAAAATTGAAAACCCCTTACCCTTCTTATACAAAGATCATTGGCGCGCAATCAGCCATTGGCAGCGATGTGAAAGTAGAAGGAGCGCAGATCATCGTGAAGGGCGCCAGCGATCCCCGCGTGGAAATCAGCAGCAGGTTAGATGGATCTACCATGAAAGTTAAGGCGAGTTCAACCGCAAAAGCCGAATCGATCAATTTTAACCTGGAAGTGGCCTATCGCCGGTCGATCGATGGTAAGGAATTCACCAAAACCATACCATGTGTGGTAAAACCCGAGCCGTTGTTCGAATTGACAGGTTTGTGGAAGCTGACCTATTATGAAGACGGCACCCGCTCTAAATTCAGCCAGGAAGACCTGGTAGATTTCGCAAGCGGCGCCGGTGACCCCGCGTTCACCTTATCGTATGTAGATCACCTGGGAAAGACGCACGATTTGTCAAACTCCAGGGACAGGTGGTTTATCCAGACTTTCTACCCTGAAACGAGCCGGTTGGAACTGACGCATAATTATTGGAATATCAGGTACCGGTTCATTTACGATAAAGACAATCCCAATGTGCTGCTTGGCGAAAGCATCGGCGCTTCCAACAAAGGATTCAACATGATACTAACGAAGCAATAGACATAGCAACCCCTAAACCAGGTCACCAGTCATTATCATATGAGGTCGAAGGCCTGTGCAAACCGGATGATATCATAATGGCTGGTGATCTTTAATTTTCTTTTTACGTTTCGCCGGTGAGTAGAAACGGTGGTTTCGGAAATATGAAGGGAAGCGGCCATTTCCTCGGAGCTGACGCCCAAAGCCGTCATACGGAGTATTTCTTTTTCCCTTTTAGTGAGCTGGTCAAAAATATGGTAGTTCCTGCGCAGGAAATTATTTTCCTCCAGCAGGCGCTGGGCCTTGGCGGCAATATGATGCTGGGCATCTACGGGTATCGAAGTGGTCAACGCAAGAGCCGGTTTTCCCTGGTCGTCGCGGAAAAAAATGCGGCTTGCCGTAAGAAACCAGCCCCAGTCGTGATGAACCGAACGGCGCACCTGCTGAAAATAACTGACCATATCCACCTCGTTTCGTTCGATAAGCGCCACCAATTTGGGAACATAGTCCTTGGCGTCTTCGGCATTAAAAAACTGCTGGTGAAATTCTGTTCCCATATTGCGCAGCTCCTCGTTGGTAATGCCCAAATAATCGCGGCCCCATTTAGACATAAAGACGACAGTGGATGACAGGTTTTCGATCCGGTGTATGATCAATACACCCGGAAAATTTTCTTCGATGGCCTCTATATGCGCAATCTGCTCATCGATCTTTTGCTGCAGCGCATCTTTATCACCTGGTTGGGTTGCATTCATACAAACACGTTTACATTCAAACCCTTAAATATAAAAAAAACCATCAGAGAACTGATGGTTTTTTGCTTTCATAAACCTTTCTGATACTAATTCCTGTCTATAGTTCTACATTCAGCATATGGTTATTTCCAGCCGCCGCCCAGCGAACGGTATAATTCCACCATGGCGCTTAATTGATCCCGTTCTATGTTCGCCAGGTCCAGTTCGGCCTGTAATAAATTACTTTGTGCGGTGATCACCTCCAGGTAATCGGCCATGCCGCTTTTGAACAGCATTTCTGCATTTCGAATGGCCGATTGCAGCGTGCCCACGCGTTCTTCGGCGATCTCGTGTTGCAGTTTCAGTTTATCGATCCTTACCAGCGCATTGGTTACTTCGCCGATGGCGTTCAGCGCAGCCTGTTTGAAACCGATGGCGGCCTGGTCTCTTTGCACCATGGCCACTTCGCGCTGTGTTTTTAAGGCACGGCGTTGAAATACCGGTTGCGCCAAAGCGCCTGCCGCAGTGCCAAACAGCGAGCCGGGCCATGAGAACCAGTCGGCAGCTTTATAAGCGTTCAAACCACCCTGCGCGGTAATGTTCAGCGAGGGGTACATATTGGCCTGCGCTACGCCAACACGGGCATTGGCGGCCACCAGGGCCATTTCGCTGGCGCGTACATCGGGGCGGCGGCTGATCATGGCTGCCGGAACACCGGTGGGCAGGTTCTCCCAAACGGTAAAACTGCTTAATTGTACGTTACGCTCGATGGCAGAGGGCAGGTCGCCGCTCAATATGCGTATGGTATTTTCCTGGATGGCTATCTGTTGTTCAAGTTGCGGTATCAGCAGGGCCGTTTGTTGCCGTTGTGCGGTAGATTGCTGAATGGCCAGTTCCGATACTACGCCGGCCTGCTTTTGCAATTTCATGATCTGCACGATGGAATCGCCCAGGGTAAGGTTGCGTTGCGCCACCTTCAATTGGGCATCCAGCATCAGCAGGTTAAAAAAGCTGCTGGCAATATCGGCTACCAGGGCAGTTTGTACCGCGCGTGAAGCTTCATACGATTCCAGGTAATCGGCCTGGGCGGCTTCGCGCTGGCGACGCAGTTTACCCCAGATATCTATTTCCCATTGCAAACCCAGTCCCAGCGTATAATCTTCAATATGGTCAGTTTTCAGAAACTCTTTAAGGCTTAGCCCATTCAAACTGTTCTCTGAGGGGAATGATGTAGAAGCGTTGGCCATGGCCTGTATGGCGGGCACCCAATTCACTTTGGCCTGCCTGGCGTATGCGCGTGCCTCTTCCACCCGTTTTACGGCTAATTGTATATCGTAACTGTTCTGTAAAGCGTGTGCTATGAGTTGTTGTAAAGTGGCATCGGAAAAAAATCGTTTCCATTCCATGTCGGCCACACTGCTGTCGGAGGGCGCCGTTTTCCCAAACTGAGCAGGCAGTGCTACCTCCGGCCGCTGGTAGTCTTTACCCATGCGGCAGGCTGCAAACAGCATAACCAGAAACAGGGCGGAATAAAAATTGAACTTAAGCTTTTGCATTATATCCTTATTTAATGTTCGTAAATGATCAGGGAATGGCGGCCCTGCCGCCATTCCAAACTGTTTATTCGGCCAGGCTGATCTCTCTTGTTCCTACGCGTCCTGTAACTTTTTCCTGCAAATACTGGAATATCACAAACAGCACCGGGATGATGAACACACCGAGTATTACCCCGGTAAGCATACCGCCGATGGCGCTCACACCAATGGAGTGGTTGCCCTGGGCCGATGCACCGGTTGTCCATACCAGTGGCAACAGACCCACGATGAAGGCAAAGGAGGTCATCAGGATGGGGCGCAACCTCAGCCTGGAGCCTTCCAGTGCAGCATCTATCAATCCCATGCCGCTTCGCCTGCGCTGCACGGCATATTCCACGATCAGGATGGCGTTCTTGGCCAGCAAACCGATCAACATGATCATACCGATCTGTACATAGATGTTGTTGTCGATGCCTGCAAAACCGATGAACGAAAACACACCCAGTATCCCGGTAGGCACTGTAAGTATCACTGCCAGCGGCAGGATATAACTTTCATACTGGGCTGCCAGCAGGAAGTACACAAACAATACGCTGAGCAGGAAGATGAATGTTTGCTGGTTACCCGTTTTGATCTCCTCGCGGGTTACACCTGTCCATTCATATGTATATCCTCTTGGCAACACTTTGGCGGCAGTTTCTTCAATGGCCTTGATGGCATCACCCGTACTAAAGCCCGGTTTGGGTGTACCATTGATGGTAACGGCATTGAAGAGGTTGTTACGGGTAACCGTTTCTGGTCCGTACACACGTTTTAAGGTTACCAGCGTGTTCGCAGGCACCATTTCACCGCGGTTGTTCTTTACATAAATACCATTCAGTGAATTCACATCGGCGCGATAGCTGGCATCGGCCTGGGCCATCACGCGATAATATTTACCAAAGCGGTTGAAGTCGGTCACAAAACTGGATCCGTAATAGATCTGCATGGTTTGCATCAGTTCGTTAACCGATACACCGAGTTGTTTGGCTTTTTCAAAATCCACTTCAATCGAAAACTGCGGGTTGTTGGCCGCAAAGGTGGTAAAGGCCACGCCGATCTCGGGTCTTTGCATCAGGGCGCCGATAAACTGCCAGGCAGTAGCGCCCAGTTTATCCAGCGGTCCGTTGGTACGGTCCTGCAGCATGAACTCAAAACCACTCACGTTACCAAAACCCTGCACGGTGGGGAAGTTGAAGAAGAAGGTACCGGCGCCTTTTACCTGGCTTACCGCCCCGGTAAGGCTGGCAGCTACCTCCTCCGGATTTTTAACAGGCCCGCGATCTTTATAGTCTTTCAGCCGCATAAAACCAGCCGCATAGGGCGATGCATTGGCATTGCTGATGAAGTTCAAACCATCGATCGTATACAGGTGGTTGTTGGCCGGATGGCTGCTTACGATGCTATCGATTTGCCGGGTAGCCTGGTTGGTTCTTTCCAGTGAGCTACCGGGAGGGGTGTTTACTGCAAAGAGCACAAAACCCTGGTCTTCGGTGGGTATAAAACCGGTGGGCGCATTTTTGGCCAGGTAGAAGGCTGTTGCCGATATCAGTACCAGGCCGGTGATGGCCACCCATTTTCTTCTTACCAAAAACTTCAGACTGCGTACATAACGATTGGTCAAACCATTAAAACCGGCATTAAACCCATCGTAGAAGCGGCCCATAAAACCCTTTTTCCTGCTATGATCACCTTCGCCTGCATGCGGGTTTTTCAGGAACAAGGCGCAGAGGGCGGGGCTCAGCGTGAGGGCGTTCACCGCCGAAATAAGGATGGCGATGGCCAGTGTAAAGGCAAACTGCCTGTAAAACACACCAGCCGGACCCTGCATAAAACCAACCGGAATAAATACCGCCGCCATCACCAGTGTAATGGATATGATGGCCCCCGATATTTCATTCATCGATTGTACGGTGGCCACCCTGGCCGGCAGGTTGGTTCGTTCCATTTTCGAGTGCACGGCCTCTACCACCACAATGGCATCATCCACCACCACACCAATGGCCAGCACCAGGGCAAAAAGGGTTAACAGGTTGATGGTAAAACCAAACAACTGCATAAAGAAGAAGGTACCAATGATGGCCACGGGTACCGCTATAGCCGGTATTAAAGTAGAGCGGAAGTCCTGGAGGAAAAGGAAAACCACCAGGAACACCAGTATAAAGGCAATGATAAGCGTTTCACGCACCTGGTGAATAGAGGCATCGAGAAACTCTTTGGAATTATACATGACGGTAGTTTTGACGCCCTGTGGCAAAGTGCGTTCAAAATCTTTCAACAACCGCTCTACTTCTGTAAGAATGTCGTTGGCGTTTGAACCGGCTGTCTGGAATACGGCAAAACCCGATACGGGGTTACCGTCCATACGGCTGTTCGTAGAATAGGTATAAGAACCAAATTCAACGCGGGCCACATCTTTCAAACGCAACATGGATCCATCGTCGTTGGCCTTGATGATCATGTTCTCATAATCCTCATCCTGGTTCAACTTTCCTTTGTACTTGATCACATACTCGAACACTTCGGGGCTGCTTTGGCCCAAACGGCCGGGTGCAGCTTCCAGGTTCTGATCTTTTATGGCATTCAGCACATCCTGGGGCGAAAGATTGTTCGCGATCAGGCGGTCGGGTTTTAACCAGATACGCATGGAATAATCCTTGGTGCCAAACACGAGGGCCTGACCTACGCCCGGTACACGCTGTACCTGCGGTATCAGGTTGATCTTAATATAGTTTTCCAGGAACAGCTCGTCGTATTTTTCTTTATTGTCGCTGCCCAGCGCCACGAACATGATGATACTGTTCTGTACTTTCTGGGTGGAAATACCTGCCTGCACCACTTCTGTGGGTATCTGGCTGATGGCCTTTGATACGCGGTTCTGTACGTTTACAGAAGCGATATCGGGATCGGTACCTTGTTTGAAGTACACCGTCAGGGTCATACTACCATCGTTACTGGAGTTGGAGGTCATATAGGTCATATTCTCCACGCCATTGATGGCTTCTTCGAGCGGTGTTGCTACCGAGCGTGCTACCACCTCGGCATTGGCGCCGGGGTACAGGGCGGTTACCTGTACGCTGGGCGGCGCAATATCGGGAAACAAGGTAACGGGCAGGGTGAATAAGGACAACCCGCCCAAAAGGAGCAAAATGATAGAAATAACCGTTGATAGTACGGGTCTTTCGATGAATCTTTTTAGCATACAGAATAAATAATTTGAAGTATGAGGTAAGATGTATGAAGTAAGAAAGGACAATACGATGCCTGTTAGCAGGAAAAACGTGTTTTCCTACTTCTTACTTCCTGCTTCCTACTTCGTTATAGAGGTTTCGCTTTCAACAGGCTGTCGGCCGAGATCGGCTGCGGTGCTATGGGCATTCCTTCCTGAAGGTTACCCACACCCGAGAACACGATCTTGTCGCCTGCCTTCACTCCGTCGCTTACAAAGTAATAGTTGGTGGTTTTGCCTGTAACAGTGATCGGCCTGCTGGCCACCTTGTTGCTGTCACCTAAGGCAAATACAAATACTTTGTCCTGTACTTCGAAGGTGGCTTCTATAGGCACCACCACCGCGTTGTTGAACTGCTGGGGTATACGAACTTTACCGGTATTGCCTGTACGCAGTATGCCGCCCGGATTGGGAAAAGTGGCCCGGAAGCTGATGGCGCCGGTTGTTCTATCAAATTGTCCTTCGATAGAACTGAGTTTTCCTTTTACCGGGTAAATGCTGTTATCGGCCAGCGCCAGCTCCAATTCGGGTACCTGCTTCATCTTTTCTTCGATGGTATTACCCGGGAACTGGTTCTTGAACTGGATAAAATCGGGTTCGCTCAAAGAAAAGTAGGCATACATTTCTTTAATGTCCGACAGGATGGTAAGCGGTTGTGCATCGCTTTTACCTACCAGGCTTCCTTTTTTATAAGGAATTCTACCGATATATCCACTGGCAGTGGCTCGCACTACCGTATAACCGATATTGATCTGTGCATTGGCTACGGCAGCCTTGGCCTGTTCTACAGCAGCTACGGCAGCATCATAATTGGCTTTGGCCGTTTTAAGTTGTACTTCGGATATCACCTTGTTCTCAACCAGCGGTGTAAGCCTGTCTACCTCAACCTGTGCACGTGCCACATTGGCCTGTGCGGCCATGAGGCTCGATTTGGCATTGTTCAGCGCTTCGTTATACGTACGAGCGTCGATCCCGAACAGCGGCTGACCGGCTTTCACATAGGCGCCTTCATCTACATAGATCTTTTCCAGGTATCCTTCTACCTGCGGCCTGATCTCAACATTTACCTTGCCTTCAAGAGCCGCGGGATATTCCTGGTAGGTGGTGGCTGTGGTGGTTGGCACGGCCACTACCGGCAATGCCATGGTTTGTGGGGCCATTTGTGGAGAAGCTGTGGTGTTACTGCAGCTATGCAGGACAATGGCCAGTCCTACAACGGTTACCAATGTAAACACAGCATAATTCAAGCGTTTCATCATACAAATTTTTAAAAGATGCTCAATATTTCATTACTGGGGCAAGCTCATCGTAGTGCATGGAGTTGGGATGCAACTATCAAGCGTTTTCAAGGGAGGTGCAGATACAATGGGGCGACTGCATGGATAGATGAATGGATGGATGGCCTTAGCAACAGCTAAGGCATGTTGTTTTAATTTTCATGGCTATAACTTTTAGTTTTTACAAGTTGCTTCGCTGACAACCAGAGCAGGGGTTTCTGTTGCATGTGCTAACGCATTTTGCGTTGTTTTGCTGAAATCCCTTACCCGGATTGAGTTTGTAAAAGTAATAACCTTTGAAAAAAGTAAGATTTACCTAATTCGGGGATTAATTGTACTTTTCACGGATTTGTCGCTGAAACAGGGCGGGTGTATTGCCCGTATGCTTTTTAAAGAAGCGGTTGAAGTAGGCATCATCTTCAAAATTCAGCCTGGCCGCTATTTCTTTCACCGAGTGTTCGCCCCAGAATAACAAACGTTTGGCTTCCATGATCCTTCTTTCATCGATGATCTGTTTGGCGGTTTTGCCTGTAACGTTTTTGATGAGGTCGTTTAAATGTCCCGGTGTAACATACAGCATATCAGCGTACCGGCCCACCTGGGTGGTATTTACATAATGTTCATCGATCAGATATTTAAACTGGCGTACAATACGGTTTTGCGAATAATCCATTTGAATGGGCTGCTTGTTGTTCTTACATTCCACCAAACGGCCGGCGCAAATGATAAAGGCATTTAACAGGTTTTTCAAAATCAGTTCTTTCTGATGCCTGTTAGCGCTGAACTCCTGTTGCATGAGCTCGGTATATACCGTTAGTTCACGCACCTGTGCCTGGTCGGTAACAGGCAATACCACCTGTTGGAACATACATTCCCAACAGGCCAGTACACCCTGTGTTTCGGTGAGCAGGAATTCGGTATTAAAAGATATATGCACCATCTTATAGTACGAGTTGCCTGTATGCTGGTGCACCTGGTCGGGCGCCAGCATCAACAGCGCAGGCGCTTTGATGGTATACTTTTCAAAATCGGTATAGTGCGTAACTTCTCCTTCCTGCAGGAAGCTGATCTTATAACCGGTATGGCGGTGAGGTATAGCCATATACGAAGGGACAGAATGACCCTCGGTTTTTTTAATGATAAAGTTGGTTCCTGGTACGCATGCAGCCATATCATACACAGGTATCAGTGCATTATTGTTTTTCATACTATCCCCCATTTATGAAAGCAGAACAGTAAAAATATTATAATAAAACCAAAATCCTACAGCCAAAACTATTATTCTGGTGTAAAATTTTTTATCATAAACATTTTCCGGGGCGAGTTTGTTTACCGGGAAGGATACACTACTGATCGTTAGTTTTGTTTGATGTAGCAACGTTATTGCTGCTCCGACAGCTTGAAATCGATCACGCGCAACTGCAAATGTTTTTCGTTATTCCATTCATTTTCATCCAGTGTGAATACAACATCTACCGGCATCTTCGATTGTAACAGGGGAAACTTGGCTGCCATGCCAAAGCCGATACCATTAAATAATATGTTATCCTGACGCAATGAAAATTTGATATGTTGTTCTTTAACAATTCTTGAATAACCGCTGTCCATTACATGCCGTACTATAAACAGCGGCCGCAGGTTTTCGGGGCCAAAGGGCTCCATCTGGTGAATGATATTGTAGAAAGGTTGTTTGAGATCTCTAAAGCTTACTTCTGCATCGATCAATATTTCAGGTATCAGCAGCTCGGGTGATATGGTAGAGGCTACCACTTCTTCAAAACGATCGCGAAATGCTTCCACCTTGTCCAGGGCCAGGGTCATACCGGCTGCATAAAAATGGCCGCCGTAACCCATCAGCAGGTCTTTGCAACGATGGATGGCTTCATACACATTAAAGCCGGCTACGCTGCGTGCAGAACCGGCGGCATATTCGCCCGATTGCGTCAATACGATCGTAGGGCGGTAATAATAGTCTATCAGGCGGCTGGCCACAATACCTACCACGCCTTTATGCCAATGTGATTGAAATACTACGGTGGATTTTCTTTGTGTGAAATGATCGTTGCCGGTGATGATGGCCAGCGCTTCTTCGGTAATGCTTTTATCGGCTTCCTTGCGGTCGGTATTATCAGAATGTAATAACTCGGCATATTGCCGGGCCTCTTCCTGACTGGTGGCTATGAACATTTGTACAGCCTTGCGGGCATCGTCCATACGGCCGGCCGCATTGACGCGGGGAGCGATCATAAAAACCAGGTTGTTGATATAAAGCTCCTTTTGTAAACCGGTCAGTTCTTTTAATGCCCTGATGCCGAAGTTGGGATTTTCATTGGCTTTTTTCAAACCATAAAAGGCCAGTACACGGTTTTCACCGGTCATAGGTACAATGTCGGCGGCAATGGCCGTGGCTACCAGGTCCAGGTATTCAAAGGCGGCAGTATCATCCAGTCCCAGCCTTTGCACCAGCGCGGTAATAAGTTTAAAGCCCACGCCGCAGCCGCATAATTCTTTATAGGGGTAGGGGCAGTCTTTTTGTTTGGGATTTAAGATGGCCGCGGCAGGAGGGAGATGGTCATCGGGCATGTGGTGGTCGCATACGATAAAATCGATGCCTTGTTCCAGTGCATGCTGTATGAGGTCTACCGACTTGATGCCGCAATCGAGCGAAATGATCAGGGTAAACCCATTATCAGCCGCATGATCAACGCCTCTTTTCGACACCCCATATCCTTCGCGGTAGCGATGGGGGATATAGAAGTCGACCAGTTCGGGCTGATATACTTTTTGCAGGAAACGGAGCATACAGGCCACGGCAGTGGTGCCGTCCACGTCATAATCTCCAAACACGAGTATCTTCTCGTGCCGGTCGAAGGCCTGCAAAATACGCAGTACGGCCTTTTCCATATCCTTCATCAGCCAGGGATCGTGCAGGTGGCTGAGCTGGGGCCGGAAAAATTGTTTGGCACTGTCAAAACTGGTAATGCCGCGTTGAACCAGCATTTTACATAAAACGGGATGCACTTTCAGGCCGGCGTACATTTTCGCCACCTGTTCTTCATCAGCCGTTAGTATATTCCATCTTTTTTGCAGCATAAGTAAAAAGCGCTCGGAGGATAAGGCATAATGCGGGAATATATTTATATTATAATATCCCGGTTAATACTTGCGGTCTGTTGTGTATCGCACCAGTTCTTCGAGTCCATTGCGGATCTCAATATTGTCGAACTCTTTTAGAATTGCCAGCGCTTCATCCCTGAAGCTATACATTTTTTTCTCAGTATAGGCAATCCCGCCGGTTTGTTTTACAACATTTATAACTTCCTGTATTTTATCATTTCGCTTATTCTGATTTTTGATAATATAAATCAGTTTGCGACGGGTGGCGGGGTCTGTTTGGTTTAATGTGTATATGAGTGGCAGGGTAAGCTTTTTTTCGCGGATATCGTTTCCGGTCGGTTTGCCGATGGCTTCGTTGCCATAATCGAACAGGTCGTCTTTGATCTGGAAGGCCATGCCTACTTTTTCTCCGAAAAGCTGCATTTTTTGGGTGATGGTCTCATCCTGGGTGGTAGACCAGGCGCCGGCGGCGCAGGCCGAGGCCAGGAGGGAGGCCGTTTTGCCCTTGATAATCTCAAAATAGGTGGATTCCTCGAAATTCAGTGAGCGGGATTTTTCCATCTGCAGCAATTCGCCCTCGCTCATCTGCCGGATGGCGTTGGATAAAAGCTGCAAAATGCGGTAGTCGTCATGGTCCAGGCTCAGTAACATGCCTTTAGCCAGCAGGTAGTCGCCTACCAAAACAGATACCTTACTTTTCCACAGGGCATATGTAGAGAAAAATCCACGCCGTTCGAGAGATTCGTCCACAACATCATCATGCACCAAAGTGGCTGAATGTAACAATTCTACAAGGCTGGCAGCCCGGTAGGTAGTTTCATTTACGGGGCCGCAAAGCTTGGCCGAAAGCAGCACAAACATAGGCCGGAGCTGCTTTCCCTTGCGGTTCACGATAAACCGCATAATCCTGTCCAGTAGCGGAACCTGGCTTTTTACCGCCTCATGAAACTGCCTTTCAAATTGGGGTAATTCTTCGCGTAATATGCCTAGTGATAACTTCATGTAGAAAATAAGAGCAGCAAATTACTATTTTACCGCTTAATGATAAGAGGCATTTAATTTGCTCTACAATGGTCTTAGTGTGTGAAAAACAGCAAGATAATACACATTGTATCAGGGAAAAAAATTTGGTAATTAGCTGTCAATTAATATTTTTGCACAGATTCTGAGATCAGGTTACTTAATCCTTCACATAAAATTTAGTTATGGCAAGCAAAAAATACCTAAGTTTCTTAAGCTTAGTATTC